>Ga0172373_10009804_pt1 | contig 11818 bp, 9 predicted proteins | sample Lak10m_2_FD_114546 | JGI IMG/M metagenome (GOLD analysis project Ga0172373, IMG submission 114546) | Freshwater microbial communities from Kabuno Bay, South-Kivu, Congo - kab_092012_10m | ecosystem: Environmental > Aquatic > Freshwater > Lake | place: Democratic Republic of the Congo: South-Kivu... | reverse complement strand
TCTCAACGGCTTCTCGCTCTTTGCGTCGCAGCTCGGTGGCGGCACGGACAACCGGCAGCCGTACTTCAACGACTTCGCGATCGATGCGGTTCCGGCCCCCGGCGCGCTCGCGCTGCTCGGCGTGGCGGGCATCGTCGGCGCGCGGCGCCGTCGCTGAGCGTCGAGCGCCACGGCATCCCTTCCCAATTCCCCACTTTCCTGAACTCGAACGCAGCGCCTGCGGGCGCATGGAACGATCGATGAAGAACCTCAACACGATCCTGGCGGTTGGCACGATGGCGGCGGTGTGCGGTGGTGTGGAGGCTGCGGTGGTCGCTGCGTGGACGATGCCGAACGCCGTCCCGGCCGGAACCACCGGCTCGAACTACTCCTACGGCGCCGCCGACGTCGGCGGTGCGACCGCCGGCACGAGCCTCACCGGTTTCCACGCGCTGTCAGCGACGGCTTGGTCGAGCCCCGCGGGGAACGGTTCGGCCTACTCGCTCTCCTCGAACAACTGGTCGGTGGGCGACTACTACCAGATCAGCCTCTCCACCGCGAGCTACGTGAACATCTCGCTGTCCTGGGACCAGACCCGTTCGAGCACGGGCCCGTCGAACTTCCGCGTTGACATGAGCACGGATGGCACGACGTTCTCGACCATCCTTGCCTCTTACAGCGTGATTCAGGCGGGAGCGAGTGGCACTTCGTCGTGGTCCAGCTCGGGTCCAGTGCAGTCGGCCTTCACGACCACGATCGCCAGCGTCGCCGGGGCCGACGGCCGTTCGACGCTCAGGTTCCGCTTCGTGAACCTTTCGACCGTCGGGACGGGCGGCACGAACCGCATCGACAACATCACCGTCTCAGGCACCCTCATCCCCGCCCCCGGCGCCCTCGCGCTGCTCGGCGTGGCTGGCCTCGTGAGCACCCGCCGCCGTCGCTGACGGTCGCGGCTCGCCGCGGACATCCTCAGTTGTTCCCCCGCCACGCGCTCCGACCTCGTCGGGCGCGTGGCGTCTTCCTGCCGCGGACTCCCTATGATTGCCGGGCTCGCGCCACGCGCTCGTCGCGCGCTGCGTTCCTGCCATGCTCCTCGTCGCCTCCGAACTTGCCAAGTCTCACGGCCTCCGCGAGCTGTTCCGCGGCGTCTCGCTGAGCGTGGCCGACGGCGACCGCATGGGATTCATCGGGCCGAACGGCGCGGGCAAGTCGACGCTCCTGCGCATGCTCGCCGGGGCCGAGGAGCCCGATTCCGGTGCGGTGCGCACGCAGCGCGGGGCAGTGGTGGTCTACGTGCCCCAGCGCGACGACTTCCCGGTTGGCGCCACGCCGCGCTCGGCCGCCACGGCCGCGGCCCTCAGGGCGGCGTCCGTCCACGGCGACACCCACGAGGCCGAGGTGCTCGGGGCGATGATCCTGGGCAAGCTCGGATTCCCCGAGGCGCGGATGGACGAGCCCGTCGAGCGCCTCTCGGGCGGCTGGCGCAAGCGGCTTTCCATCGCCTGCGGGCTGTGCGAGGCGGGCGGCACTCCGGACCTCCTGCTCCTTGACGAGCCGACCAATCACCTCGACGTCGAGGGCATCCGCTGGCTCGAGCAGTTCCTGTCGCGGCCCACCAACGACCTGCGCGCCGGCGCGTGCGTCTTCATCACGCACGACCGCGCGTTCCTGGAGGCGGTCGCCACGCGCGTGGTGGAGCTGAGCCGCGCCTATCCGCAGGGCACCCTCACCGTCGACGGCGGGTACGCCGAGTTCCTCCGCCGCCGTGCCGAGTTCCTCGCCGCGCAGTCACGCGCCGAGGCGACGCTTGCCAACGAGGTCCGAACCGACGACGCGTGGCTTGCACGCGGCGCGCAGGCGCGGCGCACCAAGGCGAAGGGGCGCATCGAGGACAGCGCCGATCGCCGCGACGAGCTCGCCGACCTCGCCGCGCGCAACGCGGCCGCCGCGTCGGGGGGCGCGCGCGTGGACTTCACCGCAAGCGGCCGGCGCACCAAGCGCCTGGTGCAGGCCACCGGCATCGCCAAGGGCTTCGAGGGCCGCACGCTCTTCGCGGGCCTCGACCTGGAACTCGCCCCCGGCGACCGCCTGGGCCTCATGGGCCCGAACGGCAGCGGCAAGACCACGCTCCTCTCGGTGCTGACCGGCGACCTGCCCGCCGATGCGGGCACGGTCAAGCGCGCCGATCCCGCCCCGCGCATCGTGGTCCTGCGCCAGCAGCGCGTGGACATCCCGTCGGACACGCTCCTCCGCGACGCCATCTGCCCGCTCGGCGACTTCGTGGACTTCCAGGGCCGCACCATGCACATCACCGCATGGAGCCGGCAGTTCCTGTTCCACGACGCGCAGCTGCTGCAGCCCGTGTCGAGCCTCTCCGGCGGCGAACGCGCGCGCGCGCACCTTGCGCGCATGATGCTCGAGCCCGCGGACATCCTGGTGCTCGACGAACCGACCAACGACCTCGACATCCCCACGCTCGAGGTGCTTGAGGACGCGATCGCGCAGTTCCCGGGAGCCGTGGTGCTGGTGACGCACGACCGCGCGATGCTCGGGAAGGCGGCGCGCAGCATCGCGGTGATCGGGGCACCGGACGCATCGGTCAGCGTGGTGGCGAGCCTGGACCAGGCGCTTGCCGCGCTCGCCCGCGCCGAGCGCGCGCAGCAGGAGCGCGCACGGTCCGCCCGCGCCGATGCTGCGCCCGCTGCCGCAGTTGCCGCTGCCGCCGACGCATCCACCGCGCCCGCGGCCGCACCCGCGGCCCCTGCGCCCGGCCAGCCCACGGGCCAACGACGCCGGCTCAGCTTCAAGGAGCAGCGCGAGTTCGAAGGCATGGAGGCCGCGATCGAGGCCGCCGAGCGTGCGCACGCCGCCGCCGAGGCGCGCGTGGCCGATCCCGCCATCGCCGCGGACCATGCGAAGATGGCCGAGGCCTGCCGCAAGCTCGAGGCCGCGCAAGGGGCCGTTGCCGCCCTGTACGCGCGCTGGCAGGAACTGGAGTCCAAGCGCGCCTGAAGCCCATGGAGGGCACGGAGCTCGCCGCATGACGCGCGTTTCCCGGGCGGCGATCTTGCGCAGTTGTTGATCAATCCGAAATCTTCCGTAATCAGGTCGGTTTCCTTGCTCCGTGGGCGGGGAATTCGACCATTCCGCGCGTGGAACAAACGGTCCAGACCGAACACGCCGCGCAGGCGGTCTCTGCCATCGGCCCCGCCGCCGATGCGCTGACCCTCTCCGCCGACCAGCTCCTTGCCGCGCAGCGGGAGGTGCTCAGCCTGGTGGCGCGCGGTGCCTCCGTGCACGAGACGCTCTCCGCCATCGCCCGGTTCTCCGAATCGGTGCTGCCCGAGATGCGCGCCTCGGTGCTGATCTACGAACCCACCACCCGCAGCCTGCGCAAGGGCGGGTGGGCCGCGCTGCCGAGCGAGTTCACCGAGGCCGTGGACGGCCTGGTGCCCGGACCGGTGGCCGGCAGCTGCGGCACCGCGGCGTTCCGGCGCGAGCGCGTCATCAGCGTCGACGTGACCACCGACCCGCTGTGGGGCGCGTTCCGCGACTTCGCGGCGTCGCACGGCATCCGATCCGCGTGGAGCTCACCCATCCTCTCTGCGGACGGCGCGCTGCTTGGCGTCTTCGGCATGTACTACGGGGATTGCCGCGTGCCCTCGGCCGCCGAGCTCTCCGTGGCCGATCACTTCGTGCACCTCGCGGCCATCGCCATCGAGCGCCACCGCTTCGATGCCGAGCGCGACTGGCAGTCGACGCACGACGGCCTCACCGGGCTCGGCAACCGCCGCATGCTCGACCAGGCCGTGGCCCGCTGGTCCGGCATGTCCGATCCGCCGCGGCTCACGGTGGCGCTCCTCGACCTCGACCATTTCCGCCTGCACAACGAGAACCTCGGCCACCGGATCGCCGACCTCCTCCTTCGCGAGGCCGCCCGGCGCATCGCCGAGACCACCAACATCGGCGAGTGCGCGTCGCGCTTCGGCGGCGACCAGTTCGTGCTCATCACGCCTGCGCAGGGCGCCACGCTGGACGAGCGCTTCGGGCGCGTCATGGCCGCATTCGACCGCCCGTTCGACGTGGCCGACATGCGCGTGCGGCTCTCGCTGTCCGCGGGCGTGGTCGACTGGCACCCGTCCGAGACGGAGTTCGACGACGCCCTCTACCAGGCCGAGCAGGCCTGCAAGGCGGCCAAGAGCCGCGGCCGCGAGCGCTGGATCGCCTTCGGCGCCGCGGAGCGCCGCGCCGCCGACGAGCGCCGCCGCATCGCGCGCATCCTCGGCGAGGCAATCGCCGAGCGGCGCGTGAAGGCCCACCTGCAGCCGATCGTCAGCCTCGCCACCGGCCGCACCGTCGCCTTCGAGGCGCTCGCGCGTCTCGCGGGTCCCGGCTGCGCCGAGATCATGCCCGGCACGTTCATCCCGATCGCCGAGGAGAGCGCGCTCATCGACGGTGTCGGCGCGTGCGTGCTGCGCGACACCTGCAGGCTGCTCGCCGAGGCCGGCCCCGCGCTCGGCGCCGTGACCGCGAGCGTCAACGTGTCGCTGCGCCAGCTGGTGCGCGACGGTTTCACCCGCACGGCACGCGAGATGGTGGCCGAGGCCGGCATCTCCCCCGAGCGCATCTGCTTCGAGGTGACCGAGAGCGAGTGGCTCGAGGCCGAGGGCCCTGCGCGCGACGCGCTGCTCGAACTGAAGGATGCCGGCTTCCGCCTGGCGCTCGACGACTTCGGCACGGGCTACGCCTCGCTCAACCAGCTGCAGCAGATCCCGTTCGACCACGTGAAGCTCGACCGCTCGATGATCGCGCGTCTCGGCGACGGCGGGTCCGGCGATGCCATCTGCGAGGCCGCCATACGCATGGCGCACGCGTGCCGCGTGCCGGTCACCGCCGAGGGCGTGGAGACCGAGGCCCAGGCCGCGCACCTGAAGCGCCTCGGCTGCGACCGCGGGCAGGGGTATCTCTGGGCGCGTCCGCTGCCGCCGCTCGAGGCGGTGGCGTGGATGGCATCCGACCAAAAGCGATGACGGCGGGCACGGGGCCCGCCGCCTTCATCGCGTGAACGTCGTTCGGCTCACTTGCCCAGCGCCGCGTCGAGCGCGGTGCGCAGTCCCTTGTCGCCGGTCGGCCCGAAGCCCACCTCGATGAGCGCGATCTTGCCGTCCTTGCCGATCACCACCAGCGTCGGGATGCCGGAGATGCCGTAGTCCTTGGCCAGGTCGTCGCCCTTCAGCAGGCAGCCGTACGTGAAGCCCTTGTCGTCCATGTACTTCTTGCCCGCGCCGTCCTTGCGCTCCCAGGTGTTGACGCCGAGCACCACCACGTCCTTGCCCTTGTAGTCCTCGCTGATCTTCTGGATGGACGGCATGGCGGCCTTGCAGGGCCCGCACCAGGTGGCCCAGAAGTCAAGCAGCACCACCTTGCCCTTGAGCGACGCGAGCGTCACCTCCTTGCCGGCGGTGTCCATCAGCTTGAAGTCCGGCGCGGCATCGCCCGACTTGACCTTCATCTGCGGCTGGTCGTCCATCGGCTCGGGCGCGGGGGCCTCGGCCTTGGCGTAGCCCGCGGGCGCCGCGGTGGCGAACGTCTTGTCGTCCGCCGACGGGTCGGCCTTCACGCCCGTGTAGTTCATGGTGGTGCTCATGCCGGCCATCATGTCCTCGCCGGGCACCTCGGTCTTGCTGACCACGCGGCGCGGCAGGCCATCGGCGCGTGCGAACGCGATGGTCTCGGTCATGCGCATCTCGCGCGGGGCGGCGGGCTTGCCGTCCTCGTCCTCCATCATGTCGAGCTTCATCGTGCGCACGCAGCGGACCACGTCGCACGGCGTGCCGTCGAGCGTCTCCTCGCCCACGAGCGTGGCGCCCACCATCTTGGGGGCCTCGCCGCCCATCGCCGCCATGTCCATGCGGTTCTCGAGGAACCACTGCGGCAGGTTGGCCGCGCGCTGGCCGAGCAGCATGAACCACTCCTGGCCGCCCTCGCGGTAGCTCTTCTTGGCCTCGTCCACCAGGAGCGCGGCCTTGCCGTCGAAGGCGAAGCGCGTCGCCACCTTGCCGTCCTTCATCGATTCCATGGTGAAGCGCCCGAACGGCATCGGGCTGGAGCCGTCGGTCTTGAAGTCGAGCACGACGCGGGTCTTGTCGAGGAGCTCGGGCGGCACCATCGACATGTCCATGCCGTCGACCTTCAGCTCGGAAACCAGTTCCAGCGCCTTCAGCTTCTTCACCGACTCCACGCCCTTGTCGTGGATGGCCTTGGCCTTCGGGTCGATGGTGTCCGGCGCGGCCGGCGCCTTCGCGGCGTCGCCGTCGACCTTCTTCATCAGCGGGATGCCGGGGACGGCCTTCGCGGGCGCGTCATCGGCCATCGCGGGCGCGCAGAGCGCGATGGAGGCAACGAGGGCGGCGCGGGCGACGGTACGGGTGGACATGATCATGGGGAGGATGGTACGCCCGGCCCGCGACGGTCGTTCGCGCGGCAGCGCTATGATTTGCGCATGAACCCGGGAAGGGCACGCCCGCTCGTCATCGCCATCCTCGTCGCGGCCGCGGTCGCGGTCGGGGCCTTCGTCGTGCTGGGCCGGGCGTTCCCGGCATCAGGACCCGCGGCTTCAGGGCCCCGGGCGGCGGGACTGGCGTTCGAGCCGGCCGTCGTCGACTTCGGCAGCATCGCGCTCGGCGACTCCCGGACCGCCACCGTGCGCGTGCGCAACAACGGGCCTGCGCCTCGGACCATCACCATCGCGGCCGCAAGCTGCGGCTGCACCACGCCCACCTGGCCCACGGAGCCCATCCCCGGCGGGGGGAGCGCCGAGGCCACCGTCACGCTCAAGCCCACGGGCAAGGTCGGCGAGCGCATCGACAAGACCGTCACCTACGTGATCGACGGAAACGACCGCCAGACGATCTCCGTGCGCTGCGTGATCGCGGCCGCTGCCGAACCTGCACCGGCGCCGGCTGCCGAACCTGCACCGACGCCGCCCGCCGCGCCGGCAGCCGCTGCGCCCGCACCATCGGCGCGTGTGCGCCCGCCCTTCCGCCGCGTCGAACCGCCCGTGTACCCCGGTGCGCGCGTGGCGTTCCCGGCGCTCGAGTCGTGGGTCAAGGGCACGCCGCGAAGCGGCTTCGAGCCAGGGAAGGTGTACGTCTTCGACTTCTTCGCCACCAACTGCTCGCACTGCAAGGAGTACGCACCGCTCATCACGCGCCTTGCGCGCGACTACGCCGCCAAGGGCCTCGAGTTCGTGGCCATCACCGACGAGCCCGAGGACCGCGTCCGCGCATGGCTTGCGCAGCCGGGCAAGGTCGACGAGGTGCCGTACTCCGTGGCAATCGACACGGATCGCTCCGCGCTTGCCACGCTGCAGGCAGGCACGTTCCGCAGCTTCAACCCGCGCTTCTTCGTGATGCGCGACGGCATGCTCCTCTGGCACGGCCATCCGAAGGAGGCCGAGCCCGTGCTTGCCGCGGTCGTCGCGGGCGCATGGGATCCGTCGACCGTGAAGGAGCGGTTCGTCCTTGAGTCCGTCGCCGCGCGCGCCAAGAACTACCTCGACGCCGTGGCCAAGGACTGCGACGCCTCCGGCGACTGGACGCCGATGTTCGCGGCGCTTGACTCCGTGCGCACCGCGGTGCCCGAGCGGGCAGGGCAGTACGACGCGCAGCGCTTCGTGATCATGATCGGGCTGGCGGGCCTCACGGACGAGGGCTATGCCTTCGGCCGCGAGGCCGCGAAGCGCCACGCAGCGGACATGCAGACGCAGCGCTCGCTGGCGCGCGCGGTGCTGCAGTCGCCGTACGTGAAGCGGCGCGACGTGGACTTCGGGCTCGAGCTCGCGCTCGCCGCCGATGCGCTCGCCAAGGGCGAGGATGCCCGTGCCGCCGACACGGTGGCGCTGGCATGGTTCTCCAAGGGCGACCGCGCCAAGTCCATCGATCACGGCGAGCGCGCGGTGCGCCTCGAGAAGGACCCGAAGATGCGCGCGCAGTACGAGGCGGCGCTTGCCAAATACCGCACGGCGCCCACCGGCCCCGAGCCAACGCGCACGCGCTCGCCCGCGGCACCGCAAGGCCCGGCGTCCGGCGAGGCCTCGCCCGCGGGCGATTGAGTCCCGTCAGCGCAGCGACCGCAACGCTTCCAGCACGATGTCTCGCGACCGGATCGCGCGGCTCAACTCCTCGTCGCTCGCCGTGATGGCAAGCGGGGTGATGTCCGCCATCTCGAGGGTGGCCGTCCATGGGAGTTCGGGAGCGATGCGCCCGTCCTCCCAGGCCTGCCGTTCCCACGTGCCGTTCAGCAGGAGGCCGGGTCCCGGGAACGTGGGCACGCCCGAGCCCCAGGCCGTCCGCAGGATGTCGATGCCGCAGTTCTGCGTCACGGCGTTGTACCAGCGCGGATGTCGCGCAAGTTCCACGGTGTCGATCGCGTAGCGCTCGAAGAGGATCCGCAGGTTCTCCGGGCTCGACGCCACGCGGTAGCGGTGCACGCGCTCGCCGCGGAAGTTGGTGCGCACGCGGACCACGTCGCGCTCGTCGGCCCAGACATAGGCGAGCGGGAACTGCCGGAACAGCCCGCCGATGGCCGAGTACTCCTGCCCGCGCCGCTTGCGGACCTCGATGGACACCGCCAGCTGTTCCATCGACCCGTCCGCGCGCTCGAAGCCGAAGCTCACGAAGTTGTGGCAGATGAGCCGGGGCCCCCAGAACGAGAAGAAGAGGTCCAGGGTCCGAAGCGCGCGGAGGTCGTAGGTGCGCTCGTCCCATGCCGGGCGGATGTCCGCGTCCGACGCGCCGTATCGGAAGTTGCGGATGCCGCTCACGGTGACGAGGTCGCCGTCGATGCGAAACGACGCCGGCTGTGCGACGTCGGGCGTCCAGTCCGCATCGGCAGGCGCGGGAACCAGGAGGAACCACGCGATGACGCTCGCCCACGCCGCGGCCACCGCCGCGGAGCGCACGGCCCGGTGGCGGAGGAAGCGCGGCACCGGGCCCGCGGCTGCCCATGCCACCGCGCATGCAAAGGCGCATGCCCCGGCGGCGGTCAGCAGGCTGGGGCCGGAAGGCGACCACGCAATGGCCATGGCACACCAGCCCGTGACGCCTGCGGCCGCCAGCCATCCAGCGGCCACCGCGGCGATGCGCAACGCCCGCTTCACGCCGGCTTCTTCCGCAGGATGCGCCCACCCGCCCAGCCCAGCACCGGGATGCCCAGTGCCGCGCGCCATGGCCACGATGCCGCCGAGTCGTCCCGGTACCCGTGGCCGCAGGCCGCGAGCGTGGCAAGCAGCACCGCGAGCGCCACGCCCGGGATCGGCCGGGACCGTCCGGCCGCGGCCAGCACCAGGGCGGCCAGCGCCAGCGCCGCGGCGATGGCGGCAAGCGAGATGAACCCGCCCACGGCCGCAAGCCCGGCGACGGCCAGCGCCGTCGCGGCTGCACTGCCGAGGCCAACACACGGCGCGCTCGCGGCGAGCGCGACCGCCGCCACGGCAACCGCGACTCCCGTGACTGCCCGGTCCGCTGAGCCGTCGCCGGGGAAGGCCACCGCGAGGGCAAGGGCCGTACCGGCCACCATGCCCACGGCGGCCTCCGCCACGAACGGCTTCCTCGGTCGCGCCATGCTCGCTGCCACGGCCACGACGGGCGCCGCCACCGCCACCACCAGTGCCACCAGTCCCACCCGGTGCCAGCGCTCGAACGGCGCGTCATCCTCGGGCATCGACACGGGCAGCTGGCGGAGCACTGCGTTGGCGTCGGATTCCGCCATGAACGCCCAGAGCACGGCCACCGCGCACGCCGTGCCCGCCGCGGCGCGCGCGAAGCCCGGCGTCCGGCCGATGGGCGACCGCGTGATGGCGATCGCCGCCGCCGCGGAAACCAGTGCGGGCAGCACGATCGTGGTCAACAGGTAGAGGGCAAGCGCGGCCATGGCCCGGTCATTCCTTGGGCTGGGCGTCGCCCTCGAGGGCGATCACCAGCTTCACGTCGTCGCCGAGCGCCTTGGCGGGCTTCTCGATGCCCCACTTCATCCCGAAGTCGCTCCGCTTGATCTCGAGCGTGCACTCGAAGCCGACCTTGGCGCCCGCGGGTCCGTTGCCGATGCCGGTGGCGACGCAATCCGCCTCCACCTCGCGCGTGACCCCGCGGAGCGTTAGGTTGCCCTTCACCTTCCAGCGACGCTCGCCTGCGTTGGCGGCGGTCGTCGACTTGAAGGTCATCACCGGGAACTCCTTCGCGTTGAAGAAGTTCGGCCCCTGCAGGTTCTGGTCGAGCTTCTCCGACCCGGTGTCGGCGTTGGCGATCTTCGCGGTCACGTCGAAGGTCGGCGCCGAGCCCGGCTGGAGATCCCATTGCACCGTTCCCTCGAGCGCGTTGAAGCGGCCCCAGAACAGCCCGGCCTCCAGGTGCTGGATTCGAAAGAGCGCCACCGAGTGCACCGGGTCCAACGTGATGGCGACGGGCGCGGGCGGTTCGGTGGGGCGCTGGAAGGCCAGCGCGAGCGAGGACACGCACAGTGCTGCAGCAAGCGCGATTGTGTGGGGACTTGTCACGCGGGGGATGCTATTCACCGGGCTGGAGCGGGCAGTTCACCGTCGCTTGAGGTTATAGGACAATCGGAACCCTTTGTGCCGCAATGACTTGAGCCCACGCTTGCCTTCCGGCGGGCGCTGGGGCACAGTGGAAGTATCGGTCGGGAAATATTGCGGGCAATCACTTGCCTGCGTTCGAAACCGCGGCACATTAGGGGAAGTCCGCCCGACTTCCTATCGGCGGGCCGCTCGGCGATCTTGGATCCCTACCCAAGCCGCTGCGCCCTGTTTCGGTTCCCTGTTCCCCCTTTCCCTTTCGGAGTTCCCTGCAATGTCACCTCTCCGGTTTGCGGTTGCCGCCTCGGCGGCGGCAGCTGTCTCGGCGTCGGCTTCGGCCGGCGTGGTCACCTTCGTCAACCAGGTCCTCTGGACCAACTTCTCCACCAGCCAGGGCAAGTCGATCGCCACCGAGACGTTCAGTGGCGTGGCTGACGGCTTCTACGCTGCCCCCGTGTCCGGCTCCGTCGCCGGCATCACCTGGGAAGGCTCCGCCACGAACGGCATCTATGTCGACGGCGGCCTCTTCTCGACCAACTTCGCCGAGCCGATGACCTTCACGTTCAGCCCGGGCGTGCATGGCGTGGCCGGCAACATCTTCGGCACCGACATCAACTTCAACATCGTGCCGAGCATCGTGCAGGTGACGCTGAGCAACGGCGCGTCGTACATCGGCTTCACGAGCTCCGTGAACGACTTCATCGGCTTCTACTCGACCGATGCGGCCATCACCAGCATGACCATCACCAAGACCGGCACTGGCGCGGGCGCGGTGTTCCCCACGGCCGACAACCTGTACTTCGCGGTGCCGGCTCCCGGCGCGGTGTCCCTCCTGGGCGTCGCGGGCCTGGTCAGCGGCCGCCGCGTGCGTCGCTGACGCGCGCACCGAACAGGCATGCGCCGCGCAGGGCGGCGAGTGCACCAGAACAGGGCAGGGGCGGTCGCTTGGCGGCCGCCCCTGTGCATTTTTTCGTGGCGCCTGACTGAGTCGCGCTGCGCTGCCGCGCCTGGCCGGGGCGCACGTGCAGGAAACCCGAATGTCTGCGGAATCGCACGCGGATTCCTTGCGTGGCGCCCGTCCTGGGGCATGATCAGGTATCGGTTCGGTGCCTCGGTTCCCTCCCGGCACCACGCATGAGCGAAAGGCGCGTCGCTTCCCGCGGCCCGGTCACTGCGGTTCCCTCTGTTCCCATTCCCCTTTCGCCGGAGTTCCCAATGCTGAGCAAGACTATCTGCACCGCCGCAGCC
>Ga0172373_10009801_pt1 | contig 11819 bp, 8 predicted proteins | sample Lak10m_2_FD_114546 | JGI IMG/M metagenome (GOLD analysis project Ga0172373, IMG submission 114546) | Freshwater microbial communities from Kabuno Bay, South-Kivu, Congo - kab_092012_10m | ecosystem: Environmental > Aquatic > Freshwater > Lake | place: Democratic Republic of the Congo: South-Kivu... | reverse complement strand
CCTTGCCGAGTTCGTGCAGTACGCCATGGCGAGCTTCGGCAAGGGCGGCGGCGACGCCAACGTCGCCAAGCGCCTTCCCGCGTTGCTCGACATGCACGGGTTCGAGCTCGTGCACGTGCGGCCGATCGCGCGCGTTGCGCGCCCCTGCGACCCGCTCTGGCAGTGGCCTGCGGGCTTCGTGCGCACCTACGCGCCGCGCCTGGTCGAGCTCGGCTTTGCCGACCATGCATGGCTCGAGGCCACGCTCGCCGAGCTCACCGCGGCCGAGCGTGATCCATCGAGCGTGCTCATGTGTCCGACCCTGCTCGAACTGGTCGCGCGGCGGCGCTGAGCCGCGCCCCAATCCCGATCACGCGATTCGGCACGCCTCGGCGAACTCGAAGCGCGGCGATCGCGGGTAGAGCGCCGCGGCATCACCGTGACCGAGGTTGCAGAGCATGTTCGAGCGCCACGTCGTCCCGGCCAGGAACTCGCGATCAACCGCTGCCTTGTCGAACCCGGACATCGGGCCGCAGTCCAGCCCCAGCGCACGCGCAGCCATCATGAAGTACGCGCACTGCAGCGAGCTGTTGCGGAAGGCCGACTCGTCGATCAGGGGCTGGTTGCCCGCGAACCAGCTTCGGGCATCCGCATGGGGAAAGAGCTTCGGGAGCTGCTCATGGAACTCCGCGTCCATGGCCAGGATCGCCGTCACCGGCGCCGACTTGGTCTTCTCGACGTTGCCGGGCGCCACGCACGGCAGCAGCTTCGCCTTCGCCTCGGCGCCCTTCACGAACACCACCCGCAGCGGGCAGCAGTTTGCGCTCGTCGGCGCCCAGCGCAGCAGGTTCCAGATCTCGTGCAGCGTGGCGTCATCGACCCGCTGCGACGTCCATCCGTTGTGGGTACGCGCCTTCAGGAAGAGCTGGTCGATCGCCGCGGGGTCGATGGTGTTCATGCGGCGAGTCTAGGTCGAGTCCCGGAAGCCGGCAGTGATCTCACGTCATGCCATCCAGCACCGCGCGCAGCGCGCGTCCTTCGGCGGCATCGAGCACGCCGCCCACGCGGCAACTCGAGTGCAGATCGCTCGACACGCGCATGAACTCGCGAGCATTGCTCGACCGCACACCGCCGCCCGGCACGATCGTCACGCTGCGCAGGCCCCGTGCCGCAGCATGGGCCTCCGCAACCTGTGCGTCGCGCAGCAGGCGATCCACACGCGAGCCGACGGTGGCAACCGCCGCATCCCAGCCCAAGACGCCGGCCGTCACCACGCGCTCCATGCCAAGATCCACGAGATCGCGCATCGCGCGGTCCCGGTCGCGAACCAGATCCAGCGTGCGCAGGCAGGCCACCCCGAGCCCAGCTGCTCGTGCGGCGCCGCTCAAGCGCAGCATGGCCTCGACATCGATCGATGCGTCGCTGCGCAGCAGTCCGATCGCCACATCATGGGCGCCCGCAGCAGCCATCGACTCGATCTCGCGCAAGCACGCCTCGATGACCACGGGCGTGGCGACGAACGCCTCCAGCACCGGCGCGACCACGGCCCCCGGGACCCGCGGCCTGATCATCGCCACGACGCGCGCTCCGGGGCGACCACCCTCATCCATCGCCCCGCGCACGCCCCGGACGAGGTCCGGGGTTGGCGTCCACCCCTCGGTCGAAAGGTCCTCGCAGACCTCGAGCCGATCGACGAACGGCAACGACATCATGGCACCTTCAAGGCTCTCGATCGGAACTTCCAGCACAGGACTCATGGGGCGCTCCTCTGTTCGGACCGGGGTCATGACATGCAGCTCGATCGACGCCCTATCGGCCCCTTGGGCAACTTCGGGTGTTCGGCTGCGTCGGGCTTGGAAGTGTCCATTATGGGGCTAGATTCCGCCAAGCGTCCGGTCGGTCACCCGACCGGGCTGCTTTGCCACCATCCGAAGACCACCCACGGAGACTGAACGACATGTCACGACTCACGATGCCGACTGCCTTGACCTTGATCGCCTGCGTGCTCGGCGCACCATCCGCTCTTGCTGCCGATCTTGGTGTCGATGGCCACCCAGCGATCGGTGCGCAGCAGCCAGCCCAGGAGTCGACCGCGAGCCTGAGTGAAGTCTTCGGCATGGAGTTCGTGCCGGTGCCGCTGCACGTGCTGCCTCCGCAGGACAACGAGTTCTTCATCACCGAGGACGTGATCCTCGGCAATGGCACTGGCCAGAACCCCTACCGCTTCGCCGTGCCCACGCCGGCGGCCCTCGAGCTCGGCAGCGGCGAATGGATCGAGGTCGAAGGCGGACGCCTGTGGCGGACCCGCATCGCGTCGCCGAACGCGACGACGGCGCGTCTTCACCTGAAGGGCATTGATCTGCCGGCCGGCCAGCAGCTGCGCATGTCGGCGCCGGGCTGGTCTGACTCCGTCATCGGGCCGATCGAAGGCGTCGGAGAGTTCGGCACCGGCGAGGCCTGGAGCCTGTCGCTGCCCACCAACGAAGTGCTCTTGGAGTGGTTCGTGCCGCACGGATCGGCTGCCAAGCAGCTTCCGTTCGCCGAAGCCGACTACTACCACGGTTACCGCCAGATCTGGAAGCTCGAGCAAGAAGGCAGCGACGGCGGTCTCGCGGTCGGCACCTGCCACCTCGATCCGATCTGCTTCCCGACGTGGGCTGGCGAGTCGAACGGCACCGTGCGCTTGATCTTCACCGGGTCGCTCTGCTCAGGTCAGCTCACGGCCACCACCGCGGTCGACGAGACCCCGTACGTCATGACGGCGAATCACTGCATCTCGACGCAGTCGATTGCCAACAGCTGCCAGTTCAACTTCTTCTACCGTCGCAACACGTGCGCCGCATCGGCGACGGCCTCGGCGGGAACCAGCATCACCGGCGGCGACCTCGTGGTCACGCAGGCCGCCAGCGACTGCACGCTGCTGATGATTCGTCCCACGCTGCCAGCCAACACGTTCTGGGTCGGCTGGACCAACGCCAACGTCCCGACGAACACGGCCTCCGTCGGCGTGCACCACCCGGATGGCAGCTACCAGCGCATCTCCTTCGGCACCAAGAACGCCGCGTCGTTCAACTGCGGCAGCCCGCAAACGAACTGGTCGAGGCTGTCGTGGAATCCCGCCACGCAGTACGGCGTGACCTCGACTGGCGTGACCGAGGGCGGCTCCTCGGGCAGCGCGATCTACCGCGTGAGCGATCGCCGCATGTACGGCGTGCTGACCTGCGGCGCGAGCTTCTGCACCAACACGGCCGCGGACGATGGCTACGGCCGGCTCGACGTGGCGATCAGCAGCGGCGGCTTCGCCACGCCGCTTGCTGCCGGCACCGATGACACGCAGGAACCCAACGATTCCTGCGCCGCGCCGCGCGTCCTGGCGAACGGCACGTACAGCAGCCTCGTCGTCAAGCGACTCGATGAGGACTGGTACCAACTGTCGAGCGCGCCGGGCACGGTCGTTTCCATCGGCGCGACCTACGTCCACGCCAACGGCGACATCGATCTCGAGTTGTTCAGCGCCTGCGGCGGCGCGGCGATCGCCAGCGACGTGGGCAACGTCAACAACGCGTCGATCAACTACACCAACACGAGCGGCAGCAACACGCTGTTCCTGCGCGTGTTCCTGGGCAGCGACACCCGCAACGATTACTCGCTCACGGTCTCGAGTTCGGCTCCGCCGACCCCGGCCAACGACGAGTGCGCGGCGGCCATCGACATCACCGGATCGGTCGCCTTCTCGACCGTCGGCGCCACCGACAGCACGACCGGCACGATCCCGGCGAGCTGCAACGACGGCGCAGGCACGAGCATGCAGCGCGACATCTGGTACCGCATCTTTGCGCAGTGCACGGGCACGGCGACGGTGTCGACCTGCGGTGCATCGTTCGACACGCGCGTGGCGGTCTACCAAGGCTTCACGTGCCCGACCGCCTCGTCGATCCCGGTCGGCTGCGATGACAACACCACCGGTTGCGCAGGCAACGGTTCGCAGGTGACCTGGCAGGCCAATGCGGGCTCGGTCTACTACATCCGCGTCGGTTCGCCGATCGCGGCCAGTGGCACGGGCCAGCTGGTCTACTCCTGCGTCGAAGTGCCGCAGTGCCCGGCCGACCTCGATGGCGACGGCGTCGTCGGCGGCGGCGACCTCGGCGTGCTGCTTGGCGCGTGGGGCACGCCCAATGCCGACCTTGACGACGATGGCCTCGTCGACGGCAGCGACCTTGGCATCATGCTCGGTGCGTGGGGCAACTGCCCGTAACGTCCCCTTCAGATTGCATCACCCCAAGGCCCCCGCCTCGCGCGGGGGCCTTGTTCATTCCACCCGCACCACGCTGCCGCTCACGACGCTTCAGCCCACCGGCGCACCACACGCGACCGTCCTGGCGGCCACCACGCCGCCCTTCATGAGCACGCTGCCGGGCTCCAGCCGCGCGCCGGCCTCGATCATCGATCCGTAGAAGGTCACGGCGTTCTCGCCGGCGCTCGCATCGTCGTCGATCCGCACGCGGTCGATCTTGAGCACGCGATCCTCGAAGGTGTGCGCCTGCGGGTGGCAAGCGACCGCCGACCGGTCACCGTACGAGAGCATGTCGGGGTCCACGATCTGCGTCGCACCGGGCCCGAACATCACGTCACGACCGATGCGCGTGCCCGCCGCACGAAGGCACCACGCCAGGATCGGCGTGCCCTCGACGCGGGCGAGCGCCACGCGCGCACTGAACCACCACAGCACATAGAGGTAATCCCACCGGCTGCACCAGCAGCTCCATAGCCCGTGCTGTCCAGGTTGCACGCGGCCGAGCAGGATCCACTTGGCGGCAAGACCGAAAGCGACGAGCCACGTCCACGCGGCGAGCGAAGCGATCGTGCCCCACAGGGCCATCGCGGCCAGGTCGTCCGACGCCTGCGCTGCGACCTCAAGCCAGACCGCGCCGCCGACGACCGCCGGCACCACGGCCAGGCAGCGCGCGGACTCCCACGACCATCGGTTGATGCGCTGCAGCACGCCCGGCTCGTGCGTCAGGCTTCGATCGACCGACACGACGTCGCGACGCGGCAAGCGCATCGGCGGTACGCCGAACCATCCATCGCCATCCTTCGAGCCCGACGGCGCGACCGTCGAAACGCCGACGAACATCCGATGGGGATAGGCAACGCCCGCAGGCACCACCGCGTGGTTGCCCACGAAGGTCTCGTCACCCAGGCTCGTCGTGGCGACCGTCACCGTGCCGCGCGACCACTCAGGGCTCGCGAAGTAGATCCCATCGGCGAAGAAGCACCCCTGCCCGATCGACACGCTCTCAGGCAGGCAATCGATGATCGAACTCACTTCGGTGTCTCGCCCGATCCGCATGCCGGCAAGCCGGAGCCACATTGGCCAGAAGAGCGTGCCGCTGATCCAGCATCCTGCCGATTCGACCATGCCGGTGCGCCACCAGATCCGCAGCGCCGTCATGCCATGCATGGCGTGCACGCCGGGCTTGATCGCACCGGTGCAGCGCAGCGCCATCGCCGCCGCGAGCAGCCACAGCGGCACGGCGAGCGCGGCTGCACCGCAGGCGGCCACAAGCAGCGACCACGATCCTGTCGGCGATCGAAGCCACGCCGCCAGGGCACCGCCCAGCGCGAACTCCACCACGATGCACGAGCCTGCAGCGATCACGCCGGTGGCCAACTGACTCATCGCCCGAGCGGCGAGCGAGGCCGCCGCGTGGCTGGTCGGTCCCAGGTCGCCGTGCACCACGGCAATGCGCCCAGCGGCGGAACCGGCCACGCCGCCCGGCACGCCATCCCATCGCACACCGGCCGGCACGCTCGCACCAGCCCGCACGGTCGTCAGCGGCGCAAGTTCAGCCCCGGCACCGATGATCACGCCCGGCTCGATCGTCGCTCGCACGCCGATCGTTGCGCCATCACCGATGGCCACGCGGCCATGCTCGACGCCCCCGCGATCGATCCTCGACACCAGGACCGCCGTGTCCTGGCAGAGCGTGACTCCATCACCAAGCTCAAGGAGATCCCATCCGCTGCGCAGCACATTCACGCCGCGATGCACGTGCACATCTCGACCCACGCGCGCGCCGAGTCGACGCAGTCCCCACGCGGTCAGCGCGGTGCCCTCGGCGATCGACCATGGAATCATGCTGCCAATCTGCTCGACGATCCACTCGCGCACATGGCGGCCGCTCCACGCGGGAACCCAACCGGGCTCATAGCGCCCGATGAGCGCGCGCTTCGCGATCAGCGTGCACGCGATCGATGCAGGGAACCACGCGAGACGCGCCATGCCCCACGCCACCGGTGCCATCATGGCCGCGCCGATCAGGCCAACCGACTCGACCGCCGCGGGAACGCCCCGGAATGCAAGCCATGCGCCCGCGGTCCCGGCCAGCACGGCACCAAGTCCAAGCGAGGCTCCCTGCACGATCCACGCCGTCAGCTTGCGGCGCATGGGCACCTTGACCACGGCGTGCGGCGCAGCGCGCTCAGCCGCCACGGCATCCAGCACGCGCTTCGCCAGTCCCCCGATCGACGGCTCGTCGTAGACCATGCGCACCGTCGCCTCGAGGCCGATCGATCGACGGATGCGCAGCACCAGGTCCACGGCGCGCAGCGAGTCGCCACCAAGGTCGTCGAAGAAGTGTGCGCCGGCATTCGGCAGGTCGCCGGCGCCGACCGCCGCAGCTGCGCACGCCGCGACACGCTCCACCATCGGTCGAGCCGGATCACAGGCCTGGTCATCCCACCGCTGGGTATCGACCGTTTCCTCCGAGAGCAGGCTCGCGACCGCACGCCGATCGATCTTGCCGCTCACCATCCTCGGCAGCGACGAAGCTGCGCGCAGGAACGCCGGCACCATCGCCGGCGGAAGCGCGCGTCGTGCGCACGACAGAACCTCGTCCAGATCGAAGCCCTCACCGACGACGACGCCGGCGAGCCGCGCGCCGCTGCCCTCGCCCACCAGCGCGCACGCGGCCTCGCGCACGCCGGGCGCGCGCGCCAGGCACGCCTCGACCGCACCGAGCTCGACGCGGTGGCCGCGCACCTTGACCTGCGCATCGATCCGACCCAGGTACTCGATCGCACCCTGCGATCGACGCACCAGATCACCGGTCCGGTACACGCGGCCATGGCGCGGATCGACGACGAAGCGCTCGTCCGTCAGCGCCGGCTGCCGCAGATAGCCGTCGGCAAGGCACTGCCCCGCCATCCAGAGTTCGCCCTCCTCGCCGTCGCCAGTCTCGGTGCCGTCATCACGCACGATGATCGCGCGGCTCCCGGGCACGGCATCGCCAAGATGCACCGGCACGCCCGGCTGCATGCGACCACGCGTGCAGGTCACGGTGCACTCGGTCGGGCCGTAGCCATTCTCGAGCCAGAGCGCGGCGCTCCACAGATCGCTGACGTCCTGCGGCAGCGGCTCGCCGCCGACGTAGACCAAGCGCAACGCAGGCAGCTCCCGCGCAGGATCCTCGACACCCATCGCACGCAGCAGCGTGGGCGGTGGGCAGAACGCCGTGATCCGCTGCGCCCGAAGCCACGCCGGCAGGTCAGGCCCGGATCGCACCACCTCATCATCGACCGGGACGAGCGTGGCGCCCACGGCGAGCGCCATCCACGTCTCCTCGATCGAACTGTCGTAGGCGTTGCTCGAGCACTGCGCCACGCGGTCACCCGGGCCAAGACCGAATCGAACACGATCGGCCTCGACGAGTGCTGCGATCGACGCATGCCGCACCATCACGCCCTTGGGCGCACCCGTCGTCCCGCTCGTCGAGATGACGTAGGCCAAGCCATCGGATGTCGAACGTGGCGGCTCGGCGTCGACCTTGGCCTCGATCGCCTGTGCATCGAGCACGGGAATCGACCCCACCACGCCACGCAAGCGATCGGCATGTCGATGATCGGTGATGACCAGCACCGGCGCGACGCTCGCGATCACCGAGGCAAGGTGTCCATCGGGATGGACCGGATCCAGGCAGCACCACGCGCGCCCGCCACGCACGATGCCCAGCTGCGCGGCGTACACGTCGACGCCGTCGCGCGGCAGGACGACAACCACAATCTGCTGATCCGCGCTGCCGCTCGCTGTGCGTGCACCCGCGGCCCGATCGATGGCCGCTCGCACCCCCGCAGCGCGTGCATCGAGCTCCGCGTAGGTCATGCGCGCGGCAGGGCGGCCACGCCCCGCGGGGACATCGATCGCCACGCGGTCGCGGTGCTGCGCGACCGATGCAGCGAAGATCGCATCAAGCGTCCGCATGGGTCATGCGCTCGACGAGGTGCTCCGCGATCCAGCCCGATCGTTGCGCGCGCGCCACCGCATCGAGGTGCGCGAACCCTCGTACCACCGAGCCGCCGCACGCACCGCACGTGCACGTGAACGGCTCCGCCATCGACCATTCCGTCGCGTTGTAATCGAAGGTCAGTTCCTCGCCCGCGGCGAGGTCGCGCAGCGCCACCAGCAGCCGACCCTCGACACGGCAGGTCGGCGCGCACGCATGATTCAGGAAGCGCCACCGGAACCGCGTGGGATCCTGCGTCATCACCGCGCTGTCGTCAGGGTGGATGTGCGCATCGGCACCGACCTGCACGCTGTAGCGCGCAGGGGTCGGCCGAACAGCGCCATCGAACTCAAGCACCGTGCAACCCGCCGCCACAGGCTCATCGCACCAGACACCGCTGCCGGCCGAGGATGGCTTGACCGAGATCCGGGGGAAAGGCTTCGCCGACATCGGCCGGAGGATACGGGCTTGCGTGCGTCTGCTTGCGTTGGTCCGATTGCTTCGGACCCCGCCGCAGTGCACCCGACTCCGCGAGCTCGCGCTCGCTCAGGCCACGCCGTCCTGCTTCGCCATCATCGCCAGCATGTCGACGCAGCGGCTCGCGTAGCCGTATTCGTTGTCGTACCAGGCGACGATCTTGAAGAAGCGGTCGTTGAGCTGGATGCCGGCCTTGGCATCGAAGATCGAGCTGTGCGAATCGCTCACGAAATCGCTGCTCACGACTTCCTCGTCGGTGTAGCCGAGCACGCCCTTCATCGGGCCCATCGCGGCAGCCTTCATGGCAGCGTTGATCGCCTCGAGCGAGGTCGGCTTCGTCGTGCGGAAGGTCAGGTCCACGCAGCTCACGTCGGCGGTGGGCACGCGGAAGCTCATGCCGGTCAGCTTGCCCTTCACCTCGGGCAGCACGAGCGCGGCCGCCTTGGCGGCGCCGGTCGAGGCCGGGATGATGTTCATGTACGCATTGCGCCCGCCGCGCCAGTCCTTCTTGCTCGGGCCGTCCTGCGTGGGCTGCGTGGCCGTGGCGGCGTGCACGGTCGTCATCAGGCCTTCCTCGAGGCCGCAGGTCTCCAGCAGCACCTTCACCACCGGCACCAGGCAGTTGGTCGTGCAGCTCGCGTTGCTCAGGACCATGTGCTTCGCTGGGTCGTACGCGCTGCAGTTGACGCCGTAGACGAAGGTAGGCACTTCCTTCTCGCTCTTGGTCGGGGCGCTGATCAGCACGCGGCGCGCGCCGGCGGCCAGGTGCTTGCTCGCGTCCTCGAGCGTCGTGAAGAGCCCGGTCGACTCGAGCACGTAATCACAACCGAGCTGCTTCCACGGCAGCGCCGCGGGGTCCTTCAGCGCACTGCACGCGGTGCGCTTGCCGTTGATCGTGATCGACGTCTCGTCGGCCTCGACCTTGGCATCGAAGCGGCCATGCATCGTGTCGTAGCGCAGCAGGTAGGCGAGGTTGTCGGCAGGCACCAGGTCATTGATGCCCACGACCTCCATGCCGCGCGCGGTGGCGATGCGGCAGACGAGGCGACCGATGCGACCGAAACCGTTGATGCCGACGCGAATGGCCATGGGTGCTCCTTGGATGCCCGCGTGCGGAGCCGACCTCGGCCCGCCAACGGGGCGGGAAGGATAGCACCCACCGGGGCGCAGCCGCCGCGGCGGTAGGCTTCGGGCATGACCGCGTTTGAGCATCCTCGGGCCCTGGTGGGCATGGTCCATGCGCGTGCCCTGCCCGGTTCGCCGCGGGCCCAACTCCCCGTGGCCCGCATCGCCGAGATCGCCGTGCACGAGGCCCGAGCCCTCGAAGCAGCGGGCTTCGATGCCCTGATCGTCGAGAACATGCACGACGCGCCCTACCTGCGCGATGCCTCCGTTCCCGAGGTCGTGGCAGCGATGACGCTGGTCACCGCCGAGGTCGTGCGCGCCGTCCGCATCCCGGTCGGCGTGCAGGTCCTGTCGCATGCGGCCTCGGCGGCGCTCGCCGTGGCGCTCGCCGCGGGCGCGCGCTTCATCCGCGTCGAGGGCTTCGTCTTCGCCAGCGTCAGCGACGAGGGCCTCGTGAACGATGCCTGCGCCGGACCGCTCCTGCGGGACCGCGTGCGGCTGGGCGCGCACGGCATCCGCATCTTTGCCGACCTTCGCAAGAAGCACTCGAGCCACGCGATCACCGCCGACCTCTCGATGGCCGACTGGGTCGAGGCTGCGCACTTCTTCGGAGCCGACGGCGTCATCGTGACCGGGACCGCCACCGGAAAGCCGGTCGACGCAGCAGAACTGGCGGCGGCGCGCGCAGCCTCGCCCCTGCCGGTCGTCGTGGGCAGCGGCGCCACGCCCGCCGCACTGCCGGCACTCTTCGCGCACGCCCACGCCGTCATCGTCGGGAGCTCGATCAAGCAGGATGGACGGTGGTCGAACGAGCTCTGCCCCGACCGCATGCGAGCGATCGTCGCCGCGCGCGACGCGATCCGCTGAGGAACGCCTACGATCGGGCATCCATGCAGGTCTGGCTGAACGGTCGCATCCTCCCTGCCCACGAGGCCACGCTGAGTCCCTTCGACCGGGGCTTCCTCTTCGGCGATGGCGTGTACGAGCTGGTGCGCTTCTTCAACGGTGTCGGCGTGGGGATCGATGCCCACGTCGCGCGGCTCGAGCGCAGCCTCGGGCTCACGCGCATCAGCGGCTTCGACGCGCGCTCGTTCCCCGCGCTCTGCCACGACCTGCTCGCCGCGAACGGGCTGCGCGATGCGGCGATCTACCTGCAGGTCACGCGCGGCGTGCAGCTGCCGCGCGCCCACATGCCCACCCCGGGCCTTGCGCCGACCGTGTTCGCCTACGCGAGCGCGTGCGGATCGATCGACGAACTCGCCACGCTGCACGCCGGCACCGCGATCACACGACCCGATCCGCGATGGTCACGCTGCGAGATCAAGACGACGAGCCTCCTCGGCAACATCCTCGTCCTCCTCGATGCACAGGATGCACGCGCCGACGAAGTGCTGCTCACGCGCCAAGGCCTCGTGGGCGAAGGCGCCTACAGCAACGTCTTCGCGCTGCTCGGCGGCACGCTTGTGACCACGCCGGTCGATGACGACCCGCCGATCCTGCACGGGGTCACGCGCTGGCAGCTCCTCGAGGAAGCCGCCCGCGCCGGCATGCCCACCGCCGTCCGGCCGATCAGCCTCGATGAACTCGCCACCGCGAGCGAGGTCTTCATCGCCGCCAGCCGCCGGCTCGTCACGCCGATTCTGGCGATCGACGGTCGCCCGGTCGGCAACGGCGCGATCGGCCCGGTCACGCAGCGCGCGTTCTCGCTCTTGGCCGCGCGCATCCGCCGCGAGTGCGGACTGCCGCCCGGCTAGACTCGTCGCGTGCCCACTCTCCTCGCCCTCAGCGTCGGCAACACCCGCACCGCCATCGGCTCGTTCACCGCGAGCGAACTCACGGCGGTCACCCGCCTGGACAACACGGATGCCATCGCCGTCGCCACGGCCGCCGAGGGCGCCTGGAAGATGCTCGACAGCGCCGGCGCGCCGATCGTGATCGCCTCGACGAACGACCCGT
>Ga0172373_10009795_pt1 | contig 11822 bp, 7 predicted proteins | sample Lak10m_2_FD_114546 | JGI IMG/M metagenome (GOLD analysis project Ga0172373, IMG submission 114546) | Freshwater microbial communities from Kabuno Bay, South-Kivu, Congo - kab_092012_10m | ecosystem: Environmental > Aquatic > Freshwater > Lake | place: Democratic Republic of the Congo: South-Kivu... | reverse complement strand
GCGCAAACGGCAGTTTGTCGATGATGACCAGTGACAGCGCTTCGCCGCGAACGTCCACGCCTTCCCAGAACGACTGGCTGCCGAGCAGTACGGCGTTGCCGTGCGTGCGAAAGCGGCTGAGCAGTTCATTGCGCGAGCCTTCGCCCTGCAATAGCAGCGGAAACGTCCAGCCGCGCCGGTCGAATTCGGCTTGCAGCAATTCATGCGCGCGCTGCATGGCCCGAAGGCTGGTGAACAGCAGAAAGGCACGGCCCGCGCTGGCTTCAATCATGGGCAGAGCAGCTTGAATCACCGCCTCGGTATAACCCTCGCTATTGGGTTCGGGCAAGTTTTGAGGGGCGTACAGCAGCCCCTGTTCGGCATAGTTGAAAGGGCTGTCCCAGCAGGCCGTCGTTGCTTTCAGTAGCCCCATTTCAGACTGGTAATGGGAAAAATCCTGTTTGACCGCCAGCGTGGCCGAAGTAAAAATCCAAGCCCGCGCGGAACCGCCGATCTGCTTTTCAAAAATTTCTGCAATCGACAGCGGCGTGCTGTTGAGTTGCAGCGCGTGATGAAAAATTTCGAGCCAGCGCACTTTGTCGGGCACATCCCCCGCCTGCCATTGCCTGAGTTGCTGCTCGAGTTCCTGGGCACGCTGCCAGCAGTTCTCCAGACCTTCGCTGCGTTCGGCTTGTTGCTTCAGTGTCGATGAGAGCGCGGAAAGCTGTTCACCCATGGTTTTTAGCGCGGGTGCGAATTCACGGAAATTTTCGGTCGCAACGGCGGGCAGGCGGCCTTCCTTTTTGAATACCAATCGCAGGTCGCGTGCCGCCTTTTCCAGCGCATCGCAGGCTTTGGGGAGTTCGGCAAAGTCCCTGGCGTTTGTGACGCCTTCGAGTCGGCTGTCGCGCGCGAGATCGAGCAGCTGGGTCGTAGAGAAATTTTCACCAAAAAACAAGCTGGCGGTTTCGGGGAGCTGGTGCGCCTCGTCGAAAATTACCGTATTGCAGGCGGGCAGCAATTCGGCGACGCCCTCGTCGCGCAGCATGACATCGGCAAAAAACAGGTGATGATTGACGACCACAATATCGGCCTGCATAGCCTCGCTTCGTGCCTTGAGCACGAAACATTCCTTGTGCTGCGGACAGTCCTGGCCGAGGCAGTTATCGCGCGTGGAGGTGACATGCATCCAGATCGGCGCATTTTCCGGCACATCGGCGAGGCCGCTGCGATCACCGCTTTGGGTGATTTTGGCGTATTGCACGATTTTGGCGAGATGGCGCACATCCTCGCGGGTCTTGAACAGGCCCTCGGATTGCGCGCGTTCGAGGTGGTAGTGGCACACATAATTGGCGCGACCTTTGAGCAGCGCCACCGAGACAGGCGCATGCAGCGCATCGCGCACCATCGGCAAATCCTTCTGAAACAGCTGGTCCTGCAAATTCTTGGTGCCGGTCGAAATGATCACCTTGCCGCCATTTAGCAGCGCGGGCACCAGATAGGCAAAGGTTTTGCCCGTGCCCGTACCGGCTTCGGCGACCAGAATGCTGTTTTCCTGTATCGCCTTGGTCACCGCCAGCGCCATGTCGCGTTGCTGCGGACGTGGGCGGAATCCGCTGACCACTTGGGTGAGCGGGCTTTGATCGGAAAAGAAACGTTCTACTTCGGCAGACACGGGATGGGCAAGACGGGAAAAGAGTCGTGATTTTACGCGATACGCGGCGTTGCGGAAAAACGCGTTGCGTGGGGATTTTGTTGTGCGTTATTGTGCGGGGCAATTTCAGGAGTCTGCATGGCAAAGGCAAAAACAATTTATTCCTGTACCGAATGCGGCGGCCAGTCACCCAAATGGCAGGGCCAGTGTCCGCACTGCATGGCGTGGAATACGCTGGTCGAAGCGGTCGTCGAACAGCCCGTTGGTAAAGCTGCCAACCGTTTCAGCGCGCTGGCTGCCAGCGGGCAATTACAGCGGCTGGCCGAGGTTGATGCCGCGGAGGTCTCGCGGACACCAACCGGCATTGCGGAATTTGACCGCGTGCTGGGCGGCGGACTGGTGGCCGGCGGGGTGGTGCTGATCGGCGGCGATCCGGGTATCGGCAAATCCACACTGCTGTTGCAGACCCTCGCGCATCTGGCGCCCGTATGCAAGGTGCTGTACGTCAGCGGTGAGGAATCGTCGCAACAGATTGCGCTGCGCGCCAAGCGTTTGGCGCTGGATGCCCGCGAGGTGCATTTGCTGCCCGAGATCCAGCTCGAAAAAATCCAGTCCACGATCACGCATGAAAAACCGGATGTGGTCGTGATTGACTCCATCCAGACCGTGTATTCCGAGCAGCTGACGAGCGCGCCCGGTTCGGTGGCGCAAGTGCGCGAATGTGCGGCACAGCTCACGCGGCTGGCCAAGAGTGCGGGTGTCACCATCATTCTCGTCGGACATGTGACCAAGGAGGGCGCACTGGCGGGGCCGCGCGTGCTGGAACACATCGTCGACACCGTGTTGTATTTCGAGGGCGACACGCATTCGAGCTTTCGCCTGATTCGCGCGTTCAAGAACCGCTTCGGTGCCGTCAATGAACTCGGCGTGTTCGCGATGACGGAAAAAGGACTGCGCGAAGTCAGCAATCCCTCCGCGCTGTTTTTGTCGCAGCATGGTACGCAGGTGCCGGGTTCGTGCGTGATGGTGACTCAGGAAGGAACACGTCCCTTGCTGGTGGAAATTCAGGCCCTGCTCGACGAGGCGCATGCGCCCAGTCCGCGCCGGCTCTCGCTGGGGCTGGAGCAGAATAGGCTGGCGATGCTGCTGGCAGTGTTGCATCGCCATGCGGGTGTTGCCTGTTTCGATCAGGATGTGTTCATCAATGCGGTTGGGGGTGTCAAAATTACCGAGCCCGGCGCTGATCTGGCTGTCCTGCTTGCTATCGTTTCCAGCCTGCGCAACCGCCCGTTGCCTGAAAAGCTGGTGGTGTTTGGCGAAGTGGGTCTGGCCGGCGAGATTCGTCCGGTTCAGCGTGGACAGGAAAGACTGAAAGAAGCCGCCAAGCTGGGATTTACCCAAGCCATCATTCCCAAAGCTAACGCGCCCAAGCAGAAGATTGCGGGAATGGAAATCGTTACGGTGGAGCGGGTGGATGAAGCTGTGGCGCGGATCAGATAGGCCGGGCCACCAATGAACCTCATGGGTAAACAGGCATGACGATATTTTTGATAGGGTTGGGGCTGATCACCCTGCTGTTGTTTCTGATTTTGTGGAAACTGTTCTCCTTGCCTGTAGGGCAGGGCGAGAACCCGCAGCTGGAGCAGCTGCGCATGGAGTTGTCACGGCTCGATGGCGCAACGCGCAGCCAGTTGCAGTCCACGGAGCGGCAGTTGGCGGAATTGCGCCAAAGCATGACCCAGGGATTGCAGCAGGTGAGCGAGACGCTGGATAAAAAACTCCTGCAGGTCATCAATGAGTCGCGCACCGACCGTGAAGTTTTGAACAAGTCACAGCTTGAATCCGGAGCCCAGCTCAAAATTGACGTGAATGCCTTGCTGACCACGATGAGTAGGGCGCTGACCGAGCAGCTCAACGCCACCGGCAACCAACTGCGCGGTACTTTGCACGAGCGACTCACCGAGATTCAGGCCGATACCGCCAGAAAACTCGAGGAGATGCGCAAGACGGTGGACGAGAAATTGCATGCCACGCTGGAGCAGCGTTTGGGTGAAAAATTCAATTTGGTTTCAAATCAGCTGGAGCAAGTGCATCGCGGCCTCGGCGAGATGCAGAATCTGGCGTCAGGTGTTGGCGATCTCAAGCGGGTGCTTACCAATGTCAAGACACGCGGCACCTGGGGTGAAGTCCAGTTAGGCGCGCTTATCGAGCAGATGCTCACGCCGGAGCAATACGAACGCAACGTCCGCACGGTCCCCAATAGTCGCGATCTTGTCGAGTTTGCCATCAAGCTTCCTGGCAAGGATCAAACTGTTTGGCTCCCGGTCGATGCCAAATTCCCCAAGGAAGATTACGAGCGCCTCATGGATGCGCACGACCGGGCGGATATCGAACAGATCGAAAGTGCCGCCAAGGCGCTGGAGCTGCGGATCAAACAGGAAGCCAAATCCATCCGCGAGAAATATATCGAGCCGCCGCATACCACCGACTTTGGCATCATGTTTTTGCCGACCGAGGGGCTGTATGCCGAAGTGCTGCGCCGGCCCGGATTGGCCGACGCTATTCAGCGTGACTATCGCGTCATTGTTTCCGGCCCCACGAGTTTTTCGGCGCTGCTCAACAGCTTGCAAATGGGCTTTCGCACGCTCGTGATCGAGAAACGCACCTCGGAAGTCTGGAATCTGCTGGGCACGGTCAAAACTGAATTTGGCAAGTTTGGTGATGTGATCGAGGCGACCCAGAAAAAACTTGATGCCGCCTCCAAACAATTCGAAAGCGTGGGGCAGCGTACCCGCGCGATCAACCGCAAGCTGAAAGATGTCGAGGCGCTGCCGGTTCCGGGCGCGGCCGAGCTGGATGTGTTTGACGGGGACGATGAATAAACTCGGGCAGCGCACGCGTTTGCCGGCAGAACAGGTTGTCTCGCCCGTTTTCTCAAGTTAAAGTCGGGTCACCGCGACAGCGGCTAAAAATAATTATTCCGAGAGGGGAAGTATGGTTTTGACCCTGGTGGCGCTGGCAGCTTTTGTCTTGCTGGCCTTCCTCCGCGTGTCGGCGATCAGCTGGTTGTTGGCCTTCATGGTCTTCGTGCCGGTGCTGGCGCTGCAGTTGCGAATTTCCGACGGTGCGCTGCAGGGTATTTATGTTGCGATGTTCCTGCTGGGCGTACTGTTCGCAATCTCGCCGGTCCGGCGTCGTGTCGTGACCCCCCTGATTTTGCCCTTGTTCCGCCGTTTTTTGCCGCAAATTACTGCCGCTGAGCAGGCAGCCATTGAAGCCGGTTCGGTGGGCTGGGAAGGAGAACTATTCAGCGGTTATCCCGACTGGGATAAATTGCTGGCCCAGCCCCGCTGCGGACTGAAGCCCGGGGAGCGGGCGTTTCTCGACAACGAGGTGGAACAGTTCTGCGCCATGCTGAACGACTGGGAAATTACCCATCGACAAGCTGATCTGCCCCCCGACGTCTGGGATTTTCTCAAGGAAAACGGATTTTTCGGACTGGCCATTCCCTGGCGTTATGGTGGCCGGGAATTTTCGGCACAGGCGCGCTCGGCCATCCTTGGCAAAATTGCCTCACGCAGCGCGACAGCTGCGGCGACCGTCATGGCGCCGAATTCCCTCGGGCCCGCAGACCTGTTACTGCGCTACGGCACGAACGAACAAAAGGAGCACTATCTTCCGCGCCTTGCCTCCGGGCAGGACATACCCTGTTTCGCACTGACGGGGCCGTTTTCCGGATCGGATGCGGGCGCGATGCCCGATTACGGCGTGGTGTGCCGGACAAATTTCGGCGGACAGGAAAACGTGCTTGGCATCCGGCTTAACTGGGACAAGCGCTACATTTCGCTGGCGCCGGTGGCGACACTGTTGGGTCTGGCGTTCAAACTCCATGATCCGCAGCGTTTGCTCGGTGGCGAGGTGGATCGCGGAATTACGATCGCATTGATTCCAGCGGATACCCCGGGTGTTACGTTGGGGCGCCGACATTTTCCCCTCAACTCGGCGTTTTTGAACGGGCCGACGCGGGGCAGGGATGTTTTCATTCCGTTGGAATTTCTGATTGGTGGCGTGGCGCAAGTCGGACAGGGTTGGCCCATGCTGTTGGAGTGCCTGGCAGCTGGTCGGGGTATTTCGCTGCCCGCTTGCAGTGTCGGCACAATGCAGCTCGCTGCGCGTAGCACGGGTGCCTATGCGCGCATACGCCGGCAGTCAGGGCTGCCGATCGGGGTCGAAGAGCCACTTGCGCACATCGCAGCCAATACCTACATGATTGATGCTGGGCGGCGCATGACCGCGCTTGCGGTGGATCTGGGTGAAAAACCTTTGGCGGTTTCCGCCATCATGAAATATCACGCCACGGAACGCGCCCGTCAGGTCGTCAATGATGCGATGGATATTGTCGGCAGCAAGGGCGTTTGTCTCGGACCGGAAAATCTGCTCGGCCGAATTTATCAGCAAATTCCCATTGCCGCGACACTGGAAGGTGCCAACAGTCTGATGCGCAACCGGGTTATTTTCGGTCAGGGATCAATGCGGGCACACCCCTATCTGCTCAAGGAAATTGCCGCAGCAAGGGAAGTCAATCCGCAGGAAGCTCGGATGAAATTCGACCAGGCATTTTTTGGCCACGTCGGATTTTTCTTCAATAATGCGGCCCGCAGTCTGGTATTCGGTATTTTCGGTGCGCTGATTCCCGTACAACACGGCGTGGGCGCGCCGCACTATTTTCGCAAACTAACGCGCTATGCCGCCGCTTTTGCACTTTGCGCCGATGTCGCAACGGCCCTGCCGGGGCGTTCACTCAAGCGCAGTGAAAAACTTTCCGCGCGTCTGGGCGATGTCTTGAGTTTGCTCTATCTGGGCTCTGCCACACTCAAACGTTTCGAGGATGAGGGGCGCCTGCCAGAAGACCGGCCATTGCTGGATTGGGCCATGCAGGACACGCTGTGGCGGATTCAGGAAGCCTTGAGTGGCACGCTGCGGAATTTTCCGTCTTGGCCGCTGCGCACGCTAATACATATGCTGGTGTTTCCCTTGGGGCGTCGTGTTGCTCCCCCTTCCGACGTGCTGGACCAGCGTGTGGCTTCCATGCTGATGCGTCGTGGCGGGTCACGCGATCGTCTGACCGGCGGGATGTATTTGCCGGCGGATGAAAATGAACCGCTTGGTGCGCTGGAATCGGCGCTCGCGAGTACGGTGGGGAGTGAAATTCTCCGAAAAAAACTGGATGCGGCTTGTCGAGCCGGCGAATTGTACGCCCATGATGAATTCGCGCGGATATCCGAGGCGCGTGCGCGCGGCTTGATCGATCCGGCCCAGGCCCTGCGTTTGGAGCGCGATTACGCCTTGCGCTGCAAGGTCATGATGGTGGATGAATTCGAGATGGATGATTTGCGCGCGGGACCGAAAAAACGCACCTCACGCAAGGCCACGGACTGAGGAAGTTCATGGGAAAAAATCACACCGTGCCGCCGGATCACTGTATTGCACCGCATCAGGCAGGAACGTTGCACGGCCTGTTTTTCGAACGCGTGCGCAAATCTCCGGACAAGGTTGCCTATCGACACTGCATGGGGGATAGCTGGCGCGAATTTACCTGGCGCGAAATGGCGGAGGAGATCGAGCATTGGCGCCGGGCACTGGCCGCGCAGGGATTGCAGCGCGGAGACCGTGTGGCCGTCATGCTGCGCAACGGTCCGTCATGGATTTTGTTTGATCAGGCGGCGCTTTCTTTGGGGCTGGTCGTCGTGCCGCTGTTTACGGTTGATCGCCCGGACAATATTGCCTACATCGTCCGCGATGCCGGTGTAAAATTATTTTTCTTTGAAGGTGCCGAGCAGTGGCGCGGATTGTGCACGGTGCTGGATCAACTCGATGTCCTGCAATGCCTGATTTCCGCCGAGCCGATTGATGACGCCGGGGAACCGCGCTTGCTGGGTTTGCGCGATTTTCTGCAAGCCGGCCAGACACCGGTTGAAGCGGTGGAAGTCGCCGGGGGCGATCTGGCCACGCTCATCTACACGTCGGGTACGACCGGACGGCCCAAAGGCGTGATGCTCAGCCATGCCAATATTTTGAGCAACGCCTACGCGACGCTGGATACTTTTCCGGTTCGCGCCGACGATGTCTTTCTCTCTTTTCTGCCGTTGTCCCATGCGTTCGAGCGTACGTTGGGCTATTACCTGCCGGTGATGAGCGGCGCGACCGTGACATTCGTGCGTTCTGTTGCATTGCTGGCCGACGATATGAAGACTGTCCGGCCAACCCTGCTGATTTCGGTGCCACGAATTTACGAACGAATTTATGGCGCGATCCGGGCGCGACTTGAAGAAAATGCCGCTTATGCCCGCGCGCTGTTTTATTTCACCATCGAGGTGGGTTGGGCGCGCTTCGAACATGCTCAGGGACGCGGGCCATGGAAACCAACCTTTCTGCTCTGGCCACTTTTGGACCGTCTGGTCGCACGCAAATTCAGGGCGCGCCTCGGCGGGCGTTTGCGTTCGGCCATCAGCGGCGGCGCGGCGCTCGTGCCGGAAATTTCGAGGATGTTCATTGCCCTGGGATTGCCAATCGTGCAGGGCTACGGACTGACAGAAGCAGGGCCGGTCGTTGCCGGCAACCGGCCGGATGACAATATTCCCCACAGTGTGGGGCAGCCTTTGCTTGGCGTGCAGTTGCGCCTGGGGCCGCTGGATGAACTGCAGGTTAAGGGGCCAAATGTCATGCTGGGCTACTGGAATCAGCCCGAGGCCACACGAGATCTGATTGATGCTGAAGGATGGCTTAAAACCGGTGACATTGCGCAGATGACTCCGAGCGGCCATATCACGATTACGGGACGGCTGAAGGAAATTATCGTCATGTCGAATGGCGAAAAGATTCCGCCGACAGATATGGAGATTGCGCTTCTGCAGGATTCCTTGTTCGATCAGGTCATGGTGTTCGGGGAGGGACATCCCTATCTCGTTGTGCTGGGGGTGGTGAATCCGGAGGTCTGGACGCGTTTTGCCGAAGAAACCGGTATACGTCCCGATATGCCGGAAGCGTTGAACGACAGCCGCATCGAAGCGCGGGTACTGCGCCGCATCGCGCGTAACTTGCGCGGCTTTCCGGGCTATGCGCGGGTTAACCGGGTGCTGCTGTTGCGCGAACCCTGGACGATAGAAAACGGGCTGCTGACCCCGACGCTTAAACTGCGGCGCAATGAAGTGACGCGACAGTTTGCCGCGCAGATCGCCGAGCTGTATGCCAAGCGTTGAACGCATGCAACGTAGGGCAATTTTCGGGATGTGTTGAATGAATCTCTCTGCAAAAAAAAGTGCTATCCCGCGTGGCGTGTGGGTACTGGGTTTCGTCAGTCTGCTGATGGATGTTTCCTCGGAAATGATTCATAGCCTCTTGCCGTTGTTCATGGTGGGGACGCTGGGGATCAGCGTGATGGCCTTGGGGTTGATCGAGGGTCTGGCTGAGGCGACCGCACTCATCGTGAAAGTATTTTCCGGCGCACTGAGTGATTTCCTCGGCAAGCGCAAGGGCCTTGCCGTACTGGGTTACAGTCTGGGCGCGCTCACCAAGCCCGTGTTTGCCCTAGCGCAGGGCGCGGATCTTGTATTTGCTGCGCGTATGGCGGACCGCATAGGCAAGGGGGTACGCGGCGCGCCACGCGATGCCTTGCTGACCGACATGACGCCAGTAGAGGTGCGCGGTGCCGCGTTCGGTTTGCGCCAGTCACTCGATACGGTGGGCGCGTTTCTCGGCCCCTTGCTGGCGGTGGGCCTCATGCTGCTCTGGGCCAACGATTTCCGCGCCGTGTTCTGGGTGGCCATCATTCCCGGTTTGCTTGCGGTGGCTTTGCTGTTGTTCGGAATACGCGAACCCGAACCATCCTCGGCGCGGCAGCCCGTCAATCCGCTGCACCGCGAAAATCTGTGCCGTCTGAAGTCCGGCTACTGGTGGGTTGTGGGCTTGGGCGCGCTGTTTACGCTGGCGCGTTTCAGCGAAGCCTTTCTGGTGCTGCGCGCGGAGCAGAGTGGCGTGGCCATTGCGCTCGTGCCGCTGGTGATGGTGGCGATGAATCTGATTTATGCAGGATCGGCTTATCCTTTCGGAAAGCTGTCCGATCGTCTCAGCCATACTCGTCTGCTGACCTTGGGGCTGGTGGTGCTGATTGCCGCCGATTTTGTGCTTGCCGCGGACCAGCACTGGAGTGTGGTGCTGGGCGGCGTGTTGTTGTGGGGGTTGCATCTCGGCATCACCCAGGGATTGCTGGCTCGCATGGTGGCGGATACCGCGCCGGCAGAATTGCGCGGCACGGCATTCGGCGTTTTCAATCTTGTGAGCGGTGTAGCAATGTTGCTTGCGAGTGTGGTCGCGGGCGTGCTGTGGACGCAACTCGGTGCTGCCTATACTTTCTATGCGGGCGCCGCATTTTGCGTGCTGACGCTGTTGGTGTTGCGCTGGCATCCGCCGGTACGCGCGGCATGATGCAGTATCATCCACGCCCATGAATGAGATTTCCGGATTCCCCGATGTTGCCACGCCGCTGAACGCTGATCCTGCGCTGGCATTGGATCAGCCTGCTTTGCAGCATGCCTTGCGCGCCTGTGGCGAGGACTGGGCGGCGCGGGTGGCGACACAGTGCCCGCACCTGTTTTCCGGTGTGCCGCTGTTTGTGAGTCGGACAGACTACGAACAGATGCGCGCGGTGATCGAGGCGGTGGAACGCATCGTGCAACTGCCCGGTTGGGATGAAGCTCCGCCGGATGCAACGCACGGCGTTTTTTATGGCTACGATTTTCATCTCAATGCTTCGGGCGCGCACCTGATCGAAATCAATACCAATGCCGGTGGCGGATTTCTGAATGTGTTGCTGCTCGCGAGCCAGCATTTCCTCGCACTGCCCGGCGAGCAGACCGCCGGGAATGATCTGCCAGAAGCCTTTGCGGAAATGTTCCGCGCCGAATGGCGCGCGGTGCATGCCGCCGCGCCGCTGGAGACGCTGGCGATCGTGGACGAACAACCGGAACAGCAATACCTCTATCCTGAATTTCTCCTCGCCCAGCGCTGGCTGGAAGCGGCCGGCATCCGCACGCTCATTGCCGATCCTTCGCAATTACAGGCGCGCAACAATAGGCTGTATTTTGAGAATCAGCGCATTGATCTGATCTATAACCGGCTCACTGATTTTTCGTTACAGCAGCATGAACATTTGCGCCAGGCTTGGCGGGACGGCAATGTCGTGCTGACACCCAGTCCGGCGCATTACGCACGTTATGCCGACAAGCGCCAACTGGTGCGCCTGAGCGACGCGGAACATTTGCGCCAGCTGGGTGCGGTGGCAGCCGATATTGCCATTCTGAAAACCGGCGTGCCCGAAACGCGGCAGGTCGTTCAGGCCGATGCCGAGCATTGGTGGTCAGCGCGCAAACAGTGGTTTTTCAAGCCGGTCAGCGGGTACGGCAGCAAGGGCAGTTACAGTGGTGCCAAGCTGACCAAACGCGTCTTCGAAGAAATCCTGCAGGGCGGCTATATCGCCCAGCGGCTTGCACCGCCCGGCGAGCGCATCATCCAGCGCGCGGACGAACCGCCGGTGGCGCTGAAATACGATGTGCGCTGCTACGTCTATGCGGGCCGCATACAACTCGCCGCCGCCCGACTGTATCAGGGGCAGACTACCAATTTCCGCACACCCGGCGGCGGTTTCGCGCCCGTCCGGGTGGTCGGTTAGAATGCACCTATGTTGATCTATTCACTCATTGCGATCGGACTGGGCGCGGCCTGTGGCGCCAGTCTGCGCTGGGGACTGGGGCTTTGGCTGAATGCCAATGTTCCGGAACTGCCGCTGGGCACCTTGTCCGCCAATCTGCTGGGGGGATACCTGATCGGTCTTGCCATGGCATTTTTTCTGCAAAATCCCGGACTTTCGCCAGAGTGGCGGCTGTTCATCATCACCGGATTTCTGGGCGGACTAACCACGTTTTCCACCTTCTCGGCAGAAACCGTCACGCTGTTGTTGCGCGGCCAATATCTTTGGGGCGCGGGCATCATCGCCGCCCACCTTGGTGGCTCGTTGCTCATGACGATTCTGGGAATTCAAACCTTCAAATGGATGCAGGGAGGCTGACATGTATCTGCTCGCGTTTTATGTCACCGAAAATCAGCGTCATGACGGCAAGCTGGTCCACGAATG
>Ga0172373_10009794_pt1 | contig 11822 bp, 31 predicted proteins | sample Lak10m_2_FD_114546 | JGI IMG/M metagenome (GOLD analysis project Ga0172373, IMG submission 114546) | Freshwater microbial communities from Kabuno Bay, South-Kivu, Congo - kab_092012_10m | ecosystem: Environmental > Aquatic > Freshwater > Lake | place: Democratic Republic of the Congo... | reverse complement strand
GCCTAAAAATAAACCTAATTTATCTTACGAAATTAACATCGTTAATGGTTTTTTAAATGTTTTGGTAGCTGGTAAGACAAGCGAAATATTTGATGTTAAAGTAGTAATCAAATGACAGAGACTTTAATCACTGCGAATGTTCCCGAATGGATAACTGCCTTCATGGGGTTTTTAGCAATGATTACAGGTATTGGGGTAATTGGGTTTCTTTGGAAAAATTTAGAGCCTTTAGTGGATGGGAGAATCGAAAATAAAAACATTGAAACAAATAAAAGATTAGATCGTTTGGAGGAAAAATCAAATCGCCAAGATGAAAACATTAACGACAATAGAAGATCAATAGAAAAGATTAAAGAACTTGAACACCAACAAGATTTAAGCATCAATCAGTTAGTGAGCGACGTCAAACACTTAAACCAGTCTTTAAGCAGCTTAATTGATAAAATTGATAAAAACCATAGCAACCTTGCGGGTAGAATAGACAAGATTCACGTTTGTTTAGTCAAAGAAAACTAATTACTTCCCAGCTTTTTTAGGAGCTGGTTTAGTTTTAGCAGGTTTAGTGTAGACTTTAGCTTTTCTCATAAATCTTATTATAATATATAATTTGTTTTATGAGTTTACCTTTGCAGGATTTTGGAACGAAAAGAAAAAAGAAATACTTAGAAGAGTTTTATTACTCTTTAATCGAAGAAACCAAAAAGCAATACGGAGATTTGATCTTCAGGGAATTACCTGATTTATTCTTGAGTATGTGTGAAGCTCTCGACAATGATTCTATCTCTCGGAATTGGTCTCACTTAATAGCCAACAAGCGACATTCAAGGCAAATTCAAACTAAAGCTTTAACTGAAATTTATCAAGCTAGGGGCAATGAGCCTATAGCCATGCAAGAAATTCAAAGATTAATGAAAGAGAAATTCCCTGAAATTACGGCTGCTTCAGTGGTAGGGATTAATCAAATCCTAAAAGGTTATGGGCTTTGCGAATTAGTTAAGAAAGGTGGTACTGTTACGATTTGGCGAGGAAAATTTGCAAATAAATAACTTATTCTTAACTTTTAAGTTATAATATTGAATGAGTTAATTAAACTCATTTTTTCATTTCCGAATCCTTCCTTCTGCCCTCAAGTTTTTGATTTTCTTCTTGAGGGCTTTTTTTTAATCTTTTTTAAGCCAAGACTGAATCAAAAAGGCTATTGAAAACCAAGCAGCAGTTAAAGATGGTGCGATTAATAAATGAGTTAAAATTATTCCAAAAATAAACGTAAAAATAAAAACCAAAAAAAGTTTAATTTTCAATTCATTTTTTGTGCAGAATTTTTCTATTTTAGCTAAAAGTAATTCTTCGTTAATCATTAATAATTCCAAGTCGCATAATCGCTTCTGCAATCCAAGTGAATAAAATTAGCACTAGGATTAATAGCTCTACCGCCTTTTTTGAAAGTAGAATTAACAAGTTTTAATAATTCTTCCAATGGTACTCCAATGATGTGGAAGTCGGCAGCAAACCCTTTCGTGTGCATACTACCGCCTTTACGTCCTTGCTTCAATTCCCATGCTGTAGGTCTGAATCCTGATGTGATAATCAAAGGTCTATCATAAAAATCTCTGATAATCTGTAATCTTTCAGCAATTCTTTGCAAGTTCCGTTCAATTTCTATGCTCCATGCTTTTTCGATAAAAGGTAGGATTTCAACTTTATTCACTGTACTGGTAAATAAAAGCTCATAGAGACTTATGTTAGAAGTTAATTGTCTGTTCAGAATAGGCATGTTTATATTTTACCTCTTATTTGATTTTAGTGAGCGTAGCTAATACCAACGGTCAGTAAAACCTTTTGCTAGACTGGGTAATCTTATTTGACTACCATATTTTCGATGTCGGGAAAATGGTAAAAAAAACCCTGCAAGGCTGGGGAGCGAGCAGGGTAATTTTATGATCTCTTTAGTTGTAGCTAATGATAGTTAAGATTAGGCTAAATAATCAGGCAAATTATTAATTAATTCCTCATCCCATGCAGAATCATAATCAATATCACTTTCCAGTAAATTAACTAAATCATTAATTAATTCATTAAAATCTTCATCCATACCAATAAATCAAATGTTGAACCCAGTCTAATACCGAAAGGAAGTTTAATCTTAAATCGGCTATTATTTTCATTTCTTATCCCCAATAGACCAAGTGATTAAACCACTTGCAAAAAGCATATCTTCTTAAATCAGTTACTATTTCCATTTAGGGTTCTTTTTCCTATTCCACGCTAACACAGCAATAAACATAGCTTGACGTTTCCAAAATGCCACGCCCTCCATCTTAAGTAATTCCCTAAAAAGAGAATGTGTAAACATTTGAGATTTACTTTTCATTACGCATAAATAATCATGCACGATAGCAGGAATCATAAAATCCCTAGCCACTGCTTCACCGATTAAGGGCTGAAACCATGCAGGTATAGAAGCTCCATCGGAACACCAACCACGAGGGATGTAAACTTCTTCCTCTGAAACGTCAAAATTTTCTCTAACTGAAACGATTAAGCCTTTCTTTAGTTTGACTCTTAAAGGGTCATATCCTGCGATCTCAAGATCATTAACAATATCAAAAGGAGTAATTCTAGTTACTTTCATGATTTATTAACCTTTCAGTGTTTTAATTTCTTCGTCTATATGCCTTATTTCTATTCTATATTTAACTTTCATTTCTTGATTAAAGGCGGTCACAGCTAGTCTTTCACGATCTTGTTTTCTTGCTTCAAGTATTTCAATTTGTTCTTCTTTCGTGTAGTTCATAATTTAATGATAACCCAGAAATTCCTTCTCCACTTACGAGGAGTGATAGAGACTTCTTTACCTTCTTTTGTGTGAAGAGCAGCAAAAATGCGAGCTTCTCTTTTATCTTTAAATCCGTAAGCTAGTTCTGTCTCTGATTCTTTTAATTGAGTAAAAGATGGGAATTTTTGTTTAAAATAATCCCAAAATTCTTCTTCTGCTGTCATTCTTTAGTGCTTTCCTTAATTGCTTGTTTTAATTGGTATTGAAGTTCCTTTCTTAAGAGTTCTTTTTGTTTTGGTAGGGTCATTTCCTGCACTCCCAGCTTGTTTTAATGGCAGCAGCACCAGCGATTAATAACAATATAAATACTAAAAATATTAACTCTGGATTTATTCCGAGAAGTAAAAGCCAATCAGGTAAATGATAGCCAATGTAGGCACAACCACCAAACAAACCAAAAACAATAGTAGTTTTAAAAAAATTAATTAAAAATCTCATTTCCGTTTTCTCCTGTTATCATTATTCTTTTTCTTGCCACTTACATTTCAAAGAAACTCTTTTTAAATAATTACTTCTATTTCTTTCTTTAATGGCTTCTTTGTTTTCATCCCTTTTAATTTTTGCTTTAGTCTTGGCTAACTCTTTTCTTACTGCATGATATTTTTTCTGGGATTCGCTCCAATTACTTTCATCAGTTTTATTTTTTAAATAATAATCTCTCTGCTGTTGTCTTATTTTTTCTTTGTTCGCCTCATAATAAGACTTAGAATATTCAGTTTTTTTCATTTCCGTTTTTTCCTACTTTAAACATATCCTTTCTTGCCACTTACATTATAAAGAAATTATTTAATTCTTCTTTCCTCCATAGACCGCCAACAATATAGCTTCTGCCATTCCGTCAGACTTAACCCTTCCCCTAGGTGGAATCAGATTAACTTCTGGGTAAAGCTCTTCTGCTTTAGCGATAGCTTCTTCCTTATCTGCTCCAATGTCAAAATATCCTTTCCATTTGTGCGGTCTTACACTTTCTAGTTTATATCGTTGAGATTCGATAATGCCTAGTATCCTACCCATGTTTCGTTCGATGGTAGTGGTGGAACGCCTGCTCTCTGTGGGTAAAGCAAAAGGCTCTTCTATAATCGTCAGATCAGGTTCAAAATCAGTAATCAAATCATATACGACTTTAGAATCTACGATAGTCTTAGTTTTGTAAACCGCTTGCTTAGACTTATGGAGCTTCTTTTCCTTAACTGTCATCTGCTTAACTTTTTTCTTGGTCTTGGTCTCTAACTGAGTTGTAGGCATTTTAACCACTTGGATTAAATGGTCATCTTCTAAGAAAGCGATACCGCCTTTTAGTCCTGGATCAATTCCTATTACCTTCATCGCTTTTTAAAAAACTCCTTTAAAACTTGCTTAACGTGGTCATCTTTGACAAAATAATGGGGGTTTCGTTTATCATAGCCGACAATTCCAGCTTTGATTAACGCACTAGATAAAGCTCTTTCTTGCCTATGGACTGCTTCGTGAGTCTGTGGGTCAAGCATGTGGATATTTTTAGGGTCAGGGTTCATTCTGTCTAAATCTATATGATGTCTCTGCATTAGCTTTCTTTGGGCTTCACTTAATCCTTTAGTTTGAGGATTCGTTTTTAAAATTTCTTCCCTTGACGGGTAAAGTCTGCCACGTGAACCGCTCCAGTTAGGGATGTAATCAGGATAAATTATTTTAGTCATGTCATCACTCTTATCGTGTTGTAGCCCTTATCGTTAATGAAAAAAAAATGTTTATATTTTAAATGTCGATACTCTTTAAAAGTTTGTTTAGGTCTGCGATCTATAAGTTCAAGATCATTAAAAATATCGCAGTGATCTATTTTGAAGAGTCTCACTAATCGTTCAAACTCTGCCATATTTTCGCAGATATATGGTTTTGGTTTCATTTCATTACCTCCTCAAATTTTTCTCTAAGCTTTTCTGGGTATTTTTCGTGACACCAGAGGAACGCTCCAAAAACTGAACAGAAAGGAACATGCGAGGCCTTGTACCCCTCCGCTAGAGAGATGGTTAAATTTTCGTTAGAAGAATTAAGGTCTAGAGAAATTTCCTTTTTGCCAGAATAATTAAGCTGATAGATGTGTTTTTGCTTTACGTCCACGATCAAGGTTGGTATGCACTCTTTGACAGCAGCTTTAGGGATTATTGGAATAACCTCTTGAAGTATTCCATACATACCAATTTCAGACCTGATTCTAGCTTCTATCGTGTGAATTGATTTTCCAGTATCGTGAAGATGCTCTTGCCTTGCTTCACCGTCTGCGTATTTTCCACGATACCAGCTTTTCCAGCAAACTTCACTAAAGTCGTAACCTAACTTTAGTATCTTTTTAGACTGCTCATAGTTTAAATTCAGTTCAATCATTTCCTTTCCTCCTCGAATTTCTTTTTAAGCTCTTCTGGGTAGTTTTCGTGACACCAAATGAAGGCTTCGTATGCTGATTTAAACGGTTCATGCGTAATATCTTCTTCGTAAGCTCCCCTATCCTCCCATAATTCTATTTCGTCATTCGATACATCGTATTTCTGAAAATGTGGTTCAGAGACAGGGCTTAATTTTATTTCAGGCAAACAAGCTTCTAAAGCCGCTTTTGGGATTATTGGGATTATTTCTTTAAACGGACGATCAAAATATGGATTTTTGTTTAGTAAACTCTGCCTGTAATCACTTCTTGGACGGACGGTTTTTTTACCTAAAAATTCATCTTCTAATGTCTCAACCACATCCTGATTTAATATAAATTCGGTAAAACTTCCACCAAGGGCAATTTTAACTAATATTTCTACTTGAAATATAGGACATAATCTACTAAAGTCATAACCAAGCTCAAGTATCTTTTTAGACTGTTCGTAACTTAAATTTAATTCAATCACTTCATTACCTCCTAAAATTCTAAATTTAAAATCCTATCTTCTTTCAAATTCACAATGCGTTTGCCTTTCCAATATTTAATGGTTTTATAGGTAGGCGTGTCGTAAACATTAATCACACCAGCATTGAGACCTATAGGACTTAAAGTAATATAATATTTGCCTTTTTTAAGATTAGGAATACTGTAAGTAGTCTTATTCGTAAAAGCATGATTAACCACTATTTGAGAAGAATCCCTAACATTATCAACATTTACAAAATTTAAGAACATGCTTTTAATCGGCTCACCAGCAATGTTTCCCGTGATAGTGATAGTATTACTTAAAAATTTTTCCTTGAAAGTCTCTGATAAAGCACGTATGTCATCATGTTGTATTTTAAAAGCTGGTTTAGATGAAGTCATTAGGGGTCTCGGGTAAATTATCCCTTCTGCTATTTTCCACGGCAAACCATGATCTAGTCCTACCGAATGAAATAACTCGTGAATTATCGTCCACACTAGGCGTTCATCGCTTGAAGCTCTACCAGCATGGCATAAACCACGAGTCAGCCCACCGTTTGCATTTCTATAAGCAGGGTCTACGTTTGACCCACCAGTATTAAAATGCAAATCTAAATAAGCTAGAGCTACTTCATTTACAGCAGGGTCATAAGCTAAATCAATATTTTTTCTTTCTTTTAGAACAAATGGATAAGGTTCTAGGATTTTCATTACTCTATCAATCACTTCATCAGAAAATTCAGTGTCAATGACTAATTGCACAGGTTTAGTACCTGCCCAATAAGCACGCTGAGTACCATTCCACTGGTAGACCTCGGCTTGAGCTGCAATAGCCAATAGAATGATAGCCATTAACACTAACCATAAGAAAATTACAGTGCATACTATTTTTGTAAAATTAAAGTGTTTCACTTTTCCATGCCTCCGTTTTCAAACCCTTTTCTTCAAGTTCTTTTACAAGTCGGATTTGTTTAAGTCTGCATTGAGCTAATTCGATCTTTAAATTAATAATTCTTTTTGATAAATCTAAATCTTTAAGCTCTTTTTCGAGTTCTTCTTCTGTCATCTTATCCCTCTTTTAATATCGTCTTCTAAATCTTTCAGGTGTTCGTTATCTTCTTTGAGTAATCCATACTTTCTCATTAAAAATTCTTTACAATTCGCTGAAATTTTCTTATCAATCCATTTTTTAGCAGCTTCTAATTCTTCCTTATCAATCAAACAAGCAGAAATGCCCAAAGGGTCATCATGGGTAGTGATCTTGATTCTTCCATAGCCGAGCTTAAACTGTAATTGCCTTGATTCTTTTTCGTTAAAATTAATGACCTTGTTAATGATGTCTTCCAGCAGCAGTCTTAAATCAGTTTTCATAGACTTAAACACTCCTCAAGATAAATCAAAGTTTCTATTTTGTGCAATTTAATTAAGTTATTTTTTATTAACTCCAAGTGAGCAACTAATCTAGGCTTCCCTTCTAGTGCTGCTTTCAAGCTTAAAATCTTAACTGTTTCAATAGCTTCTTCTGTGTCTGTCATTCTTTTACCTCCTCCAATCCATTTAATCCATTAATCAAAGCTCGAATCAAGCCATTACGACCACCACGGCTAATTTTTAAACCATGTTTATTCGCTTGGATACCTAACCACATCCAATCATCATCACTACAGTCTAAGTGATGAATTTTAGTGTCTCCAGCAGGCTTATAAACAGGTTTTAATTCGTGGTTTTTAAGCTTCTGAATTAAAATAGTTAGAAATCCACGGGGTAATTTCCCGTTGGCTTGAATCAAGCCATTTAGTGAGCCTATTTCAAGGCTTAAACTTCTTCTTCGTATCATATTTGTTCCTTTTAGCCATCCCAATCGCCAGAGCCAGAGCCAAAGCCAGAGCCAGAGCCAAAGCCAAAACCATCGCCAGTGCCAAAACCCTCGCCAGAGCCAAAAGCAAAACCATTGGGGAAACCAGCACTAAAAGTACAACCAGCACCAAAACCATCGCTACAGCCAGAGCTAGGCTCACAGCCAAAGCCAAAGCTATAGCGGTTAGGGTTAATTAAATGTTCTATATTCATTCCTACTCCTTGCTTGTTACCGTTGCAGCGTGATTTTTGATCTCTTGAATCGCCTTATCTTCACAGATAGTAAGGGAATAATCTTCTACGATTATTTTCATCGCTACAGTCGGACTTATACTGGCATTTTTTGCTAAACCGATTTTAGACACTCCCTCATACCACGCTTCTTCCCCTTTTTCGGTGCGGCACTGCCAAAGTCTTCTAGCTTTGGTGATCACACATCCCGTTTCGTCAGCATGTTTTAATTTCCCAAAATTCACACCTTCATTGCGTGATCTTACTATGACGTATTTTCCTATTAATTCAGCAGTTAAGCTATTGCTGATTACTGGGATTTCGGTTTTATTCGCATAATAAGTTATGCCATCTATTACTATTTCGTCTTTCATCTATTTTTTCCTTTTTTTTGTAAACTTCTTCTCCTAATCATTAAAATGGTCTCTCCCGATTTAATTGTCCTTGAGCAACTTTTGTTTTCGCTCTAGTATTCGCAGCTTTTTTAAGAGCTTCTAATTTCATGGTTAAAATATTAGGTGCTGATCTGTCTAACTTATCTGTGAATCTTGCATCTTTCTTACTGATTACATAATCAAAATAAAATTGAGCAGCAACAGGAAATAATTTATCCGATAGAGCTAAATCTTCATCTGAAAAATCAACTTCTGGAACATCGGTTACAGGTTCGCCATATTGTTCTTTGAAATTATCGTTAATATAATCAGTCTCGGTAAGTCTTACCGACATTCTTTCCTTATCTAACCATCCTTGAATGGGAAACCATAAGCCAAAATCAGTGACCAAATCACCACCAATCGAGACATTCCCATTTTTTGTTATGTTCAAAAATAATGTAACATCTGGCTTATCAATAGTGTATTCAGTGCCATCATCCCTTGTTATTACTTGGGTTTCTGGTTTTTTTCCTTCAAAATAAAGCTCGATTAAATGCTTGCCCGTTTTAGTAACTTTTTTTTGTCCCTTAATAGAAGCTAAAGCTTTTTCTCTATAATACAAATACCCTTCATACTCTTCTGTCTCTGTCTTTCTTATTCCTATCGTTATGTTTTGTGCTTTCATGTTTTGTTTTTTCTCCTTTATTAGAAATCTATTTGCTTTTTAACGTCAATCTTCGGCTTGATGATAGTTTTACGCTCTGTCTCAGGCTCATAAGAATCAGGGTCTATGCCTTTTTCTTCTGCTCCGATGGCAAATAAACCTATCAAGGCATATTTTCTTGCGTAAGTAATCGCACTACCACTGGTTTGGCTTTCATCCATTTTTGGTTTAGAGTTTTGAGGTTCTCTAATCTTAATAAAATGCTGGATAGATTCACCATCTGCATTAGTTAAAGTTACTGTTTCATCAATGTAAAACCTACCTCCGATCTCGATAATATCGTCTTTAAAAGTTAATACTAATTTTCTTTCTTTAACGATATTTAGTTCTTTAAAAGCCTTAAAAATATCGGCTATCGTGAAATATTTAAAATTCCCGAACTCGTTATCTATGTCCTTAGTTAAGACTAATTTTGATTGAATTTCGTATAATTCCTCGTAAATCGTCATTTTTACTCCTTGTTACATCATACCACGTTGTTTTAAACAACGTTTATTTTTCTAAAATTTCGACTCCTACCCCTATTACTGGATGCCAAGTATCTCGGGCTACCCAAGCAGAATCATAAGCCCAAGAGGCGAAATCAATCGTATTATAGGCAGCCATAGCAGTAGAACTAGCGGCACAAACAGCATGTTCAACAGTCATACACCAGCTATAGTCACAACGGGCATTATGGAGAGAGCCACGTGTAGCACGTGCTGCTTCATAGGCTAAATTTCTGTTTTCTTCGGTGTCATTTTCAAGTACCTTTTTCGCAGCTTCTATTGCTAATCTCGGACGTTGATCTTCTAAGTACCATCGCTCGAATAGCGGCAAAACAAATTCAGAAGAAATAATCGCGTATTCTATCGCTTGCTTTCTGGTCATCGCTCTTGTGATCAACCAAACCGCCCAATTGGCTTCAGGAGCGATAAAACGATTTAACTTTTCAATTAATTTATAAAGATCAGTTTCTTCTTGATTTAAAAACCAATTTAAACCTTCTTCGCACACATCTTTTTCAATTAACCATTCTTTAGTTATTTTCATATTTCCTCTCTTTCCCTAAATCCTCGGCTTGGTGATAGTTTTTCTAAAAATCACTCTGTCAAACTCCATGCCTTCAGCACCTAAAGGATAAGGTCTATCCACGGTGATCAGCATTATATACTCAGGGTCTATGACCTTAGAATATCTGATTTTAAGCTTATTCATTTCTCTTTGAATAAGCTCTAAAGCAAACAATGAATTAACAGGTAAATATTTAATTTTGGTTGTTGTCATTTTATATTCCTCGTTAAGTTATTCCAGAAGATTTTAGTTTTTTCATCTTCAACTCGATTACGGACAGCATGCACGCCAAAAATGAAAGACCTTAATTGATCTGCTGTGCCTTCATGCAAATAGCTCTCTGTACCATCTGAGTGTTTTATTTTCAACTGATTCTTTTCTAAAATAACATCATCATCTTTGCATGAACATACATATTCTTTTAAAATTTTTTTACTGCAATCAAAGACGTTTTTTAATTTTGCTTTTGGTGTCATTTTATAAAACCCTCCATAATTCTATAGCTACTGCCATAACAACAATAGCAACTAATCCACTTAGCAGTATTTGTACTGCTTTTAATTCGTTTAAGTTTTTCATTTAATCCTCTTTTTTTTAAATCCTAAGCTTGGTGATGGTTCTTTTTTTAAATTAATCTTTCAAGTTGTTGTTTGATTTCCTCTGTCGTGAAAGCGTCGGAGTTTTCAAGAATATAATCGAGTTGTTCAATTATGTAAAGCTTGACCGCTTCTTCTTTAGATTCACAGTTGTAGTATGTGTTGTTAGTGTAATCATCTTTCGTGTCCCTGACTGCTATAACGTAATCTTGAAAAGAGTTAGAAGTAGTAACTATTAATTTGCTGACCTGGAAGTCTTCCGAGTCTTCCATAAATTTATCTAATTCCCATTCCTGGAGTGCCACTGATTCTGATTTATCTGTCATTTTCATTTTTCCTTTTTAATATTTTAAGCTCCTAATCTCAGAATTGCACTAACTCCACGTTGATTAACAAGAAGTGAAATAGCATATATGTAATCAACTAATTTTTCTACTGATAAATTATAATTTTCACGATATTTTATTAAATTTTTAAAGACCTGATTAAATTTTAAAAAATCGTATTTTCTTATAATGAATATTGTTTTAATTTCTCGTTTGATTGTCATTTCTTTTTTTTCCTTTTAAATCCTTTGCTTCGTGATAGTTTTACATCAAGCTTAATTCTTGATCTATTTCTCTTTGATACTCTTCTAACCATTTACTAGCCTTGGCGTAAGATAGGCTTATCGTAATATTCTTGTATTTCTTTTTTAATCTCTTCTAGCTTCTCTAGTCCTTGCAAGTGCATTTTAATTAGTTTGCTTTTAAGTGCCTTCCCTTGCTCTTTAACTAATGTCTTGGAGTAGTCATCACTAGAATAACAAATCATTCCCTTATCGTATTTGCATAGGCTTACAGTAGTAGCCAAGCAGTTGTATCGCTTCGTTGTTGTAAATAGTATAAATTTATTATCTTCGAGAGACACAGAAGTATTAATTTCTGTGTTATTTCTTAGATTCTTGCTAATTATGTAGTTTGTTGTCATTTTCTTTTTTCCTTTTTTTAAATCCTAATTCCCGTGTAAGAGTCTAATTCTTGTAATGTTTCAGACATGACGTGACTGTCTGGTATCCCTTCCATGAGTAACACTAAATCGTCAATAGTTTTATCTGATTCAAACTCTAGCTTGCAATCTGGAAGACCTGCTGATTCGATGATTTTATATTCTTTTAAATCAGCTATTTTAATAAAAACGTCAATATCAAATTGACATTCTGCTCTTAATTTGTATTTCATTTTTCTTTTTTTCCTTTTTTGTTTAATTCCTCGGCTTAATGATAGTTTTATAAATTTTC
>Ga0172373_10009793_pt1 | contig 11823 bp, 9 predicted proteins | sample Lak10m_2_FD_114546 | JGI IMG/M metagenome (GOLD analysis project Ga0172373, IMG submission 114546) | Freshwater microbial communities from Kabuno Bay, South-Kivu, Congo - kab_092012_10m | ecosystem: Environmental > Aquatic > Freshwater > Lake | place: Democratic Republic of the Congo: South-Kivu... | reverse complement strand
TACCAAGGCGCGATGTTCCCCTTTCTCGAAGGCTTCAAATCAGGCAACATCGCCCTGCGCCTCTCCGACGATGGGAACCTCTACACGAGCGGATCCGACCGCGGCTGGGGCGCGCGCGGCGGCCTCCCCTACAACTTCGAGCGGGTCAACTGGACCGGAAAAACACCCTTTGAGATCCACGAGATGCGGGCCCTGCCCGATGGCTTCGAGCTCACCTTCACCCAGCCGATCGACAAAGCCAGCGCGACCGATGCCGCCTTCAAGATGGAAGCCTACACCTACATCTACCAAAAAGCCTACGGCAGTCCCGAGGTCGACCAGGTAAGCCCGCGGGTCAGCGTGGCTTCCGTGGCTGAGGACGGCAAGAGCCTGAAGCTGAGGGTCGCGCCCCTCACCAAAGGGCACGTTCACGAATTGCACGCCGACGGGGTCAGGGCGGCCGAGGGCGGGTCCGGGTTGCTGCACCCGCAGGCGTATTACACACTGAACGAGATTCCGGAGTGAGCCGATCGCCACGGCGCGATTTGCCGGTCCCGTTTCGCCATCCCAAGGCGGGGACCGGGTCGCACCGGCCCTTCAAACAAAACGCCGGAACGCCTCAGGCAAGGGAGCTTCAAAATGAAGTTTTCCCCCGCTGAGGGGATGCTTGAAGGCAAGATGGCGCGCGTGCAGCATGAGCCGTTCGACCTTCACCTTCTGCCGCGGGACCTGAGCGTAGATGGTGTCGCCGAGGATCGGGCAACGCAGCACCTCCTTCAAATGCACCCGGATCTGGTGGGTTCGGCCGGTGTGGATCACGCAACGCAACGCCGCCCAGTTTTCGCGCGCGTCAAAACGAAGCACTCGATAGTCGGTGATCGCGTCCTTCCCTGCGGGAGCGGGGACGACGGCCATCTTCTGGCGGCTCACGGGATGGCGTCCGATGTTCGTCCCAATGGTGCCCTCGTCTTTGGTGGGAATGCCCTCGGTCACGGCGAGGTATTCCTTCTCCGTCTCGCGCCCGGAGAATTGGGCGACAAGGGAATGATAGGCCGCCTCGCTCTTCGCCGCGACGAGACAGCCCGAGGTCTCCTTGTCGAGCCGATGAACGATCCCCGGACGATCCTCTCCGGCGAGCGCGCAAAGTTTGCCCTGACAATGATGCCAGAGCGCGTTCACGAGGGTGCCGTCAGGATTGCCCGATCCGGGATGGACGACAAGACCGGCGGCCTTGTCGATGACGATGAGGTCATCGTCCTCAAAGAGAACCGTGAGCGGGATCTCCTCGCCGAGCAAGCCGGCGGACCGCTCCGGCTCGATCCTGACCAAGACCTCATCGGTCGCCGCGACGGGATGACTGGGCTTCACCTGACGCCCACCGAGAAGGGCGCCACCGCTCTTGATGAGTTCTTGAACGATCGAACGGGAAAGGTCGCAACCTTCCAGCGCCAGCGCCGCGGGCAGATACCTGTCGAAACGCTCTCCGGCTGCGGAGGGCGGAACCACGAGGCGATATTCCGCCGGAGCATCGGATCCGTTACCCATTCCTTCTCCCCCCGGAATCAGAGATCAAGTCCCGCCGCGCATAGCTTTTGAAAGTCTTCCCATTCCAATTGGAGCCTGTCATCAGCCTCCTCGATGCGGCGCATCGTCTCCGTCGCGACCTGCTGCCGTGCTGCCGTGAGCGTGCGACTGACCCGGGTCTGATCACACTGCCACATCCGGGCGATGGCCGATTGGCTGATGCCGTGAAGATAGGAAAGCTTCAACATCAGGAGAACCTCGGGGCCCAGCGAGTCGAAAGCCTCCCGAATGGCGCGTCCCATCAACTCCGCGAGATCCCTGTCGAGGAGATTTTCGACGGGATCGACACCGGCAAGCCGGTCAAAGGGGTCGCCGGAACGATCATCGTCTTCCGGAAACGAGGACAACTCCCCACGAAACTTGTCGCGGCGCTTCAGGTCCAGCCAGCGGTTCCAGGTCGTGCGGATCATCCAGGTGGAAAGCGAGGAACGACCCTCGAACTTTTCCAGAAGCGGACGTGTTGTACCGTTTTTACCGGCACCAAAGGACTCGGCAATGATGTCGGCGACGAGATCCTCGGCCTGAACCCGGTCGACGCCCCGCGAGATGAGGACCCGCTCGAGCATGGGACGGTAGGTGTCCTGAAACTCGCGCACCGCGACGGCCTCGCCGGCGATGGCCCGGTCCACAAGATCGAGATCAGGGGCGTGTTTCAACGGCTTGATTTCTGAACTGGGACCGCTTGTCATGGCAAACTATCTAACTACGTTCGCGGCGAATGATCAACCCTGGATTGGAGGACACCATCGTCGAGAATCCGCACCTCCCGGCGTCCTCCGTGGTTGCCCGTCTCTTCCTCCCGTGCTAACCGTGACCGCTTTCGAAATGATCGGCATTCAAGACATCCAGCTCATCGGCGACCTCGTGGCGATCCGGTGGGCCGACGCGGCGGAGACCTTCCATCGGATGGACCGGCTCCGCACTCTCTCGCCGAGCGCCGAAACCTCGGGCGAACGCGACCTCCTCGGTCACGAACTCGTCGCCACGGACAAAGACCGCGATTTCTCCGGAGTCACTGTCATCTCGTGGAATCCAGTCGGCAGCTACGCAATCCAATTCCGTTTTTCCGATGGCCACAACACCGGTCTCTACTCCTACGAATTCCTCCGAGAAATCGCCGACGAGAGCTGACCTCCCGACCTTTCACCCCTCCCCTTTTTCTTCCCGTCAGATGATTCCCAACGTCCTTGCCGAACGCTATGCCACCGCCGCCATGAAAGCGGTCTGGTCACCCGGTGGAAAAGTCCGTCTCGAACGCGAGCTCTGGGTCGCGGTGATGAAGGCGCAACGCGACCTTGGCCTCGACATTCCCGCCGAATCCATCGCCGCCTACGAAAACGTCATCGATCAGGTCGATCTCGCCTCGATCGATGCGCGCGAACGCATCACCCGTCATGACGTGAAGGCGCGCATCGAGGAATTTTGCGACCTCGCCGGGCATGAGCAGATCCACAAGGGCATGACGAGCCGCGACCTCACCGAGAATGTCGAGCAGCTCCAGGTCCACCGCGCCCTCGGGGTGATCCGCGTCACCGCCGCTGCCGCCCTGCACCGTCTCGCGCGCAAAGCCGATGAGTTCCGCGCCCTCGTGATCACCGCCCGCACCCACAACGTCGCCGCCCAGATCACGACCTACGGAAAGCGTCTCGCCATGTTCGGCGAGGAACTGCTCCACGCGGCTCAGCGCCTCGATTCGCTCATCGCAAGTTATCCGGTGCGCGGACTGAAGGGCGCAGTCGGCACGCAGCTCGACCAGCTCAGCCTCTTCGAGGGCGACTCCCGGAAAGTGCTCGAACTCGAGCACCGACTCGCAGCCCACCTAGGTATCGGGAATCTCTTCACCAATGTCGGTCAGGTCTACCCGCGCAGCCTCGACTTCGAGGTCGTCGCGGTCTTGAACCAACTCGCCTCCGCTCCCTCGAGCTTTGCGAAAACATTGCGGCTCATGGCAGGGCACGAACTCGCCGGCGAAGGATTTGCCAAGGGCCAGGTTGGATCGTCGGCGATGCCGCACAAGATGAACAGCCGGAGCTGCGAGCGCATCAACGGCTTCAAGGCGATCCTCGGCGGCCATCTCGCGATGGCCTCGGCCCTCGCCGGAGACCAATGGAACGAGGGCGACGTCTCCTGCTCCGTGGTGCGCCGAGTCATGCTGCCCGACGCCTTCTTTGCGATCGACGGTCTCCTCGAGACCCTCATCACGATTCTCGACCAGATGGATGCGAACCCCGCCGTGATCGAGCGGGAAAATCGCCATTACCTGCCCTTCCTCCTCAGCACCACGATCATGATGACCGCGGTGAAGCGCGGCATCGGACGCGAGACCGCGCACGAGGTGATCAAGGAGCACGCCGTCGCCGCCGCCCGAGCCTACCGCGCCGGGCAAAGCGAGCGCAACGACCTCATCGGCCGCCTCGCCGCGGACGGGCGCCTCGGCATGAGTGCCGCCGAACTCGAAGCCAGCCTCGCCGAAGGACAGGCCAACGCGGGCGCCGCCGGCGCCCAGATCGACCATTTCATCCACTGCGCCGATGCCTACGCCGGAACCATCGAAGGGGCGACGACGTATCAACCGGGTGGTATACTCTGAGGATATTCCCCCGACTTCCGACTTCGTCCGCCATGACCCCACACCTCGCCGAGTTCTTCGACTTCCTTCGCTTCCCCAGCATCTCGACCGAGAGCCGTCATCGCGAAGACGTCCGCCGCTGTGCTCAATTCCTCGTGAACAAGTGCCGATCGATCGGTCTCCAGACGGAGTTGCATGAGACGCCCGGTCATCCCATCCTCGTCGCCCGCAGCACTCCGAAGCCAGGGAGACCCACTGTCCTCATCTACGGCCACTACGATGTCCAACCGGTCGATCCTGTCTCGGAATGGCACACGCCCCCCTTCGAGCCAACCCTCGTCGGCGACAAGATCTACGCCCGCGGCGCGACCGACAACAAAGGGCAGCATTTCGCCCACCTCCTTGGCGTCGAGGATACCTTGAAAGCCCATGGCGACCTGCCGGTGAACGTGATCTTCCTCCTCGAGGGCGAGGAGGAAATCGGGTCTCCCAATCTCGCGCCCTTCCTCGCAAAACATCAAGACGAGTTGAAATGCGATGTCTGCGCTGTTTCCGACACGGGCATGATCGGCCCTGGCATTCCCACCATGACCTATGGCCTTCGCGGCATCGCCTGCCTCGAGTTCAAGATCCACGGTCCGGTGCGCGATCTGCATTCGGGCGTCTATGGCGGTGCCGTGCCAAATCCTGCGACGATGGTCTCGCGGATCATCGCCTCGCTTCACGATGAACAGGGCCGCATCTGCATCCCCGGCTTCTACGACCGCGTCCTTCCCCTCGAGTCGTGGGAGCGCGAGATGTGGGCTGGCCTGCCCAATGGCGACGCCGCGACCTTGGAAGAAACCGGCGCCCCAGGACTCTGGGGCGAAACCAGTTATACCTCGCTCGAACGCCGCTGGGGACGCCCCACCGCCGAAGTCAACGGCATCGGCGGCGGTTATCAGGGCGAAGGCTCGAAGACCGTGATCGCACGGGAAGCCATGGCGAAGCTCAGCTTCCGCCTCGTCCCCGACCAGAATCCCCAGGAAATCCTCGATCTCGCCGCCGCGCATTTGAAGTCCGTTTGTCCGCCGTCGTGCCGCATCGAGGTGGAACTCGGCCATTGGGGTCCCGCCTACGTGATGGACCCGCATGCCCCCTACGGCAAGGCCGCGCAGCGAGCCCTCACCCGCGCCTTCTCCGGCGAGCCGCGCCTCATCCGCGAAGGCGGCAGCATCCCCATCATCCAGGCCATCAAGGACACCCTCGGCGTCGATAGTCTTTTGTTAGGGCTGGCCCTGCCCGACTGCCAGATCCACTCGCCCAACGAGAACTTCACTGTTTCGAATTTCGAGGCCGGCATTCGGTTGAATCAGGCGCTGCTCGAAGAATTGGCGGGTTGATCGACCGATTGCCTTGTTGCTTTCCCTACGCCGAGTCCCCCATGCTCCCCGACCTCGTCGAAATCATCCCGCCGTCGTCCCCCGTCAACGCCACCGTGGTCCTGCCGGGATCGAAGAGCCTCACCAACCGCGCCCTCATCCTCGCAGCCCTCGCCGAAGGTCAAGTGACCCTGCGCGGAGCCCTCTGGAGCGAGGACACCCAGGCCATGGTGCATTGCCTCGGGAAGCTCGGGTTCTCCGTCACCGTCTCCGAAGACCCTAACGAAACCGCCAACCGCACCCTCGTCGTCGAGGGTCGAGGTGGCCTCATCCCCAACGCCGGCACCGAGGCCACGCCCCTCGAGCTCTTCGTCGAGAATGCCGGCACCGCCGCCCGTTTTCTTCTTGCTCTGGTCTGCCTCGGCGAAGGCGTCTATCGTCTCAGCGGCATCGAGCGAATGCACCAGCGTCCCCAGGCCTCTTTGATCCATGCCCTGCGCGAGCTCGGCTACCGCATCGATTCAGCGAATGATTTCCTACCCGCCGTCGTCCACGGCACCGGTCCGCGATCCGGCGCCTCCTGCCGCGTCAGCGTCGAGGAAAGCTCGCAGTTCGCCTCGGCCCTGATCCTTTCGCAACCTGCCGGCGGCTGGAAGATCGAGGTGACCGGAGCCAATGACGACGAAGTGCCCTACGTCGAAATGACCCGACGCCTCGTCGCGGATTTCCCCTGGAAAGGGGGCCTCTACGAGATCGAGCCCGACGCTTCGGGGGCGAGTTATTTCTGGGGAGCCGACTGGCTCCTCGGTGAGACGGGCGGCCGGGTCAAGGTCGAGCCCGTGCCAGACTCCGGCATGCAGATGGACCAGAATTTTCTCGACCTGATCCTCGGTCAGCCGTGGTGCAGCCAGTATTCCCGCCGCTCCGACCTCGCCGACAGCATCATGACCGCCATCGTTCTCGCGCCTTTTGCTCCCGCGGTGACGCGCTTCACCGACCTCGGCCGTCTCCGCGTGCAGGAGTGCGAACGGGTCGCCGCCCTCCGCACCGAACTGACCAGATGCGGCGCCCGCGTCGAAGAGACGGGCGATACCCTCACCGTGCATCCCGGTCCGCTCCATGGCGCGGAGATCGAGACCTACAACGACCACCGCATGGCGATGTGTTTCGGCATGCTCGGGCTGCGCGTCCCCGGCCTGAAACTGCGGAACCCCGCCTGCGTGCGGAAGACCTTCCCCAATTTCTTCGCCAAACTCGCCTCGCTCGGTGCCGGCTTGGTCGAGGCGGGGACGGGTGAGAGAATCGAAGGGGAGGCGCTGCTGGCGGATTGAGGACTCGCCCCCTTCCCCGACAATCCACGCCTCGCATTCGCCATTGCGCGGAGGGGATTCCTTTGGTTCCTTCCCGTCGCGCCACCCCCTATCAGGCGCGCTGAGAAATGGCTGTCAAATACCGCGACTACTACGAAACCCTCGGAGTCACCAAGGCCGCGTCCCAAGACGAGATCAAGAAGGCCTTCAAAAAGCTCGCCCGGCAGTATCACCCCGACGTCGCGAAGGACCAACCGGATGCCGAGGAGCGTTTCAAGGCAGTGAACGAAGCCTACGAGGTGCTCGGTGACGCCGAGAAACGCCGGAAATACGACACCCTCGGTCCCGGTTGGGAACAGGGCCAGGACTTTGGCGGCTACTCCGGGCACCCTGGAGGCGGTCAGTATGAATATCACTTCGGCGGCAGCACCGGATTCAGCGACTTCTTTGAGAGCATGTTCGGCGGCCGCGGAGGTGGCGATCCGTTCTCAGCCTACGGCGGCGGACGGGGGCGTCGTCCCCGCTCCAGCCAGCCCACGGCCGGCGAGGACATCGAGGCCGATCTCCTCGTCCGCATCGAGGAGATCATGCACGGCTCGACCCGAGAGGTCCGCCTCGCCCGTCCCACCGCCGATGGCCAGCGCGGCAAGGAAATCACGATCCGGGTGAAGATTCCCAAAGGCATCTCGGGTGGCCAACGCATCCGCTGCGGCGGCATGGGTTACCCCGGCGCGAACGGCGGTCCCGAGGGCGACCTCTACCTCCGCGTCCGGCTCGAGCGTCATCCTCTTTATCGTCCCGATGGCCACGATCTCGACACCGACCTCGTGCTGGCTCCGTGGGAAGTCGTCCTCGGTGCCGGCGTCACCATTCCCACACCCCACGGCGACGTAAAAATGACGGTGAAGCCCGGCTCGCAGCCCGGCACGAAGCTGCGGCTGCGGGGCAAGGGATTGCCCAACGGCAAGGAGGGCTACGGCGATCTCTACGTGACCCTCGTCGTCGAGTTCCCCGATAGCGTCGGCGAGGAGGAAGAAGCCCTCTGGAAATCACTGGCGGAGAAAACCCGCTTCCGTCCCCGGGGTTGATAGCGACCGCCTCCCGCCCCAGAAGTCACCTTAGGTGCCCGGAATTTTGATATGAAAGCCCTCTTCCTCTCCCTCTGCTTTTTGCATATCAGCCTGGCCCACGCCACGCCGCCGAACCTCGTCGTCTTCCTCGCCGACGACGCGGGATGGGGCGACTACTCCTTTTCCGGAAACACCCAGGTGGCAACGCCGCACATCGACTCGATCGCAAAGGGCGGCGTTTCCCTCGACCGCTTTTTCGTCTGCCCGGTCTGCTCGCCGACCCGCGCCGAGTTCCTCACCGGACGTTACCATCCCCGCACCGGAGTGAAGGGGGTTTCCACCGGACAGGAGCGCCTCAATCTCGACGAAAAGACCATCGCCGATGCTTTCTCGGGGGCCGGCTACGCGACCGGGGCCTTCGGCAAGTGGCACAACGGCTCGCAATGGCCCTACCATCCCATGGCACGCGGCTTTGACACCTACTTCGGCCACAGCTCGGGCCACTGGGGCGAATACTTTGACGCACCGCTCGAAGACGAGGGCAAAATGGTGAAAACGAAAGGCTACATCGTCGACGTCTGCACCGACAAGGCCCTCGCTTTCATCGATCAAAACCGCGAGAAACCCTTTTTCTGTTACGTGCCCTTCACCACTCCACACTCACCATGGGCGGCACCGGAGAAAGACTGGGCCCGCTTCAAGGAAAAACCCATCACCCAGACCGCCACGGTCACCGACCAGGAAATCGCCGACGAGACCCGCTGCGCCCTCGCCATGATCGAAAATCAGGATGCCAACGTCGGCCGAATCCTGACAAAACTAAAAGAACTTGGTCTCGAGGAGAACACGATCGTCCTCTATTTTTCGGACAACGGCCCCAATTCGAACCGCTGGACCGGTGGCATGAAGGGCAGGAAAGGCCAGACCGACGAAGGCGGGGTTCGCTCCGTCTGTTATCTGAAGTGGCCCGCCAAGCTGCCCGCCGGGCACACCGTGCCCCAGATCGCCGGGGCAATCGACCTTCTTCCCACGATCACCTCGCTCGCCGGCATTCCGCGCGTCGGCGACAAGCCGCTCGATGGCCGCGATCTCACGCCGCTGCTCCTCAAGCAAACGACCGATTGGATCGATCGACGGATCTTTTCGACCTGGGCCTCGAACATCAGCGTGCGCACCCAGACCCACCGCCTCGACCACACCGGACAGCTCTTCGACCTCGTCGCCGATCCCGGGCAAAAGAGGCCGCTCAACGACCGCGAGCCCGGCCTCGCCGCCGAGCTCGGTGCTGCCGTCGAGACCTGGCGCAGGGAGATGTATGGTTCCGACGCCGTCTCGCCCTCCAGGGAAAAAGGCAAGAGCGGCAAACCCAAGGGCAATCCCAATACCGTTGACCCACGCCCTCATCCCGTCGGCTACCGGGAGTTTCCCGTCACCCTGCTGCCTGCCCGCGATGGCGAGCCGCGCGGCACCGTGCAGCGCAGCAGCAAGGCACCAAACTGCTCCTACTTCGTCAACTGGACCAGCCTCGACGATTCCCTCGTCTGGAATCTCGAGGTCGTCACCACGGGACGCTACGAAGTCGCGATCGACTACACCTGTCCCGTGCCCGACGCCGGGGCCACCATTGAGCTCCGCTTCGGCGCGGCGAGCCTCGCCGCCAAGGTCGTCCCCGGCTGGGATCCGCCGCTCCTGACAAATCAGGATACCCTTCCCCGCCCCGATGGCGAGAGCCCGATGAAGGATTTCAAAACTCTTGCCCTCGGCGAGATTGACCTGACCGCCGGCCAAGGCCCCCTCACCCTCCGCGCCCTCGAGATCCCCGGAAAATCGGTGATGGACCTCCGCCGCGTCATCCTGACATTGAAATAAACCTCCCTCCGGCGACCGTGATCTGCCCCAGGCGGGATTGAGACGAACGACGGATCGCGTTTGCCCGGCCAATCGCTTTCTCCTTGGCGGTCGCCTTCGTGACTGTTAATCAATCTGGCATCGCCATCGGACCATGAACCTTGAAACCCGACTCTTCCACGCCGACAACCGCGGTCCACGACTCCTCGTCACCGGCGGGGTGCACGGTGATGAATTCGAACCCATCCTCGCCATCCGCCGGCTCATTCGGCTCTTCCTTAGCGAAGATCCGCTCGTGAGCGGCAGCGTCACCTTCGTGCCGGTGGTGAACGAAAACGCCTTTTTCCGAGGTCACCGATGTGCCGAGGACGGACTGGATCTCGCCCGCACCTGTCCCGGTCGAGAGAACGGCACGCTCACCGAACAAACCGCCGCCGCACTTTCCGATCTCATCCGCGACTCGACCCATTACATCGACCTACACACCGGAGGCACGGACCTGAGCGTGCTCCCGTTGGCCGGCTACAACCTTGTGGACGATGCGGCAGTGCTCGAGATCCAACGCCGCATGGCCCAAGCCTTCAACCTTCCGTTGATCTGGGGCACATCCGCCAATCTCGAGGGACGCTCGCTATCGGTCGCCCGCGATGCACACGTGCCCGCGATCTATTGCGAATACCTCGGATCGGCCAGCCGATCGAGTGCCGGAGTCGACGCCTATTTCGATGGCGTTCTCAACGTGATGGCCGATCTCGGAATGATCCTCCGCCGTCTTCCCCCAAACCGTGTCGAACAGATCGTCGAAGACACGCGTCCCGGCTCGGGTCACATGCAGGTCTGCCATCCCGCACCGATGGACGGGTGTTTCGAACCGGCCGTGAACCTCGGAGACCACATCGAAAAAGGCCAGCCTCTTGGCCATGTCCTCGACTTCACCGGTGAGGTCGCGTTACCAGTCCCCGCAGACGAAAGCGGACGGGTCATCGTGCTGCGCACCTTCCCGCGGGTGCGAAAAGGCGACTCGGCCGGGGTCATCCTGCCTGATCCCTCTTCCGCATGAGTCCCGGCATCTGGAAATGGGTCGACCGGCTCGGTGACGTGCCCCCGGAACGATCGCGCCTCACTCTCGGCGAGGGAAACACGCCGCTCGTGCCTTCGCGCCGCATCGGTCCCGCTCTCGGCCTGACAAACCTCTTTTTCAAGCTCGAGTCCTCGAATCCGACCGGCTCCTACAAGGACCGCTTCGCCGTTGCCGCCATCTCGCACCTGCTCGACCGGGGAATCGCGAACTGCCTTGCCACTTCAAGCGGCAACACCGGCGCTGCCCTCGCCGCCGCCTGCGCCGTGGCGGACATCCCCCTGCATCTCGCCATCGTCGAATCAGCTCCCGACGATAAACTGCGCCAGATGCTCTCCTACGGGGCGAAGCTCAGCCGCCTCCGTGGGTTCGGCCTCGATCCCGAGACCAGCGCGACGATTTTCGCCGGACTTCGCCGCCTCTCGCTGCGGCGGGGCTGGAGACTCGAGGTCAGCGCCTACGCAATAAGTCCCGACGGAATGAGAGGCGTCGAAACGATCGCCCACGAGCTCGACGAACAGCTCGGTTCCCGGATCGACCACGTCTTTCTGCCTGCCGGAGGCGGCGGTCTCTGTCTCGCGGTGGCTCGCGGATTTGCTCATTGTCAGGGTGAGCCCGCGATCCACTGCGTGCAACCCGAAGGCAACGACACCATCGCCGGCGTCCTCCGCCAAGGTGGCATCCACGGTCGCCGCGCCGATCCCTGCACCACCACGATCAGCGGCTTGCAGGTGCCCAACGTGCTCGACGCAACCGAGGTCATCGCCGCCTGCCGGGCGAGCGGAGGAAACGGCCACCTCGTCACCGACATCGAAATTTATGAACTTCAGGGACGCCTTGCCCGCGAAGAGGGCATTTTTTCCGAACCCGCCGGTGCCGTCGCCCTTGCTGGGGCGCTGCAGGCGGTGGCCGTCGGAGAGATCGAACGCGAAGCAGGAATCGTCTGCGTCGTCACCGGCAGCGGCTTCAAGGACGGTATCTCGCTCGCCAAGATGGCCGAAGCTGAAGGCGTGCCCTTGGTGGG
>Ga0172373_10009791_pt1 | contig 11824 bp, 9 predicted proteins | sample Lak10m_2_FD_114546 | JGI IMG/M metagenome (GOLD analysis project Ga0172373, IMG submission 114546) | Freshwater microbial communities from Kabuno Bay, South-Kivu, Congo - kab_092012_10m | ecosystem: Environmental > Aquatic > Freshwater > Lake | place: Democratic Republic of the Congo: South-Kivu... | reverse complement strand
TTTGCCGACATCTTTTTCAACAACTGTTTCAAAAACGGCCTGTTACCCATCGTCCTGCCAGAAGCCCAGGTAGCGCAACTGTTCAACGAGCTGGCGGCTTTCCCGGGCTATACGCTCACGGTCGATCTGGAACGCCAACGCGTCGTCAAGCCCGACGGCACCGAGCTGGCGTTTGACGTGCAGCCATTTCGCAAATACTGCTTGCTCAACGGTCTGGATGACATTGGCCTGACCCTGCGCCACGCCGACAAGATCAGCGCCTTTGAAGCCCAGCGTTTGGCACAAAAACCGTGGTTAGCCCATACGATGCTTGGGTGAGCAGCTACTTTAAATAGAGCAATTTCTCATGAAAATCGCAGTTCTTCCGGGTGACGGCATCGGCACCGAAATCGTGACCGAGGCGGTCAAGGTACTCCAGGCGCTCGACCTCAAGCTGGAAATGAAAACCGCGCCCGTCGGCGGCGCGGCCTACGAGGCGCACGGGCACCCGTTGCCGGAATCCACGCTCAAGCTCGCGCAATCTGCTGACGCCATTTTGTTTGGCGCTGTCGGCGACTGGAAATACGACAAACTCGAGCGCGCCCTGCGCCCCGAGCAGGCCATTTTGGGCTTGCGCAAGCACCTGGGTCTGTTTGCCAATTTTCGCCCCGCCATCTGCTACGAGCAGCTCGTGGGCGCATCCAGCCTCAAGCCCGAGCTGATTGCCGGGCTAGACATTTTGATCATTCGCGAGCTCACCGGCGACATTTACTTTGGCCAGCCACGCGGGCGCCGCGTCGCCGCCGACGGCCATTTCCCCGGCAGCGATGAAGGCTTTGACACCATGCGCTACAGCCGCCCCGAGATCGAGCGCATCGCGCACGTGGCGTTTCAGGCTGCGCAAAAACGCAGCAAGCGCGTCACCAGCGTGGACAAGGCCAACGTGCTGGAAACCTCGCAACTGTGGCGCGACGTCATGATCGACGTGGCCCGCCAGTACCCCGACGTGACACTGGACCACATGTACGTGGACAACGCCGCCATGCAACTGGTGCGCGCGCCCAAAAAATTCGATGTGGTCGTCACCGGCAATTTGTTTGGTGACATCCTCTCTGACGAAGCGTCGATGCTGACCGGCTCGATCGGCATGCTGCCTTCGGCCAGCCTGAACGCCAAAAGTCAGGGTCTGTACGAACCCAGCCACGGCAGCGCGCCGGACATTGCCGGCCAGGGCATTGCCAACCCGCTGGCTACCATCCTCAGCGCCGCGATGATGTTGCGGTTTTCGCTGAACCAAGCGCAGGCCGCTGAACGCATCGAAACAGCGGTCAAGACGGTGTTGGCGCAGGGCTTGCGCACACCCGACATTTTCAGCGACGGCTGCACCCGCGAGGGCACCGCCGCCATGGGCGACGCCGTGGTGCGTGCGCTCTGAAGGCATCTCTCCAATACAACGAAAGGGTCATGATGAAAGTGGGCAATCTGGTAGGGCTGGTCGGCTGGCGCGGCATGGTCGGCTCGGTATTGATGGACCGCATGCAGGCCGAAGGCGACTTTGCGCTGATTGAGCCGGTGTTTTTCTCCACCTCGGATGCAGGCGGCAAAGCCCCGGCGCAAGCCAAGAACGAAACCGTGTTGCAGGATGCCTTCAACATCGACGCGCTCAAGCGCTGTGACATCATCATCAGTTGCCAAGGCGGTGACTACACCACCGAGGTGTTCCCCAAGCTGCGCGCCGCTGGCTGGGCCGGCCACTGGATCGACGCTGCGTCCACACTGCGCATGAAAGACGACGCCGTGATCATTCTCGACCCGGTCAACCTGCCTGTGATCCAGAACGCCCTGCACAAAGGCGGCAAGAACTGGATTGGCGGTAACTGTACCGTCAGTTGCATGCTGATGGGCGTGGGCGCGCTGTACAAGGCCGGGTTGGTGGAATGGATGAGCACCCAGACCTACCAGGCCGCCAGCGGCGGCGGCGCGCAACACATGCGCGAGTTGTTGACCCAATTCGGCACGCTCAACGCCGAGGTCAAAGCGCTGCTGGACGACCCCAAGAGCGCCATCCTTGAAATCGACCGCAAGGTCATTGCCAAGCAGCGCGCGCTGTCGGCCCCGGAAACAGCCAACTTTGCCGTGCCGCTGGGTGGGTCACTCATTCCCTGGATCGACAAAGACCTGGGTCTGGGCAAACAGTCTGATGAACCCGGCTACGGCACCTCGCGCGAAGAGTGGAAAGGCATGGCCGAGACCAACAAGATTCTGGGCCTGGGCGACGCTTTTGGTTCGCCATCGATTCCGGTGGACGGTTTTTGCGTGCGCGTGGGCGCGATGCGCTGCCACAGCCAGGCGCTGACCTTCAAGCTCAAGAAAAACGTGCCCAGCGCTGATCTTGAAGCCATGATCGCCGCCGACAACAAATGGGTCAAAGTGGTGTCCAACACGCGTGAAGCCACCATCGCCGGCCTGACCCCGGTGGCGGTCACCGGCACGCTGACCATTCCTGTTGGGCGCATCCGCAAACTCGCCATGGGGCCTGAGTACGTTGGGGCGTTCACCGTCGGCGACCAATTGTTGTGGGGTGCGGCAGAGCCGCTGCGCCGTATGCTACGGATACTATTGCAATCATTGCACAGTTAACAGTCAGCCACAGCTTGTCAGGCTAACGCATTGATGTTATGGTGCTTTTCCTGTTTTTTTGCCACCATCTGCGAGTTGTCAAACCGGAGTGTACAAATTGATTGCGAAGTCTTCTCAATGTCAACTGACCGCTTTGGCGACCGCCGTGTTGCTTGCTCTGACCAGCCTGCCAGCGGGTGCCTTGTCTCTGGGGCGCATCACGGTCCAATCTGCGTTGGGTGAACCCATTCAGGCCGAAGTCGATTTTCTGGACATCAACGCGGAGGAAGCCGCCACTTTAAGCACGCGCATCGCGTCACCCGATGCGTTCAAAGCCGCCGGTCTGGATTACAACGTGGTCCTTGGCAACCTGAAAACATCCCTGCAACGCCGCGCCAATGGGCAGGCTTTCCTCAAGCTCAGCGGCGACAGCATTGTCAACGAACCTTTTGTTGACATTATTCTTGAGGCCAGTTGGAGTTCGGGGCGCATCGTACGCGATTACACGCTTTTGTTTGACCCGCCCAAACTGCGCTCTGCCACGCAGAAGGCTCCAGACACCACCCAACTAGCAGCAGCCTCCAGCCTGGCACTCCAACCCGAACACAGTGTCACCGCCGTACCCAAACCCGTGCTCCCTGCCACGCCAGCAACTGCGCCCAAACCAAAGGCAGGTGTGCCGTCTGCGACTGCTTCGCAACAGAGTTTGCGCGTGAAGTTTGGTCAAACAGCCAGTCACATTGCGGCAGCGAATCTGCCAGCCAATGTCTCACTCGACCAGATGCTGGTCGCCATGCTGCGCAGCAACCCGAACGCCTTCATTCAGAACAATGTCAACCGCGTCAAAGCGGGTGCTGTGCTCACCCTGCCTGCACCACAGTCGGCTTTGGCCATAGGTCGGGATGAAGCCACACGAATCGTGCTCACCCAAAGCCGGGACTTCAACGAATTCAGACGCAAGCTGGCCGGTAACGTGGGCAAGGCGCAAGCTGCACCCAGTGCCCGCGAAGCCACCGGTCGGGTGCAGACGTCGGTACAAGACAAAAAACCTGCGCCTGCAACCCCTGACAAGCTGACACTGTCCAAGGGCACAGTGCAAGGCAAATCGGGTGAAGACCAATTGGCCAACGCACGCAATGCAGCGCAAACCGATGCGCGTGCCGCCGAGCTGACCAAAAACATCACTGACCTCAACAAGTTGGCTGCCGCAGCCAGCGCACCGGTTGCCGCCACTCCAGCAGCTCCAGCAGCCACAGCTGCGATACCACCCGCCAGCTCGGCCGCCACGCCTGCCATCACTGTCCCGTTGCCTGCGCAAGCACCTGTTTCTGCAGCCAAACCAGCAGCGGCTAAAGCTGCCGTGAAGCCGTCAACACCTGCACCTGCGGCGCAGCCTGAAACCGGTTTGATTGACACGCTGCTGGCCGAACCCCTCCTGCCCGCTGGCGTTTCGGCCTTGCTAGCCTTGCTGGTGGCTTTGGGTATTTACAAGCACAGGCAGCGTAAAAGTGGCACGCTCCCGGACAGCGCGCTCAACGAAGACACACCCGCAGAAAGCTCCAGCGGTGGGCAAAGTGTTGACACCAGCGCCAGCGACAGCCTGAGCAGCGGCTCTTCCATGGTCTATTCCAACACCCAACTCGACGGCACTGATGGCGTGGATCCGCTGGCCGAGGCCGACGTTTACCTGGCTTACGGGCGAGATCTGCAGGCCGAAGAAATCCTCAAAGACGCCCTGCGCACCGCACCCGAACGCGTTGCGATCCACGCCAAGCTGGCAGACATTTACGCCAAGCGCCAAGACGCCAAGTCGCTCGAGGGCATTGCCACGCAGGCATTCAACCTGACCGACGGAACCGGTCCACAGTGGGAGCATATTTGTGAACAAGGCCTGTCGATCGACCCTGACAACGCGCTTTATTTGCCCGGCGGACAACCTGCTTTGAGCTCGGTTCAATCTGCAGCAGAGCCCCCTGCACCCCAAGCGCAGCCAACGCCAACTGAAGACGATCTCGTCGCAGCCAAAGCGCAAGCAGACGCAGCCATGTCACAACCGGGAGCACTTGAAGAGTTGGACCTGGATCTTGATTTTTCACTTGAAGAACCAGACAAACTGTCGGCTGAAACAGCATCGCCAGACGTTGGGCTGCCACCGGTTTCTTCAGATCAGGTTGTTGAACCTGCCCTGACAGACCCAAACACCATCCAGGGGGCGCTTGACTTTACCGAGTCGGCTGCTTTTGACCCAGTTTCAAAGCTCTCTGCACTGCACGAAAGCTTGCCTGACGTGATGCCCTCAGCACAGACGTCCGGCGACTTTGATGTGTCACCCAACGAGCCGCTCCTTTCGCTCGATGCGTTGCCCGATCTGGATCTTCCTGGCGGATCTGATCCATCTGCACCTGCGCAGCCCGTACCCCAAGAAACGGCGGTTGACGCAAGCAAGGACATGCTCTCCTTCGATATTGATTCACTTTCACTTGATTTGGCTGATGACAGTTCGTCGCCTCCAGCCACCGCGCAAGACCCGGCCATGGACGCGCTGGAAACCAAGCTGGCACTGGCCGAAGAGTTCCGCGCCATTGGCGACGACGACGGTGCCCGCGCCCTGATCGAAGAGGTCATCGCTGAATCCGCCGGAGACACCAAGACCAAGGCGCAGGCCGCGCTCGCCAAGCTCTAAGCCGCCGTGCGGGTCGCACTGGGAGTCAGCTACAACGGGCTGCGTTACCACGGCTGGCAAAGCCAGCCCTCGGGGCAGACGGTGCAGGACACCCTGGAAAAAGCGCTCTCGCAGTTTGCCAACCAACGCATCGGCACGCTGTGCGCGGGCCGCACCGACACCGGCGTGCATGCGCTGGCGCAGGTGGTTCACTTCGACACCGACGTGGTTCGCACCGAACAGGCGTGGGTGCGCGGCCCCAACACGCTGCTGCCGCACGACATCGCGGTGCAGTGGGCGCGCATCGTCCCGGCAGAGTTTCATTGCCGCGCCAGCGCATTGAGGCGTCGCTATGTCTATGTCCTGCTGCAGTCGGCGGTGCGCCCCAGCCTGGACGACGGCCGTGTCGGTTGGATTTTTTCGCCGCTGGCGCTCGGCCCCATGCAAAAGGCGGCAGCGCATTTGCTGGGCGAACACGACTTCACCTCGTTTCGCGCCAGCGCGTGCCAGGCCTTGTCACCGGTCAAGGTGCTGCACCGTATCGACATCCGCCGCCGCGGTGCCTACTGGCGCTTTGAGTTCGAGGCCAATGCCTTCTTGCACCACATGATCCGCAACATCATGGGCTGCCTGCTGGCCGTGGGGGACGGTCGTCGTGCCCCGGACTGGGTGGCGCAGGTGCTGGCCGCACGCGACCGCGACGCTGCCGCGCCCACGTTCTCACCGCACGGCCTGTACTTTGTCGGGCCGCGCTACGATGCGCACTGGGGCCTGCCCGAGCATCCCCTCTTGCTCGACGGCCTGCCCGGAGCTTGTGCATGACCTTACCCACCCCCTCGCCCACCGCCTTCGTCAACGACCCTGCCCGGCCAGCACACCACCCGCGCACGCGCGTCAAACTGTGCGGTTTCACTCGGGAAGAAGACGTTGATGTGGCCGTCGCTGCCGGTGCCGACGCCATTGGCTTTGTGCTGTACGAAAAAAGCGCACGCTACGTCACATCCGGGCGCGCCGCCGAACTGGCGCGCCGCTTGCCGCCGTTTGTCACGCCGGTACTGCTGTTCGTCAACCATGACACCGCGTTTGTCCAGGCGGCACTGGCCCGGGTGCCCGGTGCCATGGCGCAGTTTCATGGCGACGAAACCCCGGCAGCGTGTGCCGCCGCCTGCGCGCCTGTGGGCCGAGCCTACCTGCGTGCCGCACGCATTCCCACAGGTGCTGCGGGTGCGGACTTTGATCTCTTAAAATTTGCGCAAGATTTTTCACAGGCCCAGGCTATTTTGCTCGACACCCAGATTGACGGGTACGGCGGTGGCGGGCAAACATTCCATTGGTCACTGCTGCCAGCAAACGTCAACGCTCACCTCGTCTTGAGTGGTGGGCTCGAACCAGCCAACGTGATCGATGGCATCACGCAGCTGCGCCCGCGCTGCCGCTCGCTGGCCGTTGACGTCAGCTCCGGCATCGAAGTCCCCGGGCGCAAGGGCATCAAGGACGCCGCGCGCATACAGGCTTTCATCGCAGCAGTGCGCCAGGCAGACCAATTTTTACAAGACAAATAGGCCTCTAACGCTTATCAAATAAGCGTATCAAGCTATCTAATTCATATCATCATGTTCAACTACCAACTTCCTGACGCGCGTGGTCACTTTGGCATTTACGGCGGCAATTTTGTCTCGGAAACCCTGAGCCACGCCATCAACGAGCTGCAAGACGCCTACGCGCGTTACCAGCATGACCCGGCCTTTGTGGCCGAGTTCGAGTACGAGCTGGCGCACTTTGTGGGGCGCCCAAGCCCCGTGTATCACGCCGCACGCATGAGCCGAGAGCTGGGCGGCGCGCAAATTTTTTTGAAGCGCGAAGACCTCAACCACACCGGCGCGCACAAAATCAACAACACCATCGGCCAAGCCATGTTGGCCAAACGCATGAGCAAGCCGCGCGTGATTGCGGAAACCGGCGCCGGCCAGCACGGCGTGGCCACCGCCACCATCTGCGCGCGCTACGGGCTGGAGTGTGTGGTCTATATGGGCAGCGAAGACGTCAAACGCCAAAGCCCCAACGTCTATCGCATGAAGCTGCTGGGTGCCACCGTGGTGCCGGTCGAATCGGGCAGCAAAACGCTCAAAGACGCGCTCAACGAGGCGCTGCGCGACTGGGTGGCCAATGTCGATAACACGTTTTACATCATCGGCACGGTGGCCGGGCCGCATCCCTACCCGATGATGGTGCGCGACTTTCAAAGCGTGATCGGCAAGGAATGCCTGGTGCAGATGCCCGAGCTGCTGCAAGCCAGTGGCTGCGCATCGGGCCAGCCCGACGTGGTGGTGGCGTGCGTGGGCGGCGGCAGCAATGCCATGGGCATTTTCTACCCCTACATCACCCACGAGGCCACACGCCTGGTGGGTGTGGAGGCCGCCGGGCTGGGCATGAACAGTGGCAAGCACTCGGCCAGCGTCCAGCGCGGCAGCCCCGGCGTGCTGCACGGCAACCGCACCTACGTGCTGCAAGACGACAACGGCCAGGTCACCGAAACGCACAGCATCAGTGCCGGGCTGGATTACCCCGGTGTGGGCCCGGAGCACGCCTACCTGCACGACATCGGCCGCGCCCAGTACGTGGGCATTACCGACGCCGAGGCGCTGGCAGCCTTTCACCACCTGTGCCGCACCGAAGGCATCATCCCGGCGCTGGAGTCCAGCCACGCGGTGGCCTACGCCATGAAGCTGGCACCCACGCTGCGCCCGGATCAAAGCATCCTGGTCAACCTGTCGGGCCGGGGCGACAAAGACATCGGCACGGTGGCCGACCTGAGCCATGCCGACTTTTTCTGCCGCCCCAGCTGCCACGGGCAGTCGGTCAAAGGGGGACAGCAAAATGTGCCTCTAGCCGATATAGGTAAAGGGCCAGCAGCTACATCTTCAGGAGCATCCGCATGAGCCGCATTGCCGCCACCTTTCGAACGCTGCAGGCGCAAGGCCGCAAGGCGTTGATTCCGTTTGTCACGGCCGGCTTTCCCTACCCCGACGTCACACCTGAGCTGATGCACGCGCTGGTGGCAGGGGGCGCCAACGTGATCGAACTGGGCGTGCCGTTTTCTGACCCCAGCGCCGACGGCCCGGTGATCCAGAAGGCCGGCGACCGCGCGCTGGCTGCCGGTATCGGCATGACGCAGGTGCTGGCCATGGTGCGCGAATTTCGTGCGCAAGACAGCACCACGCCGGTAATGCTGATGGGCTACGCCAACCCGGTCGAGCGTTACAACCAGTTGCACCATGCTTCTAAAAATGAAGCTGCAAGCGCGCAAGCCACGGGGGTAAACAGTGCTTTTGTTCATGATGCTGCGGCGGCCGGGGTGGATGGCGTGCTGATCGTGGACTACCCGCCGCAAGAGTGTGAGGAGTTTGCCGCTGACCTTGGCGCGCACGGCCTGGACCTGATTTTTTTGCTGGCGCCCACCTCCACCGACGAACGCATGGCGCAGGTGGGGCGCATCGCCAGCGGCTACGTCTATTACGTGTCGCTCAAGGGCGTCACCGGCTCGGGCGCGCTTGACACCAGCGCGGTGCAAGCCATGCTGCCGCGCATCCGCCGCCACGTGAGCTGCCCGGTCGGCGTGGGTTTTGGCATCCGCGACGCAGCCACAGCGCGGGCCATCGGCGCCGTGGCCGACGCGGTGGTCATCGGCAGCCGCCTGATCCAACTGATCGACGCCCAGCCGCGCACGCAAGTGGCCGCCACGGCGCGCGCCTTCATGCAAGAGATCCGCACCGCGCTGGATTCATAATCCGGGCCCTGTGCTGCCGGACGAACAAGGAAAAACCATGAGTTGGCTAGAAAAACTGCTCCCCCCAAAAATCCAGCAAACCAACCCCAAAGAACGCCGCGCCGTGCCTGAAGGCCTGTGGATCAAGTGCCCGGCCTGCGACACGGTGCTGTACAAGACCGACCTGGAACAAAACCAGAACGTCTGCCCCAACTGCAGCCACCACCACCGCATTGGCGCGCGCGCGCGGCTCAACGTGTTTCTGGACAACGAAGGCCGCTACGAAATCGGGCAAGAGGTGCTGCCGGTGGACGCGCTCAAGTTCAAGGACAGCCGCAAATACCCCGAGCGCCTGAAAGAAGCCATGGACAACACCGGCGAAACCGACGCGCTGGTGGTCATGGGCGGCACCGTCATGGGCATCGCTCTGGTCGCGGCGTGTTTTGAGTTTGAGTTCATGGGCGGCAGCATGGGCAGCGTGGTGGGCGAACGCTTTGCCCGCGCGGTGCAGACCGCCATTGACCAGAAGGTGCCGTTTGTCTGCTTCACCGCCACCGGCGGCGCGCGCATGCAAGAAGGCTTGCTGAGCCTGATGCAAATGGCCAAGACCAACGCGTCGCTCACGCACCTGGCCAAAAAAGGCTTGCCCTTCATCAGCGTGCTGACAGACCCAACCATGGGCGGCGTGTCGGCCGGCTTTGCCTTTTTGGGCGACGTGGTGATTGCCGAGCCCAAGGCACTGATCGGCTTTGCCGGCCCGCGCGTGATTGAATCGACCGTGCGCGTGACGCTGCCTGAGGGCTTTCAGCGTGCCGAGTTTTTGCAGACCAAGGGCGCGGTGGACCTGATTTGTGACCGACGTGAATTGCGCCAGACCATCGCCAACACCCTAGCCATGCTGACGCGCCAAAGTGCCGACGCGGTGGTCAGTGCCTAAAGCAGAAAAACCTACAGCAGCAGCGCCTGCCCCTGCAGGCCGCCCAGCACAATGGCGGCGATCTGCAAAATCACCAGCAGCACCAGTGGTGACAAGTCCACGCCGCCAATGAGCGGCAGCACACGACGAATCGGCATCAACAGCGGCGCCACCAGCCGCGCCAGTACGTCGGCCAACACCGACTGGTTGGCCACCCAGGACATCACCGCGTACAGAATCACCGCGATCGTCAACCCTGAGATCGCCATGCGCAACAGGCCAAACGCGGCCAGAATCGGCACGGCAAACAGGCCGCCACCCGCACCGGCCAGCAACCACAGCAGGCCAAACTCCAGCAGTTGCAGCAGGTAAGCCGCTACCAGACTGGCGGTATCGATGGTGCCCATGGCAGGCAGCACGCGACGCAGCGGCAACACAATCCAGTCGGTCACGGCAAAGACGAATTTGCCCAGCGGGTTGCCGGAGCGCGCCGACATCGGGATGCGCTGGTACTGCATGTACAGCCGCAGCAGGCAAGCCCCGCTGACAAAGCCAACCACCACCTCCAACAACAACGACACAATCTGGTACAGCATGACAACGCGATCCGTAAAACGAGCTTGGATCTGTGGATCATAGCCAGTCGATTGGGATGGAGTCCACTGCTGAAACAGACGTCGGCATCGCACGGCGCGGCGACTGGGTCAGGCGCATGCGGTTTTGGGGGCAAAGCACGCGCGAGGTTGAGGCATCAGCACGCCAGCGTTTGTCGGCGCGCGCATTTGCCCCCAAAGCCCGGTCGCCTGACCCAATCACCACGCCTCAACGCTATCTGTAAGCGCATGGAGTCAGAAGAAGAGCACGGAAAATGATCATTTTTTATAGCTGGTAGCGCTTTCGGAATATGGGCTACAGCCCGTTTTGCTTAAAAGTCTGTGAAACCAAACGCCGGTGAGGCAGGGTGATTGGGTCAGGCGACCGGGCTTTGGGGCGAAATGCGTGCGCCTGAAGGTGCTGGCGTACTTTGGCCTCGGTTTCGCGCGTGCTTTCGCCCCAAAACCGCACGCGCCTGACCCAATCGCCCTGCCGTGCGTCGATGGCTTGCGCATGGGCACATTCATTTTGGATCTCACCCTGGCCAATCCTGGCCAGATGCGCCCTTTAAAATGTGCGCTTCTTCGCCCCAGTCCCGCGCGGCGTTTTCAGCATTCCACGATTGCCCTTCATGTCTGACCAAGCCCCAGCGTCCAACGCCACTACGCCCGCAACCCCCACCCTTGACGACAACCAGTTGATGCAAGAGCGTCGAGAAAAGCTCGGCGCACTGCGCCAGGCGCAACGTGAAGGCAAAGGCCCGGCCTTCCCCAACGACTTTAAGCCAGCCGACCACGCGGCCACGCTACTGGCCGCGCACGACGCCAAGACGCCAGAAACCCTGCTGGAACAGGCCGTGCAAGCCAAGGTGGCCGGGCGCATGATGCTCAAGCGCGTGATGGGCAAGGCCAGCTTTTGCACGCTGCAAGACAGCAGCGGCCGCATCCAGGTGTACGTCAAGCGCGACGACGTGGGCGAAGACGTTTACGCGGCCTTCAAGCGCTGGGACCTGGGCGACATCCTTGGTGTGGAAGGCACCGTGTTCAAGACCAAGACCGGCGAGTTGTCGATCCACGCCAGCGCCATCCGGCTGCTGACCAAGAGCCTGCGCCCCATGCCCGACAAGTTTCACGGCATGGCCGATCAAGAGGTCAAGTACCGCCAGCGCTATGTCGACCTGATGACCGACGAGGCCACGCGCAAACGCTTTGTCGCGCGCAGCCGTGCCATCAGTGCGGTGCGCGACTTTATGGTGGCGCACGACTTTATCGAAGTCGAAACGCCCATG
>Ga0172373_10009789_pt1 | contig 11825 bp, 11 predicted proteins | sample Lak10m_2_FD_114546 | JGI IMG/M metagenome (GOLD analysis project Ga0172373, IMG submission 114546) | Freshwater microbial communities from Kabuno Bay, South-Kivu, Congo - kab_092012_10m | ecosystem: Environmental > Aquatic > Freshwater > Lake | place: Democratic Republic of the Congo... | reverse complement strand
CAATGAGCGATTATTTGAATTTGTTACGAATAATTTTGAACTATCGGCAGAGAAAATAGCCATAATATACAAGAAACGCTGGCAGATAGAACTTTTATTTAAACAACTAAAGCAGCATTTTCCATTAAAATACTTTTTGGGTGACAATGAAAATGCCATTGAAATTCAAATATGGGCAGCTATGTTGGCAAACTTATTAATAACATTGGCCAAAAGCAAATTAAAACGTTCTTGGGCATTTTCCAATCTTGTATCGGTAATACGCCAACAATTAATGAATTATATCGATATGTATGGCTTTTTGGAAAACCCTGAAGAAAGTTGGCGCGCTATTATCAAGGAAAATAAGGATAAATATAAATATTCGCTATTCCCAGAATGAGGGGGCTTACTTTTGAAAAACCCAAAGACAGGTATTCATTATCAGAATGTTATACCAATTTTTTAACCATTTTACGGATTTACCGGACAACAATGATAAATAATCAAATGGTCTTTAATCTGCTTGATGCTCTTGGTAATAACTTTGGTGTTTATATATCTGTAGTTTTGTTGCTACTATGACATATTAATTCTTGGATATTGCGTAAGTCACAGTTCTATTTTCTTATAGGTGCGTCCCAAAACGCTTTGCCCCAACTAAAAGCACTCTTCTACAGTTCCTTATACCAAATGGCAAAGCCATAACTATCCCATGAGAGCATCTTGATTTTCTCCCTCCGTTTATTGACGAAAATAAAAACATCCTCACTCTGAAAAGGAAGTATCGTTGATGGAATTCTTACAGACCAATCATTATCCCATTGGGAAGCGTGAGTGAAAATCCAGCCCCCCGTTGGCTTGTCAATTTGATGGAGAAGAGAAGAAAAAACCTTCTTGCTCAGTGATTATTCCTCTAGCAACTTACTCCGTGCAGGGTATAACAGGTAAGGAGATATATTGATTTACCTTCAATAATGCCGAAACATTAAAAAGGATTTTTCATAAGCCTGGACAAATTTCTGGTTCTGATTTTCTGCATAAACTGTTCGCATCTATTTGACCTAAAGCAAAAAAGACCATTTTTAACAAAAAATAGGTACTTAGATGGACGGGAACTAAGGTTTTAGAGAAGGAACATTTCTATGAATAATAGGGTGGCAATCAAAACTACTATAATATTTTAGTAACTTCAACTTTACAGGATTAGTCAAAAAATAAGACAAGTAATTATTTTATTAAAACCCAGTTGCCACACTAATTTTAACAATGGAAAACTCAGAAAATAAATCTATAATTTCTACTGGTAGTTCAAATCTCGCCAAGACAGAGAAACTATTATCAATTACACAAAAGATATTGAGTGAAATTAAACCACAATATGAGAGTGTAAGGATTGGAAATCAGGAATGGATGACCAGAAATCTTAATGTGGATCGGTTCCGGAATGGTGATTTTATTCCACATATTGAGTCAGATGAGGATTGGAAAAAGGCTGGAGAAAATGGTCAACCGGCTTGGTGTTATTATGACAATTATCCTGTAAATGGGAGAATGTACGGAAAACTTTATAATTGGTATGCGGTAAATGATTCAAGGGGATTGGCACCAGAAGGTTGGCACGTTCCAACAGATGAAGATTGGGACATTCTTGTGGAATATTTGGGGATGTTTGTAGCAGGGCATAAAATGAAATCAGTTGAGGGTTGGGAAGAATGGCATATAAGGGGGGATGTACAAAAAAGGAATGGTGATAATTCATCAGGTTTTAATGCGCTCCCGGGTGGTTATCGTAGTAATGATGGTACCTTCTACTACATTAGAGAAGATACCTGGTTTTTGAGTGCTACGGAGTACGGTAGTAGCAAAACCTGTTTCCGTCACCTAGACAATGGATACGTGCTCAAGTCCTACAGCTGTAAGGAGTTGGGTGCCTCGGTCCGTTGTCTCAGGGATTGAATATTAGTCTATTAGACTATTTTGTGGGTTGGGATTGAGGGAGGGGAGAATTTTTTTCAAAATAGAGGATTTAAAAAGATATAAAGTATGACATCTGAAGGTATTTTTGAAAACATTGCTGAACGTATTGAAGAAGAAATAAATAAATCCCAAAAGGACATTTATCTGGCTGTTGCGTGGTTTACTAATAAAAATTTATTCAACTCCCTTGTGAAAAAATCTCAGGAAGGAGTTAAGGTTATATTGGTGATTAGTGATAATGAAATTAATAGGAATTCAAGTATCAATTATAATGACATCCAAAAGGGTGAATCAAAGTTATTTTGGATTGGTGGTGATAAGTCATTTATGCACAACAAATTCTGTATCATTGACGATTATGTGGTAATTACAGGTTCGTATAATTGGAGTTACAAGGCTGAAACCAACTTTGAAAATGTGGTTATCACTACTGGTGATGGGGAACTGGCCACCCAATTTAAAAAAGAAATCAATAGAATCATTGGTGAGTTATTGACCGATGAAAAGAAATTACCACTTTCAAAAATCATTAAAAGATTGGAGATTATAAAGAATTACATCATTCTTGAGGAATTGGAAGATTTGGATGGTGAAATTAGAAAAATAATCCCCTTTGACTTTGACCATAAAATATCAGAGATTATTCATGAGGTCAAACAACAAAATTTTGGGTCAGCCATAAAAAAGATTGAGACATTCATTACCCTATCCCAAAGTATGGTTACATATATTGATTATGAACTTGAAGGGATAAAAATTGAACTCAAGATTTTAGAGAATGAATTGGCAGCATTGGAAGGGGAGAAGATGAGTATTGAAAAGTTGTTAGCAGATTTTATTCACCAATATACCCGAGAATTAGGAGATGTGGTTTTGGAAATTCTGTATATAAAATCTTTACTTGTTGAAGATGATGAAGTGGAGTATGAAAAGGCTAAACAGGAAGAAGAGGAATATAGACAACAAGTGGATGAGGAGGAAAAGAAGGTAAAGTTTGAACTTACAGAAGAGGAAAAAGGGGAATTAAAGAAAATGTATAGAAAAGGGGTATTCAAATGTCACCCTGATTTATTTCAAAATGAGGGTCAGGAGGTAATTGATATGGTTACAGAGATTTATAAATCTTTGGATGAGGCGTATGACAAACAAGATATCAATGAGGTGAGAAGAATAATGGATATGTTGGAAAATAATTCCTTTATGAATTTCAAGAAAAAAGAATCCAATGACAAAATTAAATTGGCAAGTAAAAAGGAATTCTTAAGGAACAAAATAACCAAGTTAAAGGTAGATTTGAATAACCTCAAAGAAAGTGAAAAATACATTGAAATCATTCAAATTGGGGATTTTAACCAATATTTCAAGAATCTTCGACAACAATTAAAAGACCATCTTTCATCATTGAGAAATACTCTTAACCTCAAAAACAAGAAGTGAAATGGATAATGAAAAAGGAAAATCTTTAATATCTACAGGTAGTTCAAATCTGGCTAAAACAGAGAAACTATTATCAATTACTCAAAAAATATTGAGTGAAATAAAACCACAATATGAGAGTGTAAGAATAGGAAATCAGGAATGGATAACCAGAAATCTTGATGTGGATAGATTCCGGAATGGTGATTTAGTACCACATATTGAGTCAGATAAAGAATGGGAAGAGGCTGGAGAAAATGGTCAACCAGCATGGTGTTATTATGACAATGATCCTGAATATGGAAAAGATTATGGGAAACTTTATAATTGGTATGCTGTCAATGATCCAAGGGGATTGGCACCTGAAGGTTGGCACATTCCAACAGATGAGGAATGGACCATTCTTGAAGAATTTTTGGGTAAAGATATTGCTGGACATAAATTGAAATCAGTTGAAGGTTGGGAAGAATGGTATGACAAGTCTGATTTTAATGAATCCCACGTGTATTATGATGTAATTAATATTTGGGAATATCCTGGAAACGAAAAATCTGGAAATGGAGATAATTCGTCTGGGTTTAATTGTCTTCAAACTGGTTATCGAGATGAAGTTGGAGCTTTTGTAAACTGTAGGCTAGTAGATTTTAAACCAATAACCTATTCATCAGGAATTGCACACTTTTGGAGTGATACAACATTTAAAAATGAAAGCGTCTTTCTTCGCTCCCTTTTTAACGACTCGTGTTCCTTGAGCAGACCAAGTTACCCAAAGAAATATGGATTCCCAACTCGCTGCTTAAAAAATTCGAGTGAATCAAAGTGGGCTCAAGCTATAAGGGCTGGGAATATTAAGCCTTATATACCACCAGGTCTCAAACTTAAATAATCTCAAGAAAAATTAAGGAAGTTAAAAATAGTGAAGCAAATGAACTTCCTGAAATTTGTCAAATCATTTTAACCAAAAATTATAAAAAAGTAAAACACTCCGGATTTAGGGATATTTATGGAATATTAGCTATAAACCAATTAAAAAACGATCCGAATTAAACTTTTAAATTGTCCCCTTATACAAATATGTAAGTATTCTGGAGTAAAGTGAACCACTTGAAACCAAAAATTTAATTGTTTATTCATAATATGTTGATATGAAAAATATGACTTTATCAGTCAATTCCCTGTTTTTTTTGGAGACTTCACTTCAAGATGCTAGTGCAAAAATAGGATTTTTATTCCTATCTTTTGCTATGCCAAAAAACACCCGCTTTACACAAGTCGAAAGAGACCGTATTTCTACGATGTTGGCTGCCAATCACACCTATTCTACAATCGCTGAAGTTTTGGGTAGATCTGTTTCTACGCTAGGCAGGCGAGGTTCAGGAACTTGTTCGGACGAAGGTCAGCCGATGATTTTTTTGACATGAAAAAAAGTTTAGGTCAACAATTTACTATATTTGGTAATGAAGCTACCGCAGGTTTCGTTCAACGACAGTTTGCGCAACATTCACGGTCCGTTCGACAATTTGTAAAAGCTTAATTTATTCAGTAAGTTTGAAAATAATACGCTATTGAGTAGCACCAATAAGTTCATATTTGGTTTTATTGGCGATATAAAGTAGCAGGTATAGGCGAGTTATAGGGCATTTTAAAACGACAAAACAATGGACTTTAGTAAATTTTTAGAACTCAAGACGGACGACCTGATTTTAAAGAAAATATCAGACACAGACCGACAATTTATTGAAACAATGTTCTCTGACAAGGATGTCAGAAAATACTACATTGTTCCAAAGGAAGCGCAGCAAGACTACAGAAAGTTGATAAATTATTGGCTTCACGACATCTCAAATGGTGCAGGTTACGCTTGGATAATTTATCAAAAAGGTAGTGGCTTGTTCTCTTCGGACAAGCCCTGTGGATTTATAGCATTTGAATTTCGTGACAGCCTAAAAAACGCGAGAATTAGCTATGCCCTTAAACCTGAATTTCGAAAAAAGGGGATTATTTCGAAATGTGCCGAGTTTATCATTTCAGAATTAAAGTCATTGGGTGTTGAGACGGTAGAAGCAGATATTGACAAAGACAACACAGACTCTGAAAATCTAATCGTAAAACTGGGTTTCACTGCTAACAAACGAGCCGCTTTAGTTGACCCTGAAATGATGAGAGATGGTGACATTAGACTTAGATTTTTATGGCGTAAAGAATTGTTTGACTATTCTGAATTGGATTTTTTTGTCCTAAACCAACAAGGTTTTAGTCGAATTATAAACAACAGAACTAATTTTAAAATATGGGAAGAAGAAACCTCTGATGGACCAGATTTTGGCTTTATGTTATTCGCCAATCAGAGAAAGCCGACAGGCAAGTATCACTTTTCATTAAGAACTGATGTGACGGAGAACGTAGTAGGAATAAGTGAAGATGATACAGTCTATAACATAACTTGGGAATTACTAAGAGAAGAAAGCCATAAAGGGAAAAAGTTTTTGGTGCTTTGCGGATGGGGAGACCAAATGTCAACAGGGATATATGGAGGTTTACCACAATTCAATTATTACGAAATTGGGATTGAAAAAGCAATCTTTGCAAACTTGATTGCTAATCTAATGTCAAACAAGCCTGACTTTTTTTCAATATCTAAAATGAGAAATGTAATAGGACTTGAAGGCTTCAAATTTGAAAATGGACAGATTAGAATATAAAAAAACGCCCTATAAAATTTACAAAGAATTATTTTTTTACTCCGGTTTTTTTCTACACTTGTAGGTTTATGAGCAACATTCTTTTTTTTCGTTGTAAGCTTCACCTTTTGATAAAATTTAATATTCTTCTATATCAGGTTCGGTTTATTTTAATATTTACCTCCACACCTAACTAATCAAATCAGGTAAAGTTTTCTAGCCGAAAAGGTCAGTTCAAATTTGCCTTATTAAGGTAAATATAACAAAACCACATTTTTATCAAACATGTGCAATGAACATGAATCAATAATACCATTTTTTAAAAATAAAGTTAGTCCATAATCTGCCAAATCAACTTCCATGAATCCAAATGGAGTTTGTGCTTCAACCATATAACCTCGTAAAATAATCTTTTCAGTTGATTGGTTTATTATTTTCATAGGTTTTGGCGATACTATGACATTTGTTCCCCAAATAGGGTGATTCCCCTCTAAATCAAAAATGGTTATAATATACCCAAAGCCTACAGGTATATTATAACCCTTACAACCATCAATATTTTTTTTAATGCTTATGTTTCGTCCACAAACTTGTAATCCCTTTACAATCGAACCATTTTCGTATCTTAAATGGCTTTTAGAAATAAATTCAAAATTATCTAAATTTGTCATGATAACAAAATTTTACGTTTTATGTATCCATTAAAATTGGTGAAAGTTTTTCAAAAACAAACTATTATAAATTCGTTTAAAGTTTACAGGAGGTTAAGGATTTTTTTAATCCAATTCTACATTTCATTCCATAAGATATATACTAAAAAATACTTACAATTTAGTGATTGATTTAGAATCAAATTATTGAATAATAAATACAATGTATATTATTCTATGATTTAATACAACGAACAGAAAAACCAGATTTTTTGAAGCTGCTATTTCTTGACACATTAAAATGATTAAAATTCAAAGTCAAGAGATTAGAGAGATTTGAGTTGAATTCTGAAGAACTCCACCAATATCCATTTTGACCTATCATGCTGAACATTCCTCCTTCATAACGATCTCCACCTGGAAGTCCTGAAAATCCACTAAAATTTGTTGCCCCCCCATTTGGTTCTTTCCATAATGTGGTTCCAATTTGCTTCAACTTTCCACCAGCAACTCCACTTCCACCTAAAAATTCTATTAGATTATCCCAATCTTCAAAACTTGGAATTATCCAACCCTTTGGTGCAAGTCCTCTTCGATCATTTACAGCATACCAGTTATATAATTTCCCATAATGTTTTCCATTTTCAGGGTCATTATCATAGTAACACCAGGCCGGTTGTTCATTTTCTCCAGCATCTTCCCAATCATAATTGGACTCAACATGGGGAATTGAATCCCCATTTCTAAAACTGGTTACATCAAGATTTTTCAACATCCATTCTTGACCTCCAATAATTATGGACTCATAAAATAATTGATTATCTTTTAGAAGATTTTTTGTTATAGCAAGAATCTTTTCAAGTTTGGTGATTCCAGCAAGGTTGCTCGAATTAATAGATTTAGTAATTTCTGATGGAGTCATTTAAATTGATTATATTCGTAAATATAAATTAAATACTTATAAAAGTCAATAATATGACAGAAAAATGGGATCAATTTAAACCCTTCAAGAAGGTTGAAAAGCAAGACTTTACTTATCAACCATCATACTTCGAAATATGGAAGGGAGGAAAACTTGTTCTATCCTCGGGAGTTTCAGCTATTCTTTCAGCAAATGTTATTTTTCAGGATGGATGCGAAAGAGTCGCCATAAATTTCAATGAACCAAACCTAAGAGATGAATTTTATCCTGATTTAATATTTGATGATTTTGTTACAATAGAAGATCGTTTACTACTTATTACCATACCAGAAAATTCAAATGCTGAAACTTTAGCATTTAAAGTTTTTAAACAAACATTTGGACCTACTAGATTTCGAAAGAATTTTTCTTCTATTGAACCCTTTTGTTGTAACCTGTTTTTTAAAGGTGGGGTACTTTCAAAAATTACATTCACTTTTGGCAATCCTGAAAAACTTATTGAACTTTACAAATAAAATTTTCAAACATAACATTTAGTCCTTTAATATGATTCTTCCCATTTTTGGGACATCATTAAGTTATTATTAATAATATCGACTTTCTTAATTCGATTAACCAAAAACAGAAGTTTAAAGTTATCTGTAAAGTATATTGAAAATAATAAAGGATTAAATAATATTGAAATCCAGGAAAAACTAAATCAAAGACCTAGAAAACGTTTTGATTTCAAAAATCCTATATTTGCCATGCAAAAATTATTGTTTATCCCGAAAGGATACATTTGTGACTTGAATTCAACATTTATTTTGTAACCAATGTAGTCAAAAGTGAGTTAATTAGGGTGCTAAACTATAAATCATATGAATAAAAACTACTATTACATACTTGGAATAAACACAAATGCGAGTTCTGACGAGATAAAAAAAGCTTATAGAAAATTATCCTATAAATTTCATCCAGACAAAAATGATGGTGACAAATTCTATGAAGAAAGATTTAGGGAAATTCATGAGGCATATGAAACACTAATTGATGATAAAAAAAGAAGGTTTTATGATTTAAACAATATAAAAGAAGAACCTAAAAATGAATTTTTTTACAAAAACTTTGAGGAGGAAATTAAATCAGAATATGAAACAATAAAGAAAGAAAAAGAAAAGCTTAAAAAAGAAAAAGAAGCTTTTGAAAAAGAAAAGCAAGGTTATAAAACAGCAAACGACAAAAATAATAGAAAAAAATCTGATGAAGAAAATATTCCTATTTCAAAAAGAAATCATAGACCTGAAAAAAATTATTTGGCTTATGGTTTGGCCGGAATATTTACGATAGTAATACTTACATTTTTTATTATCATATATATAAACAAAAGAGACAATTCTAACAAGCATAAACTATCTAAAAATAAAATCGAAAATTCAGATGAAGGAAGTATTATAAGTGAAGTAAGAAAAAATGATACTGGAGCTAAAAAGGTTGAACAAATGATTTTGGTTGAAGGAGGAGAATTTGAAATGGGTGGTAACACTAACTTTCTAGATGAAAGACCAAAACATAATGTTGCCTTAAAATCCTTTTACATAGACAAATATGAAGTTACTATAATTCAGTTCAAACGGTTTGTTGATGAGATAAACTATAAAACTGAAGCAGAATTAGCAGGATATAATTATATTTTTGACAATAACTATTATTTTGCAAAAAAAACAGGTGTCAATTGGAGGCATGATGAATATGGTAACTTGATAAATATACATTCTGCCGATTCATTAAGACCTGTAATACGAATTAATTGGATTGATGCTTCTGAATTCTGCAAATGGGCGGGGAAGAGATTACCTACTGAAGCAGAGTGGGAATACGCTGCTAGTGGTGGAAATCTTTCAAATAATTATACTTATTCTGGTAGCAATAATTTGAATGAAATTGCTAATTATGGTAGCGGAAAAATATCAAGAGTAGGCTCATTAAAACCCAATGAATTAGGCATCTATGATATGACAGGAAACCTATATGAATGGTGTAATGACTTTTATGATTTTGATTACTACAAAGAAAGCCCAACGAACAATCCTACTGGTCCTTTGAAAGGTAATTTATTAGTTTGGAGTAGAGAACAAAACATAAATCTTCCGGTACAAGGTGAAACGAATCAATTTCGTGTTTACAGAGGTGGCTCCTGCTTTTATTATCAAGAAGATCTAAGAATTAAAAATAGAGGAAGAACTTATTTTAATGAGAATGCCATAAAAACAATAATGGGTTTCAGATGTGTAAAAGATATTTAACACTGCACTCAACAGTAGGTATATTTTATTGCCGAAATATTGGGTATTCAGCCTTTCTGCATCTTATGCATATTCCGGTGATATGCAATAGGAAATGATGGGTTATTCAGTTCCCCAATTTTTACAAATTTTTCATATTTAATAACACTGTTGTCCGGTAAACATTTTAAAAAACCGGGGGGACAATTATTTAATTGCCCCCGGTAATGTCTACTTTTGAGTTACTACACAAAAAAGAAAGACATGGGTAAAAATATGAATTTTAGCGGACAGCCGATATTTAATCAGCTGTTAAATTTTAGCGGTATGTTAAAAAATTTACAACATATCATCATTTAATAAATAATTTAAGGAGTTTGGCATTTAAAACATCTGAATCATATTTAGAACTATTTTCTGATTGATTAGTCGTACGTACCAAAGTGACGTCAATGGAGGGGCATCGAATCATTTCCGTACCAAAAAAGCCATAACCAGCATAGCAAACATTTCCAGCAATGGTAGTACGATTAATTCCCATTCCACCATCAAGACCTTCAAATCCTCCAATGGACACTTGAGGTATGTTGATCATAATATCAAGGGTTGATTTATTTTTGAATATCTTACCGGAAAATAAGGCATCCATAAATTTAACCAGATCCTGCGTTGAACTCACCAAGCCACCTGCGCCGAACAAATCCCAGGAAGGATCCCAGTTTCTTGTATCAACCGTTCCATACATCGGGTGGGACAAACGTGCAAATCCACCTGACGGCTCATTTTCCAGCGTTTCCATCCAGGAATCTTTGAGCCCCAGTGCGTCGAAACGAAGAACGGTACGCAAAGCTTTGGCAAGATCCATATTGGTTTGCAGTTCAAGAATTTCACCAAGCAATATATATTGAGTGTCACCATATTCATACAATGAACCTGGAGGACCTAAAACTTTACCTTCGGTCATTGCCAGTTTTAATTGTTCCTCACGTGTCCATCTATACGTTGGCTGATTAAATATGATTTTATTAAATTTAGCAGATTGTGTATAGTCGTACATACCCGCAGTATGTTCAAGAAGATGTCTTACCAGAATAATATTTGGTTTATAACCTCCATCTTTTAAAATTTGGACTGTGCCAGGTTTCAGCACCTTATCAATTGGGGTATCAAGCGTGAACTTCCCTTGTTCCATTAACAAAAGAATTGCAGCCGCTGTAAATGTTTTTGTGATACTGGCCGATCGAAAAACATCTGTTGGAACTAATTTTCTATTTCCCTCCCCGAATTTACCTGCTGCTCCTGACCAAAGAAAATTTCCTGCCCGTATGGTTAACAATGAACCTGGAAGTTCAGGAAAATCCTTAAGTTCTTCTTCCAATAATTGTTGAATCATCTTTGCTTTATCCTCATCATTTAGATCAACATTGGGCTCAGAACCGGATATATCAGACATGCATCCAAAACTGGAAAATCCAATCAGAAGGAATAATCCAAAAAAGTATACATTTTTAAGCATGTTTGAAAGTATTTAATTTAACCAGAAAGAAACAGCAACTATAAAAGTAAACAGAATAAAAAAGAAAGTAATGAATTCGTCCATGATTCATGAAATCAATCTTTCCATCTGCGAAGTGGCATTGAAACGGTAAAAAGGGTCGAAAAAACATTTATACTACTGATTCTACCTTTTGTTCCATCAAGCCATAAATCATTAAAACTTGCATTTTTTACAAGTTTTAATGATTTATGGGTTATATTTGTTCTATGGCAAATTTGATCTTTAGGAAACAATACATTAAAAAATTATTGGCTTACAAAGACATAGACCTCATAAAAGTGGTTACAGGCTTACGTAGGTCAGGAAAAAGTACGCTACTGGAATTGTATCGTACCGGGTTAAAAAAATTAGGTGTTCAGCCAGGCCAGATGGTTT
>Ga0172373_10009788_pt1 | contig 11826 bp, 20 predicted proteins | sample Lak10m_2_FD_114546 | JGI IMG/M metagenome (GOLD analysis project Ga0172373, IMG submission 114546) | Freshwater microbial communities from Kabuno Bay, South-Kivu, Congo - kab_092012_10m | ecosystem: Environmental > Aquatic > Freshwater > Lake | place: Democratic Republic of the Congo... | reverse complement strand
TACTATTTTTTTACCATCCATAAACAAAGGAATACTAATTGAATCATCTGTGGGATGATACATTTTAGGAAATTGTTTAATTTTACCATACTAATAAATATTTAATTTTATTCATATTGTAATAAAATACATGTTGAATTACAATAAAGTGGATGTTTAGGTGATCCATCTTTATTTATTTTCAACGCTTTGGCATCAGGAAACATGTTTATTAATTGTTGACTTCTACTTGTTTTTTTCATAATGTCAAAACTACCCCAAGCAAACACTACATCATCACATTTACTTTTAACTTCTAACAATGCTTGATCATTAATTTCATTGTTAGTCAAATCAACAAGTTGTTTAGGATCAGTTGCTATGAATGGAAAACTATTCATCATGTAAAATCCACCATAACCATTTTGCTTAGCTATTTTTCCTACATTTTTTACTGTGTGATCGTCTTTTACTTCATCAGCTGTAGATGGATTTAAACCAATGAACATTACTAAAGGTAGAGTCTCATCCCATATTCTCCACAGTTTATATCTAAATTTTCTACAGGGGGAAAACTCTGCTCCTTTATTCATAGTTTCTTATTGATATTACTTTAGGAAAACGGGGAACATTATCTACTGTCAATTCAAAGTATTTAATTGTTGCTTGTTGTCCAACTAATTGTTCTTTTTGTTCCCAAAGTTCAGTTAAGTATTCTTCAGTACCATTTACTGTTGAGTGAAATTCTTTACCATCTTCATTTTTAAACAACATTTGTCCTACTTTACCTTGTAAACGACCTTTACCTTCATGTACTTCTAAAATAGTATATTCACTGTCATGAAATTCTTTGTATTTCAACAAGTTTTTACTTCTTTTATTTTCATACTTGCCTTTAATAATTCTAATCATTAGTCCTTCATAACCTTGACTCATAAACATTCCATACTGTTCTTTCAATTGTTCTTCGTCATTTACTCTACTTGTAGACACAATTTTAACTTTGTCAATTCCATGAAACTTATAAATACTAACTTTACGATGATCAAAAGACGAATCATGAGAAGGCACATCATAAACCCAATATTCAATTAGTCGAGCTGATTCTACTAAGTCTTCTTCTGTAGGTTTTGTTTTCTTTACTAAACTACAAATTGTATTAAAATCATTTTGATTTGAATGAATATACAACTCACCATCAATAATTAAATTGGGGTCTTCATCGAATAAGTGTTTGATACTTTCAAAAATGTGTGGTGCAGAAATAATTGACTTGCCATTCCGGCTCCACATACCGTCTTTACGTACTATACAACGAATACCGTCTAACTTTGGCTGTACATATACTGGGTATTCAACTTTATCTTTATAATCATTATAATCTACAGCCAACATAGGTTTAAACAATGTTGAACTGTCAATGTCGTTGATGTCTTCAAAAAATCCTAATTCTAATTTTTTACGATGTAAAGCTTCTGCTTCTTTTCGAGCTTGTTCAACATCACTTGTTTCATTAGTTTTACCAACATTTTTACTAAAACACTCAGTCCAAGCACTTTTAGTTTTTACTCCATTTTCAAAACCAGTGATAGTACGATACAAATTACCTTGTGTTTCTACCTGAAACGTGTTTATTTTTTGGTTTGCGGATCTTTGATACAGTTTGTTTAGCTTCATTTCTTTTTTGTTTTTTTTCTAGTTTAATTTGCTTTAATTCTGTTTGAATTTGTTTGTAATTGTGATGCCATTTGTGAACTACTGAAACGGGACCATTCGAAGTAACGTCTGTATCATAGTACCAAATCGAATCAAATTCCTCACCACTTGTGTGTCTTTCATATTTCATATAAGTTTTTTAAATTTATCAACATCAATTTTATGACCCTGTTCTTTTAATTTTTGAAATTCTTCGTCACGTTTTAAAATTTGGTCTGCTTGACGTTCAAGAGCCTTTTGTTTTGCACGTTCTTTACGACGTTGTTTTTTGTACTCTTTATCTTCTTTCACTTATATAGTATAAAAAAAGCTTGACTAAAAGCCAAGCTCTTCATAATTCTGAAAATAAACCTTATTATTTTGTGTCTTTAGCTTGTTTAGCTTTAGGAGGAGTTGTATATTTTTTACGAGTACTCTTCTTTTTAACTGGTTTAACTACAGGTTTAGGTTCAACCTCATTAAATTCCACAACCACTACAGGACTTTCAACTGCAATTGGTTCTTCCAAAGTCGACTCACTCGGAGCAACCTCAGGTTGTGTTGAGTTTGGCTTAAGAGCAAAATACAGACTCACAGCAAATACAACAGAAAATATAATAACAAATGTAAACATATTCTAATTTAAATCAACCCACTTACTTTTATAATCTTTATTGTTAACACAGTAAATAGCATATTCATTTCTAATTGGTTGACCACTATTATAAGCACCACAAGCTTCAGTCCAATCACCATAAATACTGTACCATTTACGTAACATTTGCATACTAATTTTTACGTTTAAGTCAACATTTGTTTTCAATTCACGTTCACTTACTCTGCGTTTTGAGTACTTTTGAGCCCATTTAGTAATGATTTGCATAGGACCAACAGCCCCAGCACTTGATTCTAATCTATGTTCATAATTAAAATCAAATGGACCTCTGTATCTAGTTTCTTTATAAGCTATATTGTATGCAATGTGTTTTGGAATTTCAAAACTATCACTCCAATGTTCAATAGACTCATACATTTGAAACGAAACAGTTCCTTCAACAACTTCTAGTTTTTTCTCAAAACGACTCATACTAGTATCTATACTCCAAAGTAGAGCAGCAATAATTGCTAAGATTACTAGTATGAAAGCGTCTCTAATTTTTAAAAACATCATTGATAAATATACTTAACACCCATACGAGTAATAACTCTCAACGTAGAGTCACTGTATTTTTTACCATCTAACAAAAGGTTGCCTTGATAATCAATAGCTGGATTAGCTGTTTCTAGATCAATGTTAGCAGGTACAGCAGGTTTTACTTTAAATTCATGGAAATAATAACCAATTCCAAATCCAGCAATCATAGTACCAACTACAAGTGCTACGTTAAAAAATCTGTTTATAAATTTTTGTACTTGTTCTTTATTTATTTTCATAACTTAATTTTTATATATTATAATAAAAAAATTTTATTTTACCAAATTTTCCCAGTAATTCTTTGCGTGAGCAGGATCAAATGGAGTTGTCGGATTTAAATTTTGAAAGCAAAAGTACAACAAATTATTATATGATTCTTTAAGACGTTCTACTTCATCATTGTTATTTGAATTTTTAATTTTATTAATTAAAATTTCTTTTTCACTTGTAAGTTGTTTAATTTGTTCTTTCAATTGTTCATTAATAGGATGTTCAATCACTTTTTCAATTACTTGGGGTTTAGCAATTAAACTATTGATAGTTTCGTTTTGAATACGAATAGTTTCCTTTAACGATTCAATAGTGTCTAAAAAGATTTCATCACTTTTTAGTATTTTTTCTTCTTGGGATTTGGGCTTCTGTAACCAATTTATTAATTTCATATTCCTTTTGTAATTCTTGAACAATTATACATTTTTCATATTCTTCCGTAGCAATAAAAGTTTTCATGCAACTTTCTAATGCTGTAGGCCAGTCTCTTTGATCTGTGTAAAGTCTAAAAAGATCTTCTTCGTCTTCAATTTCAACATCACATATACTAACTTTCTTATTTCCTTTTTGTATTCCCCTCTGTATAGCTTCTAATAAACAATTTGCTAACTCAGGTTGATCAAAATTAATTATTTGTAATTGAAATTCATCAAGTGATTTAAATCTAATTGTTTTCATTGGTATATAGTATAATAAAAAGACTTATGTTTTCCAACTTACATTCGGGAAATATACTGTTCATCACTGTCTTCTTCATCTACTAAACCTAGATCTTTGAAATGATCTAACTGCCAACCCTCTAAGTCCCAAGTAGGTTTACTAGCTTCTGTAGGATGATAAGTGTCCTCTATGTGTTGTTGTTCCTTGACACTAAATATGTCTCCAACAGTCAAATAATAGCAATTATAACAAAGAATTTCTAAATTATTTTTACTCCAATTGTTTTTATTGGTGTCTTTAAAATTGAGTAAAAATGGTTGTCTCATGTCACTAGCTCTACGTTCATGAAAACCACATTTATAACATTCACTTCTTAATACACACTCAGTTAATAGTCTAGTTTTAATTTTTTCTGCTGAAAATGAGTGTGGTAAAATTTTTCCACTCAAAATGTCTTCTAAAGGTGGATTCTTACCTTTATTAGGTAAAAATTTAGGAATGTTTTTACCTGATGGATTTAAGTGTTTTTCAAAAAGTGACTTACCTGTAGACTCATCTGTATACTGTTTAGCATACATTTTATATGTGTTGTAACTACAGTTGAGGTACCTTGCAGCTGCTCTATTGCTTAAGGTGTTTTGTTGTGCTTTTAAAATTTGTTGTTTAGTGAAGTGTTTTGGTAAACCCATAACTATTTTTCATTTGGACCAGCAGGTAAATCTTCATCTCCTGCTTCTGCTTTAGGAACATTACCACCAATAACATTTTTCATAATATATTGAGATAATGAGTCTAAAGGAATAATAAAACCTATTGCTGTTAATTTATCTTCAAAGTCCTTGTCACGATCAACTATAATATCGTACTTGGAGAATTTTCTTTGTAAGTAGGCTGCTAAATCGTTTCCAACTTCATTCAACCGAGTTCCGTCCAATTGAGAACTGTCCTTAGGATAAAATTGCATTCTAACACCTACTTTTGTTGGGTTTTTATTTACGTCAAACTTTACAGACCAGTTATATCCACCAAATTTAGTTGAATAACGAACTGGTCCAGTTATATTTGAAACTTCGTTTAATATATTAGTTAAACTAATCATTGTTGTCAATAAATATTAACTCTTTAGAACGATCTATAAGAGAGTTAATAGTAATTGTAAGATTTCCTACTTGAAACTTTCCTGTTTCATTTGTTTCTTGAACTATTTGATTTAAGTTTATAATAACGTGGTATTCTTCTTCGGAAAACGTATTGGTATTTAATTCAACTATTACGTCGAAACTACTTGGATCTTGTGGATTAACTTCACTAAACCAATCGTCTACCGGACTTGGTTTATAATCATGTATTATCCCGCACTTTTTATAAACTGGTGTTAAAATAGGACACTGAAATTCGTCATTTTTAATCCAACTTCCCCATTTTTTGATGTAATATTGTCTTGCTTTTTGTTCAGCTTGAGTAAAATAATCATCATTTTTTCCAATTTCACCTGTCCATCTATGGCCTCTACAAGTTAAATGATAAACAAATGCGTCTCTACTTTGAATTAATTCATAACCTGCTAAAATCCATCTTTGAAAAATGTCACTGTCTTCATAAGGAAATGGAGCAAAACCCCAATCATGTCCTCCAATTGCTTGAAAGTCTTCTTTATAAATAACCCAAGGAGCAAACATTCCTTTTGTTGTTTGGTCTTTATGTTTAGGTTGAATGATATTTACAAATTTTTCAAATTCTTCAATGTTTAAGCTGTCAAAATCTAATCCAAAGTTTTGAACGATTTTTTCAGGTCCTGAAGGATGAAGTGGTGGTTCAATTCTAGTTCCACAAACTACAGTTTTTGGTTTTAAATGTTTAATTAAATTTTCTATATAGTTAGGTCCCATAATCATGTCAGCATGCATAATACCAACTATGTCATTTGTAGCAGCTTTAATGCCTTTATCGTATAAAACTGTGTGGCCTACTCTTACATCACTTTTAAATATTTTACAGTTTCTGTCTAATGTAGCTATTTTTAACATCCAACCCCACGTTCTATCTGTCGAAGCATCATCATATAATACAACTTCAGCTTCAGGAGCGTGTTTTTTAATGCTTTCATAAGCATTTTTTAAGTGTCTTAAATTATTGTGACTAGGAATTACTATTGAAATCATATTGTTCACCATATTGTCTTAATTCATAGTATAATGAAGAAAATTCACTTTGACTAAAGTAAGAATTCATATTTCCTTCTGCATTTTTACAAAATTCATTAATTCCTATATTGATTTTATTTTCTTTAAAAGTTAATGAATTCATATGAGTAATAGTATTGTTATCAGACACAACTGTTTTGAAATTATTAGTCTCAGCTATACAACCAGCATATAAATCAGTTCCCCATCCATAAATTAATTCTTCAGGAAACTGTTTAATTGTTTCTAATATGTCTCTTCTAAATAAAGGAGCTTGAAAATCAATCCATTTTACATTACGTAAACCTTGTCCCCAATTCCACATTTGTTTCCAATGGCATTGATCTATAGAAGCATTTATAATAGTTGGAGAATAAATACTAGCATTAGTTTCTTTAGCTTCACGTAAAGATGTAGTTAAAAAACTAGGTCCATGAAATACTAAATCATTATTTAAGAAATACAAATAATCATGATTAGTACTTAAAAAATATTCTAAAGTTACATTTAATCCACCTCCAAAAAATACATTTTGTTCTAGTCTATGGGTTGTTGATTGAGCTAATGGTTCTGTTGATCCATTATCTATTACCATTATTTCACATTCTTTAAATAATGGATCTCTTTGTAGTTGATTTGCTAAATTGTCTGTCCAATTAGGTAAATTATGATTTATAGTTGCTATTAACATGCTCATAAGTTAAATATATTATATTTTTTTGAAATAATCAATTAAATATCTTAAACTTTATATAGTTTTGGAATCCATATAGTTCTATTTGAATCTGTTGGCTCTTGTTTAAGTATATCTAAATAGTTGTCGACAATATTTAGATTTAAATCTAATACCGTATACCCTATTGAGTTTACGAAATTTGTAATGTTAGTTACATTAGCATTATACATTTGCATAAACTTCGGATGAATCTCAACAAATATAATAGGTTTAAAATTTATAATAGTATCATATGCGCCATTCAAAACATCATATTCCGCGCCTTCGACGTCAATTTTCATAACTTCAGGCTGAATATTAAATAAATTAGCAATCATATCAATGCTTAACATTAATCTAGAATCTTGACCTGGTATGGCTAATGATTGTAATTCTTCGGAAAAACAGTTTACCATTTCATTTTTATTTCCTATTAAAAAATTATACGGATGAAAATTATCTAATGAATTGAGATGTTTTATCTGTGACATAACTAAATATGAATTAATACCTCCGTCAAATGCATATGATTTTTTAGTAGTTGAGTCGCCTAAAAAACTTAAACTAAATGATCCAAATTGAGATCCAATGTCTAAAAAACAATTTTTATCAACAGTCAATTTTTTAAAATTATTCATTTCCTTGACTTCTGAGTTAAATTGTTGATACCAGTCTGAATTTTGGTCCGTTTCATTTTCTAAATCAAAATGACTTAAAATATTTCGTTTGAACCTGTCGTTTTCTGTTACGAGATTTCCTAATGTTAATTCTTTTTTGTTGTAAGTTATTTTCATAGTTAAAATTTTAATTGATTTGTTTCTTTACTAGGCATTACAATACCTAAAAAATTTTTAGCTATTGTTTCTTCTGTATGGCCTTCATTTCTATAGTCTTCCATTTGTTCAAGATAATGAAATGGTTTAAACCATGATTCACAAGGTATCAATCTTATAGCCTGAGTAGCTAACAAATATTCTCCATACCAAATTAATTCTCCAGGAACATAAGATAAAAGTTGTTCAAAAGTTAAATTATTAGGATCTAAATAATTTTCTTTCATGTGTTCAAATACTTTAACTGACCATAAATTAGGACAAGTCCAATCGTAATATTTACCTGGTCTGTTAAATAATGTTTTCACTTTATCTCTATCTTCTGTGTATGATTTCCATACACCGTCTAATAAATTATCTTTAGTAACCATCCATTGAAATAAATCTTTATTTTCATGCATAGTTGTATAAGGAGTTTCTTCATCAAACATAAAATCAGAAACATAAAAATCTTTAATAAAATAAGAGTCTCCGTCAATCCATAAGTAGTTATTACACAACCCAGTTTCACTAAATTTCATTTTAACTAACTGTTGAGTAAACCAATTTTGACTTAAATCTCCTTTAATAACATCTTCGTCAAAAATAATATTACATAACGTAGTGTCTATGTTATCTTTAAAAATACTTTCTTGAGATTTAGGAATAGATAAATAAACAGGTATATTATCTTTATTGTGTTTAGCAGTTGTTTCTATTAACTGTTTGGTATAGTCTAAATGTGGTGCATGAGACTTAACTAAAAAAACTAAATTGTCCATATTAATTAAATAATTTTATTATTTTGTATTTTTCGATATAATGTATTTTCTTTTTTGCACATTGAAAATCACTGTGGAATGCTCTTAAAACATCTTCTCTAAAATAATATCTATGTTGTTGGCTTATAAATTTTTTTAAAGACATTAATTTTCGGTCATATTCATTTTCAATTTCAACGTAATAATTAGGATCCCAACTATCTTGAGTGCTTGGAGTATAATATTGTACTAAACTAATTTTACTATTTCTAATTAAAGCAGCTCCAAATCCTGAAATATATCTGTGTTCAAAGTGTGAATCTGTTTCGTTAGGTAAGAAAATTGCATCAAATGGACCTTTTTCAATTAAAGACTGTTCAATTAAATTAATCCATTTTTCTTCTGTTAATTCTTTAATGTACTTATGAGGAGTATTAATTATAATTAAATTATTACAATTTGCAGTTTTCCAAACATTTTCTACTTCTACTAAACGTTCTTTTCCTGTTGTTTCATCACAATCTCCTCCTTGAGCTAATTGAAGTAAATAAAATTGAGTATCGGTGTACTTTAAAATAGTTCCTAACATGCTGTATTCCACATCATCTGGGTGTGGAGATAAACATAATACTTTATCAAAACCTAGTAATTTCATTTTATGTATTCTAATGTGTGTATTTTATTTAAATTTTCTTGATAAATAACTTTTATATTTTCTTTTTCGAATAATGATTCGTTTAAATATTCTTTTCCTCCTTGACCAGCTAAATAAGTTGTAGCATTGTATTTTTTACACAAATCAACTAATCTTTCTGTAGAATTTAAATTTGTTGGATAATCTTCTACTAAAGGAGTTGTAATATTTAATTTATTCATTAAATGTAATATAATATTTTTATTTGTTTCATACAAATTATTTGTAATTAAATTATCCATTTCAGATAGCACACTTCTATGTTCAAATAATCTGTCTTTTATTTTACTCCAATCTTTTATAGGATCAATATAATATTTTTTGTTTATTAATTCTAATCCTTTTTTTACACTTAGTGTGTTCCATTTGTCTTTTAAGTAAAATCTATTTTGATATCCGTTTTTTTCAAACTGACAATTTCCTAATAAAACAAAAATATCAGCTTGTTCTATTTTTTGAAAATATGGATACCAAGGAACAAAATTTGGTTGGTGAATTGTTACAATCATAAATTTAAATATATTTGAGCTAAATCTTCAGGAATAAATTTAAAAAAGTTATCTAGCAAACCAGTTGATACTTTGACCGGGTTAAAGATATATTTGTTACTCATGTGGTGGACCATAAGTTTTTTATAGTCATTAACAGGAGTATATTTTCTAATAACATCATTAAATCCTGTAGCTCCACTTTCTAATATTCCACAATATGTTGCTTGAGGAATTGTTGAAAAACAATTATTTCGTTGTAATAATTTAACTTGTTCTTTAGATAAAAGAAAATTACCACTATGAGGATTCCATGCATTAAAATAATATTCGTTATTAATTTTTGTTACATATCTAATAATATCACTAACTCCATTACCACCTAAATGAACTGAGTTGTAAGGAGCTAAATCTACAAACTCAGGAATATTGTTTTTTAATTCATATCTCAAAAATCCAACATTGTATTGAATATTTTGTTGAATTAATTTTTCATTTATTTCAACAGCAAATTCTAATGATTCTTGTGTAATTAAAATATCATCTTCGTTATATAAGAAATAATCATATTCTTCAACATGGTCTAGAATATATTGTCTAGGTTCAAATACTAACCCATGACCTAATGATTTATTCCTAATTTCAGTTTTAACTCCATCAATATTGATTACTTCTGGAGAAAAAATTACAACATCTGATGTTTTTTTAAGTTCTTCAACAACTGGTTTTAAATAAACATTGCTATTACCAGCATAACAAGCTATAGTACTTAATATCTTCATGTTATACTAGTTGAGTTGTTAAACCATCATCCATTAGTTTATGAACACTAAATTGATATTGTTTTGCTATGTTATGAAATCTTATTTCAGTTTCTTTAGCTGATTCAGATGTCCAAACTGATTTTTGAGTAGAACGAGCTCCTAAATACTTGTATTCAAACATTGGATGATAACCTCCTTCTGAATCAATTCCACATGTTATTATATTTTTAATTCCATTCATTCCTAACCAAGTTGCTGCTGTTTGTAAAACAGAATAAGTAGAACCCATATGAGGAATATCAGAAGGACATGTTAATCCATTCATAGCATGAACTCCTAAACAAACAAAATGAAATTTACAATCAGGATTAACTTCTAAAACAGGTTTTGTCCACTTTTCATAAGTATAATCTGCAGAAAATCCACCAGGATGAGCTTTTTGTGGATAATAAGGCATTATAAAGTTTTTAACCTTTTTCCATTCATTAGGATCAATTATGTCAATATTATCTTGATCATGGCAGAAGAAATAATCTACCTCTTCACAAAGTACAATAGCATTATTTAGACATGCTATTTTATAATTTTCATTTTTAGGAATGTATCTAGCTGATGGTCCCTTACTTACTAATATTATGTTCATTGTTTTTAATATATTCTATAAATTTTTGTAAACCTATTTCTAGGTTATGTTTAATTTCCCAACCTTGTTTTATAAGTTTTTTATTATTACCTACACAACCTTGTTGATCTCCAACGTGTTCTCCTATATTTTCTATAATAAAATCTTCTTTATTTTTACCTAAAACTTTAATTATTTTTTCAATTAGTTCTTTTATAGTAGTTTTAATACTTGTTGATAAATTAAATGTATCACTATTTGGAAAATTTAAAGATAAAAGTAAAGCACTAACTACATCATCTACATAAATTATGTCTCTAAATCTATCTAAAGAACCAGTTACATTAATTTTATTTCCTTTTATAGCTTGAGTACAAAAAGCAGAAACTACACCTTTAAATGGATTAGAAATATCTTGACCAGGTCCGTAAGTATTCCATACTCTAAAAATAGTAAATTTAAACCCTACCTCTTTGGCAAATTTCTTAATACAAAATTCTCCATATAATTTAGACACAGCATAGTTTGACAACGGATCTAAATCAGAATCTTCCCAAGCATATTCATTATTTCCATAAACAGCCATTGTAGATGTGTATATAACATGAGAAACATTTTTACTTTTGGCTAAATAACAAACATTCATTGTACCTCTAGTATTGAAATCTAAGTCTTTAAATGGATCTTCTTCTGAACCCCTCCCAAAAGGTTGAGCAGCTAAATGATATATTACATCAATATTTTCTTTTATTTGGGTTAAATCATCTTTACTTATGTCTAAAACATAATCAGCTTCTGGTTTTAAATCTACTGTGATTACATTATGATTAAGTTGTTTTAATTCTTTAACTAAATTAGATCCTATAAGTCCTAATCCTCCTGTTACTAAAATGTTCATAAACTAAATTTATAATTTAATTCTCCTAAACCTTCAATAGTGTGTTTAATTTCATCTCCAGGATTAACTAAACAATCAAATTGTGGTCCT
>Ga0172373_10009787_pt1 | contig 11827 bp, 9 predicted proteins | sample Lak10m_2_FD_114546 | JGI IMG/M metagenome (GOLD analysis project Ga0172373, IMG submission 114546) | Freshwater microbial communities from Kabuno Bay, South-Kivu, Congo - kab_092012_10m | ecosystem: Environmental > Aquatic > Freshwater > Lake | place: Democratic Republic of the Congo: South-Kivu... | reverse complement strand
TCAAGACTGAGCGTTGCCTGCATCTCGTGCCCGACCACGAGCTGGTGATTTCGCACGACTGGCTGCTCGACGGCTGCGCCGCAAGCGAGGATCGCGCTGTTGGGTGGATTGATGATGGCGGTGAAGTTGTCCACGCCAAACATGCCGAGATTGCTGATGGTGAAGGTGGCGCCCGCCATGTCTTCAGGGCCCAGGCCGCGCGTGCGCGCCTTCTCGGCGAGTGCGCGCGTCTCGGTGGAGATGTCGCGCAGACCCTTGCGGTTCGCGTGTGGGAGGACTGCGACGACAAGTCCGCCGCCGCGCTCGGCGGGAAGGCTGACCGCGACGCCGACGTTCACATCGCCGTGCAGGATGATGCGGTCGCCCGCCCAGGAGGCGTTGAAGAACGGGTGCGCGGCCATGGCGAGGGCGCAGGCGCGGACGATGAAGTCATTGACGCTGAGCTTCACGCCCTGCGGTTCGAGTTGTGCGTTCAGCATGGTGCGCAGTTCAAGCAGCGGATCCATGTTGACGCGCATCGACACTTGGTAGTGCGGGATGGTGGACTTGCTTTCGACGAGGCGGCGCGCGATCGCCTGGCGCATGCCGCTGACGACGACTTCGCTGCTACCTGCGCCGAGTGCAGAGCCGATCGCCAGCGCGGTCTGGGCGGGCTGCACGCTGGTGTCGAGCACGGCGGGAGCGGGCGGCTTTGGCTGATGGTGTGCGGCGGCGAGGATGTCTTGCTTCACGATGCGGCCGCCTGGACCAGTGCCGCGGATGGAGTCGAGTGAGACGCCGAGTTCTTCGGCCATGCGGCGAGCGAGGGGCGACACGCGCACGCGCTCGGCTGACACGCCGGGTGCGACTGGCGCGCGCGGCGGCGGTGGTGCGGCGGGTATCCCCGATGAGGTCTGCACAGCGGGCGCTGCGTTCACCAGGGGTGGCGCGGTACTGCTCGAAGTTGCCGAACCGTCGTCGCCGTCGACCGTGATGATCGCGATGGGCGTTCCCACAGGGACCTGCTGCCCTGCCGCGACCATGATCTTGCTGATGATGCCGTCGTCGTAGACAGGCATTTCCATCGTGGCCTTGTCGGTTTCGACATCGGCGACCACGGTGCCCGATGAGACGCTGTCACCCTCCTTCACGTTCCAGCGAACGATGGTCCCCGACTGCATCGTGTCGGAGAGGCGCGGCATGGTGATCTGAACGGGCATGGGGTTGCGTCAGGCTCGGTAGAGGCACGCGCGCACTGCTTCACAGACGCGCCGCGTGTTGGGCAAGTACTCCTGTTCGAGATCATAGGAGTACGGCGCTGGCACATCCGCCGAGTGGACGCGGTGGACATGGTTGTCGAGATCGTCGAAGCATTCTCGGTGAACAAGCGCAGCGACTTCCGACCCAGGCGATCCGAAACTCCACGATTGATCCACGACCACGCATGCGCCCGTTCGGCGAACGCTGCGCACGATCGCGCCCGCGTCGAGCGGACGGATGGTGCGCATGTCCAGCACCTCGCAGTCGATTCCCTCGCGCGCGAGCGCATCGGCGGCTTCGAGGCAGAAGTGCACGGGTCGACCGAACGACACGAGCGTGCAGTCACGGCCCGCACGCGCCACGCGCGCCTGCCCGAACGGAATGAGGTACTCACCTTCGGGGACATCGCCCTTCAAGGAAAGCAGCCGCTCGCTCTCGAGGAAGAACACTGGGTCATCATCGCGGATCGCCGTCTTCATGAGCCCCTTGGCGTCGGCTGGGTTCGATGGGATCACCATCTTCAGTCCAGGCACATTCGAGAAGAGCCCCTCGACCGCCCACGAGTGCGTCGATCCGAGTTGACCGCCCGCGCCGTCATTGCCGCGGAAGACCACGGGGCATCCATACTGACCACCCGACATGTAGAGCATCTTGGGCGCGTTGTTCAGAATCGGATCAGCAGCCACAAGGCTGAACGACCAGGACATGAACTCCACGATGGGGCGAAGTCCGAGCATCGCCGCGCCGATGGCCATGCCCGCAAACCCCGACTCGCTGATGGGTGTGTCGATCACTCGGCGCGGACCGAACTCATCGAGCATGCCGCGGCTGACCTTGTACGCGCCGTTGTACTGCGCAACTTCTTCGCCCAGCAGCATCACGCGCATATCGCGGCGCATCTCTTCACTCATCGCCTCGCGCACGGCATCGCGGAACTCGATTTCGCGCATGGTCGCGGTCACAGCAGTTCTCCTTCACCGTCGACAGGACGGATCGCCTTGAACGGCGACTCGTTCTCGCCGCCGCCAAGCATCTCAGGCGCACTCGAACCCGTGTACGGACCCCAACGCTCGACATACACATCGCGGTAGAGATCGCTCATGGGCGGCACGGGCGACTGGTCGGACCACTCGACCGCCGTTCGCACGGTGGCGCGGACTTCCCGCTGAATCCCCTTGAAATCCTCCTCGGTCAGGCCGCGCCCTTCGAGGTGCGCACGCAGCCGACCGATCGGATCGTCGCGTTCGTACGCCTCTTCTTCCTCGCGCGTGCGGTATTTGCGCGGATCGGACATGGAGTGCCCCTTGTATCGGTAGCAGCGCATGTCCACGAAGACTGGCCTGCTTGTGGAACGCACCCGATCGACCACATCGCGCATCGCCCAGTATGTCTCGAGCACATCCATGCCGTCGATCGCGATGCCTTCCATGCCGTAGGCGCTTGCCTTGCTGCTGATGTCGTGCCCCATCGTGGTGCCGCGCACGATGTGGGTTCCCATGGAGTAGCCGTTGTTCTCGCAGATGATGATCACGGGCAAGTCGAAGAGCCCTGCCAGGTTCATCGCTTCATGCACGGAGCCCTGATTGAGCGCACCATCCCCGAGAAACGCCAGCGTGACCCGCGAGGACTTGCCGCCGTTCATCACTTCGTCTTCGTACTTCGTGCCGAACGCGAGTCCAACTCCAAGCGGGATCTGCGCGCCCACGATGCCATGACCGCCGAAAAGATTGTTGGCGCGGTCGAACATGTGCATCGAACCGCCCTTGCCCTTCGCGCATCCCGTGACGCGACCGAACATCTCCGCCATGCAGTGGCGCGGATCCATGCCGCGCGCGAGGGCGTGCCCGTGATCCCTGTACGCCGTCACGATCGGATCGCGCTTCTCCACCGCCGCAACACAGCCGACTGCGACCGCTTCCTGTCCGATGTACACATGGCAGAACCCGCCGATCTTCTTGTCCTGATACGCCTGCATGCAGCGCAGTTCGAACTCACGGATCAGCATCATCTCGCGGAGCCAGCCGCGTGCCGTGTCGAAGGGCACTTCGGGGCGCGGCACATTGGGGCGCGGAGGGGGCGGTGAAGCTTCAGTCGGGCCGACTGACTTCACATCGACAGAGGCTTGCGGAGCGGAGGCCATGAGAGAGGTCTGGAGCCCCTCTGTTATAGGGGCTGCGACCTACTGCGACAAGCCTCCACACTGCGTGGCGAGCTGGCAGTCCGATTACTGCGGTTGTGGCTTGCTGCCGCTCGTTGCCTTGCCCTTTGTGGACTTCGCAATCTGCGCGCGTTCCGCTTCGCCTGCGACCCGCGCCTGCAACACCATGAGCGCCGTTTCCAACTGCGGATCGATCCCCTTCAGCAGCAAGTTGCCGATGACGGGACGCAAGTCCGCGCCGTGACGGTTCCACTCCGCTTCATCGATACGGTCGGCCGCGAGTCGCATCTCACCACTGTCCTCCATCTGCGAGGGGGTGAGTTTCACGAGCAGATCAGGGTTCACCCCCCAGTCGGTGCTCTGTGATCGTCTGTGAACGAGTCGGCGCCCGCCTGTGTCGGTTGGGATGAGGTAGTACTGCACCGTCACCTTGACGGCTGCTTCGTTCTCGCCGTCCTGCAGCGGCTGCACGGTCTGAACGCTGCCCTTGCCGAATGTGCGCTCGCCCACCACGACCGCAGCGCCGTGCGCCTGCAGGCTGCCCGCCACGATTTCGCTCGCGCTCGCGGATGAACCGTTGATGAGCACCACCAGCGGCAGCCCCACGAGCGCAGCGCGCGAACGCTCGGCGCTGAATGTGTTGAGGATGTTGCCATCGCGGTCTTGGACCGACACGATCTCGCCTTCGGGCACGAAGAGGTTGACGAATGCCACAGCGGACTTCAGCAGACCGCCGGGATTGCCGCGAAGGTCAAGCACGACGCCGTTCAGGCGACCGCCCTTTCGCATCTCACGGATCGAGTCCATGAAGTCATCGAGCGAGTCTTCGTTGAACGATGTGAGGCGGATGTAGCCGATGCCGCTGTCGGGATCGATCCACCAGTCCCACTGCGGCAGCCCGCGTTCATCCAGCGACTCCTTCCACCAGCCGTTCACGGAACGCATCTTGATGCTCGCGCGTCGCAACTTGAAATCCAGCGGGTCCGGCGTGCCTTCACGCGCGACCGTGAGGGTGACGGGCTTGCCGACGGGACCCGTGATCGTGTCGACTGCGCGGTTGAGCGTCCACCCAACGGTGGACTGTCCATCCACTGCGGTGATGCGATCACCCGGACGGATGCCCGCGCGGGAGGCGGGCGAACCCTCGAGGGGGTTCACGATCATCAACTCGCGCTTGTCGTTGTGACGAATGAGAATGCCGACCCCAACGAAGTTGCCCTCGATGCCCTGGCGGAACCTGCGAAGGCCGTCGGGCCAGATGATCTCCGAGTAGTCGTCCTCGTACTGCTTCGACAGTTGCGTCGTGGCTCCTTCGCCGAACTCTCGCAGAATCACTTCGCGCGGCAGCTGAACGGTCTCATCGTTGCGCGTGAAGATCTCCTTGAGCACGCGCTGGAAATCCGAGGGGCCGACACGCGTGCCTGGCTCGCGCGCCGCGAGCGCCTCGCGCTCGCGAGCGACGGATGCCTTCATCACAGCGACCTTTGCTGGATCGCCGAGACCCTTGAAGTTCTCCACCAGTTGCGGTGTATCGAGCATCAGTTCCACCGAGTCGAGTCCGCCGTCAATGAGTGGTGCCCAGCCCGCGTTCGTGACATGCTCGCTTGCCGCCTGCCGCAGACCCATCAGCACGAGTTTCGGCGTGATGCCGCGCAGGCGTTCCTTCCAATCGTCTGCGAAGAGCTCATTGAACTCTGGCTCCTGCTCCTCCTCGCGTTCGCGCACGATCGGCTTGCCTTCGGCCTTCGCCGCTGCTTCGAGCCGCTTGTTCTGCAGTTTGCGCAGGCGGTACAGCTCGCGCGGCGCGAACTCGGCGATGAGCGTGACCTTCCTGTTGAACGCATCGAGTTCGCCGTCGATCTCCTTGTAGCGATCGGTGTCCGCCCCATCGTGCAGTGCCTTCAGTCGAAAGAGGATCTCCTGCGCGAGCAACAGGTCGCCGTCGCGCTGCGCGCTGTCGAGGGTGCTGCGTGCGAGCCGCTCGAGCGCAGCACCATCAGGCCCACTGAGCCACGACTGCCACTGCTCGGTCGGCATCAGATACTTGATGTTGACCGCGTGCAGCAGGGCCAGCGTGACATCCGCGGCGGCACTCGCTGTTGCCAGATCCTTCGTGCGCCGCTCGAGTTCCTTGACGCGCGCATTCTCCTGCTCGATGACATGCGCATTGCGCTGCGAGACCGAGGTGCGCAGCGCCTGCAGCGCCGCGGCGTCGCCTGTCGGGGGTGTTGCAAGCAGTTCATGAACATGCGCCAGATCGTCCGCCTTCGCCGCAGACCACACGCGGTCGCTCCATGCGGCGACGCCCGACTCACCTTCGCCGAAGCTTGCGGGACTCGCTGACGCAATCGATACCAGCGAGGCGACCGAGGCGAGGACTGCCAACCGCATTCGCCTCGCTCGTGGCAGTGTGCGGCTGTGGGCAGAGGTGATCGTGGAGTGTTCCATCATTGGATTGAACGGGCGAAGCGCGCCTCGCTCGCTAGTTATAGTCTGATTCCCACGCGGCAGTTCAAACGGAGACAACGGAAATCCGTGCGATTGTCGGACTCGGACCGGTTCGCCCCCCTTTCCATGCCTAGCCAAGTGATCCACGATGAACCCGTGCCCTGCCCAGACTGCGGGTACGACCTGCGTGGCAGCAGCGCACCGAACTGCCCCGAATGCGGCCGCACGGTTTCGCGCGCATCGATCGTGCGGTCGCAGCGGTCAAGCACTTTGGCCAGTCCGGATCAGGAAAGCGACTCGGTTGTTGGACAGTCGGTACTCGCTCTCGACCGCGCCCGCCGCAATCTGCTCTGGACGCTCCCGCTGTGGCTCGGTTGTGTCGGACTGCCGGGACCTGGAACGCTGCTCTGGCTGCTGCTCGCTATCGGCAGTGCAGCGCGATGCCTGACGATCTGGCAACTGCGGCAGGAGAAGGGCCGTGTTTGGGAGGCGTCGAGCGAGTGGGCGGAGCGGTGGTGGCTGCTTGCGCGTGCCGAGTTGGCTGTTGCTGCTGCGGGTGGGTTCTTGCTGGTGCTTGTGTCCTTCGCGCAAGCGCCTGCATTCTTCGAGTGGCTGCTTGTGCTGCTGAAGTGCGCATGGGCCGCACTGATTGCGCTCGCAAACCTCGCGCCTGCCCAAATCGGGCTGCGGCTGATCATGGGCGAAGGCGAGCGCGAACCGTCGAAGCATCTTGGGCTGGTGACTGCCGTTTCGCTCGCGTCTGCGGCGCTCGTTCAGCCGCTGCTGCTGATGAACTTACTACCCAAGTTGCCGCCACAGTTTGAATGGGTGGCGGTGGGTGCGGTGATCCTCTTTGTCGGCGGCTGCCTTGCGGGTATCGCATCGCTGATCCTGACGCGCGAGATTCTCGAGGATGCCGCATCGGCCGTGCGCGAAGGCGAACGCGCTCGACGACGAGCAGCGGCCCGTGACCGCGACGATGCGCTCGCTCGCGCCGTTCTTCAGCAGCAGATGGAACGGCCCGTGCGACCGCCAGAGCACCCGCGCTCCGAACGCGCCCCAACGCGCCGCGGCGATGACAACGATGATCCGATTCCGCTTGCCGACGAGGAGACCTGAGCGCGCGCGCTCTACCGCGCGGCTCGCGCAGACCACGCGTTCTCCGCAAGATCGACCGCGCGTGCAAGCGCCGCAGCCTTGTTCGCAGTCTCCTCCCACTCGCGCGCCGCATCGCTATCGAGAACCACTCCCGCACCTGCCTGCAGGTGGTACTGCCATTGCACCGAGCCCGTTGGCGCGCGGTCCGCTTCCGGCGGCACGGGAACCACCATCATGCGAAGCGCGATCGCCATGTCGACATCGCCCGACCAACCGATGCCGCCGATCCCGCCCGCGTACGGTCCCCGCCGTACAGGTTCAAGTTCATCGATGATCTCGATCGCGCGCACCTTCGGCGCGCCGCTGACAGTGCCAACGGGCAGCGCGGCGCGAAGCGCGTCCCACCCGTCGACCTCTGCCCGCAGACGACCAGTCACCGTCGATGAAATGTGCATCACATGCGAGAAGCGTTCAATCTCCATGGATCGCACGACCTGCACCGTTCCCGCATCGCTCACGCGCCCGAGATCGTTGCGCGCAAGGTCAACAAGCATTGTGTGCTCCGCGCGCTCCTTCTCGTCGGCGAGAAGTTCTCGCGCGAGCGCCGCATCTTCGTCATGCGTGCGCCCGCGGCGGCGCGTTCCCGCAAGTGGGCGGCTGACGACATCCCGTCCACGCGTGCGGCAGAGAATCTCGGGGCTCGCCGCCACCAAGATGCAGCCCTGCGCCTGCAGATACACCTGGTACGGACTCGGGTTGACCACACGAAGCGCGCGGTAGACATCGAACGGATCCGCATCGCTGCTGCGCACGAACCGTTGGCTGAGAACGACCTGGAACGCATCCCCCGCCGCGATGTACTCGACCGCACGCCGAACGGATGCTTCGAAGGCGCTCCGCTCGGTGACGCTCGTGCCCGCAACGCGCGGCCGCGCGGCGACATCGAGATCAACGCGCCCATTGGCGAGCGGCGGCATGGGCAGAGTGAGTCGTGCTTCAAGCGCGTCGAGCGCCGACGAACCGCTGCGCGCCTCGTTCGGTAACTGCGCACACACGAGATGCACGACCTTTGTGGCGTGATCGAAGATGACGACATCGCGGTAGAGCGCCACATGCATGTCGGGCAGCCCGCGATCGTCGCGCGGGGCGCGCGTGAATGGCAACTTCGCGGGTTCCAGCCAGCGCACGGCATCGAAGCCGACCATGCCGACCCACCCGCCGCAGAAGCACGGCGGCAGTTCGCCGATCGGCTCGACACCAGACCACTGTGCCGCCTCGCGCACGCAGCGGAACGGATCGTCGGAGTGGGAACTGGTTTCGCGAGTACCGGTCGGCGAATGCTCGCGCACCGTCACGGCGTTGCCGCGAGCGATGACTTCAATGACGGGCTGTGCCCCAAGCATCGAGTACCGCCCGACCGCACCACCCTGATCCACCGACTCGAAGAGGAAGCTCGGGGCGCTGCGCTGGTCCGGCGCGACAAGGCGGCGGTACGCGAGCACGGGCGTGAGTTGGTCACCGAAGATGCGGCGCGTATGCAGGCGAACGGGTTCCATCGGCGGCGCGGAGCGTAGCTGCGCGGCGTCAGCGCTGACGGTTCGCGTCGGCGAGCGCCACGGCGAGCGCATCGGCGACATCCGCGGGCGACGGCGGCTTCGCGAGCCCGCAGCGCGCGGCGATCGCCAACTGCATCTGCCGCTTCGTCGCGTGGCCGTTCCCTGTGAGCGAGGACTTCACCGTTGTGGGCGCGATCTCGCTGATGGGAATGTCCGCTCGCGCCGCGGCAAGCAGGATCACGCCGCGCGCATGCGCCATGATGACCGCAGTGCGCACATGCTTGGCATGCACGAAGACCTGCTCGACCGCCACTCGATGCGGTCGCAGTTCGGCGATGAGTTCCGTGAGATCGCGCTCGAGCGCCACCAATCGCGCCGCCACCGTCGCACGCGCCTGCAATCGAAGGATGCCCGCTTCGACCACCTGCACTCGGCCGGCGCGTCCACAGTCCACGCAGCCGTAGCCCGTTCGCTGCAACCCTGGGTCGATGCCGAGAATGCGCATGCTCACGCGCCGCCCTCGGTGCGTGAGGGTGCGTTCGCGGCATGCCGCATGGCCATGGTGCCGCGTCCGCCCGAGAGATCCGAGACCACCTCACCATCCATGAGACGAATCACTCGCTGCGATCGTTCGGCGATTCGATCATCATGCGTGACAAGCACGATGGTGAGCCCTTGCGCATGCAGGCGATCGAGTACGCCAAGGATCGCCTCGCCGGTGGCGGAGTCGAGGTTGCCCGTGGGTTCGTCCGCCATGATGATCGACGGATCGGATACGAGCGCGCGCGCGATCGCGGCGCGCTGTTGCTGACCGCCCGAGAGCTCGGAGGGTCTGTGCGTCATGCGCGACGAAAGCCCGACGATTTCGATCTTTTCCTGCGCGCGTGCGCGACGCGTGGCGCGGTCGAGCCCCTGATAGAAAAGCGGCACCTCCACATTTTCGAGCACGCTCAGTTCGGGGATCAGGTTGAACGCCTGAAACACGAATCCGATGCGCCTGCCCCGCACGAGCGAGAGCTGCTCATCGCTGAGTTTCGCGACATCATCGCCGTCGAGCAGGTACTGACCCGCCGTCGGTCGATCGAGGCAACCAAGTATGTTCATCAGCGTGCTCTTGCCCGAACCGGATGCGCCCATGATGGCGAGGTACTGCCCGCGAGGAATGTCGAGATCCACGCCGCGCAGCGCATCAACCATCACCGTGCCATCGGGATGGCAATAGCGCCTGCAGATGCCGCGCAGCTGTGCTGCATGCTCGCCGTGCACCCGAGCGATCCTACTGCGCTCGTGGCTTGGAAGTGCGGATCACGAGTTGCACCGTGCTGCCTTCGGGGGGGATGCGCGCGGTGTTCGCCGTCCACACCGCCGGTGCGAGATCGACTCGGTCAGGGATCACTTCACGGAAGGCGATCATCTCATCGCCAAAGGTGACGAGCCCAACGATCGAACCCGTGAAGTCCGCCACATAGTGCTCGCCCGATCCGAGCGACGGCGGATTCGGACGCACATGCGAACCCGCAAAGACGAAAGCATCGCAGGGGAAACGCTGTTCAACGATTTTGCCTCCCTCTTCGCGCGCGCCGCGAATCCACTCGCACAGCGGGTCGTCGCGCTCGCCCGAATCGCTGCGAACGCGTGCGAACACTTCCACGGGCGTTCCAGTTGGACTTGTGTACGCGATGCGCCACGCGCCGCCCTCGTCCTGCTCTTCGCGCCACGCGCCTGGCGCGCCTGGCTGCGCGCCCACGAACAGCAGCGCCGCGTGAATGAGCGATGGCTGCACCGCCACGGCGAGCAGCGACTCATGTTCGCGCGTTCCACTCTTGCAGACCAGTTGCTCAAGCCACCCTTCACGCGTGGCGATCCGCGCATCGACCACGACCTCGCCTCGCGCGCGGTCCGCCGAGAGACCGTCCGCCATCTGCACTCGAGCGGCAGCCTGCGGAAGCACAGGCGCAATGTGTGGCGCTGCACACGCGCAGACCAGCCCACTGATGAACGCCGCGAGAGCCCCACCGGGCACAACCGCGTTGCAGCAGCAAATGAGTTGTCGGAGCGCCATACGAATCACAGCGTAAACGCAGGAGAAAAGAAAAAAGGCCCGGCGGAGGCAAGCCTCACGCCGAGCCCTTCCGGGGGCTTGGTAATGCATCGAACTCTAACCCGTGAACGGGGCTTGGTCAAGTCGTGGATCGACACTATTCTCATTTCCATCAAGAATGGAAGAGTGTGCAGGGACAGATGAGCGGGGCACCCGACTTTCCGAAGCAACGTCGGGAACTGCGGTGCTGACCCGCGCGGTTCGGATCTTTGTGGCGCGCGACTCGGCGATCGACACTCCGTACAAGGGCAACTCATTTGCCTCGTATCCATGCCCCGATCGCCTCGGCGCGTGGTTCGAATTGACGGTTTCCCTGCGCGGCGATCCTCGGCGCAACTATGGTTGCGTCGCGACTTTGGCTGACATTGACTTGGCAGTTCGAACCGCGGCAATCCGTATCCTTCGGGCAGCTCTCTTTGTCCGCGAAGATGCTGCGTCCGCACAGCCCGTTGTGCTGGTCCACGAACTTTCGCGCGGTATCGGATCAGTGCTCGGAAAACCGATCGACATGCTTCAATGGAGGATCACCCCTTTTCATCAGGTGGTGTGGAGACAGGACATGCCCACGCAGACGACCGTGACATCCACCTTCGAGTTCGCCGCATCTCACCGAATGCATGACGCATCGCTCAGCGAAGAGGCGAACCGTGCGCAGTTTGGAAAGTGCAACTGGCCTCACGGGCATGGACACAACTACCGCCTCGAAGTCTCCGTTTCAGCCGAGGTCACGAATCCCCCGTCGATGGCCGTGCTCGAGGAGGAAGTATGCCGTCGTGTGATCGAGCGGTTCGACCATCGCAACCTCAATCTGGATTGCCCAGAGTTTGCCGAGCGGAATCCATCTGTGGAGAACATCGCGATGGTCTTCTTCTCGCTGCTCGAGAATCCGCTTCGGGCGCGCGGGCTGCATCTTCGTACTGTCCGCGTCTGGGAGACTTCCAAGACTTCGGCGACCGTTGAAGCGGTGCCGGTGAACGCGCCACGAATCGACTCGCAGCGATCGCTTGCACGCGGCGAATCTGTCCGCGTTTGAGTGCATGCACCCCACCCGCAGGAGATCCCGTCATGACACGCATCGTTCGCATCAGTGCAAACCGACCGATCAAAGTTGAACCATCCGACAAGCCCGTTTGGATCTGCGCCTGCGGACTGTCGCAGAAGTTTCCCTTCTGCGATGGTCATCACAAGCAGTGTGACGCGGAGCAGGATGGAACGGTCTACAGCTAC
>Ga0172373_10009784_pt1 | contig 11831 bp, 4 predicted proteins | sample Lak10m_2_FD_114546 | JGI IMG/M metagenome (GOLD analysis project Ga0172373, IMG submission 114546) | Freshwater microbial communities from Kabuno Bay, South-Kivu, Congo - kab_092012_10m | ecosystem: Environmental > Aquatic > Freshwater > Lake | place: Democratic Republic of the Congo: South-Kivu... | reverse complement strand
TGACTGGGGGAGGCGATGCTGTTTGTCCTCTGCGTGCTTCCCTGCCGGTGAAGGTCACCCGATCAGCGTCGGGGTGTAGGCGCTCTGCACGCCCAGGTCTGGCTTAGCCGCGTCGTTGGATCTCCGGCATCGACGGATCGGTACTGGCGGTGACCGTACCTGATCGTGAGGTCGGTGTCTACTGATCCTTGATACCAGAATCAGATCACCGGAAACAGAGTTCTGGTATCCGGAGGCTCGGCCCACAACGTCCTCTTCGCGCTTTTCTCTCCCCAGAACAGGACAGGCCCCGGGCCACACGACCGGAGCCGTGGATGCCGGGGCCTGTCCAACGTCGGCCCCTACCGGCCTGGACGGAGACCGAGAGCGCGACGCACCTGGGTTGGTAACGGAGGAACGTCACCTTGAGCGACCGTGGGGTTGTCGCCCATGGCATCATAGGCTCGTGGAGTTCGAAGTCAAGATCCCTGATGGCATCACCGGCCAGACTCGTGCGTCATGGATCCGGAACCGTAAGCCTGTCCTCGAACTGATGGCAGCCGGCAAGACCGTCACCGAAGCCTGCCGTCTCGCCGGGACCAGCATCAACTCGTACGAGTACTGGCGGCGCACCGACCCCGAGTTCAAGGCTCTTTCGACCCGGGCCCGGTCCGAACGACGCCCACCCGAAGAGATCGACGAAGCGGTCCGCGCCGATTTCGTCTCGTTCCGGCGTGCCTACTTCGGGTACGACACCTACTACCACCAGATGATGATCGTCCAAGCGATCGAAGACACCCCGCCTGGTGGTGTCACCCTGATCCTCGTCCCACCCGAACATGGCAAGACGACACTCCTGGAGGACTACTGCAACTGGCGGATCGGCCGTGACCCGGACTCGCGGATCACGGTCGTCTCCGAAGGTCAGCCTCACGCCCGCAAGATCCTGAACCGGGTCAAGCGACGGATGGTCGACCCGACGATCTCACCCCGGTACATCGCGGATCTCGGCCCGTTCTACACGGACAAGCACCGCATCGAAGGCCGTCCCTGGTCCGCTGACTTCTTCACGGTCTCCAAGGCCGGTCATGACGAACGTGACTACACGATGGAAGCCCGTGGTTGGCGTTCCGCGATCGCCGGGACCCGCACCGACCTGCTCCTCGTCGACGACATCCAGTCGGTCCGGTCGTTGAACCAGACCGAGAAGATGGTCGACACGTTCCGTCAGGACTTCCTCACCCGGCCTGGCAAGAACGGCAAGACCGTCATCGTCGGTACTCGTGTCGGTGTCAACGACTTCTACGACACCTGCATCCTCGAAGGGATCGTCGACGAAGTCGTGATCCTCCCCGCGATGAACGAAGCCGGCGAATCGCTCTGCCCGGAGATGTGGCCCGAGAAAGACCTGAACTCGAAACGGCAGAAGGTCGGTGAGGAAACATGGTGGCGGAACTACATGCAGCAGCCCCGCCGGGCCGGCACCCAGACGTTCACGACCGAGATGATCGAAGGCGCGCATGACATCAGCCGCCGTCTCGGCGAACGACGAGACGGGATCGCCACCATCATCGGTGTTGACCCGTCGATCACGGGCGGCAACGCGCTCGTTGTCGCGACGTACTCGACGAACCGGCTCGAGATCCTGGACCTGCAACTCGACCGCGGGATCGGCAGTACCGAAGCGATCCTGTCCCGCATCGAAGGGCTCGCGCTTCTCCACCAGCCACAGAAAGTGATCGTCGAAGGCAACGCGTTCCAGCGCGGACTCGTCTACGACCAACGGTTCCGTCAGATCGCGACCGAATGTGGTTTCATCATCCACGAACACACGACCGGGCTGAACAAGTTGGATGACGATCTCGGTGTCGCCCGGATGCCCTCATCGTTCCTACAAGGCCAGATATCGTTCCCGTATCGGGACAGCGAAGCCCGCCACAAGACCGACCAACTCTGCGAAGAGTTGTACAACTGGCGACCTCATGTCTCCGGTGTGAAACTCCGCCACGACCTCGTCATGGCGTTCTGGTTCTGCTGGCTTGACTGGCAGGCCATGCGTCTCGGCGCGATCCGTAACGACCGGACCCCGAACATGATCCGACGCCACCACCGCCTCCCGTACCGTCCTACCCACCTGCCATTCGGAGGATCGCGATGAGTTCGCGTGACTGGGCCGACATCCAGAACATCATGGTGCAACGCCGATCCCAGGACGCGCATCTCATCCGCCGCATGGTCGAGATCCGCGACCGGTACAACGGCGACATGGTCGTCCCGATGCCTGATGTTGTCGGCGCACCCGACCTGCCGCCGCTCATGCCCCAGTTGATCTACGACGGCATCGAGAACACGGCGCTTCGTGCCTCCTCCACGATGCCGATCATCGAATGCCCGCCGCATCGTCGCACCGTCGAAGCAACGAAGGCCGCGAACGTCCGGCGTCGTGCCCTCTACGGCCGCTGGTACCAGAACCAGTTGACGTTGAAGATGCGTCGCGCCTACCGCCACATGGTCGGGTATGGCACGCTTGCGATGGTCGTCATGCCCGACCATCGCAAGCACTGCGCGAAGATCGAACTCCGTGACCCGCTCACCGCCTACCCCGAAGTGCGAACGACGGACGACATCCGCTGCGCCGAGAACGTCGGGTTCGTGTACGGCAAGTCCGCCGAATGGATCCGCGAAACGTTCCGTTCTGCCCGCGACCTCATCGACCAGAACCAGGAACACCAACTCTGGGACATGGTCGAATGGGTCGACGAAGACGAGATCGTCATCGGCGTGCTCGGCCCCCGCGACCTGATCCTCAACCCGTCAGGGATCGACACCGCCCAGTACGCGATGGAGATCTATCGCGAACCGAACCGTGCAGGGATCACACCCGCTGTTGTGCCGCGACGGATCACGCTCGACCGGCTCATCGGCCAGATGCACGGCATCGTCCCGATCGTCGACTGGCAGGCCCGTCTCTTCGCTCTCGAAGTGATCGCCGCCGAGAAGTCCGTGTTCCCTGACACGGTCATCTTCTCCGACAACCAGATGCCCGCGATCATCGCCGACAACGAATGGAAGGACGGCCGGACCGGTGACGTGAACCTGATCTCGAACGCACGCGACGTACGCATGATCAACACTGCCCCGTCGCAAGCAACCGACAACGTCCTCGACCGTCTCGAACGAGCAGGCCGGCATGCCGGCGGTGTCAGCGCCCAGTTCTCCGGCGAGATGACCGGCTCGATCCGTTCTGGTCGTGTCGCCTCGTCGATCGCCGAGTTGAGCATCGACCCGCGGATCCAGGAACTCCAAGAGATCATGAGTTACGCGCTCGCCGAGATCAACACGGCAGTCTGCGAAGTCGAGAAGGGCTACTTCGGCAACAAGAAGTTGTGCGTGTACTCCGGCTGGGCAGGCGACGACGGCCTCGTCGAGTACACGCCGAAGGCGGCGTTCGAACACAACGAGAGTGTCGTCTTCTACCCGATGCCCGGTACGGACATCACCCAGACGAACGTCGCCCTGTCGCAGTTGGTCGCGGGCGGCATGATGTCGAAGACGAGTTCGCGACGCAAGCACCCGTTCATCGACGACGCCGAATCCGAGGAACGCCGGATCCTCGTCGAACAGTTCGAACAGGCGATCATCGCTTCGGCCCAGCAGCAGATCGCTGGTGGTGGCCTGCCGATCATCGACGCGATCGCGATCCGGAACAAACTCGCGAAGGGCATGGATCTCGGTGAGGCGATCATCGAAGCCGACGAAGAGGCCCGTGCTCGCCAGGCCGCGGAAGTGCAGGTCCCACCCGAAGGGATGGCGCTCCCGCCCGAACAGATGGCTGGTCTCGCAACCCCCGGCCAAGGAGCCGAAGCGCTCGCCCCCGCCCCCCCGATCGCGCCGCCACCCGAAGGTGTCGACAACCTCGCCCAGATGTTGAACGCGATCCGTTCCGGAGCATCGTCGCCGATGCCCGCAGGAGTCTGAACATGGCAAGTCCTGACGAGATCCGGTACATGAAGGTCGGCCGTGGAGCAGGAGGGGCCCGCCCATTCCATCTCCGCTGGCTGATCCCCTGGATCGTCGGCCCGAACCTGGCCGTCGCACGCGCCACCCAACTCATCTCGATGCTCGTCCTCGCCGCCTACTGCGCTGCGGAGTCCGGGCACTGGTGGATGGGTCTGATCCCGTTCGGTCTCACTGGCCTCACCCTCAACTTCCGGCTCCCGTTCCTCGTCGACCTCCCCGCGCTCGCGACCGCAGCCGCCGCGGCCTGGCTCGCGGACGACTATCTACCGGCAGCGATCGCCCTGAGCGTCGTTGCCGGCGCGATGAAGGAGACCGCCCCGGTCTTCTCCGCCGCGTACGCCTGGAACCCGTGGCTGCTCGTCGGTCTGATCGCCCCTGCGCTACGGCACTGGCGTCACCGGCCCGTCGAAGACTGCCTCGACGACGAGAACGCCTGGATCCTCGCCCATCCGTTCGCCGCAGCAGCGAAGTACCACCGCGCGATCCCGTCCTGGGCCTACATCTTGCCGTGGGGTGCCCTGCTCGTGAACGCCGGGAGCCTCGACCACCGCCAGATCGTGGTGCTCGTCCTCGCATACGCCCAGATCCTCATCGCGACCGATACGGTTCGGCTGTACCAGTGGGCAACGCCCGCCCTGGTCGTCGGTCCCCTCGCCGACATCCCGACCAGTTGGGTCTGGATTGTCCTCGCATTGCACTTCACCCATCCGTTCCGCACCCAGGGGGTCTGATGCCCCGAGCACGCAAGACCGCGAACACCGGACCGCGTCCGAACCGGGTCGATCTCGACCAGGCCCAGGCCCCGGTCCCCGTCGTTGCGCCCGGCAGCACCGAATACGGGCAACGTCAGAAGATCGAGGCGGCGGTCGCGGAAGTGCCGCTCGCTCAGGGCGGCGGAGCCCCGCAGACGAACCCGTTGGCGGCGGCGATGGCGATGCGACCCCCGAACCCGGGCGGTTTGCTGCGCCCCAGCGAACGGAACTTCGAGCCGTTGACCGCAGGGATGAACATGGGCCCCGGTCCCGGCCCCGAAGCCCTACTCGGCGCCCGGAACAGCACGAAGCCCCGCGTATCGGACATTCTTGGCGGGATCGCGGAGGACACCGGATCCCCGCTGCTCCGAGAGATGGCTGATCGCGCACGACGGACCGGCATCTGATGCCGATCAACTACGGGGACTACGCCGGGGCGCAGAACGCCGGCCAGATCGACGAGACAACCGGGGCATACGCCCCGAAATACCCCGAGTTTTCGGCACGGTCGCCGTTCGGTGGGCTCACCCAGTACGAAGCCGAGCAGCGCGCCGCGATCCTCGCCGCCGCCGACCCCGCCCAGGCAGCCGACCCCGAGTTCGTCTTCAACTACCTGAACCGCACCGCCAGCCTCGACGAGAACGCCTACGCCGAATCGACCGCGCAGACCGCCGGGTTCATGAACGTGAGCCGCGTCGCCGGCGATCTCATGGGCTACTACCAGGACTACGAAGACAAGGAGCCCAACCGCGAACTGGTCGACACGCTCCAGAAGCGCTGGAACGCCCTGTCCGAAGCCGAGCAGGGCCTGCTCCGTGATGCGTGGGGGATCCAGGCCCCGAAGGAACGGTTCCCCGAACCGGAGAAGCCCGACAACAGCATCTGGGGCAAGATCAAGCGCGGCGCCGACGTTGCTTGGGACCACACGCTCGGCCAAGCCCACCATGCCGGGGCTGTCGCGCTTGGCAAGACCCTTGAAATCGCCTCAGTCCCTGGCCAGAAGGTCGAGCAGGCATTCACCGCGTTCTCGATCGTCGATGACTACGGCTGGGGGGGAGCCTGGGCCGAAGCCGGCCGCGCCCACGGCGAAGGCACCTACCAGAAGCACACCTGGGACGAGGTCGACGAGGCAGTCGGCGGCGACAAGTTGTTGAAGAACCTCGCGTACGAGTACTCGCTCGTCGCTACGCAAGGGATGGTCGACCCATCCGAGACGATCCACAAGGTCCTGCGCGAACACCTCAAGATCAGTGACGACACCGACCTCGCAGTGATCGCCGCCGACCCCGAGTACAACGCCGAATTCATCCGTCTCTACGGCGAACTCACGACCGAAGGCACCGGCACACACACCGCAGCCCAGAACTTCCTGCACTCGAAGATCTCGTTCGGCCGCGTCGTCGCCACGATGTTCGGCATCAAGGACAACGGCCCCGGCATGGACTGGTGGAGCCCGTTCGACATGGTGTCCGGGTTCTTCGACATGAGCGCCTCCCTCATCACCGACCCGTTGAACTACGTCGGCATCGGCGAAGCCCGGTCCGCAGTCCGATTCGGCCAAGCATTCAACACCGCAGCGAAGGGCACGAACGCCTTCTCGGACATGAACTCGTTCCGTACCGCATGGCAGGCCGCGAAGCCGGTCTTCCGCGCTGAACGGAACCTGTTCGATCCGCGTGCCGCGAAGATCGGTGACGAAGTCCGCAATGCGGTGACCGGCGGCGCGATCAAGACCGTCGACGACTTCGAACCCGCCGTCAAGAGCCGAGTGTTCCGCGACTGGAAGAAGGGATTCGATGAGGCCGGGAAGGCCACCCCGTACCTCGACGAAGCGTTGAAGGAACTGCACGAGAAGTTCGGCAACAACGGCTTCGCGAAGTTCGCGGCGCTCGTCATGGACACGTTCGACCGTGACATCGTCGGCCCCGAAGACATCACTGCGCTCGTCAAGGTGCTCGAAGGCACCGGCTCGCATCGCCTCGCCCGCAACGTCTGGCACTTCAAGCACGCCGACTCGGTCCTGCGTGGCACCGCAAAGGTCGATGACGCAGCACGGTACGCGGCCGAAGTCGGGTCGTTCTGGGATGCGAAGACCCTCCGGCGCATCGCAGCAGACAGCACCGGCCGTCATGGTCGCATGGCCCAAGACGCCGCCGCGAAGGCCGAGGAAGCGATTCGACGCACCTCCGACATCGTCGCCGCACAACTCGGCAGCGTCGCTTCGACTGGCGGGATCCGCACCGCGGACGACTTCTTCGCCTTGTTCGACTCGACCAGCGAACTGATCAACGTCGGCTGGAAGCAGATGAGCCGCGGCCAACTCGGCCGTGCTGCGTTCCGTCGCGGCGAACGTGGCTTGACCCAACTCCCGACCCTGAACACTAAGGGTCTGTGGAAGATGAAGCAGAAGTTGCGCGGCCAGGCCAAGTTGGATGACTGGATGACCGCAGGCGGCAAGTTGCAGATGCGGATGGATGCCGGCGACTTCGACGACGCTTCGAAGTTCCGGCTGTTCACCGCTGAGGCTGCGACGATCTTGCGCTCGAAGAGTGCCCAGACAATCAACCAGTTCCTCCAGCAACTCCCGCGTTCGGGCGTGATCTCGCTGAACAGCGAAGAAGGCATGGAGAACTTGCGGCGCATGCTCGCGTTCTCGCTCGACAACCACACCTCGCAGAAGATTGTCTCCGAAGTGATGATGGCCTCGGGGATGGGTGCCCGCCGCGAGATCGTGCAGGAAGCAACCCGGGCGATGATGCTCAAGTACGGGATCGACTCGGACACGATCGACGAGTTCATCAACGGATGGTCGCGTGCTGCGGACGGCACGATCACCGAGCAGAAGATCTACTCGATGTTCGGCGATGACGAAACCCTCCAGGGTGTCCGGCGCGCCACGTCCGGCTGGCAACTCTCCGACGATCTGATCGCGATCCCGTCGTACCGGGACCTGAATCGCAAGTTGGACGAACTTACCGCCTTTCGGCAAAAGATGGGTAAGTTCGGCCCGAACTCGCGTGCGGCCGACTGGTTCATGGGCAGCGTCTGGAAGCCGTTGCTGCTGTTCCGTCTCGCGTTCCCGATCCGTGCGATCACCGAAGAGACGCTCGCATGGGTCGCGCGTTCGGGCGGGACCGCACCGATCAAGCACTGGCTCGCGAACCCGTTGCGCGACCCGAGCATCGACCCGTTGACCGAACTGCCGTGGATGCTGCACCCGATCGCGGCGTTCACCCGCAAGGCCGAACAGGTCACTGGCCGGTACAACTACAAGCACGAGTTCTACCGCAAGGTGCTTGAGCGTTCCGGGATGGAAGATCTCGCCGACAGCCCTGGCTTCATCAAGCAGATCGCTCATCGCGGGGGCCGTGACGCGAAGACGATCCTGAACGACGACCAGTACCACGAGTACCAGAAGTGGCATCGGCGGATGACGACCGGCCGAGGCAAGATCCCGTTCGACAGCGAGCACTCGACAACGTTCGCGCTGCTGTCCGCTTTCCGGATGAACCTCGCCGAGAGCATCGACCTGTTCTACCTCGACGGGTTCAGCGCCGCATTCAAGAACGCCTACCGGTTCGAGTCGTTCCGCAACGCCGACAAGGAAGCGATCACTGGAGCGAGCGTCTTCTCCGATGTCGGCCACGACGCCGACTTGCTGCACGTCGAACGGAAGAACGGCACGAAGTTGTCGTTGCGTACCCGGTTCGGGAAGTTCAGCCGGGTCGAGAACGATCCCGACATCACGCGCAGCGCGACGATGTTCGGGCTGATGTCACGTGACAACGTGCTCCGTCCCGTGTTCGCCGTCTACGGCTGGCACATCACGCCCGAGCAGGCTGCCGCGTTCGCTGCGGCAATGGGTGTCGACCCGAACCTTGGCGTCGCGTACGTGCAGCAGATGCGCAAGGCATGGTCGGCGCTCCCATTCAACGTGCAACGAGACCTGCTCGACGCACACCGGCTCGCGCAAGGCTCCGATGAACTGCGCGCCGAAGTCGAGTTCGCGTTGGAGAAGTTGGACGCCGCGCAGAAGTACGGCGACAACATCGCCGACCAACTCGAACTCGCCGAGAAGTGGGCGGACATCCCCCACGAACTCCGCGACATGGTCATGGTCGACTCGCGGCAGTTCCGTGAAGGGCTCGAGAACGTCCCCGACTACATCGAACGACGGATCCTCATCGACGAAAACCCCGAGACCGGTGAGCAGATCTGGCAGTCACGCCAGGAGTTGAAGAAGCGTGACCCGAACGCGATCCTGACCGAAGAGAAGGAAGCCCGCGAACGCCTGATCGAACTCGCCGAAACGGACCAGGACGCAGCGGACAAGTTGGCTGAACGTCTCGCGATCCAGCAGTGGTCGACGCCACGCGGCCAACTCGAATGGCGTCGGATCTCGGCATCGTCGTCGAACCGTACGGGCTCACTTGTCGTGAACGCGCCGCTCGATGGACACACCCCTGTCCTCGTCCCGATGGTCCCGCGTCGCGATGCCATCAAGTACATGCAGGGTCTCCGTCAGCGCAGCAGCGCCGGGATCCCGCTCCCGTTGGCGAAGGGCACGGCGGAACGCGAGTTCGTCGAGCAGTACGCGCAGATGAACGGGTACGAGACGGTCGACGAGTTCTTCCACGCCGCAGACAACGGCCTGATCGAGAACATGGAGAGTTACCGCCCGGAGCCGTTCCTCGCGATGGGTTCGGTTGACCAGGAGACGGCGCTCAGCATGGGCCGACAGGTCCAGGCAAGCGCCGCGAAGGCGAGCGGCATGAAGCCAGGCGAGGTCAGCCTCGGCTACGTCCATGTCCCCGACAACTTCGTCGGCCAGAACATGAGCGCCGGCCAGAACGACATGATCGTCCGGTTCGGCGTACCCGGCCCCGGCAACCCGATCCACAACGTCCAGCCGACCCATGACCTGCGTCGCGCGCAGCGCCGCGAGTTGGAGTTCGATGACCAGATCCCCCGGTTCGAGACCTGGGATGACGCGCTCGACTCGTTGCTGAACGACCCGAACATCACCGACAACCAGATCGACTCGATCGTCGCGTTGAAGAACAAGACGAAGACGCCGGACTGGGACGACGCCGCCTACAACCGGTACATCAACGACCCGTCGATCGAACCGCCGATCGAAGTCCAGCACCAGATGGTCTTCGACGCGATGATGGAGAACAAGTACGGCCGGTACTGGCGCGACATGATCATGGACAAGGAGCAGCGCCGGTTCGCTTGGCATGACCAGATCCAGACCCGTTCGCTGAACCATCCGTCGAACGCCGACCAGTTGATCTACCAGAACGGCATCGACAACATCGAGGCGATGCGAGAGAACGCACGCGTCCAACTCGGCGAAGTGAAGAAGATCGTGACGAAGCGGTCCGGTCAACGGCACTACTCGCTCGCGAACCGGGTCGGTAGCGGTCGGTTCGATGAGACCGACATGCGCCACGTCGACATCGGCGAGATGGTCCCCGGCGCGTACGGCCCCGACAAGTACGTGTACGACCGGAACCTCTGGGACAAGATCAAGGAGTTCGGGTTCGAGAAGGTCGCGGGCGGGATGGTCCGTTCGATCATCCGCAACCCGATCTACCGGGAAGCATACCAGGAAGCGTTCGAACGGTACGCCGTACACAGTCTCGTCGCCTACCGCAACACGGCGTTGCGCGAGTCCGTACGGGCAACCGCGGGGCGTCTCGGGCTCGACAACAGCGACCGTGGCCTCGACGACCTGTTCGAGATCCTCGACGAGTTGATGCTCGACAAGCGATGGGACCGCAACCTCGCTGTCCGATCGACCTATGACCTGGTCGACGATGACTACGGCGACGAGATGCAGGGGCTGCTCAAGATCTTGCGCGAGCACAAGGACCCGAAGGTCGCTGCGATCCGGTCGTCGTTCGAGAGTCGTGTTGCCCCGTTGAACAAGAAGGCCGATGATCTTCGTGCCGAGCGCGAGATCATGAAGGAACGTGGGGAGCACGCCGCGGTCGATGCGATCAACGACGAACTGTTCGAGATCGACTTGAAGATCGCCGAACTGTCCGACATGAACGAGAAGGAGATGTTCGGCTACATCCACGGCCCCGAGTACCTCGACGGGGACCGGGCGATCAGCCGACTCACTGACTGGTGGCAGAACGAAGACCGTGCGTTGGAGAAGATCCACATGGACGCGTCGAAGGCTGCGTACGAAGAGGCTGTTCGGTACATCGACGACCCGATGATTCGGTCGCAGATGGGCGACAAGTTGCGGAACCTCGTCCCGTTCTACTTCGCCGAGGAACAGTTCATGAAGCGTTGGGCGCGCATCATCGTCGAGCATGATCTGGTCGCGGTCGAACGGATGCAGAACCTGTTCCACGGGATCGAAGCCGCAGGGTTCGTGCAGGAGGACCAGTACGGCAAGACGTACATCTTGCCAGGTAGCGAGTTCGTTTCGAAGGCGATCTCGCCGATGACGAACCTGTTCTTCGGCAACATGCAGGGCGGCATCAAGCCGATGATGACAGCGAGCCTCCAGCAGTCGATCCCGGGTTTCGATGGCCCGCAGTTCTCGGTGAGCCCGCTCGTCTCGATCCCGCTCGGCACGATCACCGATCACTTCCCGTGGTTCAAGAACGAGTTGGAAGGCGTTGAGGAGTTCCTACTCACTCCGCGCGGTGTCGACAAGACCATCCCTGAGCAGGTGCTGCCCGCCGCGTTCACGCGGCTGATCACCGCAGCCGGAGGCATGAACGACGAGCAGTTGACGAAGTCGACCTTGTCGGCGATGCAGCAGTTGTACGCGGCCGAACTCGCCTACCAGGCCCGCCCGGACGCGGACCCGGAGAAGTTCTGGCGGTACTGGCCGTCGCCGGATTCGACCGCACGCGAGATCAACCAGTTCCAGGACCGGGTGAAGAACTGGGCGCACAACATCTACGCGGTCCGGGCGATCTACGGGTTCGTGTCGCCGGGTGCTCCGAGCATCGAGTTCAAGGGTGACCTGACCGACGAGTTCCGTTCCTACCTCGAAGGTGCAGGCGACTTCGCTGAGGCGGTCAACAACTTCGTGATCTTGCACCCGGGTGC
>Ga0172373_10009782_pt1 | contig 11832 bp, 16 predicted proteins | sample Lak10m_2_FD_114546 | JGI IMG/M metagenome (GOLD analysis project Ga0172373, IMG submission 114546) | Freshwater microbial communities from Kabuno Bay, South-Kivu, Congo - kab_092012_10m | ecosystem: Environmental > Aquatic > Freshwater > Lake | place: Democratic Republic of the Congo... | reverse complement strand
CAAATCCTCCGGGTCCAAATCCTCCGGGTCCAAATCCTCCGGGTCCAAATCCTCCGGGTCCAAATCCTCCGGGTACACCTCCTCCGGGTACATCACCAGGGATAAAGACAGCATCTACAGGTACATTACCACCGACCACGAATTGATTTGCTTTGAAAATTCGGACACGTTTTGCAGGCCAATCTTGAGCTAACACTTGTATTGGAGTAAGTTTTGACCCAGCTGCTTGAGGTATATCTATTGTATCGTTGAAACGTTCATCAAACCATTCTATCGCATACTTTTGAATATCTGTTAGTTTTTCTGGTAAAAATTCAGGTATTGATAAAATTATGTTTGCTTTATAATTTTCAATTGCAATTTGTTCTTCTTCAGGTTTATGTGCGCGTCCATCTCGATACAATTCAGACAAGCCCTCCAACATCATTGTTTGGTGACATAATTGTCTAATCAAAGTTTTTTTGTTTTCCAATATTTGATTTAAATCCATTTCTTTATTTTTTATAGCAGACATTGCTCCACTTGATTGTTCTCTATGTGCTTCTTCTCTTGTGCGATGATTTGATGAAAATACAACTTCTCTTTCATCCGAAGGCAGTTTGTTGATTATTCTTTGCAACTCGCCTTCAAAAAATTTATTATGATAACTGTACAAATCTAACTTTTTTAATTCTGGATTTTCGGTCAATATTTTTTCATAAGCATTAATTACTGTATTCACTTGATTTCCTTGCCCACTCTTTATTTTTGAACCATATTGTTCACGATCATCATGTGCATGTACAATATTGTTACACGTTTTCCAATCATCTGAATATTTAGACAGATGACCTGTATCTCGCAAAAAAGCTGCTAAACCTTGTTGTTCAAAACTCACACCAGTGTGAATTGTATTACTTGTATGAACCCTACGAACTGACATTTTTCTTTCCATTTTTTTTGTTTTTTGTATATATATTGTTTAAATCACGAAAATAGGACATATTCAAAAATTTTATCCTTGGCAGGCCCAAGAACTTGTACTTCCCTTAAAGCGCTGGTATCCCACACCACCACAGTTTCGACATCCCAAGGAAAACCAGGGAATATTCCGTCTATTGCGTGAATTCCTTTCCACTGATTGTCTTTGGCATAGTTTGCCCAGTCCACTCTTTTGTCATATGTATTGTTTACTACCATGTATTTTTTCATTGAATCTTTAGTGAAACTTCCCAACGCGTCTTTATCGATTTTTGCAAATAGAAGCGACCTGCAAGTGTAGGAGGGCATTTCGGATTCCCAATCGTTCTTTAAGAATTGATACCACTCAGGCGTCATCATTCTCACTGACTCATCTGCTGCAGGATTGCAGTTGTCTCTAAAGTTGAGATCGTAAATATCATAACATATTTTACTAAAGTACACACCACTAGGCTTGTAGGTGTCGTTCTTCAAGTCGAAAACATGCCCAGTTTTTAACAGATTTGCATCAATGTATGGACTGAGAAGCGAAGCATACTCATATCCTTCCTTGTACTTTTCAGTGCAAATGTGTTCAATGGATACCATAGTTTAAAAAAAAATTAGCCATAAAAAGAACCCAAGTAAAAATGTTTTTTTTTTAAAGTTTTACCCAGTTCAAAAGCTCCAAATAAATACATACCATTGGAAGAACCCAAAGTGTGTCAAAAGCTCTTTCAAGAATGACAAAGAAGAAGTCAGTACTAGTAACAACTTCATATTTGAGAAAGAAGAAAAAGCTTTCCCAAGAAAAACATTTGAAGAAAATCTCAGAACAAAGAGAAATATTCGAGGCAGCCTTGACACTATTGACATTAAAAATTCACAAAGCATTGAAAGCAATGAATTGAAAGCACTCAGGCTTCTTTCATCAAAAAAACTTCCACACGACTGATGTTTTGGTCAGATTGGTCAATTCGACACTTTAAAGATTGGAGTAAATCTCTTGCTTTCTTGTGATCCATTTCTACTTCTTTTAGCCTGTCATCCAAATCATCTTGATTTTTTAACATAGTTTCAATTTGACTAAGCAAACATGGAGAGCTGTTTGAATTCATGCCCTCAAAATGTGTTTTGCCTTTTTGCAAACTATGATTCTTACTAAATACAAGAATAGAAAAAAGACAAAAAAAACATTTCACTCAAATCTTTCTTTTTGACTACTGAGCCGCGCTGGAGCTTCTTTTCCTCTTGGATCCATCTTTCTGAGTAATTGTTTCGTATTAAAATTTCACAATTATTATTGCAAATACCCAAAAAATTTACCTTGAAAGTTTTCCAGTTCTTTTCAGCAACTCCATACGAAAAAACATACGTGTTTTTGGCAAGCCTCAACATCCCACCACTCATCTGTGTCCATTTCGTAATATCTTTCTTATTTTTTTAAATAAAAAAGTGACAACTTGAATAAAAATGAAAACACCTCCAATGTGACTCCTTTAACTCCTTTGCATTTTCTTTTTCCTTGAGACGCTTGAAACGCTTGAATTGTTTTGAGATTTGCGCTCTTGACTCCACGAACATAACCAAAATTCTCAGACTTTAAAACCTCCTCTTGCTCTGGAACATCATCGTCAGAATTAAGAATGGGGTCATCCAAATCACGTGGGACATGGTCATTAAAAGATTTTTCTTCTTTATACAACAATGCTCCCATGTCAATATTGCTAGCGCCCAGCCTTTCATATTCGAAGCGATTAGTTTTTGAATTCCAAAATTCTACAGGCTTCTCCACATATTCTTCAACAACCTCATGAGCAAGACTCTCAATTTTACTCTTCCACACCTAACAATACACAATTCAAATCACTCAATATCTAATCAAAAAACATTCTTAAAATCTAAAAAAAAACCTGTTTTAGTTCTTCCAAAACTTTAGTATCCAAACCCTCAAGTCGCATTCGATACTCCACTCCTTCAAGAATGTCTTCCATCATACTCTCCTCAAACAACCTAGAGTTTTTCTTCCATTCAGTATCGGACATCGGTGTTCACTACAAAAACACGCGCTAAGTACCCTTTAAAGACTCATATATTTTTTACAGTAAAACATTTTAATCTGATTTTTTTACAGACCCGAATCTTTCATAAATTGCCCATCCGGAAAAAGACTTGCTGTAGACTTAAAAATACGACCGTCAAGCTGTAGCAGCCACAACAGCTGTAGCCAAGCCAGCTCTAGACCCCCACCCAACAGTAGTCCATTGCCTATAAGTACTTGGACTCTAGGTCTGAGTGGCACTCTTGAAATGTCCACCACGTCTACATTTGAAGCCTTGAACTCAATTCAGAAAGTAACTACTCCCATTCCCTACAGAGTTTTGTATAGGAGTAAGTACAAGAAGAAGTCCATTGATTTGTTTTATCAGATTGTGGCCTTCATCCAAAATATCATATTCTATGAAAAACCCAATCACCCCCTTTGTACTGGACAGACCATGTTTCATGTACTGGAAGAATCCTTTCCATACTGCTACATTTACAAGCTGAGATACATTCCAGCCAACTATTCTGATTGGGAAGTAAAAGCTGATGCCTCTGGAAACATTGAAACTTTTCAGCACCACTTGAATGTATCCTTATACTGCGGAGAAGACATGGTTCAGATATGGGAACACACCAACCCTTGTTCAAGAACAAGTCCATTCCAAGAAACTCTCCACAAGATTCATTTCACACAGAGGATTTCCTCTCAACAATTCTTCCTAGACACTCTCATAAAAACAGACAAGGACATGAAATTGATGAAAGCAAACTTCTTCCCCTTGCTGGGTGTTTGGCTCAAGACTCCAAAAGACCACATTCCGACCCCTTTGTTTACTAAGCTCATGGACAACAATGTCAAGGCTTATGCAAAGGCCAAGACCCAAAGGCAAAAGTTTGCATTCTTCAAGCTAAGCCTCATCAAGCACCTCCTCGTCCAGCAATGCAGACTTGCCTCTCAATCCAAAACCAGCACAGTTCATGAGATTTTCCTCAACGAACTCATCGTGCACATGATTGAGGTTTCATTATAGAGTTTTTAATAAACTTTCCTTTTCCGCTTTGATTTTATACCAAGGTCGAGAAAAGTCAATACCCTTAAGAAAAGTTTCCGTTGCCCATTGATTGGCCTGATCATTGTATTTTTCATGCGGGACTCTCCAATCCAGTTCGTGCGCATGTGATTCGATATCTTTCTTGCGAACCAACCATAGTTCATCCATATACCTTTTCACTTCATTCCAATGAAAATAATTTAGAAAATATTCAATGCGGCACCTCACAAGATCAGAATTCCACCTCTCTGCGCTCTGAAACGAATTGTGATTCAAAATTTCGCAATGACTTCCAAGCATTTCCATGCCTTCGTGCCGGAGCGTAGCTTGAATCTTTTGGGTTTGCTTCATAAATTGGACAGTCCTTTGGAATTCAGCTTCATTCGCTTTGCGTTTCCTGTCTCGCTTTTTTTCCATGTTTTTGATCCTCGATTCATCATTCAAGCTTTCATAAAATACAGGAATAATGTCTGAAACGTAGAACCAGTTCTTCCAATTTTTGATAAGCTGTTTGGTACCTATAGGACCAGACCCAAACATTATGTATGTGGGGCGAAGAATGCCATCTAATTGTCGTCTCGACAGCCCAAATCTCATTTCGGCATCCGTATACGAAATAAAAAAACCATCCATCAAAAAACACGCTTTCTCCACAAAGGGCACCATCTCTCTCCACTCTCTGCACACACCACGAATATTTGAAAAATCAGTGGCTACTTTCTGCTTGATAACACGCGGAGAGTAACACAAGGCCTCGGGGTCTAAAAACGAAACCCAGAAAGCATTGTTGTCAAACAAAACTTGAAAGGGAAAATTTCCCAGATCCAACGTTTTTTCAACTTCCATAGGCATAACGCTATCCATATCACTTTTACATATACTTTGCAAAATTTTCTCTTTTATACTGAAAACCAATTACATTTTTTTACAAAAAAACATTTTTTAATTTAGTTTAAAAAGCTGTCGGAGAATTGGCTCCTACATTCATGCCTACCCTGCCGAGCATTATGAGTATCGACCCAGGGGTAGTCAATGAACTCAGACTGTTTTTGCCAAAGGGTTCCAATGCACTGGGAAAAGTCCCTGACTTGCGCAAGTTCAAGTGGGAATACACCATAGTCTTCATGCGTATCATTGAAGAACTCAGGGAAATGCTTGATGACTACCCCCATGTCATAAAAAATGCTTATCATAGCAAATTGGCTGTGTATTGGCACGCTTGCTCCTACATGGGAATTTTCGAAAACTTTCAACTGTTTTTTCCTCCAGCCAAAAATCCCCTAAAAATCGACGAGGAATTCTTGTGTGTCATGATGGAAGCCCTTGTCAAGGATGTTTCTTTGTTTCAAGACGAAGCGCCAAAGCACCTTTTTCTTGGTCTGGAACAGTGGAAAATTCATAAGACTTACGAGATGCTGCAAGAAATGAAAATGGAACCAATGAATTGCTACGATGCTGTTAAGTCTTTGTACACTTGTTACGAGGATAAGAAAAGTAGAAATGGAGGAAATCACGACTTGGCTATGGAAGCACTCAAAATATGCCCAAAATTGGACATGGGCTTAGGCACTCCTGCTTCTTTCGCGTCACCAAGAAATCCTATACTTTTGAACACCATGTGCTTCGCCACACTCATGGATCGTATCTACAAGTTGGAATCAAGGCTCGAAAGTTTAGAAAAATCAGAGATCACCAAAGTTTCTTCCGAGTCTGTCGAAAACTCCGACTCTGACGTACTAACCAAATACGATTAAACTTGATTCTTTTTTGAAAATAAAAAAAAATAGAAAAAAGGAAAAAAAAAAGCACTGTAGCTCAGAGCTAAATAAATACCCTCTGCGAGACCCATTTCCATACCATCAAAGGAAGACTTCCAATGCGAAAAGGCAATACCTCTCGTGGGACAAAGAGAAAGTTTGTGAACAAACTTGAGGTCATTGATGAAGAACTCTTGTTGGAGGAAGAAAAGACTGAAAAGGCTGAAAAGACTGAAAAGGCTGAATGCCCTCAACAACCAAGGTTTCCTTTCCTTGTGTTACTTGATCTCTCGGAATGTTTTTTGAGTATGTTTTTTTGTATTTCAGAAAGAAAAGCAGAAAACTTCTGCAGGCCAGCCAAAGATTTGAAATGACTATCCAGGCTGAAAAAGAAACCAATGCCTTTTTCGTGATATGGAGAGCATGGAAAATGTTTTCTAAAGTCACAACTACAAAGCTCATTGAAAACATGGAGAAGGAAAAGTTTTTATCTTTAGAGCACCAGCGCATGAGGCAAGCGTTTTTTGAGATAAAATTTTTAGACAATTTGATGACTAATTCAAAATGTTCTGCAGTTATGAAGAAGTGCTCAATGAGCTGAGAAAGGATTCTTTCATCCATGCTGTTTCATTTTGCTTCAGGCGCATATTATTCATTTGCCTTGCTCTTCATCCTACAGTGGTCATTCATAGCACAAACTACAATGAGCATGTGTTTGCAAAGATTTTCATTGGGTCATTCTTGATTGTTCACCATTACAAGCGCCTCTTTGATAGAAACACAGCTTTGGAACAAAAGGTGGTGAATACTGGAACTGAGATGCTTGAAAAATTTAAAGACATTTGTGAGACTATCAAGCTGGGACACCACCATGCATCTTCATCGTTTTCATCATCATCAAGACCCAGCCTGGTGGAAAAGGCAAGAGCATTTCTTTTAATTCTCAGCACTTATGTCAAAGTGTTCAAGGAATGGAAACTGCTGGATGAAAAGAGGGTGGTGTCAAGGATCAGGTATACCCTGGAGGCTCTCATTGACATTCAGCACAACCTCGGGCCCATTGATGATTTTGAAAGTGAAAGGCTTCATCTGGAATACAATTTGAGAATAAGCAATCTCAAGAGTGCACTTTTCAAGTTCAAGACTGGAATCAAAGTCTTGCAGGAATTGAAAATACCAGAAGTCCAACATTCTTCCTCAAATACCCAGGGGTATCCCTTTATGCAAACAGATATCTTCAGGTGCTTTCCCAAGAAAATGTCCAATGAGCAAATGGCCCATGAAATTCTCTTGGATCCACTTTTCCAATTGAATGATCATGGAAGTTTGCCCTACCTCCATCCAGCTTTGAAAACTATGCGTGACTGCTTTCACAAGTCTTTGTGGAAGTGTGCATTGGATGACCTGCAAGAGATGCCTCCTAATTATGAAAAATTTATCGGAGTGTTGGAGGAAACACTCGAAGGTATCACAAGCCTAGCTGCAAGCTCAGAGAAGCAAGAAATTAAGCTCATTGTGGACATTCCTTCCATCAAAAATCAAATAAGCCAGGGGCTATTTTCTTGGAAAAACATTCAGACACTCCTCTACGCAATCTTTTATGTTTTCAAAAAGGTGCAGGCACCCAAGAGAGATGAAGAAAATGATGTTATTTTCAAGGAAGTCCAGGCAAAAGTGGAAGAGGGGTTTCAACAAGTGGAAATGCAACCCAAAGCGCTGTGCTTTGCCATGGAAAAGATGCTGGGCATTATCAATTGTATGAGAATGGATGGTTCCAATGCAAAGCTAAGTCTATTAGCAAATGTGGTGACTCAAAATGATTTGGGACTGACTTACTTGAGGGAAAAGTTTGATACCAAGTTGAGGACTCATGTTCTGGATCTTCAACGCACCAAAAGGGCCATGGATGTATCTGTGACTGACTTTCACAGGCACTTTCCACATCTCACAGTCCATATCAAAAATGAAACCAATGATCATGCAGCTCACATGTGCCACATCTTGTTCTTCACAAACATTTTCCAGGGTCCTATTTTCAAGGAGGAAAACATTCCAGAAACATTGGAATTTGACATTATTCGCTTGGGTACTTTTCAGAGGAAAATTCACTATTTTTCTATCATAGTCAACATCTCTGCATACCTAATGCGTACCCTGCCTCATGATCCTGATTTTCAGGAGGTTGGTTTTTCTCGTTTATTCATTTCCCAATTATTGCCAATTTGACGCTTGAATTTTGACAGAAACTCAGACCTGCCATAGAAACAATGCTTACTCAAGTCAAATCTCACAGTGAAAGACAGTTGATTATTCAAACACTGCATGAAAACTTTGTCTCAGCATTTCAAATTACCAGCCCAACAGAAAGAAACTCTGTCAAGGGCTACCTTGAAACTGCTTTCAACATCAGCAACCCAGTCACAAATCTCATGTACGTTTTTTTCAATTCATTCATAATTTCAATTCAATCTTAATTTTTTACTTTGGGCTGAAACAGGATTGGAAGATTGGTGGGACTCTTAAGCAATTTCCTCAAGAATGGTTCAGAGCCAAACACCAATGAACTCTTTGTTCATGCCATGTTTCAAGCAGAAGTATGCCTTCTCTTCAGGGAAATCAACAAGCTCTACACCCTCCACTGGAACATCTACAAATCGTGGCTCTTGACCCTCATGAAGGACAAGGCCACTGAGCTCTGCACTTCCTAATCTCTGTTCACTTGCAACTCATAACACTTGTATCTCAAATCTCGATTTTGAGGCCAATAAAGTTTTTGAATTGCCACACATCTCTTACAAAATGTTTTTGTATATATAAATCAAGTGAAAATTGTACTATAAAATAAAAAATATTAAATGGATCGTATAGCAAATAACGTGGATGGGCTAAAAAGAAATTCAGAATTTCTCACCCACCAACAAGGTGAATTGCAAACGCAAATACGTGACTTGTCACGAACATTCGAAAATTTTATGAATGAGACCAATGCAAAGGAACGAGAATTAAGAGCAACACATGAAAACCTCAGAAAAGTACATGAAAATTTGTTAGAAGAAAAAAGACAAGATTTGAGAAATTATGAAGAGGACTACGCTTGGCATCAGGATACTCTTAGGCGATTAGAAGACTTGATACAAAGTATTCGATTGATAAATGAAAAACTACAATTTCATGATAAGGAAATAAGAGATCTGCATAAAATGGCATACATTCAAGGAAAAAAATATGAATTGTTCACAAGTGGCAAAAGAGTGCCTTATGAACAAGATTTGGGAACTTCATATACACAAAGGGGTTTGGGAAGCAGAGCCCAACTAGGTTCATTGCCAAGTTTACCAAATGTTCTAGAGTTGGATGAACCACCCGAAGGAATTCCTTCTAACGGGGCCATACAAAGACTCTTCTCCCCAGACGGCCCCAATTTTACCTTTGGACAAACCGCAAGATATAATTCTAGGATGCAACCTATTCTAAATAGGTATTCCACCCCACCCTAATCTCTTCCTATAAAAAAAATGTTTGGGTTCAAAGTGCCATTTTCTTTATTTTCAAAAAGGTTTTGGTAATAATGTCTGCTGCTAATCCTTATAACAAATCAAACAGTCCAAATTGCAATTTTATTTTTATTCAAAGAAAAGATTCTCATCATTCTTCTCAATATTCCAATGAGCCTAGGAAGTATACCATTCTCAGGGGTGCTCTGCACGTCAACGTCAGCAAAAACGTTTACATGGAAAAGTGGACTCCCACCAATGGAGTGGACATTTGGGACACAGTCACTGGGGAATGGCTGGGAAACGGCTGACGTCATCATGCAAAAAACAGATAGACATGAAGCCCAGCACAGGCTACCACGTGAAGTAAACAGTGAATAAAAAGTTTCCGTTTTTCATTTTGCGTCCAGCGTTCAGCAGCATACAAAAAACCCACCATATAAGCCACAAATACTAGGTTGCTCTGCTCTTTGGCTAACCTGTACATTCCCTGACAAAAAAATGATAAAGCAAAACCCATATCCAAGGCTCGGATGCTCGGATGGGGTGGGTCCATCCCATAATGAATCAAACTAAGCATGGTTTGGCAAAGGCTTAAAAAGTGTATTGAACTGTGTCTTTTCAAAAAGGCATGTAAAACAACAGTTCCAAAGAAACACGACGTAACCAACATAGCTCTTGCCATTTTTGGGGTCTTGCGTTCTTCCTAGTTTAAAAAAAACCAAATATTCATTTTACTTTTTTTTTAATTTTTTTTAAGAGAGAGTTCATAAAGGCAAACCAGCATCATGGCACACCAGCGTCCATGTCTTTGACACAAAAAACGTCTCACAAGTCCAGATTTGGAAACGAAGAAACTCTCTTGGATTTAATACATTTTGTCCATCCCACTTGCACCATGGACTTCATGAAAGATTTTGTCGAACAAAATTATAAACTCAGATTCAATGCATCCAATGCACCCAGCAAGGTTCGCGCGCATGTATTGGATACCTCTGTCTCAAACCTAAAGTTCAAACTGTGCATGAAAACTTCAATGGAATCACCCAACCACGCCTACATTGGCACAAGGCTTGTCTTGGAAAACACTTCCATTATTTGGATGAACAAGATAGTGGACAAGGAATTCAAAAACTGGGATATTTTCATGATTTTCGTCGGAAGAATTTACGCAGTGGACACCAAAACCAAATTGTGGAGCGAGTTTATAGAGGAAATGGAAACTTTTGGCTCATTGAATGCGTATCAGGATACACTGGAAAAAAAGACGGAATCTTTCCAAGAATATGAATGCATGGTTTGTTTTGGAACAACCAATTTGATCAAGTGCCTCAAGTGTACCTCTAGGTATTGCTTTGAATGCTTTACCAAGGATCCTTCCTTCAACTGCTATTCCTGTGGATTGTTCATGGGCTACAATCACCACAAAGGAACTATTCGCGGCTACAGACAGTGCACTCTGCAGGTGTACATGGCCTCCCTCTTCAAAATGCTGGAAAAAAAATTCGGACTCAACATGCAATCCATGTACAATAGGTGGAACAAGATAGATGTGATCCGCGCATTGTTTCAAGTGTACGAAGAAAACGAGGAAGGTCTCATTAGGTACTTTGACATGGAGAGCTACATCTCCACTCTCAAAATTCAGTTGGGTAATAATTGGAGGCGCTGTGATCACGAAAAATGCAAGTGTGCGGAGCCCAAACTCTCCAAAAAATAATTGGCCCTTTTGTCAATAAAATTTTTCTTTTCACTTTTGCAGTATAAAATATATATATGTATGTATTTTACCCTTTTTCAAAAAAATGTCTCTTGTACGCAATGATTTACAAACTCTAAAAACTTTTTTTGCAAACGATACAGAAGTCAGACGCAGAATAGATTATATTGAAAATTTTAATTATGATCCTCTAGCTACCATTGGATTGGAACGTCATACACTGCCAAGAGTAAACTCGGCACACCCTGAACATTACGCACACCCCGAAACAACGAATTCATTCATACCAATCTACCAATCGATAACTAATATACGCAATACGTGGAAACAGCCGTTTACTTATACAAACGGCTCTTCAGGATTGGATACACAAACAAACCCTTTTTTTATGCCAAATGTATTTTTCTCTGATATCCAATTCATAGCAGCAAGGCCAGAGACAAACAATGAGGCCTTATTTCATTTTAAAATGATTTACCACACTGGTATGACACACATTGGATCGTGTTGGGTGGACTTTTACGTGGGCCATGACATATCACAAACGTCAACTGCCCTTTATTTTTGGTATACCTTAAACGATTTTGAAATTCCAAATCATAGATTATCAACAACTCAAAGAATTCCGTGCAATGACCACTTTTTGAGGGGTCACTCTGATATGATCATGACTTTCATCCAAAGAAAGGGAACAAGTTCCTTTAATACCAATGGGAGTGCAAAACGAGGAAATGATGGCAACGATGATCGTGATAGCCATAGATTAAGCAGAAGCCAAAGACTGGCTTCCCAGTTTTTTTGTTATTATTAAAAAATTAAACATT
>Ga0172373_10009779_pt1 | contig 11833 bp, 7 predicted proteins | sample Lak10m_2_FD_114546 | JGI IMG/M metagenome (GOLD analysis project Ga0172373, IMG submission 114546) | Freshwater microbial communities from Kabuno Bay, South-Kivu, Congo - kab_092012_10m | ecosystem: Environmental > Aquatic > Freshwater > Lake | place: Democratic Republic of the Congo: South-Kivu... | reverse complement strand
GCGCAAACGGCAGTTTGTCGATGATGACCAGTGACAGCGCTTCGCCGCGAACGTCCACGCCTTCCCAGAACGACTGGCTGCCGAGCAGTACGGCGTTGCCGTGCGTGCGAAAGCGGCTGAGCAATTCATTGCGCGAGCCTTCGCCCTGCAATAGCAGCGGATACGTCCAGCCGCGCCGGTCGAATTCGGCTTGCAGCAATTCATGCGCGCGCTGCATGGCACGAAGGCTGGTGAACAGCAGGAAGGCCCGGCCCCCACTGGCTTCAAGCATGGGTAGAGCAGCTTGAATCACCGCTTCGGTATAACCCTCGCTATTCGGCTCGGGCAAGTTTTGGGGGACGTACAGCAGCCCCTGTTCGGCATAGTTGAAAGGGCTGTCCCAGCAGGCCGTCGATGCTTTTAGTAGCCCCATTTCAGACTGGTAATGGGAAAAGTCCTGTTTGACCGCCAGCGTGGCCGAAGTAAAAATCCAAGCCCGCGCGGAACCGCCAATCTGCTTTTCAAAAATTTCTGCAATCGACAGCGGCGTGCTGTTGAGTTGCAGCGCGTGATGAAAAATTTCGAGCCAGCGCACTTTATCGGGCACATCACCCGCCTGCCACTGCCTGAGTTGCTGCTCGAGTTCCTGGGCACGCTGCCAGCAGTTCTCCAGACCTTCGCTGCGTTCGGCTTGTTGCTTCAGTGTCGATGCGAGCGCGGAAAGCTGTTCACCCAGGGTTTTTAGCGCGGGTGCGAATTCACGGAAATTTTCGGTCGCAACGGCGGGCAGCCGGCCTTCCTTTTTGAATACCAATCGCAGGTCGCGTGCCGCCTTTTCCAGCGCGTCGCAGGCTTTGGGGAGTTCAGCAAAGTCCCTGGCGTTTGTGATGCCTTCGAGTCGGCTGTCACGCGCGAGATCGAGCAGCTGGGTCGTAGAAAAATTTTCGCCAAAAAACAAACTGGCGGTTTCGGGGAGCTGGTGCGCCTCGTCGAAAATCACGGTATTGCAGGCGGGCAGCAATTCGGCGACGCCCTCGTCGCGCAGCATGACATCGGCAAAAAACAGGTGGTGATTGACGACCACAATATCGGCCTGCATAGCCTCGCTGCGTGCTTTGAGCACGAAACATTCCTTGTGCTGTGGACAGTCCTGGCCGAGGCAGTTATCGCGCGTGGAGGTGACATGCATCCAGATCGGCGCATTTTCCGGCACATCGGCCAGGCCGCTGCGATCACCGCTTTGGGTGATTTTGGCGTATTGCACGATTTTGGCGAGATGGCGCACGTCTTCGCGGGTTTTGAACAAGCCTGCGGATTGCGCGCGTTCGAGGTGGTAGTGGCACACATAATTGGCGCGACCTTTGAGCAGCGCCACCGAGACCGGCGCATGCAGTGCATCGCGCACCATCGGCAAATCCTTCTGAAACAGCTGGTCCTGCAAATTCTTGGTGCCGGTGGAAATGATGACCTTGCCGCCATTTAGCAGCGCGGGCACGAGATAGGCAAAGGTTTTGCCTGTGCCCGTACCGGCTTCGGCGACCAGAATGCTGTTTTCCTCTATCGCCTTGGCCACCGCCAGCGCCATGTCGCGTTGCTGCGGACGCGGGCGGAATCCGCTGACCACTTGGGTGAGCGGGCTTTGATCGGAAAAGAAACGTTCGATTTCGGTGGGCACGGTTCGGGGCGGGAGAGAAAGGAGGCATGATTTTACGCGATACGCGGTATTGCGGAAAAACGCATTGCGCGGCGATTTTGTTGTGCGTTATTGTGCGGGCAATCTCCGGAGTCGGCATGGCAAAATCTAAAACAATTTATTCCTGTATCGAATGTGGCGGCCAGTCGCCAAAGTGGCAGGGCCAGTGTCCACATTGCATGGCGTGGAATACGCTGGTCGAGACGGTCGCAGAACAGCCCGTTGGCAAAGCTGCCAACCGTTTCAGCGCGCTGGCTGCCAGCGGGCAATTGCAGCGGCTGGCCGAGGTTGAGGCGGCAGAGGTATCCCGTACGCCAACCGGCATTGCGGAATTTGACCGCGTGCTGGGCGGCGGACTGGTGGCCGGCGGTGTGGTGCTGATTGGCGGCGACCCGGGTATCGGCAAATCCACACTGCTATTGCAGACCCTCGCGCATTTGGCGCCCGTATGTAAGGTGCTGTACGTCAGCGGTGAGGAATCGTCGCAACAGATTGCGCTGCGCGCCAAGCGTTTGGCGCTGGATGCCCGCGAGGTGCATTTGCTGCCCGAGATCCAGCTCGAAAAAATCCAGGCTACGATCGCGCATGAAAAGCCGGATGTGGTGGTGATCGATTCCATCCAGACCGTGTATTCCGAGCAGCTCACGAGTGCGCCCGGTTCGGTGGCGCAGGTGCGCGAATGTGCGGCACAGCTCACGCGGCTGGCCAAGAGTGCGGGTGTCACCATCATTCTTGTCGGACATGTGACCAAGGAGGGCGCATTGGCGGGGCCGCGCGTGCTCGAACACATCGTCGACACCGTGTTGTATTTCGAGGGCGACACGCATTCCAGTTTTCGCCTGATTCGCGCGTTCAAGAACCGCTTCGGTGCCGTCAATGAACTCGGCGTGTTTGCGATGACGGAAAAAGGTCTGCGCGAAGTCAGTAATCCGTCCGCGCTGTTTTTGTCGCAGCATGGTACGCAGGTGCCGGGTTCCTGCGTGATGGTGACGCAGGAGGGGACGCGCCCCTTGCTGGTGGAAATTCAGGCCCTGCTCGATGAGGCACATGCGCCCAGTCCGCGCCGGCTCTCGCTGGGGCTGGAGCAGAATCGGCTGGCGATGCTGCTGGCAGTGTTGCATCGCCATGCGGGCGTTGCCTGTTTCGATCAGGATGTGTTCATAAATGCGGTTGGCGGTGTCAAAATTACCGAGCCCGGTGCCGACCTGGCGGTGCTGCTCGCCATTGTATCCAGCCTGCGCAACCGTGCACTGCCGGAAAAACTGGTGGTATTTGGCGAAGTGGGTTTGGCCGGCGAGATTCGTCCGGTTCAGCGTGGACAGGAAAGACTGAAAGAAGCGGCCAAGCTGGGATTTACCCAAGCTATCATTCCCAAAGCCAATGCGCCGAAACAGCGGATTGCCGGTATGGAAATCATTACGGTCGCGCGGGTGGATGAAGCCGTGGCGCGAATCCGGCAGACCTAAAAACATATGAATTTGGCAGGAAAATGATAATGACATTATTGCTGGTCGCTTTCGGGCTAATCGCGCTGTTATTGCTACTCATACTCTGGAAGCTTTTTAATCAGAGTTCCGGCGGGGTAGACATCCGACTGGAGCAGCTGCGCATGGAGTTGTCACGGCTCGAGGGCGCAACACGCAGCCAGCTGGAATCCGCCGAGCGGCAATTGGGGGAATTGCGCCAAAACCTGACACAGGGATTGCAGCAGATCAGCGACACGCTGGACAAGAAGCTGTTGCAGGTCATCAACGAATCCCGCACCGATCGCGAAGCCCTCAACAAATCCCAGCTGGCAGCCGGCGCGCAGCTCAAAACGGACGTTAATGCGCTGCTGACCACCATGAGCAATGCGCTCACCGAACAGCTCAATATGACCGGCAATCAATTGCGGGCCACTCTGCATGAGAGGCTTACCGAAATTCAGGGCGATACTGCCAGAAAACTCGAGGAGATGCGCAAGACGGTGGATGAAAAACTGCATGCCACGCTTGAGCAGCGTTTGGGCGAGAAATTCAATCTCGTCTCGAACCAGCTGGAGCAAGTCCACCGCGGTCTTGGCGAAATGCAGCATCTGGCTTCCGGTGTGGGTGATCTCAAGCGTGTCCTCACCAACGTCAAGGCGCGTGGCACTTGGGGCGAAGTCCAGTTGGGCGCGCTGATCGAGCAAATACTGACATCCGACCAGTATGAGCGCAACGTCTGTACGGTCCCTAACAGCCGCGACCTGGTGGAATTTGCCATTAAGCTTCCGGGCAAGGAGCATGTGGTTTGGCTTCCTATCGATGCCAAGTTTCCCAAGGAAGATTATGAACGTCTAATGGAGGCTCATGACCGGGCGGATAACGAACAGATCGAAAGCGCTGCGAAAGCGCTGGAGCTGCGGATCAGACAGGAAGCCAAAACCATTCGTGAGAAATATATCGAACCGCCGCACACCACCGACTTTGGCATCATGTTTCTGCCTACTGAGGGGCTCTATGCCGAAGTCTTGCGCCGACCCGGTCTGGCCGATGGCATTCAGCGCGATTACCGTGTGATCGTCGCCGGACCCACCAGTTTTTCTGCGGTGCTCAACAGCTTGCAAATGGGCTTTCGTACGCTGGCCATTGAGAAGCGCACTTCTGAAGTCTGGAGTTTGCTCGGTACGGTCAAGACAGAGTTTGGCAAGTTCGGCGATGTCATCGATGCAACCCAGAAAAAACTGGACGCTGCCTCCAAGCAGTTCGAAAGCGTCAGCCAGCGTACCCGCGTCATCAACCGAAAACTCAAGGCGGTTGAGGCGCTGCCAGTGCCGGAGACGGATACACTGCAAGTGTCTGGCGATGATGAGACGCCAGTTTGAGTCTGCGGTATTTTATTTTTGCGGCACCAAGGTTGTCGGCTTCCTGGTCGCGCGTTAAAGTTGAGCCGCCGCAGCGGCGGCGAATAAAAATTATTTCCGGAGGACGCGCATGATTTTGAGCCTGGTGGCGTTGGCGGTATTTGTGTTGCTGGCCTTCCTGCGTGTTTCGGCGATTGGCTGGCTCCTCGCATTTATGGTCTTCGTCCCTGCGCTGGCCTTGCATCTGCGCATTTCCGATGGTGCGCTGCAGGGGATTTATCTGACTTTGCTCCTGCTGGTTCTTTTGTTTGCGGTGCCCCCCATTCGGCGCGTTGCCGTGACACCGCTGATCCTGTGGCTGTTTCGCCGTTGTCTGCCATCGGCTTATGCCACCGAATACTCGGCCATCAACAGCGGAACGGTCTGGTGGGAAGGCGAGCTGTTCAGCGGTTATCCCGACTGGGATAAGTTGCTCGCCCTGCCGCGTTGCGGACTCAAGCCAGAAGAGCAGTCGTTCCTCGATAATGAGACGGAGCAGCTTTGCAACATGCTCAACGATTGGAAAATCACCCACGAGCATCTGGATATGCCGCCTTCTGTCTGGGCTTTCCTGCGCGAAAAAGGGTTTTTCGGGCTTGCCATTCCCAAGTGTTATGGTGGGCGGGAATTTTCGGCGCAAGCGCATTCGGCGATCATCAGCAAGCTTGCCTCACGCAGCGGGACTGCGGCGATGACGGTCATGGTGCCCAACGCGCTGGGTCCTGCCGATTTGTTGTTGCGATTTGGGACGGCAGTACAAAAGGATCAATATTTGCCGCGTCTTGCCAGGGGTGAAGAAGTGCCATGTTTGGCCTTGACGGGCCTCTTCTCGGGGGGCGATGCCGATGCAATGCCTGATGTTGGCGAGATCTGCCGCGCGGATTTCGGTGGAGAACGCAATGTTCTCGGTATCCGTCTCAATTGGGACAAACGCTATACCACGCTGGCACCGGTGGCGACATTACTGGGACTGGCCTTCAGGCTGCGTGATCCGGAACGTCTGCTGGGCGGCGAGGTGGATCGCGGCCTGACACTGGCACTGGTTCCGGCCATCCTGCCCGGTGTTGAAATTGGACGCCGCCATTTCCCGCTCAATACGGCGTTACTCAACGGTCCGACGCGCGGCCGTGATGTGTTTATTCCGCTGGAATTTCTGATTGGTGGGCTGAGTCACATCGGGCAGGGCAGACAGATGCTGCAGGAATGTTTGCTTGCGGGCCGTGCACTTTCGCTGTCGGCCAGCAGCACGGGCATGATGCAGCTCGCCGCGCGCAGCAGTGGCGCCTATGCGCGGGTGCGTCAGAAACCTGCTGCGCCAATTGAATATTTCGGGCGTATCGAGGAGCCGCTCGCCCGTATTGCCGCAAACACCTATTTAATCGATGCGGCGCGGCGCATGACGGCATTGGCCGTGGATATTGGCGAAAAGCCTTCGGTAATTTCAGCTGTCATGAAACACCACGCCACAGAACGTGCGCGCCAGGTCATCAACGACGCGATGGATATTGTCGGCAGCAAAGGTGTCTGTCTCGGTCCGGAAAATCTCCTGGGGCGGGCCTATCAACAGATACCGATCGGATTGACGCTGGAAGGTGCGAATCTTATGCTGCCCAGCCGGCGTATTTTTGGGTACGAAGCACTGCGGGCGCATCCGTATCTCTCAAGAGAAATCGCTGCCATCCGTGAATCTGATCCGCAACAGGCCCGACGGCAATTTGATCAGGCATTTTTTGGCCACGTTGGTTTCGTTTTCAATAATGCTGCGCGCAGCGTGGTATTTTCCATCTTTGGCATGTTGATCCCCGTACAGCGTGGTGTGGGTGTGCCTTGCCATTTCCGCAAACTGACTCGCTATACAGCCGCGTTTGCCTTGTGCACTGATGTTGCGATCATCACTTTGGGCAGCGGGTTGAATCGTCGCGAAAAACTCACCGCGCGCCTGGGCGATGTCTTGAGTCTGCTCTATCTGGGCTCGGCCACGCTCAAGCGTTTCGAGGACGAGGGACGTCAGCCTGAAGACCGCCCCCTGCTCGAGTGGACCATGCAGGATACGTTATGGCGTATTCAGGAGGCGCTGGCCGATACGTTGAGAAATCTGCCTTTCTGGCCGTTGCGCGCGGCACTGCATGTGCTCTTGTTCCCATTGGGTTGCCGGCGTACGCCTCCTTCGGATGCGCTGGATCATCGCCTTGCCCTGATGCTGATGCGCCGCGGCGGTACGCGCGACCGCCTGACCCGTGGGATGTACGTGCCGGAGGATGAAAATGAACCACTCGGTGCGCTGGAGGCGGCACTCGCCAGTACGGTCGAATGTGAAATTCTGCAGCGCAAGCTGGATAGCGCTTATCGTTCCGGGGGATTGCTCGCTCACGATGAGCTCGCGCGGATTGCCGAGGCGCGCGAACGCGGTCTGATCGGGCCTGAGCAGGCCTTGCGGCTGGAGCGTGATTACACCTTGCGTTGCAAGGTCGGCAAGGTGGACGAGTTCGAAATAGATGCCTTGCGCGCGGTTTCCAACAGCAAAACCACAGACAAAGATAGCGCTTGACCGCCATGGAAAATACGCACGCCACCCCGTCAATCGATGATTGCATTGCCCCGTCTCAGGCCGGAACGCTGCATGGCTTATTGCTTGAACGTGTGCGACGCTCCCCGGACAAGGTCGCTTATCGGCATTCCATGGCAGAAATCTGGCGCGAATTTACCTGGCGGGAAATTGGTGCGGAGGTCGGGCACTGGCGCCGGGCGTTGGCAGCGCGGGGTTTGCGACGTGGAGATCGCGTGGCCATCATGCTGCGCAATTGTCCTTCATGGATTATTTTCGATCAGGCAGCGCTTTCGCTGGGACTGGTTGTTGTGCCGCTGTTTACGGTGGATCGCCCGGACAATATTGCTTACATCGTTCGCGATGCCGGCGTGAAGCTACTTTTCTTTGAAGATGGGCTACAGTGGCAAGGCTTGCGTACTGTTCTGGATCAACTCGACAGCCTGCAATTTCTGGTTTCTGTCATTCCCGTTGCGGATGTGGTGGAGCCGCGTCTGCTGAGTTTGCGGGAATTCTTGCAGGTCGGACAGGTGCCGGTGGACACCGTGGAAATCGCCGCTGAAGATTTGGCGACACTCATTTACACCTCGGGCACCACCGGGCGACCCAAGGGTGTAATGCTCAGTCACGCCAACATTCTGAGTAACGCCTACGCGACGCTGGATACCTTTCCCGTGGGGTCCGATGACGTTTTTCTTTCCTTTTTGCCGCTGTCCCATGCGTTCGAGCGCACACTGGGCTGTTACCTGCCCATGATGTGTGGCGCGACGGTGGTATTTGCCCGTTCTCCCGCTTTTCTTGCCGACGATATGAAGACTGTCCGGCCGACCCTGCTGATTTCGGTGCCGCGTATTTACGAACGCATTTACGGCGCGATCCGGGCGCGACTTGAAGAAAATGCCGCTTATGCCCGCGCGCTGTTTTATTTCACCATTGATGTGGGTTGGGCGCGCTTCGAACATGCTCAGGGACGTGGGCCATGGAAACCAACCTTTCTACTTTGGCCGCTTTTGGACCGTCTGGTAGCACGCAAATTCAGGGCGCGCCTCGGCGGACGCTTGCGTTCGGCCATCAGCGGCGGCGCAGCACTCGTGCCGGAAATTTCACAAATGTTCATTGCCTTGGGATTGCCAATCGTGCAGGGCTACGGCCTGACGGAAGCCGGCCCGGTCGTTGCCGGTAACCGGCTTGATGACAATGTTCCGCACAGCGTGGGACAACCTTTGCTTGGCGTACAGGTGCGTCTGGGGCCGCGGGATGAGCTGCAGGTGAAGGGGCCGAATGTCATGCTGGGCTACTGGAATCAGCCCGAGGCCACGCGAGATCTGATTGATCCAGAAGGATGGCTGAAAACCGGTGATATTGCGCAGATGACTCCGAGCGGCCATATCACGATCACGGGACGGCTGAAGGAAATCATCGTCATGTCGAATGGTGAAAAGATTCCGCCAACAGATATGGAGATCGCCCTTCTTCAGGATTCCTTGTTCGAGCAGATCATGGTGTTCGGCGAAGGGCATCCCTATCTCGTTGTGCTGGGGGTGGTGAATCCGGAAGTCTGGGCGCATTTTGCCGAAGAATCCGGAATACGCCCCGATATCCCCGAGGCGCTGAACGATAGTCGCATCGAAGCGAGGGTACTGCGCCGCATTGCGCGCAACTTGCGCGGCTTTCCGGGCTATGCGCGGGTTAACCGGGTGCTGCTGTTGCGCGAACCTTGGACGATAGAAAACGGACTGCTGACGCCTACGCTTAAACTGCGACGTAATGAAGTGACGCGACAGTTTGCCGCGCAGATCGCCGAGCTGTATGCCAAGCGTTGACCGCATGCAATATGGGGCAATTTTCGGGATGTGTTGAATGAATCTCTCTGCAAAAACAAGTGCTATCCCGCGGGGCGTGTGGGTACTGGGTTTTGTCAGCCTGCTGATGGATGTTTCTTCCGAAATGATTCACAGTCTGTTGCCTCTGTTCATGGTGGGGACGCTGGGGATCAGCGTGATGGCCGTGGGCTTGATCGAAGGCCTGGCCGAGGCGACCGCACTCATCGTGAAAGTGTTTTCCGGCGCACTGAGTGATTATCTCGGTAAGCGCAAGAGCCTTGCCGTGCTGGGTTACAGTCTGGGCGCGCTGACCAAGCCCGTGTTTGCCTTGGCACAGGGCGCGGGTCTTGTGTTTACTGCGCGTATTGCGGACCGGATCGGCAAGGGGATACGCGGCGCGCCACGCGATGCCTTGCTGACTGACATGGCGCCAGTAGAGGTGCGTGGTGCCGCGTTCGGTTTGCGCCAGTCACTCGATACGGTGGGCGCGTTTCTCGGTCCCTTGCTGGCGGTGGGCCTCATGCTGCTCTGGGCCAACGATTTCCGCGCCGTGTTCTGGGTGGCCGTCATTCCCGGTTTGCTTGCGGTGGCCTTGCTGTTGTTCGGAATACGCGAACCCGAACCATCCTCGGCGCGGCAGTCCGTCAATCCGTTGCGCCGTGAAAATCTGCGCCGTCTGAAGTCCGGCTACTGGTGGGTTGTGGGCTTGGGCGCGCTGTTTACGCTGGCGCGTTTCAGCGAAGCCTTTCTGGTGCTACGCGCGGAGCAGGGTGGCGTGGCCATTGCGCTCGTGCCGCTGGTGATGGTGGCGATGAATCTGGTTTATGCGGGCGCAGCTTATCCTTTCGGAAAGCTGTCCGATCGTCTCAGCCATACCCGTCTGCTGGCCTTGGGGCTGGTGGTGCTGATTGCCGCCGATTTTGTGCTTGCCGCGGACCAGCACTGGAGTGTGGTGCTGGGCGGCGTGTTGTTGTGGGGGTTGCATCTCGGCATTACCCAGGGATTGCTGGCGCGCATGGTAGCGGATACCGCGCCGGCAGAATTGCGCGGCACGGCATTTGGCGTTTTCAATCTTGTGAGCGGTATGGCAATGTTGCTTGCGAGTGTGGTCGCGGGCGTGCTGTGGACGCAACTCGGTGCCGCCTATACTTTCTATGCGGGCGCCGCATTTTGCGTGCTGACGCTGTTGGTGTTGCGTTGGCATCCGCCGGTACGCGCGGCATGATGCAGTATCATCCACGCCCATGAATGAGATTTCCGGATTCCCCGATGTTGCCGCACCGCTGAACGCCGATCCCGCGCTGGTATTGGATCAGCCTGCTTTGCAGCAGGCCTTGCACGCCGGTGATGAAAATTGGGCGGCGCGGGTGGCGACACAGTGCCCGCACCTGTTTTCCGGTGTGCCGCTGTTTGTGAGTCGGACACACTACGAACAGATGCGCGCGGTGATCGAAGCGGTGGAACGCATCGTGCAACTGCCCGGCTGGGATGAAACTCTGCCGGATGCAACGCGCGGCGTTTTTTATGGCTACGACTTTCATCTCAATGCCTCGGGCGCGCACCTGATCGAAATCAACACCAATGCCGGTGGGGGGGTTTTGAATGCGTTGCTGCTCGCGAGCCAGCATTTCCTCGCGCTGCCCGGTGCGCAGACCGCCGGGAATGATCTGCCGGAAGCCTTTGCGGAAATGTTCCGCGCCGAATGGCGCGCGGTGCGCGGCGATACTGCGCTGAAGACGCTGGCGATCGTGGACGAACAAGCGGAACAGCAATACCTCTATCCTGAATTTCTCCTCGCCCAGCGCTGGCTGGAAGCGGCCGGCATCCGCACGCTCATTGCCGATCCTTCGCAATTACAGGCGCGCAACAATGGCCTGTATTTTGAGAATCAGCGCATTGATCTGGTCTATAACCGGCTCACTGATTTTTCGTTACAGCAGTACGAGAATTTGCGCCATGCCTGGCGGCACGGGAGGATCGTGCTGACACCCAGTCCAGCGCATTACGCACGTTATGCCGACAAGCGCCAACTGGTGCGCCTGAGCGACGCGGAACATTTGCGCCAGCTGGGTGCAGTGGCAGCCGACATTGCCATTCTGCAAACCGGCGTGCCCGAAACGCGGCAGGTCGTTCAGTCCGATGCCGAGCCTTGGTGGTCAGCGCGCAAACAGTGGTTTTTCAAGCCGGTCAGCGGGTACGGCAGCAAGGGCAGTTACAGCGGTGCCAAGCTGACCAAACGCGTCTTCGAAGAAATCCTGCAGGGTGGCTATATCGCCCAGCGGCTTGCACCGCCCGGCGAGCGGATCATCCAGCGCGCGGACGAAGCGCCAGTGGCGCTGAAATACGATGTGCGCTGCTACGTCTATGCGGGCCGCATACAACTCGCCGCCGCCCGACTGTATCAGGGGCAGACTACCAATTTCCGCACGCCCGGCGGCGGTTTCGCGCCCGTCCGGGTGGTCGGTTAGAATGCGCCCATGCTGATCTATTCACTCATTGCGATCGGACTGGGCGCGGCCTGTGGCGCCAGCCTGCGCTGGGGACTGGGGCTTTGGCTGAATGCCAATGTTCCGGAACTGCCGCTGGGCACCTTGTCCGCCAATCTGCTGGGGGGATATCTGATCGGTCTTGCCATGGCGTTTTTTCTGCAAAATCCCGGACTTTCGCCAGAGTGGCGGCTGTTCATCATCACCGGATTTCTGGGCGGACTAACCACGTTTTCGACCTTCTCGGCAGAAACCGTCACGCTGTTGTTGCGCGGCCAGTATCTCTGGGGCGCGGGCATCATTGCCGCCCACCTTGGCGGGTCGTTGCTCATGACGATTCTGGGAATTCAAACCTTCAAATGGATGCAGGGAGGCTGACATGTATCTGCTCGCGTTTTATGTCACCGAAAATCAGCGTCATGACGGCAAGCTGGTCCACGAATG
>Ga0172373_10009778_pt1 | contig 11833 bp, 28 predicted proteins | sample Lak10m_2_FD_114546 | JGI IMG/M metagenome (GOLD analysis project Ga0172373, IMG submission 114546) | Freshwater microbial communities from Kabuno Bay, South-Kivu, Congo - kab_092012_10m | ecosystem: Environmental > Aquatic > Freshwater > Lake | place: Democratic Republic of the Congo... | reverse complement strand
TGAATGGATCTGCACCGGAGGTTATACCCACGATTCTCGGTGGGATGAAAAGAATGCCCACGGTTCATGGCTCAGATCCATGGAACGGATCGGTTTTCGCACAGGAAAATATGAACTGGATGGGTTAACCTGTACATCTGGGTGAAAAGTTCCGGGCCGGGATGATAGGATGGAATCATGAAGAAGAAGAAGAACACCTCGGTTGGTTTCCATGATATGGAAGGAAATCATCTAAGCATTCATTGGAATCCAACCTACAATAGGTTTAGTATTGGAATCACCGATTCTTGTGGAGGAACAACCAATTCCATTGAGATGGGTTATGAGGATCTACGTTCCCTATTCAAGGAATCGGAAGAGATCATGATTCAAAACACGGATATCATCAAGGAAAGGAATTTCCCAAAACCAAACACGGAGGGTTGAGGGATGAAAAGAGGGCATCACTACTTCATTTCCTCCACCAAATCAGGTAAGATTCTTGCCCAATACGGTGAGAAGGATGAGGTAATCAAGTTCTCTGAGATGTGGATCCGAGAATCTCCCTACTACAATCCCGATGATCCAATCATCATTGAAAAGGTTACTGTGGATTGGGATTCGCCTTCGCAGAAGACGCGCCAAATCATCAAGGAATATTGAACCATGAGCTCAGATCTATACACCAGCGAGATTGATTCTGATAAGTACGGTGATCTATTCCTGGCATTGATGGAGATGCACGGAGTGTGACGGATAATGCCTAATAATAAAAACTCAGTTGAATTCAACGACCTAGAAGGAACCAATTTTAGCATCACCTACATGCCTAAATTCAATCAGTTTAGCGTTTCTATTACTGATTCTTGCGGCAGGTCAACTAATTCTATTTCAATTGGCTATGAGGATCTTCGCTCCATCTTCAAAGAAGCCGAGAATATGTTTTTTAAGAACATGGATATTGTTCGAGATGAGCGAAGCATTCCAAAGGGAAGCTCCGAGGCGGAGTTCCGCGGCTACCTCGATGAAATTAGGATCACCAAGAAAAAATCTTCTCCTTGATCTCCGAACCACCGGTCAATGTCCACTAAGATCCTGGATGATCAATGAAACCTGGCGCCATCCTCAAGCTCCCGACCGGTTGCTTCACGTTGTTTTACCACAATCCCCCAGGTAAGGGTGTGAATAATCACAAAAAAGTTTGGGATGATAACCTCATTTTATTTTTGGAAACTTATCCAGACGTCATCTGGCAGCATACAGCAAAGGTTCTAATGGGTGGCGAGGTGGGCTACATAAGCACCATCGGATTGGTGGATGTACTTCCGTGAGTACCTTGGAGGTTGGTGATCTGTGTACAATTTGGTCCGGTGAAGGTAAGATCGCACAGCCGCAGCACTGGGTGTTGGGTTTTGTGCTTGGAAAGAAGAAGCACAAGTTTCTTGAAAGGTTGGGATACCAAGTGTTGTGGATGTCCGAAGGTTGCTTGGGCGAACGTGATTATGTGTGGTACACTTACGAAGAAATCTCAATGGAAAATTTGATCAACCGCTTTGGAGGGCCGGAGGCGATGGCGCAGGGTGGACAATGAATATCGATAGAGAAGCAGAGATGAATATCGCATCGCCAAGCTTGTCGGAAAAGAAATCCTTGGTGTTTCGGTTGTTGGAAGAGCTGTACGAGGAGGATCAAATTTTCATCGAGGATGTAAACCGCATCGTGGAGATCTCCACCGGAATGAGCCTGAGCGAATTGCTTGAGGTGATGAAATGAAAACATATCGAATTGAATCCAAGGATTTTAAAACCTGTTGGTTGGCCCTTCGCCATTGTGAGATTATCTTCAAGGATCATATCCTCCGGAAGGATTTTCCCAATAGTTACAGTGAGGATGAGTTCCTCGGGTACCTTGCCGATATCAAGGAAACCAAGGATAAAATCGAGGAGATGTTCAAGGTGGAAAATCCGGTTCCTGAGGTTCACTGATGTGCAAGGAACACTGTGGTGATAGAGGATTTCTATGGAGATCCGTGGGGTTACCCGAGGTTGTGGGTGGAGGAAGAGTGAAACCATCCACCAACGTTCGTTTAAACACCACCATGCGTTTGATTTGTTCCACCCATCCTCGGGCGGATCAAAAGAAATTGATTGAATTCCAGGAGGAATTCTGTAAATTGTGGAAGGAAGGTGTTCCACCACGGGAAATTGTTTGGAACTGGAATAATTCCCAGGATTCATTCTGGAATAAGGTTTATCTGGTGGAGGAGAAATGAAGATTGATAGGGAAGGAATCATGAAGTGGTGTGATTCGGTTGAGAAACAATTTCATCCACGTGAAATTCACCAAATTATGAGGGGAGAAATTCCCCAAAAAATTGATGAACAATTTCTCGCAACAAGTTTGAGGTACCTCAGGGCACTTTGTGAGGAGAAACAATGAGTGAAACAGAAAAGAATCCGGTTGATATGAGCACGGATGAGATCCGTGATGAAATTGAAACTTGTTATGAATCCTTGAACCTCCTATCGATTCTATCCGGAAAGAAGATGAAGTTAGGTTCCGATGTTGGTGGAGGAATTCTTCACCGCGCGGAGATCCTCAAGGATGAATTGAAGAAGAGGGATGAACACTGATGAGCCCAGAAAATTTCTGTTATTGGTTGCGTGGTTACCTGGAACTGAATTCTGAAAATAATCCTGGGTTCACCCCGGAGCAGGTAAAGAAGATCTCAGAGCACCTATCCCTGGTTCTCAAGGAGGTTCCAAAGTGGGAGGTGGATGAGAAGTTCAAATCAATCTACACGCTGGTAGAACCAGGTGCTTCGGTTCCTCTCACAATCAATCCAACAAACACGATTGAAATCAACCCAGGTGAAGGTTTGAAGATCATCAATGATCCGCTCACAATCGATCCACCAGGAGTTCTAACGTATTACATTAACGATCTTAAAACCAAAAATTTCAATATCAAGGAGGAGGAGGATGAACCATGAACCCCAATCTCTTTGCCCTTCTGTTCTTCTCCCCCTTCATCCTGGTGATGTTCCTGTTTCTCTTCTGGGTTTATCGGGAGGAAAATAGAAGGGAAGAACAGAGGAGAAAACGGGAAGAGGAATGGAAGGAAGAAATGAAGAAATTCCGGGAGATGAAACCATGAGCACCGATCGAGGAGTAAAACCCCAAGGTGATACGAAAGGATTTGACCGATGACCGAGAAGAAGCACAAGCACGATTGGAAGGTTGTTGGTTGGGGTCAACGAGAACCCCAAAGCGATGATGATGTTGATCATTATTGGCTTTTTGGTGTTACTCTCCGGTGTGCTTGCGGCAAGGAGAAAACCCGTGAGGCAACGGGCTCCGAGGTCCGTGAGCGGATTGAAGCACGGAAGTGCACCGGTTGTGGGTTGTTGAACAGGAAGCACGAATCCCAATCGGATTGCATCAGGGAACTGTTCATTCGTGTGAGCTCGCTGGAAGCAAAACTGGAAAGGATCGGGAACGCATTCTGAGATCCTACCATCCGCTTTTGAACATCTTTACATCAAAAGAAAAGATCATGGAAGATTACAAGAAAGTGGAGGAGAAATGCTAAAAACCATTAGAGTTGTTTTGGATCCGCCACGGACACACAAGGGCATCACCAACCCAAACCCGGAGGACTACCTCGATTTTGATGTGGACTTCACGTCGGAATTCCAATACGAGTTCTTCTATGACCTCGTGAAAGATCGATTGGTCATGATCGATAGGTGGTGCGACGGGAAAGAGATGGAAGAACCATGATCTTTTGCGATTGTACGATGGGGTGTCACAAGTGCGGACGTGACCTCTACAAGGAACTTGACACATCACCGGGAGAATTGAACACGATGCTCAAACCACTGAAGCAACCAACAGCAACAAGTGTGAACGTAAACATGGAAATGATCGTTGGATCCGTGGAGGTGGATGAATCAGGAAACAAGAAGTTCCATCGATTCGCACAGTTCTCCACCTCGGATGGACACCGAATCCTCTACCCCTGGGAAGTCCTAAAGGAAACCGTGCTCCAGTGGATCCGCATCGAGGAAGAAGGTGAAGGAAAACAATAATGAACACTCCGATGATCAAGTCCGGCATCAAGCTGTTGATCCGCTCCATTCGCTTGCTGTTCCTGGCATTTCCAGATCGCCAAGCGATGGCAATCAGGTGGACCCAAACCAAGATTTGCTTCAAGGCAATCGGAAAAGGTCTAGCAGGTGTCCCAAGCGGATCGTGAACAAGATGTCGCTACGATAGAGTGCAACTGTCAGTACTACACCGTCCTGTCAAGCGCAAACGATTGCGAGCAAACCAACGGTATCCAGCATCGAGCAGATGTCGTATCCCGGGGAGACGTGTCAACACCACCAGAGGTGAAAAACCCACCGCCGAGTAGAGGCGCCTAAATACCTCAACTCCCTCAACCCAAGTTCCTGGTGTTCCGTCCGCTTCAAGTTCACGACCTTGAATGCGAGCCATCAGATCTTCGAAGGTACGACCCACAGCTGATGGATCAAAATCTCCTGAAGCAATGTCGGTGAAGCGTACACGACCTCGCCGATCGAGCCAACGCAGGAGTCGGATCTCCCTGAGACAGAGTGGACACTCTCCGTCAAAGAACACTTCGAAACGTGCAACTGAATTTTTTTCGTTCATCTAATCTAATTAGGCTCACCTTCGTAATGAAATGTTCAAAGGGGATGGCAATCAACCATCCCCTTTCCCATTCTAAAATCAATTTGGATTAAACTGGATGGCGTATCCCACCGTCACGATTCCCGCCTCAGGCGGCGGGAACGACAAACCACGGAATCCTGAGATCACGCAACCTACCACTCCACCATCCGGTAAATCGCTACCTCCATTGCTGACCTGACTGGCCTCTCCGTTCCGCCCAATGACGAACCTGACCGACACCCTGCCACTCAAGCTCGGATTGTTTCGCAGACCATTTTCGTAGCACGCACGGAACCGACCGAAGTTCTGCCGCACTACACGTTGGATGACCTCGGGCGGAATCTTTCCGGATGTCGTGGTCATCCCAGGCCTCATGCTGATCCCCTTGGGACTGTGCTTGCCACGGATCGTCCTACCACCATCGAAACCACGCTGTAGGTTGTTTCCAAGGCCTCCGATATTATTTCCAACCCCGATGCCTTCACCATTTCCTCCACCCATCTCTCCGAGCCCAGTCAATCCCAGACCACCGCTTCCAAAGCCCTCACCCACATCGGTTCCCCAGAGGTTGCCGTTGCTGCTCAGCACATCACGGCCTAAAGCATCGTCCCCGCCCCACGGCGCCGTCGGAGCGTTGGGATCTCCACCCATCGATGCCAACACACCGATGATGCCGAAGTCGGCGGCCTCCTGCAACACTCGCTGCTTAGAGATGTGCGGATCCGGATTATCGCGTGGACCTGCCACACCGTAGCGTTTGTCCGCCGAGCTTCTGGCATCTCCCATGGAACCTTCGGATCCCTTGGCCCTTGCACCGGTATCACCGCCACCTGTTGCCGCCTGTTCAATCATCTTTTCTTCCTGCTTTTGATCCTTCTCGGCGAGGGAGGCGAGGGCTTGTTGCATCATCAACGATTGATCGTAGGAAACATCACGTTCTCCCCACGGATCGCTGGGCGGCATGAAGAAGAAAGAAGAAGCCACCAGAGCGACGTGACCCAACAACGATGCCGCCCCGAACAATCCGAGTGCTTTGTCTCGCGACCTCTTTCTTTCCGTCGGCTTCAGTTTATGTGAAACCTCCACTTCGAAGGTAAGCCCTAAGATGTCGATCGTGTGGTGTTCCCCGACCCCGATCTCTCCGACATCTTTCAACAAGAAGCTATCCTCGGACGGTGACACGAGCACCAGCTTCTCCGTTCCCATGTCCTTGGTAGGAACCTTGAAGTGGCAGTCATCGGTCTCCCCAACACAGAACGATCCACCAGTTTCTATATTGAAAGTGTTGAGCAGGCTGGTGCCCCAGTACACCTTGACATGGCACACCACGTTCTTGGTTTCTTTGATGTCTGACGGCGACAGTTCCGGACCATTCTTGGCAAAGACGTAAGAAAAATCGTTTTCCATGGTTTGGGCTCCTTGGGCCTCGCTGTATTAGAAAACCGGTGGAGGAAAAAGTTCCCAAAAAGATTCGTATTGATCTTTGAAAAGTCGTCCGTGAACAACGGATGTACCAAGTGATAAATTGTGACCATGGAGTATAGGTTCCAAAACGAGATCGGACCGTTTTACCGCAAGGGCATGGCGGGAGACAACGTCTGGTTCGAGATCAACGGGGATGGTCAAGGTGGTTTGTGGCTCCATATCGGAAATTCCCATGAGGGAATCCCACCGGAGAAGAGCCCACCACCCGTTCACTTCCATTCCGAAGAGCAATTCATCCAATTTTGTGTGAGGATCATGGGATATGACGCCCTGCAGGACTGGGAAGATCTATGGAGGAGATACGCATGAGATCAGCACATCAAAAGCTCGTTGACGAGACATTTCAGGTTCGCTTGGGTGTCTGCGGATATTATCACGACGAGGCTGATGTCGCAAGGATCCGCCAAGCTTTGCGACAGCAAAGGGACGCTTCGATCAGCTTTGCCGAAGCGGTCGACTTTTGGCGTTGGCGTAGTTCCGAATGGGATGCAAGCTGGTTGACACCCTCGGACGATTCCGAGGTTCTGGAATGGTTCGATAAGTTTTTGAAATTCGTTGGTGTGGAAACCGATGAAGATAATGAAACCCAGCCAGAACAACCCCCAAGGGTCGGAGTAAAGGTTCCAGTCAAGGATGCGGATGGGGAGCTTTGGGAGATTGAGCTCGAGCCCGATTATCACAAGCAGTTGCTGGCGGAACTGGAGTTACAAACACCGGAAAATTCTCCTGGTGGAACAATCAGGTACACGTTGGAGTACGATCCCGACAAGGTGTGGGGGATGAGGAAGCTCGATGGAAAATCTACCTAATGAGTTCATCGCTATCGTCGACAAGGATGGAGACGTCCAAGACACGTCACCGGTCAACGACGACGTAATTTGGGCGCTTGTTAGACGTTTTGATAAGGCTCTACCGGGAGATGCTCCACACACTCCGTGGCATTGGAATGGGACAAACTGGAAACGTTGGAGATGAAGCAACTGTTGAAAGCCGGTGATCTCGTTGTATACCGTGGCTCGGCTCGAATACGATTTCCACTGTTGGCTATTATTCTTGAAGAGCAGAGGGGTGTCACCGACGTCAAAAGCGAGCTCAAGTTCTATAATGTTTTTGTCTGCGGTTCGGAAGGGGTGTACAAGAAGTACCTCATATCCGACCACTATCTTACGCCCATAGAAGAGATTAAATCACAACATCTTAGAAAAGGCTCAAGGCGCGAGAAAGCATGAACTTCACTCCAAAGTGGAGGTTTGACGGCAGTTCATCGATGCCAAACCATTTAAATTCATCAGTCTCATTGTCTGACGATTGAAGCTTGGGTGTCCAAGCTTCTTTTTGATCAAGGCTGATGTCACAGATATAGGTCTTGTACGACCAGCCGCAGTCCTCATACGATACTGTGGTCTTTATTTGCCCCGTAGAAAAGCCAGGCGGCAGAGATCCACATTCTTCCACAGTTTCTCTCATCGCGGATACTTTGTATTCATTCTCATTTTTTATCTGATTCCCAGGCGGCACCGGCGTCTCTGTCCATTCTTCGCCGATTGCACCACCAGGATTGCCCCAGACGCCAGGTTGATCCACCCAGCTTGCCCGCAGGAGGAGGAGCATTGTTTGATCTTCGGTGCAGATGAACAACATGCCCGCACCACCTGCACCCCAATAGCCTTCTTGCTTGCAGTCCTCAGCCTCTACGAGGAATCTCCTCCTCTTTGATTCCGACAACAGTCTACCTAAGACTCTTTCGAATGTTCTGCTCATCTGTACCTCGACCAACTAATTATATAGGACAGTCTATGAAATATCAAACAAGCATCTACGACGCTTCACTTCAAGTCAACACAACGGATCTCAACAAGGTGGTCCTCGCTGCCACTCCCCGTGACAAAGCATGTGTCGTGGAAGTCACCTTGGACAGATCATGCATCGAAAGCCTCGTTGATCAGCTCGACCAATGGCTGCAGCAGCAACGTGAGGTGGAATATGTCTCAGCCAATCAGCGATTCTCTTGGTTCAACTTTAGAAGCGAGGACTAATTAGGAATGCAAGTCGGTTCTCTCGTCGCCCCTCGTTACTACATCGAGTTGTGCGAAGACATTTCCCTCGAAGACATGACGACCCATGTCATGGAAGGATCTATGTGCGTCGTCATTGATCTTGAATTGGATGACGATCCACGACAGTCGATGTGCCGCGTGCTCGCACCCAACGGGATACCGGGTTGGGTTGGCAGGACCCACCTGCGATCCTTGTGATCAAAATCTACTTCTTTTTCTTGGAAAGATAAGCGTCGCGGAGGGAACTCTTTGGTTGTTCTTCACCACGAATTCCTTGCAACTTTTTATTGAACCTTTCCCTGAGCACCCTAACCTTATCTTCGAAGTTTTCATTCTTTTCCATGACAGGTTTTGTCACCTCTTCGTCGACCCTGGGCTTTTGTTCGAACTTTGCCTGGTTGACGATCGGTTTTGCCGCGGCGATCGGTGAAGCCGTACCTCCAATGACTGGAACCTGACGGCCGACGGGATGGAACTATTCGCGAGCGCAACGGCTTCAACTTCTGTCGCTCCAGAGTACGGGCCCGACCACGAGTCGACCGGTACTGGGTTGACAGGTTTTATCCCAAACGGGAGTTGAAGACCATTGGGTGCCGACATCCGATTACGCTCTCGTCACCTGATGCCGATGGTTTTCCGAATACGCGATCGCGTTGGTCATCGTGTAGACCTTGTAATCCTTCGGTTGGTCTCCGCCGTTGTTCACAGACATGTTCGATAAGACGTATGACGTCGTGATGTTGGCGTTCAACGCATCGAGGTCGGTGACGTTGGTAACGCTCAGGGCCGCCGGCACGGCAATGGTGAAGTAACGATGCGTCGTCCCGGTCTCCAGGTTGAACGGATTGGATCCGTCGGTGAAGATCTTCGATGGCAAGGCACGCACATCGGCAGAATCTCCTGGCGAGTTTCCGCTGGGTCCGTACCAGATGACGTCGTAGAACCTAACCGTCGTATTAGAAGAATTTGTGGAGGTAAAAATATCAGTCGTCCTGATTCTGTAGTAGAGCGTGCTCTCTTCCACAAGAGTCGCGTCGTCGTGGATCGTGCTAGGAATTGTTATTGTTGAAGGATTTCCTGCTACCACGACGTTCGAAAGCCCAGGTACATCCTGCCAGCTGGAATTATTGGTAGAATATTGGACAGAATAATTTGTGATTGGTACATTAATTCTTTGTCGTGTAATTGTACCGGTTATCGTGGAAGCAATGTTTCCACGTTCTCTCTTCGTGTTTGTTTCTCCTGTGATGCCGCCGTTTGTGTTCCTGACGACCGAAAGCGACATCGTGGGAGGAGTGTAGGCTTGAGGCACAATTGACGCATTTGACGTCGATCCTGCGCCTTGCGTGTCGACCACCGTGTACCTGTAGTTGATCGAAGAAGAAAGAAATGGTTCTGCTTCAAAAATATGGTTATACTGAAGGGGACTGCTTGTGCTGTTCGATAGAGTCTCCCAGGGACCTGAGCCGCCGATCCTAAACTGCAAGGTCGCCGTCGCCACGGAGGCACCCGAGCTGTTAATGACGTAGCTTCCTGACAGGACAGTTACCACGAATCCCGTCGTATTGAATGCAGACGTCAGAATGTTGCTTGCTGTGAGAGTCGTCGTGGGATCGATTGGCTCTGCAATCGCGAGGAGGATCACCTCGGCGGGGGTCTTTCCCGTGGCTGGAATTTGTTCTCCCGATGCAAACCTGCCAAAAGTCCTGCCGGCTTTCAGCGAGACAGTAAGATCCTGCGAGAAGACGAAGTCGTCTGCTGATATCGTGACACCAGAACCAGGACCGTTGTCGACGATCGAAACACCCGATCCTGCTTCAAGGTAGCGACCTGCAGGGGGAACGTCGGACCCTGAGAGGACCATGAAGGGAGTCTGCTTGACGTGGCTGTCGAGAGCTTCGTGCGTCAGTTCTCCGATATTTTCCAGGTCCTTGTGGTCGTCGATTACTCTTCTTGCTACCATTATTCTAAGATCTCATTTGTAATTTAACCAAGCTCTGAGTCCTACGTCAGCGCAGGACCGGAACTAAATATTTCAATTGTGTTCCTTGATTGCCTTGTTTGGGTCAAACACCAGTATTATTTCTCCCTTCAGAATCTTTACAAATGAATTTTGTGTGGTTTTTAGTTTGAAAACCAATCATATATTATACTATATTTTACGCAACATACAAACGATATTTTCAAAGTGCTAACAAGCACCAGCTTGGTGTCATAATTACTGCCATGACGATCAACATCAAGCGCAGCCCCAACTACATCCCCGGCACCAGCAGGATAGCAACAAAAGGAAGCGGTGGTGGCATAAACACACGTTTTCTGCCATCCGGGATATTGACACCAGACAATTTCGACAATTTACTTGCTTGGTATAAAGCCGATTCTTTGACCCTTAGCGACGGGGATCCCGTTACATCCTTTCCTGATTCCTCAGGAAATGGACTAGATTTGAACGATTTATTTGGATCCGGATCTGACCCAAGCTATGTCGCTTCTGATCCGCTATTTAACAGCAAACCTGTCGTATATTTTCCAGGCGGACGTTGCTTACGGCGCTCCATTAGCAATGAATTTCCCTTGGAGGATGATCCTTTCGCCATCTACGTGGTTGGATATAGTAGAACAAATAACCAAGATTTTTTGTTTGGTTGGGGTAAATACGGCATGTACGGCACACGTGTCGCCATTGTGGCAGCTTCCTATGTAGCCTCCAACGCAGGGGGATATTATGTAGATGCTTTTGGTCTTGGGGCAGGTGGCAGTTATTCTTCTCCAAGCAATGTTCCCTATATTTTTTCGTACTCTTACAGCGGTGGCGGTTCAGATCTAGCTTCATCACCAAATATTTTTTATCAAAACGATGTTCCGCACGCTACTGGAGTATCGGGGTTTCCTTTTGCACTAGGATACAACGGTTACGTGTACAACAATATAGAAGTTGTAATGGGGTGTCAGTCGGATGGATATCTTTTTCCCATGCTGGGTAAGATCGCCGAAGTGATTGTTTACAACCAATATCACGATTTGGCCACAAAACAACAAATTTGGAGTTATCTCAACGACAAGTACCAAGTGTACTAACTTCTTAGAGGATATTTACGGTAATGGCGTACGACAACGATATTTCAGATTCCGACTGGACATCATTGATCAATTACTTGATGTCCAAACGAGGAATTGTTTGACACGAGGCGACCTGGTCGAACCGCACTGGAAGAGGGGACACGAATGGGACTACTTCGACGTGCTCCCCCACGGTTACTGTACCTGGAAAAGAGGGGAGCTCGGCCTGGTCATTGAGGTCAGCATCAGGAAACCAAAGAGGGACAGCTGCTGTACCGTCTTCTTCAAAGGCAAGTTGATCATCGCCTTCCTCTTTGAAATGAACATCATCAGCGAGTCGTCCTCCGCCCAGGAAGCCTTCGAAAAATTTCAGCGCGATTTTTACGAGGGTGACGCTGGTGAATAGACGACGCCCGGCGGTATATGATATGTCTATGCAGATGGGCAACGGCTTTCGACCTTATGGCTTCGCTACCGGCGAGCTGGTGACGATCCAAGACGAGAGCGAACTCTACATCGTCATCCGCGAATACTTCGATGACGTCGTCATGG
>Ga0172373_10009776_pt1 | contig 11833 bp, 10 predicted proteins | sample Lak10m_2_FD_114546 | JGI IMG/M metagenome (GOLD analysis project Ga0172373, IMG submission 114546) | Freshwater microbial communities from Kabuno Bay, South-Kivu, Congo - kab_092012_10m | ecosystem: Environmental > Aquatic > Freshwater > Lake | place: Democratic Republic of the Congo... | reverse complement strand
TACGCTGGTGCAGACGAACCGCGCCTTTCACCGGATGCTGCGTGATGGGGGGAGCAATGGGGTCAGTCCCGTACTTTCTACATTTCCTTCAGTTCTTCCGACACTCGACGACGCTAAGCGTGGCCACGAACCCGTGGCAGGCACGCCCAAACCAACCAGAACCGACGCATACGCAGACCACTGCTCATCAGCGGCTTGCATCTGTTTAACGTTCTGAATACTGGGACCGCATCAGGCCAGATTTGCCAGTCGAGCGTTTGCTCCAAGAACGTTCTGGCGCTGGCACCTGAGTGCCCTCCCGCCCCCCCGACGGAAGAGCCCCTGTTCCACACGGCCCCGAACTGTGGTACAAACCTCCCAGGATTTGTTGAGGAGCTGGTGGTCGTGCAGTCGTTGGAAGGTTCGTCGAATGAGGAGTTGTTGGCGTCGTTGGCGGGGAGACCGGCGGCGGCGCAGTTGATGGGGAAGTTCGGGGGGCTTTCGAGCCTGGCGCAGGCGTCGTTCTCGGATCTCCAGCAGGTTCCCGGGGTTGGACCGTCGAAGGCGGCGGCGATCCGGTCGGCCTTCCTCCTCGCCCAGCGACTCGTGCGGGAGACGAATGCCCTTCCGAAGCCGACATCCGCCTCACCCGGGAACTCATCCAGGTCGGGCGATTGATCAAGATCGAGGTGCTCGACCACGTCATCGTGGGCCGCGCGACCACCGATCGGCCCCGCGATTATTCATCGTTACGTGAGCTGGGGTTTTTCTGTTAGGGGCATGGGGTGAGTCATCCGCAGATGACGCCGATGGCGCAGATTCCGGAGGGACTGACCGCACTCGACCGCTGTTCCATCCGTGTTCATCCGTGCCATCCGTGGTTGGGAAATCCCGGTCACGAAAGTGGGTGGACCACGGGTCTCACGGATGGGCACGGATCCGAAGCGAGAAAGTTATCCGCAGATGACGCCGATGGCGCAGATTTTCAGGGATGCGGATGGGGAAGCGGCGGTTATCCACAGATTTCAGCGATGGCACAGATTTCGGAGGATGTTGGAAAGTGAACGGATCGAGAGCGACCTTGAACCTCGGCCACCCGATCCCTTAACCAGAAGCCAACCGTGGGTGACGCACTTTGGCGAACCCCTGAAACGAGTGTCGCAACGCAGGGACATGATCCGCTTCGCCGAGGTATTCCCCGACATCGCGATTGTGCAATCACTGATTGCACAATTGGGCTGGACGCATTTTCTCCACACCATCCGGCTCGCCGAGTCCACCCGCACCGGCACCCCCTACCAAACCCGCCTCCCCCCAGCCGACTCAACCTGCTGCCACCCCCAACGAGGATAAAGGCATGTCGGCCGTTCAAATTGCTGCTACGCATCCTTCGCGTCCGAAACAGCGAACCTCTCCCGACTGGCGAATTCCATCGTCCCCGGTAGCATAAGGCCCATGCCGTACTGGAAATCACTGCACATCGAACGCTTCCGCCGGTTGGAAAACCTGCGACTGGACGAGTTGGGTTCTGTGAATCTCCTCGTGGGCAAGAACAACAGCGGCAAGACCTCCGTGCTCGAAGCATTGGCTGTGGCTTGCCAACCGTCTTCGCCGATCAACTGGATCAACACCGCTTGGGAACGCGAGGTGAAGTCGGCACGCACACCGGTCCTGGAGGTCTTGAACTGGATGTTCCCGCACACGTCGCCCCGACAGAATGGATTTGAAGGCTCCGTTGTGATCTCGGGCGTGCTGACCCCCTCGATCGGAGAACAGACCACCCTACTTGGACCGGAGCAGGTCCGGTTCCAAGCCGAGTATCGCGAGTTTCAGGAGTTGGCCTTGAGGCCAGCGGAAACACCGGGGGATGAGGCGTCCGCTGAGGAGCCCGCTGGGTATGTCGGGACGATGAAGGTCCGGGTGGTGCATGGGGCAGTGGGTTCGCCCGCAGTAACGGAACGACTTCATTCATTTGAGTTTCGAGGGGAAAAGTTCTCTGTCGACGGAGAACTGCCGGTGCTCCTGCCGCACCAGTTCGTATCGGCGGTATCGCATCGCACCAACCAGCAACTGCTGACAACCTTGGATCAGGTTTTGGAGGAACGCCGCAAGCCTCAAGTAATCGAGCTGCTGCGCCGGTTCGCGAGCGATGTGGATGACATCGAAATCCGTTCTCCTCTGGGACGGCGAGCGGTTATCCATCTGCACCATCAGGGTCTGGGGCATGTGCCCTTGGCGATGGAGGGAGACGGGATGCGGCGAGCACTGGCGTTCGCCTCAGCCGCCGCTCTTGCAACGGGCGGAGTCCTTCTGCTGGACGAAGTCGAAACAGCGCTGCATCCGGAGGCCTTGGCGGGGATGTTCCGCTTTCTGATCGAGACGTGCCGCGAAACCCAGGTTCAGCTGTTTGTGACCACCCACAGTCTGGAAGCGGTGGACGCGATGCTGAGCAGCGTGGGAGAGGATGTGGACGGTTTGGTGGCCTATCATCTACCACCCCGTGGGACATCGCTTTCAGCCTATCGACTGGGAGGCGAGAGCATCCGGTCCATGCGAACAGACAACGGCCTTGATCTGCGATAAGCCATGGCTGCGAACGCCATTTTTCTGCTGGTGGAAGGTCCGCACGACGCCGAGTTCATGGCGCGACTGTTGAATCTGCGTGGCTTCAAGCAACGCAAGAGAGTGAGTGATATCGAGCCCCGATTTCACAAAATGTTTCCGCGGGTCTATCCGCAAACGGACAGCACGCCGCTGACCGACCGGCACCCTGTTCCAGCATTCTACCAAAACGCAGGGCAGTGGCTGGTGATGCTGGTCGGGGGCGGCTCCAAGTCCGCGGTCACGCTTGGGGCTGCGCTGCGGAGTGGACGCCTTGCCGGCTTTGCCCCCGATGCGGTAGGGGTAATTCTCGACCAGGATCTGGACGCCACTCCGGAGGAGGCTCGCGATCGATTTACAGCCGAGTTCACAAAGGAGAAGGACTTGCCTAGCCCTCTTGATTTCAAACTGACTCCCGGGAGCGTGGTCACAGGAAAACCGCGGCTGGGACTCTATGTGCTGCCGGACAATCAGAACATGGGTACCGTCGAGGATTTGCTTCTGGACTGCGCGGACCAGAACTATTCTGCCCTTAAGTCCAGGGCCATGAACTATCGTGATGATGCGCTGAACAACGCGGGATTGAACGCGGACGATCTTGAGGAATATGGCACCACTGGCGGGCAGAAAAATGTCTCCAAGCGAAAGAAGGCCTGGGTCAGCGCCATGGGAGCCATCCTTGTCCCTTCTGCCGCTATCCAGAATTCCATTCGACTCAACCGCTGGCTGGAAGGCACGGCCCTGGAATTGGGACGAGTCAAGGCACTCCGGAAGTTCCTGGATGATCTTATCCTCTGATGACTCCAGGAACGCCCGTGCGGGGACCTTCTGGCGGAAAGCGGCTGCAAAAACGGCCCACAGGGATGAATCCTCACGCAAGTCGTTGGGTGTGACCCCGAAGAACATCCTGCACGCCAGTCGCCGAAGGAACGACGGCCTGGCCCGCGTCTTCCACGACCTGAAGCTCATGGAGCGGGAGGGCAGCGGCTTCGACCTCATGTACGAGCGCCTTTTGGTGGCGCAAGTTGTATCCGTTCCAGAGGTCAAGGCTTCAGGTCTGGACAGGGTCCACACCGTTCCATCCATTCATTCCCGGCTTCCTGCTCGTTCCATCGCCCGTTGCCCGCGGAGCATCAGCCCGGACGGGCTGACGGTGCTGAGCTTTCCGGGACCGGACCTCGTTCCTGATCCGGCTACCGGTCCATCCCCAAGCCAAGGGACCGGGCCCTGCGGGCGGATCCCAGCAGACCAACCCGCACGTCACCGGGGAAGTCACCGGGGAAGTCACCGGGGAAGTCACCGGGGAAGTTAACAAGTCACGGCTAGAGTCACGGCTAGAGTGGCGGGGTTTTTCCCTGGTCCGGTTCAAATGAACGAGGTTTTCTTGAGAACCTTGAAGAAGGGTTTGCCCAGGCCATCGCGGGTGAACTGTAGTCTGCATCCGCCATGTCCACCGAACTCCTCCGCTTCGATAAGGAACGATCACTTTCCACGGGACTACTCCGAACTGCTCGGGCCTTCCGGCGTCGCGACACTGGAACGTCTCCTGACCGAGTCACTGGAGTATTCCCAGCCAACCAGATCAGTCGTCGCCACTTGGATGTCGGACTTGCACGTCTGAGACAGGAACTTGAAGACTGAGAGGCTAGCCGTTCGAAATCGTTCGATTCGAAACGGAGCCCAAGTCGTATTCATGCAGTTACGGTCTCACGCAGAGACTCAGAGACCACGGAGAGAGCCCGATAGGACGCCGATTTCGCGGGAATTGGCCTCATGCTGCCGATTTCCTATCCGTGTTCATCCGTGCCATCCGTGGTTAGGAAACCTGGTTCACGAACGTCAGTGGACCACCGATCTCACGGATGGGCACGGATCCGAAGAGCCCATCCAAACCTTGGGTGCGCTGCGCGACCCAGGACTACCGTGTGGAACGCCTCCGGCGTAGTGCCACCGGCAATCCTCAAACACGCCCCAGCCCTCTTATTCCGTCCCCGTCGCTCCTTTCGGCAAAACCCCAATCACCCCTTCCTGACGTCCTCTTTCGCCTTCTGCGGACCCGCCGTCTGCCGCGCGGGTGCTTGCGGCTTTTCGGCGATGCGCTGGACGAGTTCGGCAACCAGTGGGTTCGGGAAACGACGGCTTGGTGTGACGGCATAGAACGTCTCGCGCAACTGCGGGATCCGGTGGGTCTCGATCAGGATGCCGTCCTTGATCTCCGACTGCACGACGACGGGCGGAACCAACGCAAGTGCATGACTACGACGAGGCACTGGATCCGGACAGCCGCGTCCTGACACTCATCCTTTGCGCGCCGGTGGTCGTCGCGAGCTGGATCAACCTGTTTGCCTTTACCGACAAACGCTGCGACCGCTACACGCCTCAAGGGTGGATCCAGGGGCCCAGCCCATTGTCAGCGTCGGGCGTCGGTGGTTCCCTTGCGGGCACATGATCCCTCAAGGCGTCCGCTTCCCCCTGGTTGGCTTCCTGTCCGTGGTGGCGCTGCTGGCGGCGTCGCCCGCGCTGGCGTCGGACTGGCCACAGTTCCGCGGGCCTGGATCGCTGGGCATCGCGGCGAAGGATGCCCGACCACCGATCACATTCGGGCCAAGCTCGAATATCCTCTGGCAGGTGACGGTTCCGGCCGGGAACTCCTCACCGGTGCTTCGTGACGGTCGCTTGTTCCTCACCGCCTTTGACCAGGGGCAGCTCTGGACGCTCGCCTTTGATCCCATCACCGGACGTGAACTCTGGCGGCGCAGCCTGCCGCCCCCGAAGGTCGAGGAGGTCCACCGTTCGCTGGGCAGCCCGGCGTCGGCCACCGTCGCCACCGATGCTTCGCGGGTGTTCGTCCACTTCGGTTCGTTCGGGCTGGCGGCCTATACCTTCGAGGGACGCGAACTGTGGCGGCATCCCCTGCCCGTCACCGAGACGGAATATGGCGCCAGTTCGTCGCCGGTCGTGGCAGGCAATCTTGTGATCCAACTGCTCGATCAGGACGCCGGCTCGTATCTGGTGGCGTTGCGGGTGGAGGACGGCACCGAGGCATGGCGCGTGGAGCGTCCCGAGATGCGCCGCGGATTCGGCACGCCGATCCTCTGGTCGCACCACGGACGGACCGATCTGGTGGTGCCGGGCACGATCTTCATGACCGGGCTGGATCCGGCCACCGGACGCGAGCGATGGCGGGGCGACGGTCTGGCCCGCATCACATGCACGACCCCGGTTGTTTCCGGCAACACCCTGTACGCCGCGAGCTGGACGACGGGTGGCGACCGCGCAGCCGACCGCATCGAACTGGGCGCGTTCGCGACCATCCTGGCGGACAACGACAAGGACAAGGACGGCCGACTGTCGCATGCCGAGCTTCCGGCCGGCGCTGCCCAGCAGCGGAAGAAGCACCTCGATGGCAACCGCGACGGATTCGTCGATCGCACGGAATGGGAGTCGATGGCGGCAATCTTTGCGCGGGTCGAGAACCAGGCCTGGGCCTTGGACGCGGCGGCGGACGGATCGGTGACAGCGGAGGGCGTGCGCTGGCGCTTCAAGCGGGGCCTGCCGTACGTCGCGTCGCCGCTCCACGACGGGAGCCATCTGTATCTCGTGAAGAACGGCGGGTTCCTGACCTGTCTGGATGCCGCCACCGGGAAGCCCGCCTATCAGGAAGAACGGCTTTCAGCCCCCGGCGATTACTACGCAAGCCCGACCCTCGCCGGCGGCCACCTCTACCTCGCGTCGCAACCCGGGATCGTCACCGTGGTGAAACCCGGACCGAAATTCGAAGTGGTTTCCCGAAGTGACTTTGGCGAGGCCATCCAGGCCTCGCCGGCGATGGTCGGATCCACCCTCTACCTCCGAACGGCATCCCGGCTGTACGCGTTTGGGGTGCCGGATCAACGGTAGGTTCGATCCCCCGCAAACCGGAATGGCTTTCCGCCGGTAAGGTCGCTGCTGACAAAGCTGGGACACCAGTGCCGCTCGACATGACCGACCACGAGGTCGGTGCCGGTGAAGTGATCGACACCGGGAGGGCGCTCCGGGTTGTACATGGTGTGGTCAGGTCCCGGGCGAGGGCGACCTCCTTGCCCAGGCGCACCATCTGCCGGATCGCGAACGGCCGCCCCAACACGCACATGTTCAGGTGCACGCCGCAGAGGATCACGTGATCGACGCCGCGTTGTGTGAGCAGGTTCCAGGTCTCCTGGCCATCATCGGTCAAGGCGTCCCCCGGTTGGATGACGATTCCCGCATGCTGACGCTTCCACGCCTCCCGCACCGTGCACTTGGTGCCCGAGCAGGAGCAGCCCATGTCCGAGTCATCGATGGGCAGCACCGCTTCCCTCGTTGGATCCGGCCAGCACCACCGCGTTCCCCACCGTTCTGCCGTGGCCAGCGGAATCGGCGTGGCGGCGAACGGCGCCTGCCGGGCCATCTGCCGTGCCGGCGTCCCCTCATAGAATGCCGTGACGCTGCTCGGCGCGTGGATGACGAGCATGCCGCGCGAGCGCGCCTCCGCCAGGAACCGGTTCATTGGCTCGACCAACTCCCCCACCCGCGCGGACGCCGACTGGCACCAGTGGTCATCCCACATGTCGCACACGATCACGGCCGTCCGACGCGGATCCCAGTTCGCCGTTCGGGTCACCGTCTTCCACGTCCCCGCCCCGTCCCGTTCCTGTCGGCGCAACTGGAGTTCCGTCCCACCCACCCCACCCGACCGCGGCACGGCGAGGCAACCGGTCAGCGGGACGAGCATCCAGAGCAACCACCATCGGGAAATCATGCGCGGAGCGTAACGATCCACCGCCCCGGCGAAACGCCAAACTCAGGCCAGGCCCAAACCGCAGGCGCGTCTTGCTGCGGCCCCCATTCCAGGAAGATCGTAAGTGTGTCCTTCCGTCGCACCGCCGTGTCTGGAGCGAAGCGGGCGTGGGTCCATTTTCCGATGGCGTCGGGTGCGGAACGAAATTTCACGCGAAGGCGCGAAGACGCGAAGAAGAGTGGGCGTTCGGTGCTTCTTTCTCTCCCTTGCTGCAGTTCCCGTCTTCTTGGCGGCTTTGAGGCTTGGCGGCTTTTTCTCCGCTGTTCCTTTTGCGGAAAGAAGGGGGAAAACAAAGCCGCAAAGCCGCCAAGGCCTCAAAGGGGGAAATGGGGCGGCGTCTGTCGCCCCGTCCGGGGCTTGATCCGATCTGGGAACGGAACCCACGGCTCGCGCCGTGGGCTATCGTCTGTCGGTGCTCCAAACCTGTCGCGGCGGCGAGGGCGCAGGTGGACACGTCGGGTTGGCACCGGGCGGAGTCCCACCCTTCTTCGCGGCCTTTGCGGCTTCGCGTGATCGAACCTGGTTCTTCCCCGTGAGCTCTCGATACCGATGCCGATGCTGAGCCCGATACCGACGCATGATGCGAGGGTTTGTCGGGCGGGCTCACCGTCCGCCGGGGCGTATCGGTTCGGCAGCTTCGTCGGATGGGAACAGTGTCCTTTTGCGACTTTCTGTGATTTTTGCGGCCAACCTCCTGTGATTGAGGCCAAGGGGGCTCACGCGAAGACGCGAAGAAGAGTGGGCGGTTCTTCTTTCACTCCCTCGCGGCAGCTCCCGTGTCCTTGGCAGCTTCGAGGCTTGGCGGCTTTTCTCCGGTGTTCCTTTTCCGGAAAGACGGGGGAAACAAAGCCGCCAACCCGCGAAGGGGGAAGAAAAGCCCATATCTGCGGCCCTTCTTTGCCGAGTCGGCCACCGTGAGGAAACCCTCCTGACTCCACCGGAACAACAAGTCACGCGCTACCCGTGACGAGACCTTGAACAAACGTTCCACCTCTTGATCAGCCCTGCCGCCGGCCGAACAGTTTCCCCCACCACGATCGCTCCTGCGGTTTGCCGTAGGCAAAGATCCGTTCCCATCCGTGCCGACGCACCTGTGTCTTGGGACCGTATCGACCCCAGGAGAAACCCATGCCGGGAGTTGCCAGACGAAGGTCGATCACCTGGAAATGGCTGGGTAGACCAGCGGCGAAGGCTTGCAACTGAGTCGACGATGCCTTGAAGGAAAAGTGGAGCCAGCTGTCGGGATTGAACCGACGACCCACGGTTTACAAAACCGTTGCTCTGCCGCTGAGCTAAGCTGGCGACCGCTGCGTTTCTCGGGTGGGCGGTGGCGTCGACCGCAGGGCATCGAAGATGAACTGGATGCCGACCGCGGTTGTTGACGCCTGCACATCCGAGACAGTTGGAAATTGCCAGTCACTCCCGCGTCTGCCAAGGCCAAGTTGAGGTGGGGCGTCCGGAGCAAAGCGGGCGTGAGATTCATGCCGACGGCTGGCTGCGGAACGGAAACTCACGCGAAGGCGCGAAGACGCGAAGAAGAGTGGGCGTTCGGTGTTTCTTTCGTTCCCTTCGGCAGGTCCCGCCTTCTTGGCGGCTTCGAGGCTTGGTAGCTTTTTCTCCAGTGTTCATTTTGCGGAAAGACGGGGGAAACAAAGCCGCCAAGCCACAAAGCCTCGAAGGGGGAAATGCGGTGGGATCTGACGCCCCGTCCGGGGCTTGATCCGATCTGGGAACACAACCCACGGCTCACGCCGTGGGCTATCGTCTGTCGGTGCTCCGCACCTGTCGCGGCGGCGAGCGCGCGGATGGACACGTCGGGTTGGCAGCGGGCGGAGTCCGGCTGCTCTTCGCGGCCTTCGCGGCTTCGCGTGAGACAAGATCCGGCGATGGGTGTGCATGAGCTGACGCACAGCTGCACGGAAGAGTCGGTGCGGGGTTCGCACCTCGTTCCTTTTCAATCCTCGCGGCGGCGGGTGCGGAACGGAAACTCACGCGAAGGCGCGAAGACGCGAAGAAGGCTGGGCGTTCGGTGTTTCTTTCGTTCCCTTCGGCAGGTCCCGCCTTCTTGGCGGCTTCGAGGCTTGGCGGCTTTTCTCCCGTGTTCCCTTTTGCGGAAAGACAGGAGGAAACAAAGCCGCCACGCCGCCACGCCTCGAAGGGGAAAGTGTGGCGGCATCTATCACCCCATCCGGGGCTCGATCCGATCCGGGAACGCAAACCACGGCTCACGCCGTGGGCTGTCGTCTGTCGGTGCTCCGCACCTGTCGCGGCGGCGAGGGCGCAGGTGCGAAGGTCGGGTTGGAAGCGTGGTCAACGGAAGGGTGGGGCCGACCGCCCTTCGAAGCCTGCCCTGGAGTTGACAGAGTCGGGGTGGTCCTTCATGACGTTGCACCAACAGCAAAGCCATCGTCACCCCGTGAAAACTCCCCTGCCCCAACGTCCCGACGGATTCACGCTCATCGAGCTGTTGGTCGTGATCGCGATCATCGCGATCCTTGCCGGAATGCTCCTGCCGGCGCTGGCGAAGTCCAAGTACAAGGCCAGCCGGATCACCTGCGTGAACAACATCCGGAGCCAGTACCTCCCGCAGATCATGTACGCGGACGACAACAACGGGCGGTTCCAGCAGCACGATGATGGCAGTCCGGATTACCACCGCACCTCCGGTCGCAAGGACAGCATCGTGGACTCGATGAAGGGAAAGTACCTATCCGTGACCAAGGTCCTGATCTGTCCGATCACGGCAAAGACGTTCGGCAAGCTGTGGCTGAACTACGCCAGCATGACGAACTTCGCCGACGCCACGACGCGCGACTACGGCGGATGGGACACGCCCGCGGCGATGGTCTACACGCCCTACATGTGGTTCGCGAACTTCCCGGGCATGAAGTTCCAGTCCCTCAGCGGCAGCAAGGATCCGGCGGCGGCCGACATCGAACCGGCGTGGCCCAAGCGCGCCGACGAATGCGATTCCTCACGGGCCTTCATCACGCACCGCGTGAGCGACACGCCTGGGTCGGTGACGTGGGACGTCGGGCACCTGGGCCGGTTCAACGCGCCCAAGGTCAGCCGCCACTTCCTCGAATTCTCGCTGAGCCCGGACCAACCGGTGGGCCAGGCCGACGGCAGCGTGGTGGTGCGACCCAAGATGCAGATCAAGGCCCGGGCGGTCGGTGGACCGGGCGGGAACACCGTCTTCTGGTACTGAGGCCTGGCTTCAGGCCCGGACGTGCCCCTGCCCGTATCCCATCCACTTGTACGAGCACAACTCCTCCAGTCCCATGGGACCCCGGGCACCGATCTTGTCGGTGCTGATGCCGATCTCGGCGCCCATGCCGTACTCGTATCCGTCGGTGAACCGCGTGGACGCGTTCCAATAGACGGCGGCCGAATCCACCTCCCGCAGGAACCGATCGGCCGTGGGCGCATCCGCAGTGACGATGGCATCCGAATGCCCGGACCCATAACGGGCGATGTGTTCGGTGGCGCCGCCGACGCCGTCGACGACGCGCACGTTGATCACGTAATTGTTGTACTCGGTGGAGAAATCCTCCTCGGACGCGGCCCGAACGAGGACGTCGCGCCCCGCGAGAACCTTCTGGAGGACCGGCATCGACTCCGGGTCCGCGCGGAACTCGACGCCCTTGGTGGCGAGACGTTCGGCGGCGGCGGGAAGGAAGGCGGCGGCAACCGGACGATCCACCAGCAGCGTCTCCGCGGCGTTGCAGGTCGACGGCCGCTCGCACTTCGCGTTGAAGAGGATTTCCTCGGCCATCCGGAGATCCGCCGCGCGATCCACGAACACGTGGCAGACACCCTTGTAATGCTTGATCACGGGCACCCGGCTGCTGGCCGTCACCGCGCGGATGAGGCTCTCGCCGCCGCGCGGCATGCACAGGTCGACGTACTCGGTCAGGGAGAGCAATTCCGGGACGGCCTCGCGATCGGTGGTGGGCACCACCTGGATGGCGTGGGCCGGAAAGCGGTCCCCGAGGACGCGGCGTCCGGCGGACACCAGCGTGTCGGCGATCAACCGGTTCGAGTTCAGGGCTTCCTTGCCGCCGCGCAGGATGGTGGCGTTCCCGGTCTTGAAGCACAGCGAAGCCGCCTCGGCGGTGACGTTCGGGCGCGACTCATAGATGATCACGATCACACCGATGGGCACCGATACCTTCACCAAGCGGAGTCCATTCGGGCGCGTACGTTCGTCGAGGGTGCGCCCGACCGGATCCGGCAGGGCGGCCACCTCGCGCAAGCCAGCGGCCATCGCAGAGATGCGCGGTGCCGTCAGCGCCAACCGATCCATCATGGCCGGGGACAATGCGAGGGATTTCCCCACCTCGAGGTCGCGGGCGTTGGCATCGATCAACACCGGCGCGGCCGCCTCGATGGCATCCGCCATCGCGAGGAGGCAGGCATCCTTCTCGGCCGACG
>Ga0172373_10009773_pt1 | contig 11836 bp, 7 predicted proteins | sample Lak10m_2_FD_114546 | JGI IMG/M metagenome (GOLD analysis project Ga0172373, IMG submission 114546) | Freshwater microbial communities from Kabuno Bay, South-Kivu, Congo - kab_092012_10m | ecosystem: Environmental > Aquatic > Freshwater > Lake | place: Democratic Republic of the Congo: South-Kivu... | reverse complement strand
GTATCAACAGCGATGCCGATGTTGATATACTTTTTATAGATGACCTCATTGGTATCCAGATCGAGGCTGGTATAGAATATCGGGAGGTTGCGCAGAACAACAGAAACGGCCTTGGCAATAATAGCCGTCATGGTCAGACTGCCACCGGCTGCCTTGACCTGATCTTTGTATTGCTGGCGCAGGGCCTCTATTCTGGTGATATCAATTTTTTCCGAAATCCAGGCATGCGGGATGGTCTGTTTGGCGTAAGACATGGCTTCCACCGTCTTGATGGCCACGTTGCCCTGCACCTTGCGCTCCGTTTCTCCGAATTTGCTAAAGTCGGGCAGTGGTTTACGGGCAATCGGGCCGGCTGAGGAACCACCTCCGGTGTCCACCTTGCGTTTCACGTAATCCACCACATCCTTGTAGGAAATACGGCCGGAACCGTCAGCCGGGCGGATATCGGACAGGTTGACACCAAACTCCTTCGCGCGCTTGCGGGCGAGGGGCGACACGCGCAGAGAGCCTGAAGCCGCCGCCTTCTCGGGGGCTGGAGCAGGCGCTGCGGCTGCCGCAACAGGAGCTGCAGGGGCAGGAGCGGCTGCCGGAGCCGGGGCCGATACCGGAGCGGCAGGAGTAGCCGGAGCGGCATCACTGGCTTGCAGGCGCAGTACCGGAGTACCTTCAGTGACTTCATCGCCTTTCTTTACGAGAATCTCCTCAACTATGCCGTCAACGTCAACGGGCATTTCTGCATCTACCTTGTCGGTGCCAACAACAATCACTACCTGGTCTTTGCTGACCTTGTCGCCGGGTTTGACGAGAATATCTGTTACTTTACCACTGACGCCGTCGCCGAGAGAAGGAAGTTTGAATTCGTAAGCCATATCTGAATGGATTTTATCCCTTTATTCGTGTGATGAACCGGATATTCCGGATGAACTTCAATTCGGGCCGCAAAGATGCTGTAAGTTTGCGGGAAAATATCAATCTTGAGCCCTAAAATGTGCATCGCTATGCCAAAACGATATACACTGGAGGCCGGCAACCTGGCCAACATGCGCGCTGTGGAGTTCGAACTCCCGGTGCCCAAATCAGACGAAGTAAGCATTGCGGTCAAAGCAATCGGACTGAACTTCGCCGATGTCTTTGCTATCTGGGGCCTTTACGGAGCAACACCGGAGGGTTCTTTTACGCCCGGACTCGAGTATGCCGGCGTCGTGGAGCGCGTCGGATCCGACGTTTCACACCTGAAACCAGGCGACCGGGTCATGGGTGTTACCCGCTTTGGTGCCTATACCACACACATCAACATTGACGCGCGCTATGCCATTCCTTTGCCGCAGGACTGGAACTTTGAACAGGGCGCAGCATATTTGGTTCAAACGCTGACCGCATATTATGGTATGGTTCACCTTGGTGCCATGCAAAAGAATCAGGCCGTGCTGATACACAGCGCTGCAGGTGGCGTAGGACTGCAGGCCGTGCAGATTGCTCGGGCGTACAACTGCTACACCATTGGTACTGTAGGCAGCGAGAGCAAGGTTGAATTTGCACTCGGGAAAGGATACGACAAGGTAATTGTACGGGGAAAAAACTTTAAAGACGATTTGAAAGCTGCTCTCGACGGCAAGCCGCTGGAGCTGGTGATGGACAGCGTAGGGGGCGACTACTTCACCATTCCATTCCGGATGCTGGCGCCCATGGGACGTGTCATCGTATTCGGTTCGGCAAGATATGCGGCTCCGGGCGATAAACCCAACAAATGGCACATGCTCAAACTGTGGCTCCGTCGTCCGAAAATTGACCCGCAGATTCTCCCCGAGAAAAACAAGGGCGTACTCGGATTCAACCTGATCTGGCTGTACGAGCGGGCCTGGCTGATGCATCAGTTGCTGAAAGAACTGGAAGCGCTGAATCTGGAAGCACCACACGTGGGGCATATTTTCCCGTTTGAGCAACTGCCCGATTCTGTCCGGCTCTTTCAGACCGGCAAAACGGTGGGCAAGGTGGTAGTGACAGGATGACATAAACCCGCTACCTTTCGGATTCCATTTTACAAAAAATTACTTCCATGAGTAAATTCCTGCCCGTCATCGCACTGCTGCTTCTCTCGATAACCGGCAACAGCCAGCGTGTGGATACCCGCCTGTATGAACTGCGCATCTACCAAACGGAACCCGGCAGGATGACTGCACTGCTCAACAGGTTTACCCACCACACCCTGGGTCTGTTTGAAAAACACGGTATGCGCAACGAGGGCTACTGGTTGGCAAATGCAGACTCCAACCTGCTCTATTATGTTCTCTCCTACCCCGACATGATATCCCGGAATGCAGCGTGGAAAGCATTTGGGGATGATCCAGTCTGGCAAAAGGTGCGGTCGGAGTCGGAGCAATCGGGCAAAATTGTAGCCAGCGTGGTTTCTGTTTATCTGACAAAAACCGACTTTTCCGACTTCAGATGGAATCGGGGGGCGAAAAAAGCGCGCAAACACCCAATGGTTTTTGAACTGCGCACCTATACCTGTCATCCGGGACGCCTGCCGGCGTTAATGAACCGTTTTCGCCAGCATACCACCCGCCTTTTCGAAAAACACGCGATGAAAAATGTGATTTACTGGACATCCGTGGAAGAAGGCGGCGAGCAATCGAAGCTGGTATATCTGCTGGCACACGACTCTGTAGATGCCGCAAAGCACTCCTTTGATACATTTGTCAAGGATCCGGCCTGGATCAAGGTTCGGGACGATTCCGAAAAGGACGGAAAAATTGTCTCCAAAATCGAGTCCGTCTTTCTGCATCCCTTATCATTTTCAAATATCAGGTAAGATGGCCTCGTTTACCTGCATCAGACAATGAAAGACATATTTACCGGCCTTCTCTTTGCCATGTTGTGGTCTTCCGCCTCGGTAGTTACCAAGTTCGGACTACAGACATCCGAGCCTTTTGTGATCACCAACACACGGTTTGTACTGGCCGCCCTGCTGATGCTGATCTGGGCACATCTGGTGCGCAGGCAACCGCTACCTGCACCTTATGAATACAGAAAACTGCTGATATACGGAATGCTGAATTCCAGTATTTACCTGGGGGCATTTTCGTTGGCCATGCGATATACCACTGCGGGACTCGGCACCCTCTCCCTGGCACTGAATCCGCTGCTGATTGCCATAATAAGTGCGGCTTTTCTGAAAAAAAAGGTCGGAAATGCTATCTGGACTGGTTTGTTGCTGGGTATTGCCGGAGTGGGTATCGTCACATTTCCTGTCCTTCAGAACAGTACCGCCACGCCGCTCGGTGCAGGTCTGCTTTTCGGCAGCATGATTTCCTACTCGCTGGGGACGGTTTACTTTTCGGGTATTCCCTGGACCATTCCCAGACTGGTTATCAATGGCTGGCAGATACTGTTTGGAGCACTGACCCTGTTGCCCTGCACCCTGGGGCTTACCGACTGGGAGCACCACCAGTGGACGGCCACATTCTGGGCCACCGTTGTCTGGCTGATTATACCTGTTTCGATTGTAGCTGTACAGCTCTGGCTATACCTGCTGCATCAGAATCCGGTAAAGGCAGCACTCTGGCTGTACCTTTGTCCGGTTCTGGGCTTTTTTTATGCCTGGCTGCTGCTGGGTGAACCTGTTACGCTCTACACTGTTGTTGGTGCCGTACTGGTTATCTGGGGCTTGTATATCAGTCAGCGACCGGATCACAGGCGGTCGGACGGATGACAAACAGGTACAACAAACGGGAGAACAAGAGCGTATCCAGGATTTATTCCGGTTTGACTGACAAGAGATCAAACCGGGTAATGGCGAACCGACACCTCATTTTTTCACAAAATGACGTACCTTTGTCATAAAGCACTACGCAAAATGAGCAGTCATCCGAGTCCGTACAAAAAAGCCAACACACTGGTTGAAGTGGATAATGCAGTCCGGTTCGATGTGCCGGTAACTGCGGAGCACCCGTTTTATACTGATTTTTCCGACGTACGCGGCGATTTTGAAGATCGGATGATATACAAAACGCTGAATGTACATTCCAGAACATTGGTATATAACAGGGAGGCAAACAGAGCAAACAGGGCGCTGTTGTTCCTCGCAGGTATGCGAGGCTCGGGCAAAACCTCGGAACTGGCCAAAATCACGGGAAAACTCCATAACAAAGACTGTTTTTTCTGCGTAACCTGCAACCTTGACGAAGGTCTTGATCTAAATGACATGGAATACATGGATGTCCTGATATTCCAGATTGAGCGACTGCTTGAGGAACTTGATCACAACCGCATAGAGATGGATCGCGAGGTGCTTGACTCTCTCTTTATCTGGTTCAGTGAGAGAGTCAAGGAAATAAACAAGAGCATAATCAGAGAAGGCGGTTTTGAACTGGAAGCCGAGGCGAAAACTCCCGGCTTGCTCACTTTTCTAGGACTAACGGCCAAAATAAAGTCGAATATTACAGGAAACAAGGAAAATGCAGAGAAAATCAGAACCACATTCCGAAGTAATTTCACCGACTTCACCCTGAAAATTAATGAATTTATTGAGGGTGTCAATATTGAACTACGCAAACGGGAGATTGCGCAGGAAATCCTTTTTGTTATTGACGGACTGGAAAAAACAGCTACCTCTGATATCAGAAAAAAAATAGTTATTGATGAAGCTGACAGAATCAGGCAGATAAAGGCTAACACAATTTTTACACTTCCAATAGAACTGATGCCCCTAGCCCAGAAGCTCATGCAGTTCAGCACTGTCGTGTCGTTCCCATTTGTAAAGATAAGGGAGAGAGACGGAACCATCGTGGAAGAGGCCGTGAGTCGTTTCGAGGAGTTTGTTTCCCGTAGAATCAACCTTGATTTGTTCGACAGCCGTGAGACCGTTCGAGAGGCAATACTTTTGGGTGGCGGCTCTCCCCGCGAACTTTTACGCATTCTCGAATTCGCCAATATGTATGCAAATGAGGATGAAAACAAGATATTTCGACGCGACCTGGACAAAGGAGTACAAAAGCTGGCAGCGCAGACAACCCGGTATATCTCGGCAAGAGATCTGGAGCTGCTCAAACAGTTAAAAGAAGCCAATGAAAAAGGTATTCGTATTCCCTTCGACGGCGACTGGCAGGACTTGCTCGAAAAACTTATCGTGCTGGAGTACAATGACGGAACCTACAAACGAGTGAATCCGATTGTCGAGATTTCTCCGCTCTACCAGCAATATGTCTAATTACGCCGATGAAACACGCCCTCTGTTCAAACTCCTGAGAACGGAGGCTTTCCGATTTGTGATTGTACATTACAATCGCGAATATCTTGTTCACCGGCTTGAAGACGATCTCCGCGCTTTATTTCCCGACAGGCCCCTACTCAAGGCCGATGCAGAAACTACTGATTATCAGGAAATTATGGACGCTTATTTTTCTATTAACCGCGGCTTTTTCTTCCTCGAACACTTCAACGACGTCTTGATGGAAGACAGGGGCACCCGAAATTCAGAAAGTCCGGAACAAACCGAAAATAATAAAAGAAAACGCCACATAACAGCCGGTCTGAATCTTCGCAGGGATAAACTGGCAAAAAAACCGATTGCTTTATTTATCTTTATCTCTGCCGATGCTCCTGGATTATATGCCCGAATCATCATGGAAAAAATGCCTGATTTGTGGTCTTTCCGATCTGTCTTGCTTGATCTTGCACAAGAATTACCAGTCATTCCCAGCAGACGCAGTTACAACAGGCTCTCAATCCGTGTATCCCCTAAAGCACTGGATGAACTTAACCGCCTGAACAGGCTGCTTGAAAAAACTCCGGAGCATGAAATTGCTTACCGACTTACTCTGTATCCGCAGATAGTTTCAGGTGCCATCCGAACAGGGAACTATGACCTGGCCTGGTCTGTACTTGAAGACTGGAGCAATCAGGGCGCTGAAGAAGACCAAATTTCAATTCTGACAGAAAAGGGAAATATCAGCCTGACGTTAAAAAACTATGATGATGCGCTGAAATATTATCTGGATGCTGAAAGGCTTTCCAGGCAAAAATCCGGCCAACCTGACCATCAGATACTATTGAAAATGGGAGAAACTTGTATAGAATCAGGAAATTTGCGTATAGCGTTATCATATTTCTTGACTGCATTTCGATTTTTTAGTAAATCCCCTGTCGAGGATTCCGCCTCGATATCAAACAGGCTAGGGCTACTTTCATCCCACAAATTTATTGGAGAAACCTGCGCTTTATCCGGAAATCTGATACAGGCTTTATCTCACTTTGAAGAATATAACAGGCTGATTAATGAATTTTCTGATTCCATTCAGGATTTCAAAGTCATGTTGGCCTCGTCACACGAAAAAATTGGTTCAGTGTACTTGCGTATGGGAAACGCCTCAAAAGCTCTATACCATTTCAAGCAGTTTTATTATCTGGTAGAGGAACTCCGGGAGGAACAGCCCGAAAACCCGGCCATCATCAATGACTATGCAATAGCTTGCTCAAAACTCGGACAGGCCTACCTCACAGTTGACCAAACTGAACTTTCACTGAATTATTTCAAGGAGGCTAACCTGATAGTAAAGAGTCTGTACGAATTGAATAAAAATGAACCTGATGTTAAAACAGCCCTGGCGATTTCGCATGCTTTTCTTGGCGATGCCTGCACTGCACTTGGACAAAAACCACTGGCGCAACAGCACTATTTATACAGCCATCAACTGGCAAAAGAGTTAACTGAACAGTACCCGGACAACCTGCAGTACAAAAATCAACTGGCCATCTCCTATTCCAGCCTTGGATATGATTACACCGCACAATTGGATAAAAAACGGGCTCTTGACTGTTTTGAAAAATCAAACGGGCTCTTGCTGGAAGTTTATAATTCATCGAGCGAAATTGTTGAATACAGGGAAGAGCTGATTGAATCATACAAACGACTGGCCTGGTTTTATTCTACTCAAATTAACAATCAGGAAAGAGCAGAGCAATACCTTGAAAAGGTGAACAGCCTGGAGCGTATCCAGAATTCTCTCACCGGGTGAAAAACGCATCATTTGGATGATTCGCCCCCTCGAATATAGAATAAACACAGCGAAAGGTATGGGCATCTGACCGGGTAGAAATCAGCTGTTACAGTTTCTCAAGTACAAATCTGTTATTCAGCGGCTGTATCGGGCGCGCATTGACTTCATGGCGTGCTTCAAAATTGGTAATCTGCTGAACACTGGCATTCACAGCCTCTTTCATGACGATCCAGCGGAGCCCCTGTGTGCAAGGAGGTGTAGTCAGTGAACCCGTGTAAGTGTAGTACCCTCTTTGAATCGGCAGAATATCGTCGAGATTGATCGTTGTATTTGTTGCGACCTCTTTCATTTGTTCAGCAGGAAACTCGGAAAAGTATTTGTTCAGAAATGGATTTTCCTGATTTCCCGTTCCTTTTACGAAAACTGCAACTACAGCCAGGTTCCCTGTAACCGGATCTTTGTGTACAAGGTGCATTTCCATGTCGTGAAACGAACCATCCACCGCATGCTCGCTGTGCGTGTGGTAATGGAATTGTTGAAATTCGAAGGTCACTCCATCAACCGTGAGTTTGTTGGTGGAACTACCCTTGTTCACCTGCACAGTATGACCGTTATCAACAATACTGATGTTGAATGGATTGTAATTGAACTCGAGCTCATCCAGCAGAGTCTTGATTGTCTCTGAAGTGACAATATTAATAGGTGTCTGAACAGTACCCGCACAGTCGGTGTAACCCAGTGTTGCCCAGTCGGTATTTTCATAGTCCCAGTGCGGAGTGGTTTCCTCATCCTTTTTACATCCAGTCATCAGGATGATACAAATAGCCATTGCAGACAAAGCGTGAAACCTCAGATTATTTTTTTTGTACATGAAAAATTGTTTGTTTATTAAGAGCTTGTTCAGGCACATCACCTCAAAAAGTCCGCCGCCAGCTGATTGACTGTTTCCGACTGTTCAAACATCACAAAATGTCCCGCTTTCGGGATCATTTTCAACTGCGCCGCGGGCATGCGCGAGGCACCACGCTCGGCCACCTTCCGGGTGGGTCCTCCGTGCAGATAGTTGTATCACCATCACGGCTCCTCGCTGCCTGCCTCCATGGGTACGCTGTTCGGTTCTGTCAGGCGACACGCGCCCGAGTTATTCGACGAACTGAAGGGGTTATTGCAGAAGCGGGGCATTATGGGGGGTATTGACCAGCGGATTTTTGTTCTGCCAAATACCTCATATCCAGCGGTTAATAAACCTGCCCCTCAAACAAATCATCCATGGTGAGAGAGGCATCCACGAGACCGGCGGCATACTGATTCTCCTTCAGACCAAACGTGGTAATCATGGTCAGAAAAAGTTGTTTGCGGGTTTGTGTAGCTTCGCTGAATGCCGCCAGTTTATTCCTGTATGCCATAGCAGAGGTTTTGTCAATGGAGAGTTCCGCACCGTAAAATTTTATCTCGCAGATATTGATTACACGGTCATTCCGGTCAATAAGAAGATCAATCTGCGTTCCTTCCTCGTTTTTGGATCCTTTTCTGAAAAAAGAGGACGCTGTGGCAAAGACACCTGTGATACCCAGTGCCTTTTTTATCTGTGGCAAATGTTTGAGACAAATATTTTCAAATGCATAACCTGCCCAACTGATATAAGCCTGTGTTTTGCTGAGTTGCTGCCATGTCCCGGCTCCCTCATATCTGTTGTTTTCCATAAATTGCAGGTAAAAATGAGAAAATTCATCGGTAAGACGGTATAAAGCCTCCTTCTTCCTTTTCCCAAAGGGCTGAGTCACCGAGATAAATCCGGAGTGAAGGAGTTCATCCATGATCGTGGAAGTCCCTCCTCCATCGGGCATTCGGCTTAACTGAACTATTTCGGAGCGGGTCAGACCCATTTTTCTGGTTGCCAGTGCACGGATAACCCTGATATGTGAGTCTGAATTCTCAAAAAGTGAAGCATACAGCTTGGAAAATTCGTCCCACAGCAATCCGTTTTCCGAAAAACAAACGGCATCTATGTTCTGGGAGGCACTTTTCCCGGCCTCAATCTGATCCAGATAATGAGGAACTCCACCCATAGCCATGTAAATATGAAGTATCTGGTAGCGATCAAAATTAAGTTTCCTGGATTTCAGGAACAGCTCGGTTTCCGCCAGATTAAATGGTTTCAGGTATATCCGCCTCGTGATACGGTTATGCAGACCGCCCTTGTTGTGCACAACATTTTTGATCATCCAGGATGCCGCTGATCCGCAAATGACGACTACGACTAGCTGACTGACCGCCCAACTGTTCCAGAACCAGCTGAGTCCTTTCAGGAAACCGGACTTGTGCGTGGCCAGCCACGGAAGCTCATCCAGAAATACAACGATTTTCCCGGATTTTTCTCTCGATTCCAGGAATCTGGAAAGCAGGTAAAATGCTTCCAGCCAATCACCGGGTTCAGTAAGCGGAAAAGCACCACCGGAATATTTGACGAGTTGTAACATGAAATTCCGCAATTGCTCCTGACGGGTGGCATGCTGAATCCCTGTGATTTCAAAGTCAATCCTTTTGTCGTAAACGGATTTCACCAGGTAGGTTTTACCTATTCTGCGACGCCCTATGACAGAAATCATTTCTGCCTGACGGGAAAGCAGGGCATTTTCGAGTATTTTCTTCTCTTCAATCCTCCCGATTAATGGATTTTTGTGCATCATTCAACCCGATTAGCTGCGGAATCTACTCAATTTGGACCACATTCCGCGAGTAATAAAAATTATTACTCGCGGAATCAATGCAAATATATACACATTCCGCGAGTAATAAAAATTATTACTCGCGGAATCTATTTTATTTGAACCACATTCCGCGAGCAATAGCATTCGAAAAACCCCGCACCTACATCAGTTTGAGTCCCAGTATCACTGCCGTTCTGTAGTACTCTTTGCCAAAGAATCCGCTCACTACGTCAATCCGGAGGGGTCTGATCGCCTTGATTCCGATATTCTCAAAGCCGATGTTTACTTCCCAGTAAGGCAGTTTTCCGGTGTAGGCCGGATCCATGGATGCCTGGCTGGCGTAATACACGCCCGCCCCGAATACTTCCTTCAGGTTCAATTTCCTGATGCCGGGGATGCGATCGAGCAGAATTCCCTGCAAATGATGCTGGAAATGGGCCTCGACGAAGGGTTTGTCGGTGGCATAAGCATAGTATGGCAGCATCGGAAAACGACGCGAGTACTGATTGGGGTTAAAGATAAATGTCTGGTTTCCAAGCGGCTGATAAAGGTCCATGAACGACATTTTCCTGTTCCGCAGGAATGCTCCGGTGCGTACACTCCATTCGGAATAGCCCGCCAGTCCCCACTTCAGGTAGTCCTGACTCACCTGCAGGGAGGCAAAATCGAAATCAGCATCACTGCCCAGCAGACCGGGGATGGCCTTGCGATATCTGAAGTCAATAACCGGCCACGCCGAGCCGGAATACACGCGCTGCCCGGGAAAGGAACTGTAGGTTTCCCCGAAGGAGAAGCGCAGATTGGCCTCCAGAGCGAAAATTTCCGGTGCTGCAAACCCGGCAGCACCGATCAGGTCGGGAACCGGGGCATTGGGCGTATAGGCAGGATCCGGTGATTTCCTCCACCTGAAATCGCTGTTATTTTCGAGAGGCGAACGGCGCGCCCAGTCAGCAGAAACACGATAGGAGAACCCGGGCACAGGGTGCTGACTGAATTCCAGTTGCAGAAAGGTTTTATCGAACAACTTCATGTAATTCCGCCCGAACCAGAGTGTATATAACTCGTTCAGGGCATGACCAATTGGCTGTCCCTCATTGAACTGTGTAGCCCGCGTACCGCCCGTCAGTTCTATCTCCGTCTGCCGGATACTTTCCAGTTTGTGTTTCACGCTCAGCCACCCGCGCAAGCGCTTCTCTGCAAATCCGTAATTAATACCGGCTTTGGCGTTCCAGAACCGGGTACCTTCCTTGTCCGACTTGAACATCAGCTCCGGTACTGCATCGAACAACCAGCCCTGCACAGTGTTGAACTGAACCCAGTTCAAAGGGCCGGGAATGGTGATTGACCTGTTCAGCCGCGATTTTTCCCACGTGTAACCGGTCAGCAGGTTGTTTACCCCGAATTTGTTCCCGACGCGGTCGAGGCTGTCCTGCCAGGCTTCCGAGTTCCATATTTGTTGCAGACTGTCTTTCCGCGTATAGTCTCTGGTCTCTTCATCGGTAAGCGGAACAGGTCTTGTTTCTGTCCAGTAAGCGGTATCACGGTCTGCCGCGCCGTCTTCCACCTTAAATGTCTCTTTCCCCCAGAAATCCTTCTCAAATTCAGTATTGAGTTCATATCTGGAAAAAACACCGTTGAAAAATCCTTCAACACCGAAACCCAGCAGATTGAAGCGGAAACTGGTAATCTGTGAAATAACACGCCACAGATCGGGCCTGTCGAGCAGCACAAACTGCTGCTGGATGCGCATCGTGTCGAGCACCGGCTGCTTGACATTCGATCCGGTTACAAACAAATCCACGCCTGCCAGATTCCACCAGGAATCCACCACATACAGATTGCCACTGAATACCGGATCGGCCGACCGTTTGGGAATAACCTGAATTTTCTCGATGGTAAATCCGTTCGGATCGGTATAGCTGCCCAGGTAGTTGAAATTGTAGTAGTTGAACGCATTGTCGGCCAGCGGCGAGAGGATATCGCGCTCTACGTTGACGGTTTCGTTGTACAAATCAAAGTCCACCAGATTGGAGCGGTTCAGGCTGAATCCGGTCATATTGCCGCTTACCTTGCTGGATACCATTACTTCCTTCCTGCGCGCGGGCGACAGCTGCGTGTGCACGCGGG
>Ga0172373_10009772_pt1 | contig 11836 bp, 8 predicted proteins | sample Lak10m_2_FD_114546 | JGI IMG/M metagenome (GOLD analysis project Ga0172373, IMG submission 114546) | Freshwater microbial communities from Kabuno Bay, South-Kivu, Congo - kab_092012_10m | ecosystem: Environmental > Aquatic > Freshwater > Lake | place: Democratic Republic of the Congo: South-Kivu... | reverse complement strand
GTTCGGATTCCGTCGCGTTCATGATCTGCAGGCGGTAAACATTCTCGGTTTTGCCCGCTTCCACCACACGCGCCATGACACCACGGTCGCGGATCACGTCGACCTTGAACGGCGTGCGTGTGGTCAGCGTCACCACAATCGCTGTGACGATGGTGGTCAGAATGGCGGTGTACACCAGCACCCGTGGCCGAAACACGTGGCGCTTGACCTGCTGTTGCGTCCAGCCGTTGGCGATGGCGTTCTCGGTGGAATATTTGATCAACCCGCGCGGATACCCCACCTTGTCCATCACGGTGTCGCACACGTCCACGCAGGCACCACACCCAATGCACTGGTATTGCAAGCCATTGCGGATGTCGATGCCCGTCGGACACACCTGCACACACAAGCTGCAATCCACGCAGGAACCCAGGTTCAGTTGTGCCAGATCGGCCTTTTTGGAGCGTGCGCCGCGCGGCTCGCCCCGGCCAGCGTCGTAGGTCACGATCAGGGTGTCGCGGTCAAACATCGCGCTTTGAAAACGCGCATAAGGGCACATGTGCAGACAGATGTTTTCGCGCATCCAACCTGCGTTACCGTAAGTGGCAAAACCGTAAAAGATGGTCCAGAAAATTTCCCACGACCCCAAGTCCAGCGCCATCACCTCTTGTCCCAACACCCGGATCGGTGTGAAGTAGCCCACAAAGGTGTAGCCGGTCCAGACCGCAATGGCCAGCCAGATGAAGTGCTTGGCAAACTTGCGGCCGAACTTTTCTGCCGTCATGCCGGCTTCGTCACGGCGCATCCGGGCGGACCGATCGCCTTCCGTCACTTTTTCCACCCACAGAAAAATCTCGGTATACACCGTTTGCGGACACGCGTAGCCGCACCACAGTCGCCCGGCCACGGCGGTGAACAGGAACAGCGACAAGGCGGCAATGATCAACATCCCCGTCAGGTAAATCAGGTCTTGAGGATACAGCACCAGCCCAAACAGGTAAAAGCGGCGCACGCTCAGGTCGAACAGCACGGCCTGGCGTTGCCCCCATTCGACCCACGGCAGCCCATAGAAGATGATCTGGGTGACCCACACCATCACCCAGCGCCAGTTGGCAAAAAAGCCTTTGACGCTGCGCGGATAGATTTTCTGATGCCCCAGGTGCATCGACGTGTCACCGTCGTCAGGTAGCGCAGCAGCGATCGGGATGACTTTTTTAGTCTTGTCCGCGTGGGCGTTCATCTTCAGTCCTCAAATATTTCACGCAACCGATTGTCGGTCCGATGCCGAGCCGACTGAAGCCAAGGCTTATTCGGCAAAGTCACTGGGAACAACCAAGGGTCTTGATACTCCTTGGAGTGTAACTTTCACACACATCAGGGCCGAGTGACTCAGGTCACTTGCGGCGTGATCGACTCGGCGTAGTCGTACAAAGCCTCCAGGATCGCCTGTCCGCGCTCATCGCAGGACTCGACGCGTTCATCGAGTTGGTCAAACAAGGCAGTCACCGTCAAGGCACCCGCTTGCCCCTCCAGCAGACGCGCGCGCCGGTGGTTTTCCCAAGCCTGAACCTCATCAACCGACAGCGTCTGCGCAAAATTGCGCGCCCGGTAGCGCCACCACAGATCGGGCAGGCGCGCATCGTCAAACGCTGGGCGGGCCACCGCCATCTCCGCAGGTGACAGTTGGCGCAGTTCGTTCAGACGGCGCCGGTCGGCGTTGCCGACGAAGCCGCCATACAGGTCTTCATCCACGTCGACTGCCGTGGCCTCACGCTGGAAGACTTCCGCCCAGATGGCACTCATGTCGGGCAAGTCACGCGCCACCTGGGCATGTGCCAACTGCGCCTCCAGATCCACACCCCAACGCTGCGCCATGGCGGGGCTGAGCACCTTCAGGTTGCTCATCACCATGGGCGACTTGTTCAGGTGCACGGATTTGATTGGCAGCCGCTTCACGCCCTCGGGCAGGTCGCTGGACTTGGTGAACAGGCGCTGTTGAATGTGCGCGGCGTTGAGCCCCGCCAGCTCGGCCGGGTTCTGCGCCAAGTCCCACGCCAGCAACTCATTTTTGTTGCTGGGGTGCATGGCCAAAGGCCACATCAGCGCCAGGCAACCCCGCTCGGGCGCAAACATGCCCGAGATGTGAAAAAACGGACGCGCATTGGCTTGCGTGGCCGGCAGCCCCAGCTCCGCCAGCACCCGGTCCTTCTTGTGTAGACCAAAGCAGAAGTCGAATAAACGCGGCTGTGCGGTTCTGATCAAGCGCGCCAACGCAATCGTGGCACGCACATCGCTCAGCGCGTCGTGGGCAGACTCGTGCGCCAAGCCGTTGGCAGCAGTCAGATCGGTCAACTTGAAACTGGCGCGCCCTTCGGCGTTCACTGGCCACTGAATGCCTTCAGGCCGCAGCGCATACGCGGTGCGCACCACGTCCAGCAAGTCCCAGCGGCCGCAATCGTTTTGCCACTCGCGCGCGTACGGATCGATCAAGTTGCGCCAGAACATAAAGCGCGTGATCTCGTCGTCAAAGCGGATCGTGTTGTAACCCACGCCAACCGTGCTGGGCCACGCCAGCAGTTGCTCTATCTGCGCAGCAAACTGGGGCTCGGGCACGCCCTTGGTCAGACATTCCTGTGGCGTGATGCCGGTGATCAGGCAGGCTTCTGGCTCGGGCAGAAAGTCGTTGGCAGGCTGGCAATACAGCATGACCGGGTCGCCCACCTCGTTCAAGTCAGCATCGGTGCGGATCGCAGCAAACTGCGCGGGCCGGGTGGTGCGCGTGTTGGCCCCAAAAGTTTCGTAGTCGTGCCAAAGAAAGGTATGCGTCATGATCCGGACAAATGTTACATATTTAATAGCTATCTGCCCTTTTTAGATAAGGGCTGGAGGTCATTTTTATTTGCGACGCGCAGAACGCACACCGGGCAGCTCCAACACCTGCGCCAACACCTTGTGCAGGCCCACTGCGTCCGACACCTCCACCGTAAAGGTCATCCAGGCGATACCCTTGATGCTCTGAGTTTGTACGCCGGTGACGTTCATTTTCTCTTTGGTGAAGACCTCGGAAATGTCGCGCAGCAAGCCCTGACGGTCTTGCGCGGTGACGGCCACGTCTACCGGGTAGACCGCACTGCTGGCCGCTTGCCCCAGGCCCCACTCGACGTCGATCAGCCGTTCGCCGTTGCGCGCCACCATTTCGGCCAGGTTCGAGCAATCCTTGCGGTGCACGCTCACGCCCTTGCCACGCGTGACAAACCCAACGATCGCGTCGGGTGGCGCCGGCTTGCAGCAGCGCGCCATCTGCGTCATGAGCGAATCCACGCCCACCACCAGCAAACCCCCTTTGGCGGGATTGTCGAGCGCGCGGGATTTGCGCAGAACGGGGGCGTCGGCGTCAAATTGCGGTGCCTGTGCCGGACGCAGCAATTGCTCGATCTGGCGCAGTGAAAACTCGTCCTTGCCGACGTCCTCAAACAAGGCGTTGGCGCTGTCAAACCCCAGCTGCGTGGCCAGGTCGTCGAGCTTGAGCGCGGTTTTCCCCTCACGCTGCAGCAAGCGCTCGACTGCCTCTCGCCCCTTGGCCACCGTTTCGGACAGCGCCAGCGCGTTGAACCAGGCGCGCACCTTGGTGCGGGCGCGGTGGCTCGCCAAAAATCCCAGCTCGGCGTTGAGCCAGTCACGCGAAGGTCCGCCTTCCTTGACCACACTGACCTCGACCGTCTGGCCATTTTTCAGCGGCGTGTTCAGCGGCACCATCGCCCCATCCACCCGCGCGCCACGGCAGCGATGCCCAAGGTCGGTATGCACCGCGTAGGCAAAGTCCACCGGGGTGGCACCTTGCGGCAGTTCCACAATGGAAGCATCAGGCGTCAGCACGTAAATGCGGTCATCCAGCAATTGTTGGGTCTGCACGCCGGCCAAGTCGCGCTCCCACGCCAGCAGTTGACGCAACACGGCAATCTTGGCGTCATAAGCGCTGCTGGCCGACACCCCGGCGTAACCCTTGGTGCCCGCCTCTTTGTAAGCCCAGTGCGCTGCCACGCCGGTTTCGGCGTGGTCGTGCATCGCCTGCGTGCGAATCTGCACCTCAAGCGGCTTGCCCGCGCTGTCGCGCACCACGGTGTGCAGCGACTGGTAGCCGTTGACCTTGGGCTTGGCGATGTAGTCGTCAAACTCGTCGGTCAAGGGCGTGAAGTGGTGGTGAATCCAGCTCAACGCCGCGTAGCAGTCGGGCACGGTGGCCACCAGCACGCGCAGCGCGCGGATGTCGTACACCTGATTAAACGCCAGCGACTTGCCGCGCATTTTCTTGACGATGCTGTAGATGTGCTTGGGCCGGCCCGACACCTTGGCGTCGATGCCCTGTGCACGCAAATCCTGCTCCAGCTTGTCACGCAGTTGCTGTACCTGAAGCTCGCGCGCCAGGCGCGTTTCGTCCAGCCACTGCGCCACCTGCCGGTAAGTGTCGGGCTCCAGAAACCGGAACGCCAGGTCTTCCATTTCCCACTTGATCTGCCAGATGCCCAGCCGGTTGGCCAGCGGCGCAAACACCTGCAGCGCCTCAGCAGCCAACCCTTCCGGCACCAGTGTCTTGGCCGCAGCAAAGTAACGCAGCGTTTGCAGGCGTGAGGCCAGCCGCAACATTACCACGCGCAGATCGCGTGAAAACGCCAGCAACATCTTGCGCACGTTTTCGGTCTGTAGGGAGGCCGCCTGTTGCGCTGCGGGCGAATCAGTCCGTACCACCGGCTTGGCCAGGCGTGCCTGGCGCTGTACCCGCACCAGCTTGGTGGTTTCCATCGCCAAGTTGGCAAAGTTTTCGCCAAAGGCCTTGGCAATGATCTCCTGCGGCTTGTTCAGGTGGTCACACGCGTACACCAGGTAACTGGCGGCCTGCATCGCCTCGGAGCCACCAATCCCGCGCAAAATAGCGGCGACCGCATCGGCGTGGGTCAAAATGTTTTCACCCGTGTCCAGCAGCTCTGTCGCCAACAAGGGCTCGGCAAACGCCCGTGCGCGCCCCAGTGCCTGATGCTGATCGGGCAGCGCCTGCGCAGTGGCCTGGAGGACCGGTAACGCTTGGCCTTCAGACGGTGCCGACGCGTCGTTTTTCAGTCGACTCTTCATTCAACGCAACAAAAAAGACAGCACGGCCTGAATCTGGTCGGGGGCGATAAACGTGGGGGCGTGCCCAACGCCGGCAAACTCAACCAGACGCGCGCAGGGGCCGCGCTGCGTCATCGCCTGCGCGGTCTGTACGGAAAGCAGGTCCGACTGCGCCCCGCGCACCAGCAAGGTCTCGGCACAAATTCGATCGTACGCCTGCCACAACGCCGCTTGCCCCTGAGCCGCAGACGCTTCAGTGACCGCCTTGAAAGGTTCAGCCAGCGCCGGGTCGTAGCGCAGTGTGAAGCGCCCAGACCCATCAGCCAGCGGCTTGATCTGCGGGCGCGTCAACGCAAGCCACTGCGCTGGCGTATGCGGACCGAAGCTGCTGGCAATTGCCCATAGTGCATCAGCCGCTTGCTGCTCCGATTCAAAAACCGGCACCTTGCCCAGGTACTGGCCAATGCGCCGCAAGGCCTGCCATTCAATCGTGGGGCCAACGTCGTTGAGCACCAGTCTGCGCACCTGCGCATAGGCGGGCAACTCAGGTTGACCGGCTACCCCCAGCCCGATCAGTCCGCCCATGCTGGTTCCCAACCAGTCCAGCGTGCGCGGCTGCAACTGTTCCAACAGTACCAGCATGTCGCCCACATACGTGGGAATCTGATAGCCCTGCGGGTCTTTCAACCAGTCGCTCTGGCCGCGCCCCACCACGTCCGGGCATACCACCTTTACCGGGTGATCTGCCGCGTCACAAAAGGCCTGTGCCAGCGTGTCAAAGTCGCGCCCCTGGCGCGTCAGACCATGCACACACAGCAACTCATGGTGGGCGTCGGGATCACCCCACTGCCAATACGCCATACGATGGCCGCCGTTGGCGTCAGGGCAATGAATGAATTGAAGTATTGGCTCAGGCATGACAGGTGGTGAAGAACAATCCCGGATAATGACCGCATCCTAAATCAAACAGGCACAAGCTCGTGGTTCTGCTGTGGCATGGCCTGACACTCACTGGAGAAAACATGCTCAAAGGTAAAACGGCACTGGTCACCGGTTCGACCAGCGGTATCGGTCTGGGGATTGCAAAGGCGTTGGCGGTGCAGGGTGCCAACATCGTGATGAACGGCTTTGGTGATGTGGAAGGCCCACGCGCCGAAGTGGCAGCATTGGGTGTCAAGACGGCCTACCACCCGGCCGACATGAGCAAACCGGCTGACATCGCCGCGATGATGGCGTATGCCGCCAAACAGTTTGGCCGGGTCGACATTCTGGTCAACAACGCGGGTATTCAGCACGTGGCGCGGGTCGAGAATTTTCCGGTAGACCGTTGGGATGCGATTGTTGCCATCAACCTCAGTAGCGCGTTTCACACCTCGCGCCTGGCTTTGCCAGCGATGCAGGAGGCAGGCTGGGGCCGCATCATCAACTTGGCTTCCGTCCACGGTCTGGTAGCCTCGGCAGAGAAAGCCGCGTACATTGCCGCCAAGCACGGCATCGTGGGACTGACCAAAGTCATTGCGCTGGAAAACGCCACCAGCGGCATCACCTGCAACGCCATTTGCCCGGGCTGGGTGTTGACACCGCTGGTACAAAAACAGGTCGATGCCAAGGCTGCCGCGCTGGGGCTGTCCAACCAGGAGGCCACCAAATTGCTGTTGGGTGAAAAAGAGCCATCGCTGCAATTCACCACGCCCGAAGAGCTGGGTGCGCTAGCAGTGTTTTTCTGCTCCCCCGCTGGCAACAACGTGCGTGGCGTGGCGTGGAACATGGACGGCGGCTGGGCCGCGCAGTAACCGCAGCGTGCGCCCTCAAACCAGTGCTGGCTAAGCGGACTGCTTGAAGGCCATCACCGCCTGGTTGCGCAGGGTGCGTAGCATGGCCAGCTGTTTATCATCGATGCTCAGTTCGCCAGGCGTTGCACAGTCGGCGTAGATCAGCCCCACGGGATGGCCTTTGATGACCAGCGGCAGAATCAAAAAACTCGCCGCGTGAAAGTACCGCTGGTACCACAACGGCAAACGCGCGGCAATGCGTGGATCGCTGGTGTCATGGATCAGGGTATCGGCCGCTTTGCTGACAATCGCCGCAAACAGGTCGGGCGGGCCCTTGCTTTCCAACGCGACACAAAAACTTTTCACAACGCTTTCCACCTCGGCGCCCAAGCCAAAGCGTCCGGTCAACTCGTTGGTTTTGGGATCACGCAGGCAGAAGATCACGCGATGGAAACCCAGCGCCCGATACATGGCTTCCAGGATCATGCGCAACACGTCGCTGAGCTTGAAGTCTTCCACCATGGCATTGGTGATGTCCTGAATGCCTGCCGCCATGGTCTGGGCGGCAATTTCCTGCGGCGACACGACACGGGGGGCGGAGATGTAGTCGCTGTCGTTTTCATGCGCCGTCGCATCCAGCGTTGCGCGCAAGGGCGCTTCGGCGATGACATCGGTCGTGCTGTCAGGGCCACTGGCGACGCCAGCGGAGCCAGCGCCTTCCCCGTCACCCCCTTTTGACTGCGGCCCCAAGAGCCGCGCAGCGGGTGAATGTGACGGTACACGCAGTTCCATCGCGTCGGCCAATTCGGACAACTTGCCACGCGCCGTAGCCGTCACAGCCTTGATCTGATCGGCGTCGACCCCCAACACTTTCGCGTGTTTTCTGGACAACTGCGACAACTGTTGGTCCACCACGTCCGGGTCGGCGTGCAACATTGCATTGGCCATGTCGTTAGCCACGGCAGCACTCCAGCGCAGGTGAGTGCCACTATCCTTGGCACGATGCGCCGGTGGCTCGCCAACCGGTCGAACGATGCAACGCTGAATGCTGTCGGGCAGTCCCCAGGCTTTGGACACCCCCAAGCCCAACTGCTCATACGACAACCCAAGCACGGACAGCGCCGCAGCGTCCTCGGACATCGGGCTGGTGGCATCGCCGATGCGCTGGCGAATCGTAGCGGCCTCTTCGGCAAAGTAAAACTGCGCCAGCATCCGGCCCAGATTTTGAAACAAGGCCCCGATGAACGCCTCTTCGCTCTCGACCTGCGAAGCACCGAGTTCAGCGGCAATCGCACCCGCCATCAAGGCGCGCAAAAACTCCTCCTTGAGCAGTTGCGCATTGCCCTTGTCCTGCATGTGCTCCAAAAGAACCAGACTCAGAGTCAGGTTGCGGATACCGTTGAACCCCACCAGACTGACCGCCCGCGAGACCGTACCAACGCTGTTGCCGCGTGCGTAATGGGCGCTATTGACCAAACGCAACAGCTTGTTGGTCAGCGCAACATCGCGCAGTATCTCGTTTGTGACGCTGCTGACGCTCTCACGCTCGGACGTGGCCATGCTCTGAATGCGCGCAATGGACTCGGACAGCGCCGGAAAGTCACTCTTGTTGCGCATGCGGCGCAGCAAAAAGTCGAGCGTGCTGGCGCCATTTTGCGTTGATGCAGACTCCGCATCGACGCCGCCTCGCGGAATTTCGTCATTCTGTACGGCCGCGTTCAAGTTCACTCCTGGCGCAGTCGAATCGAACCCGACACACTGACCGTCACGGTGGCGGTTCCGGCCTGTACTGGTACGGCACTGGCATCGCTCATGGCGCGCGCGGCCATCATGGGGGTTCTCGGCTGCGGCGTGCCGTCGTCATAACCAACCTGCACATCGTCCAGCACATAACCGTGTGCGCCAAAACCAGCCGCAATTTCGCTCGCACGTTGGCGGAACTGCGCTATCGCTTGCGCTTGCGCCCGGGCTTGCGCCTGCCGACGTTGCTCCGGCGTCAAGCCGTATTCGACGCGACTGATGTTCATACCCTGAACCCGCCCCGCCGCCCGCGCAATCAGGGGCGCATCAGTTCCTTCCAGTACCCATTCGGCGCTGCCTTGCCAGACGCTGATCTTGCCGTCTCGGTCGTATCGGGGCGTCACCGCAAAGTGACCGCTACGCACCTCCATTTGGCCTGGTGCGGCGCTCTGGCGCAACACGCCCGACGCTGCATCCAGCGTGGCCTTGAGCTGCTCTTGTACCGTGGCCGCCTCGTATCCCTGGCGTGTCGTTTGCAGCGTCAGCGTCAACACATCCTGCAGCACCTCAATGTGTGCCGACGCTGAAAGTGCCACCCGCCGTGCTGGCTCCACCCCCACTGGCGTCTCGCAAAAAGCGTTTCCAGCCATTGAGAATACTGTTATTGCAGCTATCATTTTCAGAGTCATGGCAAGGGGTCTCCAAAGAATTCTTCACTTGAGCTTGCGCTGATTATGCGGCTGAATATTTTGTAACAAGCTGTCAACACCCGCAAAAAAAGGTCGGCGCCGGCCGTCAAACCACGCAAAATCCACGTTGTTACAAATCAGAACGAAGGGCAACATCGTGGTGATCCATGCTCAACGCAAGGACAAAATCCTGGTGGTGGACGACGACAGTCGTATCCGCGACCTGCTACGCCGCTACCTGACGCAGGAAGGGTTTGACGTGCTGCTGGCCGAGGACGGCAAGGCACTGACGCGCGTGTTGTTGCGAGACCCTGTTGACCTGATCGTGCTGGACCTGATGATGCCCGGTGAAGACGGCCTGTCGGTGTGTCGACGCTTGCGCGGAGCCAGCAACACCACACCGATCATCATGCTCACTGCCAAGGGCGAAGACGTAGACCGCATCGTGGGTCTGGAAGTTGGCGCCGACGACTACCTGGCCAAACCATTCAACCCACGCGAGTTGCTGGCCCGGATCAACGCCGTGCTGCGGCGCAGGCCACCCACAGAGGTGCCCGGATCTCCGTCCAGCGACAAGGCGGTGGCTCAGTTTGGTGAATTTGTCTTTGACATGGGCGCACGCACGTTGCACAAAGGCAGTGAAGAGCTGACCCTGACGACCGGCGAATTTTCCATGCTCAAGGCACTGGTGCGGCACCCACGCCAGCCACTGTCACGCGAAAAGCTGGCGCAGTTGGCACGCGGACGCGACTTCGAGCCGTTTGACCGTAGCCTGGACGTGCAGGTGTCGCGACTGCGCAAACTGATCGAAGTTGACGCGGCAGTGCCGCGCTACATACAGACTGTATGGGGCGTAGGTTACGTGTTCGTTCCGGATGACCAAGAGTAAGCCCCGTCCCTCCGAACTGGCTTGGTTCGACGCTGACGTCTTTCCCACCTACAAGGCCGGCGTCAGCCTGTTCTGGCGGACTTTTTTCCTGCTGGCTTTGCTGCTGGTGGGCAGCGTGATTGCCTGGACGCAGACCCTGCGCGAGCTGGAATTTGAGCCACGCGCGATCCAGACCGCCAACCAGATCGCGTCCGTGGTCAATCTCAGCCGTGCCGCAGTGATGCATTCTGACGCCATCGCTCGTGTGTCGCTGTTCAAGACCATGAAAGACCAGGAGCACGTCACGATTCGCCCGCGCGAACCTACCGACACCTATCTACCCTTTGACGACGATTACCTGAGTCAGCATATCGAAGCGCAAATTCTGGAGCGCTTGGGCAAAGGGACGCTGGTCGCCAGCAAGGTCAACAACCAGGACGGTCTGTGGGTCGGTTTCTCGATCGAGAAAGACTTGTACTGGCTGCAAACCGAACGCAACCGCTTTGATGAACCGGCGGGCCGCACCTGGATGGTCTGGCTGCTAACAGCTGCGGCGTTGTCGCTCACCGGCGCGGCTTTCATCGCCCGCCTGATCAACCGCCCCCTGAAAGATTTGTCGTTTGCCGCCAGCCGCGTACGCGACGGCGACTTTGAGGCCAGCACGCTGGACGAGTCGGTCAATACCCGCGAAATCCGTGCGGTCAACGTCGGCTTCAATCGCATGACCAAGAAGCTGGCCAAGATCGAACAGGATCGCGCTGTGATGCTGGCAGGCATCTCGCACGACCTGCGCACGCCGCTGGCGCGTCTGCGGCTGGAGACGGAACTCAGCGTGGCCGACGAGCAGGCCAAACAGGACATGATCAGCGACATCGCGCAACTGGACGCGATCGTGGGCAAGTTTCTGGACTACGCCCGCCCGGGCAGCTTGGGTCTGACGGCGGTTTCGCTCAACGACACGGTCGAACACTGCCTTACGCCCTTGCGCAAGCGCCCTGACATGCAATTCAAGGTGGCCCTGCAAGAGCACCTGACTGCGCTGGCAGACCCGGTGGAATTGCAGCGTGTCTTAGGTAATCTGCTGGAAAACGCCGCGCGCTACGGCAAGAGCGTGGACAGCGGCATCGCTGAAGTGGACATCTCGGCGCGCTACCACGAAGACAAGGTCATTCTGCGGGTGCGTGATCACGGTCTGGGCGTGCCGCCGACGCAACTCAAGCAATTGACCACGCCGTTCTTTCGCGGTGAAGCGGCGCGCACCGAAGCCAGCAGCACGGGCCTGGGACTGGCGATTGTGGAGCAAACCATCGCCCGCATGGGGGGCAGCTTTGACCTGACGCTTGCCAGCAGCAGCGGCCTGTGCGCCAATATCCTGCTGCAGCGCGCCACCGCAACAAGCTGAGATCGTCGGCGCACGCTTCTGGCGTGGCGCTCCAAACCGCGTCAACGCGGCCGATGGTTGTTGAAGTTCTGCACCGGCTTGGCGCGGGCTGCCCCCGTTGCGCGCGGCGGCAAACCGGTATGCTGGGTCAACAGTTGGCCAGGTTGCACCGCCTGCCCGGCGCGCATCGGTCGAAGACTTGATGCAGTTGAATTTTTGCGTCGCGCACTCTGGTAACTGCCGTCAGTCGTGGGCTGAAACGTTGGAATCAGATGGTGCTTGCCGTTGCCGATCAGGTCAG
>Ga0172373_10009770_pt1 | contig 11837 bp, 9 predicted proteins | sample Lak10m_2_FD_114546 | JGI IMG/M metagenome (GOLD analysis project Ga0172373, IMG submission 114546) | Freshwater microbial communities from Kabuno Bay, South-Kivu, Congo - kab_092012_10m | ecosystem: Environmental > Aquatic > Freshwater > Lake | place: Democratic Republic of the Congo: South-Kivu... | reverse complement strand
GGAGAACAACCGGCCGAGCCCCTTCTCCGAGCACGGATCCACGCCGAGTCCGTACAAGGTGTCGGTGGGAAAGATCACCACCCCTCCGGCACGCAACGAAGCGATCAACTCCATGGGGAAGGGTGGAGTCGGAAGCGCCGACCTGTCGGCACGACCGGCGTCGAGGAGGACCAGGCGTGTCATGCCCGCCGTTCCTCCGACGGGCGGATCATGGAAGCCGCTTCGCCGCCTCTTCGACGGCGCCCGCCATCGCCTTTCGCACGGCCCGGATCTTCTCGCGAAGCTTTGGGGTCGAAAGGGAAAGGATCTGCGCCGCAAGGTGCGCCGCGTTCTGCGCCCCCGCCTTTCCCACGGCCACGGTCGCCACCGGGACACCCGCGGGCATCTGGACGGTCGATAGCAGGGCGTCGATCCCGCCGAGGGCCGATCCGCTCAGAGGCACGCCGATCACCGGAAGCACCGTCTCGGCCGCCACGCAACCGGCGAGGTGCGCCGCGGCCCCCGCACCGGCGATGATGACCGAGAACCCTTCCTTCTCGGCGTTGCGCGCCAGCGACTGGGTCCGTCCCGGCGAGCGATGCGCGGAGGCGACGGTCATCTCGCATGAAATCCCGTAGCCCGACAACACTTCCTCCGCCGCCCGCATCGTCTCCGCGTCGGAGGCGCTTCCCATGAGGATCAGCACCTTCCCCTTCATCATCCGTTTCCCCGCGCCAGCGCCTTCCGCCCGATGTCGGTTCGCCAGTAGGCGCCTTCCCAGTGGATCTTGTCCACGGCGCGGTACGCGCGGGCGATCGCCTCTTTCAGCGTGTCGCCGACAGCGGTGACGCCGAGAACGCGTCCGCCGTTGTTCACGAGACGACCTTCCTTCATCGCCGTACCGGCGTGGAACACCACAACGCCTTCCTCCTTCTCCGCCTCCTCGATTCCCCCGATGGGGCGCCCTTTCCCGTAGCTCCCCGGATAGCCGCCGGAGGACATCACGACACAGACCGTCGGCCTTGGGTCGATTTTCATCCTGGCGTCCGTGATCTTCCCCCGCGCGCACTGCAGGAGCAGGGGGACGAGATCGCTTTTCAGGCGAAGGAAGAGCGGCTGCGCCTCGGGATCGCCGAAGCGGACGTTGAACTCGAGGACCCGGGGAACCCCCCGTTCGATCATGAGCCCCGCGTAAAGGATGCCGCGGAAGACGATCCCCTCGGAACGAAGGCCGGCCAACAGCGGCTCGAAGACCTCCCGATGCACCCGCGCCTCGACCTCCGGCGTCACGACGGGAGCGGGGGAATAGGCCCCCATCCCGCCCGTGTTGGGGCCCGCGTCGTTGTCTCCGATCCTCTTGTGATCCTGCGAGGACGGCAGCGGAATGAATTTATGCCCGTCGGTAAAAACGATATACGACGCCTCCTCGCCAGGAAGACACTCCTCGATCACGACGCGCGCGCCGGCGTCGCCGAACACCCGCCGCTCCATCACGTCCTTCAGGAACGCGATCCCCTCCTCGTACGTCTGCGCGACGGCGACACCCTTCCCCGCCGCGAGTCCGTCCGCCTTGACCACCACCGGCAGCCGGTGGGTCAGCAGGTACTGCTCCGCCTCGTCGTATTCTTCGAACACCTTGAAGGAGGCCGTCGGAACGCCGTATTTTTCGAGGACCGTCTTCATGAAAACCTTGGAACCTTCCATCTGCGCTCCCGCACGGTCCGGGCCGCAGACGAGAAGCCCCTCCTTTGCGAACAGGTCCGTCAACCCCGCGGCCAGCGGGGCCTCGGGACCGACCACCGTGAGGTCGATCTTCTTCGACACCGCGAAATTCCGCAGTCCGTCGAGGTCGTCCACCGCCAGAGGGACACACTCCGCGTGCCGCGCGATTCCGGGATTCCCTGGCGCGGCGTAGAGCTTGGACACGAGGGGGCTTTGTGCGATCTTCCATGCGAGGGCGTGCTCGCGGCCGCCGCCGCCCACGATGAGTACGGAAATACCCATTTCACCTCTCTCCGCTTCGCCGGACGAATGCTAATGACGGAAGTGACGAACCCCGGTGAACACCATCGCCATCCCGTGCTCATCGGCCGCGGCGATCGCCTCCGCGTCGCGGACCGACCCGCCCGGCTGGATCGCGGCCGTGGCCCCCGCCCCGGCCGCCACGTCGAGGCCGTCCCGGAACGGGAAGAAGGCGTCGGAGGCGACGACGGTCCCCTTCGTCGGGTGCTGCGCCTTCATCACCGCGATTTTCGCGGAGTCCACCCGGCTCATCTGCCCCGCCCCGACCCCGACGGTGCGGTCCTTCATCGCATATACGATCGCGTTCGATTTCACATGCTTGCACACCTTCCACGCGAACAGCATCGCCTCGAGCTCCTCCGGCGTGGGCTTCCGCTTCGTCACCACCCTCAGGTCCTTCGGGTCGAGAACGTGCCGGTCGCTCGTCTGCAGAAGGAGCCCGCCGCTCACGCGCTTCATCTCGAGCGTCCGGGCGCCCGACCACCGGAAGTCCTTGCCCGTTGCCAGCGCGCGGAGGTTCTTCTTCTCCGAGAGGATCTTCCGAGCCTCCTTGTCATACGACGGGGCGATGATCGCCTCGAAGAAGGTGCCGGCGACTTCCCGGGCCGTCTCCGCGTTCACCGGCCGGTTAAAGCCGATCACGCCGCCGTAGGCGGAGACGGGATCGCAATCGCGCGCCTTCTTGAAGGCGTCGAGAAGACGCCGCTTCGAAACCCCCACGCCGGAGGGGTTCGTGTGCTTGATGACGACCGCGGCCGGGATGTCGAATTCGAGGGCAAGCTGCAGCGCCGCGTCGATGTCGACGATGTTGTTGTAGGAGAGCTCCTTCCCCTGCAGCTGCTGCGCGCTTCCAAGCGTCGGCTCGTCGGAGGACGCGGTGTCGGCATAGAACGCCGCCGCCTGGTGCGGGTTCTCGCCGTACCGGAGCCCCTGGAGCTTCCGCCACTGGGCCGAGAAGGTCACGGGGAACGGCTCCGCTCCCCCCGGCCCCGCGCCGAGGTAGTTCGAGATCGCCGCGTCGTACCGTGCGGTCAGTGCGAACGCCTTCCGCCCGAGTTCCTTCATGGTCTCCTCGTCGAGGTTCCCGGCGTTCTTCTTGAGCTGCGCGAGGATCAGGGGGTAGTCCGCGGGATCGCACACCACCGCGACCGACTGGGAATTTTTCGCGGCGGACCGCAGCATCGAAGGCCCGCCGATGTCGATGTTTTCGATCGCCTCCTCCCGCGTGCATCCGGGACGCGCGATCGTCGCTTCGAAGGGGTAGAGGTTTCCGATCAGCATGTCGAACGGGACGATCCCGTGCTCGCTGATCGTCTTCATGTGCGCCGGATTCCCGCGCAAGGCGAGGAGCCCGCCATGGACCTTCGGGTTCAAGGTTTTCACCCGTCCGTCCAGCATCTCGGGAAACCCGGTGTACTCCTCGATGAGGCGCACCGGGACCCTCTTCTGTCGCAGCAGCTTCGCCGTGCCCCCGGAGGCGTAGAGCTCGACGCCGAGCCGGGAGAGCGCGGCGCAGAACTCCGCCACGCCGGTCTTGTCGGATACGCTGACAATCGCCCGATGTATTCTGGCCATGGTGTGGAATCCTTCCTTGAGGTGTCTCGTTGCGGTAGTTTCGGATCGGAGTGCGCCGTCACGGCTTGATGGGAACGGCCCCCAGGACGGTCTTGAGATCCTCGTCGGCGAACTTGATCCCGAACCCGAGGAACATGGTACGCAGGTTCCTCTCGGTCGACAGCACGTCGTCCACCCCGCCGGTCACGAAAAGATTTTTGACGATATCATAGTTGCCGTACACCTTCAAATGGGGCGGTACGGACTTGCCGGAAAGGTCTTTCCGGGCGAAGTCCCAGGCGTCCGCCCCGACCGTCAGCCGGTTCTTCAGAAGCTCGTAGTCCACGCCCAGGCCGCCGGTGGATTCGAGCACGCCGCCCTTCACCGTAAGGCCGGAGAATCTTCTGGCGATCAGGGCGGAGAACTTCAGCTTGTTGTCGTACGTCTCCGTCGCATAGGTCGTAGGCGTGCCGTTGACGGTGATCGTCGACGTGCTGGAGCTGAACTTCCCGCGCGGGTCGTCCACCACTCCGATCGTGTAGTACTTATCCGCGGTCGGCTGGAGCCGGAGGTTCACGTAGTGCTTGAACTCGGACGGCGCCTGCTGCCACTCCAGGCGGTAGTCGACGAACGTCTTCAGTTGTTCCGTCTTCCGGACGTACCGGTTGATCCCGTCGAGAGTGTCGGTGAGGGAAACGTGGGCCGTGTTGTCGTTGACGAGCTTTCCGAGGGTCCCCTCGCCGCGGTCGATCTTGGCCATCACCTTCCCCGCGGCGTCGAGGGTGTTATCGAGGCGCGCGGAAGCGGTCTTGAGGTTCCGGATGCTCTCCTTCAGGTTCTCGCGGTTGTCCCCCACGACGCCGCTCACCCGTTCGCTCATCTCCTCGAGTTTGCGCACCAGCGCCGGCGTCTCGCTCTTCAGCGTATCGGAAAACGCCCGGAGGTTGGCGATCGTCGCGCGGACGTTCTCCTTGTTGCTCGAGGAGATCTCGGAGAGGTCCGCGGAGAGCCGGTCGACGTTCGCCAGGATCCGCCCAAGGCGCTCTTCGTTCCCCTGCACGACGACCCGCAGGGACGCGGTGGTGGCCCGGACATCGCGCAGGATGTCCCCGAGCGCCTTCTTTCCCTCCTCCGTCCCGAAGGTGGCGGAAAGCGAATCGGTGAACTTCTTGACGTCGTCCCCGATCGCCGACAATTTCCTGACCATCTCGTCGAGATTCGTCGGGCTCAAGGTGTTGGCGACCTGCCCCCCCGCGGGCAAGTTCCGCTGCGTGTCCTTGCCCGGAAGGAGCTCGACGTATTTTTCGCCGAGGAGGCCCTGCGTCTGGATGGAACCGATGGAGTCGATCGGGATCCGGATCCCCTGATGGATGCGCAGGACCAGGCGGGCGCGGTTTCCGACCAACTGGATCTCCTCGACCTTCCCGATCGGGACCCCGGCCATTTTGACGTCCGACTTGGGCTCCAGGCCCGCCGCCGAATCGAAGTCCACGGTAAGCCGGTACCCCTTCTCCGCGATCAACCCCCACTTGCTCACGCGGAACGTGAAGAACGTGAGGATGATCAGCCCCAGAAGGACAAAGATGCCAACCCGGGCTTCCCTGGACATCGACGATGTTCCCTCCTGGTCATCGGCCCGACCGGACCCGATACGGCTGGTCGGACCCCTCGCCCCGACAGATCGGGGATACTATATCATCGGTTGACGAAGCGGACGAACTCCTCGCTTTCGTCGGTGATGGGGCCGTGCGCGCGCCCCTGGACGAACTGCGCGACCACCGGGTTCGACGTCGTCCGGATCTCCTCCGGCGTCCCCACCTCGACGATCTTTCCCTTGTACAGCATCGCGATCTGATCCGCGATCTTGTAGGCGGAGGCCATGTCGTGGGTGATCGTGATCGACGTCACCCCGAGCGTCTCCCGCAGCGAGATGATCAGGTCGTTGATGACGTCGGCCATGATCGGGTCGAGCCCCGTGGTGGGCTCGTCGTACAGCAGGATGTCGGGCTCGGAGGCGATCGCCCGGGCCAGCCCGACGCGCTTCTTCATGCCGCCGGACAGCTCCGCGGGCATCAGGCGCTGGATGTCCCGCAGCCCGACCATCGAGAGCTTCTCCTCCACCACCTCGCGGATCTGGGCCTCCGGGTACATCTTCAGGCGCCGCAGGACGAACGCCACGTTCTCGCCTACGTCCATCGAATCGAACAGGGCCGCCCCCTGGAAGAGCATGCCGAACCTGCGGCGGACCCGCACCAGTTCCCGCTCGTCCATCCGGAGGATGTCCTGGCCGTCGATCCGGATCTCCCCCGCGTCGGGGCGAAGCAGCCCCAACGCGCATTTGATGAGGACCGATTTCCCCGTGCCGCTCCCTCCGATGACGACGGTGTTCTTCCCCCTCGGCACGGTCAGCTCGAGGCCGTCGAGGACCATCTTCTTTCCGAAGCATTTGCTCAACTCCCGGATCGCGATCACGCCGGCTTCGGCCCCTTCCCGTCAGAACATGAACGACGTCATGAAGTAATCCGAGATGAGCACCATCATGGAGGAGGCCACGACGGCCCGTGTGGTCGCCCGGCCGACCCCCTCCGCGCCCCCTTCCGCCACGAACCCGTGGTGGCACGAGATGAGGGCGATCAGCATCCCGAAGACCGAGGCCTTGATCAGCCCCGTGTAGATGTCCTTGAACTCGAGGTACTGGTACGTCTTGGCGATGTACACGTACGGGTTGGCCCCCATCAGGTGGACGGAGACGAAATATCCCCCGATGATCCCCAGCAGGTCGGCGAAGATGACGAGCACCGGGAGGACGATCGTCGCGGCCACCACACGCGGCACGACGAGGTACTTGACCGGGTTGGTCGCGAGGGTGACCAAGGCGTCGATCTGCTCGGTCACCTTCATCGTCCCCAACTCCGCCGCCATCGAAGCGCCGACGCGGCCGGAGACCATGAGACCGGCGAACACCGGCCCGAGTTCCCGGGTGATGGAAAGGGCGACGACCGACCCGACGAAACTGGTCGCACCGAACCGTTGGAACCCGGAGTAGCTCTGGAGAGCCAGGACCATGCCGGTGAAGGTGGCGGTGACGAGCACGACGGGCATCGACCGGATCCCGACCTCTTCCATCTGTTTGACGATGTTGCGGATCTCCGACGGAGGCCGCACGACCGACGTGACGACGTGGAGGAACAGGGTGAAGATCGCGCCCAGGTCCAGCACCATGGCGTAGACACGCTCCCCGAGGAGCTCCACGAGCCGGGCGGCGCCGTTCCTCTTTCCCGTCGGATCAGCCAACGGACACCCGGGGGATCCTCGGCCCGATCTGAACCAGGATCTCGTACGGGATGGTGCCGCAGACGCAAGCCATCTCTTCCGCACCCATCGACGCCTCCCCCATCACTTCGACCTCCGACCCGATCGCCACGCCCGGCACCTCAGTGACGTCGATCATCGTCAGGTCCATGCACACCGTGCCCACGACGGGGACGGTGCGTCCGGCGACCGACATCCGGGCACGGCCCGTCAGCGCGCGGCGGTAGCCGTCGGCGTATCCGATGGGAACGACGGCGATCCGGCGGGAGCCGTCGCAGCGGTACCGGCGGTTGTAGCTCACCGCGTGCCCCGCCGGGAGGTCCTTCAGGGACGTTACCTTCGTGACGACCCGCATCACGGGGCGCAAGTCCGTCGACGCGTCGCCGGGAGGAAGGGGGGAGCAGCCGTACAGGGCGATGCCGGGCCGAACGAGGTCGAACGGTTCTTCGCGGAACCGGAGGATCCCGGCGCTGTTCAGCGCATGGACCGCGACGCCGGCCCCGAACATCTTCCGCAACGCGGGAAGCGTCTCCCGGAAGGTGGCGAGTTGCGCCGCGGTGTACTCACGGTCCTCCGTCGCCGGACCGTCCGCCGAGGAGAGGTGCGTCATCCACCCTTCCAACCGCAGCGCGGGAGTCGACGCGATCCGTCCGGCCGCCTCGACGGCATCGCGCGGGAGCAGCCCCAACCGCCCCATCCCGGTGTCCACCTTGACGTGAACCGCGAAGGGGCGCCCCGCGATCTCCGCCGCGCGGGCAAGGTAGCCGATCTGTCCCGGGTCGAAGACGACCGCCGAAAGTTCGTGAGCAAGGGCCTCCGCCGCCTGCGGCGGATCGATCCCCCCCAGCACGACGACGGGAAGGCGGATCCCCCCCTCGCGCAGCTCCACCCCCTCTTCCACGGTGGCCACGCCCAGCATCCGCGTCCCGTCCGCCTCGAGGGCGCGCGCCACGACCAGTGCGCCGTGCCCGTAGGCGTTCGCCTTCACGATGCCGAGAAGGCCCGTGCCTTGCGGGAGCAGCGCGCGTATCGAGTGAACGTTGTGCCGGAGGGCCGAGAGGCGGATCTCCGCCACGGTGGGCCGGGCCAAGCCGGAACCTCCCGGGGGAACGAGATGTTCGATGTGAGAGTTTACCCCACCCCCTACGGGCAAGTAAAGGCGGCTCGACGGTTTGACACCCCCGCATCCACGGCCGTATCATCAACGGAAGCCGCCAGGGGTGCATTTCGCTGAGAGCCCGCGGGGTGACGCGCCGTTCGCGCCTCCCCTTTCGGGCAACCCGTCGAACCTGACCCGGGTAATGCCGGCGCAGGGAGCGTGGTTCTCTTCGAACCGTGCCGTATCCCCCTGGCGCGGTTTTTTCTTTTTTCCCGACGGAAAGGAAGGTACGTCATGACATTGATGCATCGGGCGCGGCAAGGGGAGATCCCTCCGGCGATCGCCCTCGCGGCACAATCGGAACATGTGGACCCGGCAACGCTTCGGGACCGGATCGCCGCCGGAAGGGCCGTCATCCCGCGGAACCGGAAACGCCGCGAGATCCGGCCCGTCGCCATCGGGGAAGGCCTCACCCTCAAGGTGAACGCGAACGTCGGTTCCTCCCGCGACCGCGCAGATATCTCTCTGGAGATGGAGAAGATGCGCGCCGCCGTGGCGGCCGGGGCCGACGCGGTGATGGATCTGTCCACGGGGGGGCCGATCGACGAGATCCGGCGGGCGATCCTCGCCGACTGCCCCGTCCCCATCGGGACCGTTCCCCTGTACCAGGCCGCGGCCGACGGCAACCTGCGGGGAAAATCGTGGGTCGAGCTCACCGCGGACGATTTCTTCGCCGGGATCGAAAAACAGGCCGAGGATGGGGTCGACTTCATGACGGTCCACTGCGGCGTTACTCGCGCGGCGGTTGCGCAGCTGGTCCGGGAAGGCCGCCGCCTCGACATCGTCAGCCGCGGCGGATCGCTCCTGGCGGAGTGGATGGATCACAACGGGCAGGAGAACCCCTTTTACGAACAGTACGACCGCCTCCTCGCGATCTGCCGGGAGTACGACATCACGATCTCCCTGGGTGACGGCCTGCGCCCCGGATGCCTGGCGGACGCCACGGACCGGGCGCAGGTGCACGAATTGATGACGCTGGGCGACCTCACCGAGCGCGCCTGGGCCAAGGATGTTCAGGTGATGGTCGAAGGCCCCGGCCACGTTCCGATGCACCAGATCGCCGCCAACATGGCGCTCCAGAAACGGCTGTGCCACGGAGCGCCCTTCTACGTGCTCGGCCCGCTGGTCACCGACATCGCCCCCGGGTACGATCACATCACTTCCGCCATCGGCGGCGCGATCGCCGGGTGGAGCGGCGCGGATTTCCTGTGCTACGTCACGCCCTCGGAACATCTGCGGCTGCCGCCGGTGGAGGACGTGCGGGAAGGGGTGATCGCGACCCGGATCGCCGGGCACGCCGCGGATATCGCCCGCGGGATCCCCGGGGCGATGGACCGGGACAACAGGATGGCGGATGCGCGCCGCGCGCTCGACTGGAAGGCGCAGATCGAACTGTCCATCGATCCGGAGCGGACGAGCGCCTGGAGAGGGGGATCCCTGCCCTCCGCGGACGAGACGGCCTGCACGATGTGCGCGGACCTGTGCGCCATCAAGACGTCGCGGAAAGCGATCCGGAAAATTTAGCCTCCGGCGGACCCGCCGCTATTTCGCGGGGCGGACGGCCCGGATCTTTTCCCGAAACGACTCGGCGAACCGATCGGGGAACGCCGCCGCGAGCCGCTTCCCGGCGGCTACGGCCATGGGGGCCGCCTTCGACTCGCGCAGCAGCCGGGCGTCCCGCGGCAGCAGGATCACCAGCAGGAACACGATCAGGATCGAGAACAGCGCGCCTTTCAGCAGACCCGCCGCCATCCCCGCGAGCCGGTCCGACCCCGACAGCTTCGATTTCCGCACCCGCCCCTCGATCGATCCCCCGATCAGCCGGACCACGAGGTACGCGGCGAGGAAGACGACCGCGTACCCGATCACCTCGGCGTATTGGAAGGAGAGGCCGAGTTGCGCCTGGATGAAGCCGTAATACCGGATCCCCGCCAGGTGTCCGGCGACCAGCCCTCCGAGGGCGAAGAGCTGCCGGACCAGGCCACGGGCGATTCCGGAGACGGCGAATCCGGCGATCAGTACGGCGAGGAGCAGATCGAGAAGGTTCATGACCTCATTATGGCGTTCCCGAAGCGTCCCTTCAACAGAAACAGAAGGCCTACTGGTACGTTCCCACCGCCGTTCCCACCACGCGGGAGAGTTCCTCCAACCGATACGGTTTCTGGATGAACGCTAAGATTCCCTCGTTCATGACGGCCTGGATCGCACCGTCCATCGAATATCCCGACGAAAGGACGACGCGGGTCTTCGGGTTGATCTCCTTCATTCGGCGGAAACAGTCTCCGCCCGACATGTTCGGCATGATCATGTCGAGGATGACCAGGTCGATCTCCCTCCACAGGTCGCGATACCGCGAAATTCCTTCCAGGCCGTCGGAGGCGGTGATCACTTCATAGCCCAGCGCCTCGAGCATATCCTTCGCCACCTCCCGGACCGGCTCCTGGTCGTCGACCAGCAGGATCCTTCCGCGCCCGCGGGGGAGGGCCGGATCCATCCCCTCGATCTTCCGCGGAGCGCTCTCCGTGCTCTCCGGAAGGAAGACACGGAATACGGCGCCTACCCCAAGCGCGCTTCGAACATCCACGCAACCGCCATGATTCTTCACGATGCCGAAGACCATCGACAGGCCGAGCCCCGTCCCCTTCCCCTGCGCTTTGGTCGTAAAGAACGGGTCGAAGATCCGTTCCAGGTTCTCCGGAGAGATGCCGACGCCCGTATCGGCGACGGAGAGGACAAGATACCGCCCGGGAGTCATCCAGTCCCGCTCCCGGCAGAACGCCTCGTCGAGCGTCACCGGTTCCGTGGTGATCTTCAGCTGTCCCCCCCCGGGCATGGCGTCGCACGCGTTGATGGCGAGGTTCATGACGACCTGGTCCAACTGGGACGGATCCCCCAGGACGCATCCCCCCTCGGGGCGGAGCGAGACGACGACCCGGATATTCGGATCCTGCGTCCTCTCGAGGACGTCGGTCACCGAGGCGATCACCCCGCCAAGTTCCACCGGTATGTTCAGGTTCTTCCCCTGTTCGGCGAACCCGAGCAGCTGGGCCGTCAGCTGGGAAGCCCTCTCCGCCGACCGCTGGATGATTCCGGCCGCCTTGGTGATCTCCGGCGCGCCCTCCCCCTTGTGGGAAAGCAGGCTCGCGTACCCGAGGATCCCAGTCAGCAGGTTGTTGAAGTCGTGGGCGATCCCCCCCGCCAGCAGCCCCATCGCCTGCATCTTCTGGGATTTGCGCAGTTGCTCCTCCAGGTTCTTCCGCTCGGTGATGTCGCGAGCGTAGACGCAGTTGTACTCCTTCCCGTCGAACTCGATGAAGTTCGCGCTGATCTCCACGGGAATGAGATGGCCGTCCTTCGCCCGGTGCATCGATTCGCCGGAGAAGGTTCGCCGACGGCGCAACCCGTCCCAATGGAACGGCCACCGCTCCGGGGGGAATTCCGGGTTGATGTCCTGGATCGCCATGGAGAGGAGCTCTTCCCTCGAATAGCCGAGAACCTCGCACGCCCGATCGTTGGCGTAGAGAAGGCGACCGTCCGGACCCATCCAGTACGTGGCTTCGCTTCCCCGGTCGACGGTGAACTGGGTGAGGCGCAGCGCGACGTCCGATCGCTTCCGGTCGGTGATGTCCAGGATGAGACCGTCGACCCACTTCAGCTTTCCATCCTCGCCGTAGATCATCTGGCGGCGGTCCGCCACCCACCGGACGGAACCGTCCCGGTGCAGAAGACGATACTCGAGCCGAAGAACGCGCTCGCGGGTCCGCACGGCCTCGCGGACACGGTGCTTCAGAGTGTCCTGGTCCTCGGGGTG
>Ga0172373_10009766_pt1 | contig 11842 bp, 11 predicted proteins | sample Lak10m_2_FD_114546 | JGI IMG/M metagenome (GOLD analysis project Ga0172373, IMG submission 114546) | Freshwater microbial communities from Kabuno Bay, South-Kivu, Congo - kab_092012_10m | ecosystem: Environmental > Aquatic > Freshwater > Lake | place: Democratic Republic of the Congo... | reverse complement strand
TCGCATGGAGCGACCGAGCTGCTGGGGCGGGCGTTGCGACTCGTTTGCAGATTACCCGTTTGAACGAGTCGCAACGCCCGCCCCAGCAGCTCGGTCGCTCCATGCGATCCTCGGACCATCAAACCGTCGATCAACCAACGATCGATCCACTCTGAACCCTTTGCCAATGTATCCTGCGTCAACCGCACCAACGCCTCATAGATCTCATCGAAGTAAAAACGCGCCCGCATGCCGCGTCCAAAACCCGCCAACCGCGAAACCAAAGGATCGCTGTCCGCGTTCCAATACAACGCAAACGCCGCCGACGCACCGAGCATGAAGGCTAACAACCCAAGAAATGCCGGCCCAGGCGAATGGCTGAAAGGCTCAAAAACACGCTGCAACAAAGTCGCATGGTGCCCTGCCTCACCCCCAGGGGTGAAAAAATGCCCCAAACGATCGCTAATACCCAACACCCCGGCAAAAAGGCTCGGAACCGCCAGTAGCAAAAGCGGCATGGTCATCACCGTCGGCGATTCATGGGCGTGCTCCGCTTCATGGCTGCGGGCAGATCCCCTGAATACCACGATGACCAATCGGAACATGTAGAAGGTCGTCAGCAGTGAAACAAACGCCCCTAGGATGTAGAGAATGGAATGGTGTTCAAACGCCTGAGCAAGAATCGCATCTTTGCTATAAAAACCACTGAAAGGAGGCACCCCACACAACGCAAGTGTCCCAATTACGAAGGTCTTATAAGTGGTCGGCAGTCGCTGAGCCAGTCCGCCAAGGCGCCAAATGTTTTGCTCATGGTGGGCCGCATAAATAACGGATCCTGCACCCAGAAACAAAAGGGCCTTGAAGAAGGCGTGTGTCACCAAGTGATACATCGCTGGGCTCGGCCCACCCAGCCCCACAGCCATCACCATGTAACCGAGCTGCGAGAGTGTGGAATACGCCAGGATCCGCTTGATGTCATCCTGCTGCACCGCGATCAAAGCTGCCAACAACGCCGTGCCTCCACCAATCCATGCAATCACCTCCAAAGCATGCGACCCCGGGACGTCCAGAATAAAAAAGATCCGGCACAACATGAAAACACCCGCAGCCACCATCGTCGCTGCGTGAATCAACGCGCTCACAGGAGTCGGTCCCTCCATCGCGTCCGGCAGCCAAACATGCAACGGGAATTGCGCCGACTTCCCCACCGCTCCGCAAAAGAGCAAAAGCCCAATGGCTGTCGCGGCCGCACCCAAGGCCGTAGGCGACGCTCCCAACCGAACCTCCAGCTCCTTAAAGTGCACGGACCCAACCAGCCCCCACACCATCAAAATCCCCAAAAGAAAACCAAAGTCCCCCACACGGTTGCAGAGAAACGCCTTCTTGCAGGCGTCCGCCGCCGATGCCTTATCAAACCAGAACCCAATCAGCAGGTAGCTAGAAACGCCTACCAACTCCCAAAAAATAAACATCTGAATGAAGTTGTTAGAGATCACAATCCCTAGCATGGAAAACATGAACAAGCTTAGGCTCGCAAAGAAGCGAGGGTAAGACGGATCCGACCCCATGTAGCCCTGGGAATAAATGTGGATGATGCTCCCAACCCCAGTCACCACCAACAGCATCAGGCTGCTCAAGGTGTCAACGCGGAGCCCGATGTCGACCGACAAGCCGCCGACCGCCAACCAAGGCACCGCAAGTTCAAATTCTGAACCGCGCAGAAACAGGCCTAGACTGAGCGCAAACCCCAACAGCGCGGACCCAATGGAAATCCGAGCGCTGAGCTGTGGTTGACTCCGCGTAAAAAGCGTGATCACCGCCGCAGAAATCAGCGGTGCGAGCAAAATGAGCCAAGCGAGAGTTTGAAGCATGACAGCCTTAGAGTTTCAACGAGGCCAAGTCCTCAACGTGCGCCGTCTGACGTTTGCGATACAACGCCACGATCAGCGCCAACCCAACCGCAACCTCAGCAGCCGCCACGGTGATGATGAAAAATACCATCACCTGCCCGTCGAGGTTCCCCCGAAAACGGGACATGGCGACCAACGCTAAATTCGCCGCGTTCAGCATCAGTTCCAACGACATGTATATAACAATCAAGTTCCTCCGCGCGACAACCCCTAGGAGCCCAAGGCTGAACAGCAGGAAACTGACAACCATGTAATGTTCGAGTCCAACCGGCTTCATTTAAGATCCTTTTTGCTCAACAAAATCACTCCCACCATGGCCACGAGCAGAAGTACCGACAGCAACTCGAAGGGCAGAACGTAGTCCGTGAAGAGTAATAACCCGAGAGGGCGTACCGCCCCTTCGCCCTGAGCCGCCGCCTCTTGGCTCCCTCGCGACAAAAGTGTGCTGATAAAAATTCCGAGCAAAACCACCACGCTCAACCCACCCCCCAGCAACCCAAAGGCCTTGATCTTACGACGCTGCTCCTCCCCCAAATCGAGCAACATGATCACAAACAGGAAGAGCACCATGACTGCGCCCGCATACACGAGGACTTGCACCGCCGCCAAAAAGAACGCGTGCAGCAAAACAAACAAACCCGCGAGCGAACTGATGGTCAGCACCAAAAACATCGCGCTCGTCACCGGGTTCCTCGTGAAAGGATTCGCCACCACCAAGAAACCGCAGAGCAGTGTCAAAGCCGAGAATAAATAAAAGAACAGGTCCTGCATGCTCACTCCTTTGCCACCGGAAAGGCTTCCTGCTTCTCGGCCTCTGTTTCCTTGCGCTTCCATTTCATGATCCGATCATGGTGAACCCCACCTAGGGCCAGCAGCTTTTCCTTTTTGTAGACCATCTCCTTACGACTCTCGCCCGTGAGTGCATAGTCTTTCATCAGAAAGATCGCTTCCTCAGGACAAACCTCCTGGCAGAATCCGCAGAAGATGCAACGGAGCATGTCGATCTCGAATTCCTTCGGTCGCTTCTCCACATTGCCAGTCTCTGGATTCAACTCAGGTCCTGGGGGCGTGATCCGAATCGCCTTGGGAGGACAGACAAACTCGCACAACTGGCAGGACACACACTTGGTGCGAGACTCCTGGTCCTTCACCAAATAGGGTGCGCCACGATACCCCTGAGGGACCGACCACTTCTCCTCCGGATACTGCATCGTCACTTTCTTCTGAAAAAAGTGCTTCACAGTCACCTTGAACCCGCCAATCACAGCTGGCAGATACAGTCTCTCCCACAGATTCAATTCTTTACGGTTAACTATCATGCTCAGGTCGCGGTACGGGGTTACCTAACGCGTCACCCAAATGGCAATGGCCGTGACGAAAATGTTCAACAAAGCAACGGGAATAAAGCGACGCCAACCCAGATCCATCAGTTGATCATACCGAAACCGAGGAAGCATCCACCGAACCCATATGAAAAGACCTAACATCACGCAGATCTTCCCGACAAAGATGCCAATGTGCAGTAACCCTCCTAAAAGGGTCGACGCCGGTTGATCCAGACCAAATACCGGCAACGTCCACCCCCCAAAAAACAGGGTGACCATCATGGCCGAGGACGCAATCATGTTGGCGTATTCACCCATGAAAAAGAGGGCGAACTTCATGGAGCTGTACTCCGTGTTATACCCACCTACCAACTCCGTTTCTGACTCCGCGAGGTCAAAAGGAAGACGGTTTGTCTCTGCAAATGCCGCGATCAAAAAGATGAGAAAAGCGAGAGGCTGTTTAAACACCAACCAAGCTCCGTTCGCCTGATACGCAATCACATCACTCAAGTTCAGGCTCCCCACCAACATGAACAACGGAACCACAGACATCCCCATGGCAATCTCGTATGAGATCATCTGTGCGCTCGCTCGTATCCCTCCCAGAAATGGATACTTCGAGTTCGATGCGTATCCTGCCAGGACGATTCCATACACACCCAAGGAGACAATTCCGAACGTGTAGAGGACTCCCACATTCAGATCCGCAATCACCATCTTCTCCGCCCCAAGGCGCGAGCCAAACGGGATCACAGCCAAGGACAAATAAGCCGGAATAAACGTCACGGCCGGAGCCAACCAAAAGTAACACTTCCGCACGTGATCCGGAGTGAAATCCTCCTTTAAAAACGACTTGATACCATCCGCCATCGGCTGCAGAAGCCCAAGAGGCCCGACGCGATTGGGCCCGACGCGGTTTTGGATAAACGCCGAAATTCGGCGCTCTGCCATCACCGCATATGCGAACATGGTCATCGTGAACCCAAACACGCAGGCCACCTTCACAAAACTAATCAGCAGGAATTGCTGATGCGGACTTAGTTGGTCAAAAAGATGCATCGGATCAAACTCGGTCAAATCGGTATCGTCACGCCTGTCTCTCCCAAACCAGCCCACGTCAGGCCAACCATCCCCGGAACTTCGCCACAGATTCTGTTGAAAACACCCTCGACGCTGCGCACCTCCCCAGCACCTCCCAATGCTCGATAAAGTTCGCTCAACATCTCGAACTCAGGGACCGCATCCCCGGGAGGCTCTACCGCTTTTGCAAACTTCTGAACACGGCCCTTGCCATTGATGAAGGTGCCTCTTTTCTCCAAATGCGCCGATCCCGGCAAAAGATAATGCGCCGCAGCCGTGGTCCGGTTCGGCAGAATATCGCTCACCACCAGAACCTCCAAACGCTGGAGCAACTCCGGCCCGATGCCGCAACGCGTCACATCCTCACCCAGCACCAACACCCCTCGAATCCGCCCCTCCCGAACACCCAACGCAATCCCGCTTAATCCCGAACCGATAGCAGGCCCCGTGATCCCAACCAATCGAGCTCCAACCGTGTTCGGGTTCTTGTCCGCGTTCACCAGCAACCGATCCCCTTCACCCGCCCTTGGAACCGAATCGGTGGTGGCCCCCAAAAACTCCGCAATCCGCTTCGCCAAATACAATTCCTCGGTGGACAGCCGCGCACTCACAACAAAGGCCAAAGCCCCACGCGGAATGGATTTCAAGACCCCAGCCATTTCTATGGCTGCTCCTGTCCAAGTTCGATTTTGTAGCTTGCTGCCTCCAAGACTTGTCAACCGATCCGCACGCCCAACCCACTTATAGTTGAGCCGCCCATGGTCACACATCCAAGATGAATTGACCGCATCATTCTCGCGAGGCTCGTAGCGATAGACCTTCCCTTCCCTCGACCCCACAGTGATGTTGCAACCCGTCGCGCAGCTGCTGCAAATGCTCTTCGTTTCCTTAAGGAACCAAACCCGCATCTGAAACCGGAAATCCTTCGAGGTCAGTGCGCCGACCGGACACAGGTCCACGGTATTCAGCGTGTAATTATTGTCGAATTGACGTCCAGGAAACGCAGCGAGCGTGTTGTAGCTGCCACGGTTCACAAATCCGAGGGCGTCGTCACCCACCACGTCCCGAGTGAATCGGACGCACCGCGAACAGAGCACACATCGCTCATCGTCGAGCACAATCCGCGGCCCCAAGTCGACCTGCTTCGGCTTGTGGACTTTCGCCTCCACGAACCGGCTTTGAGCCTGACCGTGCTGAACCGAGTACTCCTGCAGCTTGCATTCACCCGCCTGATCGCAGATCGGGCAGTCCAATGGATGGTTGATCAATAACGATTCCAGCACCGCCTCCCGCATCTGCTTCGTAGCTGCCGAGCTCGGATAGAGCTCCATCCCAGGGCTGATTCCCGTAGCACACCCTATCGCTCCCCTGGGAGTGCTCGGTTCGTAAGGCAAGACCGATTTCGCAATCTTCGGGCTGCCATCCTCGTTCAGAACAGGCTTCCGATCCGGTCCCATCATCGGCGTGCCAAATTCCACTAAACACATCCGACAGTTGCCCGCAACGGGTAGCTTGGGATGATAACAGTAATGGGGAATCTCAATACCCACATGCTGACACGCCTGAAGCATCGTGGTCGGCTGCTGCTTCCCCTGCCAGTCCGGCATGGTCTTGGGCACATCGACATCTCGTCCGTCGATCTTGATTCGGATCAGCTCCACCGGAGGAGTCGGGACAGCACCCGATTTCGGCTGCGTTGTGGCTTCGTTTGACACGGTCAGTAGCTAGGTATCGACTTCCTCAACTCGTTTAGTGACGGGCCTCGGATCCACCGACAGCACGTCGCGCCTCATCCTCGGCACCCCGTGCCTCGAATTCATCTTTGAATTTCTTAACAAAACTCAAAACGGGCCATGAGCAGGCCTCACCAAATGCACAGATCGTTCGACCCTGGATGTTTTGGGCGATGTGCAACAAATAATCCGCATCCTGCTTGCGTCCCTCCCCATGGGTCAACCGGTGAAGCGCCTTGCTCATCCAAAGCGAGCCTTCGCGACACGGAGTACACTGGCCGCAGCTCTCGTGGGCGTAAAACTCACTCACGTTATCCAACGTGTCGACCATGCTTCGCGTGTGATCCAAAACAATGATCGCTCCCGAACCAGACATTGTCCCTGCCGATTGCAATGAATCGAAATCGTAAGGCAGATCTAACAGATCGACGTCCACGACCGCCATCTGGCCATCGGCTCCCTTGCGCTTCAGTTTGAATTTCTCTCCCGCCTTAAGAATCTTCGAGGACGAGCCCCCGGGGATGATCGCCTTGAGAGTGCGGCCTTCCTTAAGTCCGCCGCCGAAGTGTGGATCAAAAATCAACTCCCCCACTGTAGCCTTGCCTACTTCCACCTCGTAGTAGCCCGGCCGTTTCACGTCCCCGCTGAGGCTCACGATACGAGTGCCGGTATTGTTGGGCGTGCCCAGTTTCGCATATTCAGCCCCGCCCATGGAAACGATGTGTTTCACAGCACACAATGTCTCCACGTTGTTCACGATGGTCGGACACATGTAGAGCCCCAACACGGCCGGAAAATACGGAGGCTTGATCCGGGGATAGGGCCGCTTGCCTTCCAAGGACTCGATCAAACCGGTTTCCTCCCCGCAAATGTAAGCACCAGCGCCGCGATGCACATGGATCTCCAATCCGTAGCCGCTGCCTAAAATGTCCTTCCCCAGAAATCCCTTCGCACGCGCTTCCTTCAGTGCTTGGTTGAGAATTCGAGCCCCTTGCGGAAACTCGCCGCGAAGATAAATGTAGGCCAACCGAACGTCATTCGCCCAGCACGCGATGATCATGCCTTCGATCAACTGGTGCGGGTCCTTATGAAGAATTTGACGATCCTTAAACGTGCCCGGCTCCGATTCGTCAGCGTTGCAAATGAGATAAATCGGCTTGCCGCTGCGACGATCCACCAATGACCATTTGATCCCGCAGGAAAAGCCCGCCCCACCTCGACCACGCAGCCCTGAAGCCTTCACTTCCTCTCGAACCTGCTCCGGGGCCGTAATCTTCTTACCATCGGGGAGTTCCGTCGTCTGTAGCGCGAGAACCTTGCGCACCGCAGCATATCCACCGTGGCGCAGATAGCACTCGATGTCCGGGGTGTAACCCGGCGCATCCGCGTGCTTCAAAATCAATCTGTATTCTTCAGGCATACCAGCAGCTTGACTCTCATTCCGAAACCACTAACCTACTGCCCGCTTCGGCCTGCCCGATGGTGTAACGGTAGCACAGCAGACTCTGGATCTGTTTGTCATGGTTCAAATCCATGTCGGGCAGCCAATTCACAAATTGGCTTTCAGTTGGTGTTCAATTGTCATCAACGGCACGCGGATAATATCTTCTCCGCCTTCTCAACGGTCACATTCTCGTGGAACTCCTCGTTCACCATCACCACAGGTGCCGTTCCACAACTCGCTAAACACTCCACAAACTCCACCGTAAACTTTCCGTCAGGCGTCGTCTGCGGACCGTGCTTGGCCAAATCCAAACCCACCTTCTTGCAGAAATAATCCCGAATCTCACCAGCCCCTGCCAATGCACAGCTCAGAGTCCGACAGATCTTCACCTGATGAGTTCCGATCGGGCTCTGACGGAACATCGGATAAAACGTGACCAACTCGTAAACGTTGATCGGCTGCAAATCTAACTTCTTCGCGGTCCATTCTACGGCTTCTTTGGACACATAACCAAAGTGCTCCTGGAGGGCGTGCAGGAACATCAGTGAAGCGCTCCGCTTCTGTGGATAGTGAGTAACCAACTCATCCAGCTCGGCTTCCAGTTTTGATGGGACTTTAAAGCTCACAGTTGATATCGGTAGGATTCCTGGGGTCGCACGGTTTAGTCGGGTTCACCGATCGCACTCGCCCATCACGAAATCGATGGAACCGAGGATGCTCACGACATCACTCATCATATGACCAGGTAACACGTGTGGCATGATACTCAGGTTAGCAAAGCTGGGAGCCCGGATCTTTAGTCGATGCGGAGTCCCACCCCCCTTGCTCGAAATGTAAAACCCAAGCTCACCTTTGGGATTCTCCGCTCCAAAATAAACCTCTCCCGCCGGAGCATTCACTCCCTGCGTCACAATCATGAACTGATGAATCAACTCCTCCATGCTGCTCAACACCTTCGACTTCGGAGGTAACACCGTTTTCCCGTCAGGGATACATATAGGCTCCCCAACCTCGTTGTCCGCACCACCCGGTATCCGATCCAAGCATTGCTGAAGAATGCGAACGCTCTGCCGCATCTCCTCCATTCGCACGAGATAACGGTCATAGCAATCACCCACACTGCCAATGGGGACGTCGAACTCAAGCTGGTCGTATACCAAATAGGGGAGTGCTTTGCGAAGATCGTGATCGACCCCACTGCCCCTCAGATTTGGCCCCGAGAGCCCGTAGTCGATCGCCGCTTCCTTCGTAATCACACCCACATCGCGCGTGCGGTCTACGAAGATCCGGTTCCGAGTCAGTAGCTCCTCGCTCTCATCGAAGTTAACCACTACTTCATTCAGAAACGCCCGACATTGCGCCACCCAGCCCGGAGGCAAATCACGGGAAAGGCCGCCAATGCGAGTGTAAGACGTCGTAAATCGAGCCCCAGTCAACGCCTCGATCAAATTGTAGATCTTCTCACGTTCCGTAAACGTGTGCAAAAAGACGGTCAGAGCCCCGACATCCATCGCAAACGCTCCTAAACCCAAGAGGTGCGCCGAGATTCGCGCCAGCTCACAGCAGATCACTCGGATATACTGGCAGCGCAGCGGGAGGCTCTTCTGAATGCCCATCAGTTTCTCCACTGCTAAGGCGTAGGCCACATTGTTGGCCAAAGGCGCAAGATAATCGAGCCGATCCGTATACGGAATGAATTGGGTGTAGGTCATGTTCTCAGCGATCTTTTCATCGCCTCGATGCAAATACCCTACATCCGGCATCGCCTTCGTGATCACCTCTCCATCCAACTCCAACAAGATCCGTAACACGCCATGCGTGGAGGGATGAGATGGCCCCATGTTCAAAACCATCTTCTCACCCTGGAGCTCCGCCACTTCCCCACCCCGACCAACCCGAAGACCCTCCAGGTTCTCGGTCGCCCGGCCAGCCGTGTCTTTAATCTGTATTTCGTGAAGCTCTGACATGAAAAACTTCTCCCATCCGCACCTAAACGGTCCGCGACCGCGGCTCCCTAGCCACAGGGTCTTTCCCGCCCGCCACCGTCACAAAAGGCCCACCCTCTAAGGGCGCCGGCCGAGTGAACGCTACGTCCGGCAAATCCGAACGTTTGCCTTCCAAAGGAAAATCCTTCCGCAGCGGAAAATAGGGATACCCATCCCACATCAGGATCCTGCGCAGGTCAGGATGCCCCCGAAAACGGATTCCCATCATGTCGTAAACCTCGCGCTCCAACCAGTCCGCTCCCCTCCAAACCCCAGAAACCGTCGGAACCTCCCCCACTTCCTCGCTCACCTGAGTCTTGAGCCTCAACCGACATCGATGTCCATATCCGTAAAGCTCATAGACTAAGCCAAATCGGGGATCCTCGCCGCAGTGGTCGACGCTCAAAAGGTCCACCAAGTAATCAAATCCAAGATCCTTCTTTGCAAACTCACAAACCTCAACCATCCGATCCGCATCTCGAATGCCCACACTCCAATCCCCGCGAAACTCACCCACATGCACCACTAAGTTCCCAAAGCGTGCCTGCATTTGGCGAGCCAGAACCTCTCCCGTCGTTATCGCGCCACTGGTCATTTGAAATCAATGTGTGCCACTACCAATCCAAACCGAGGTCATCTTCCCGATGAAACAACACGAAGCTGCCAAGCCCAAAAACTCACACAACCGTAACACCATCCTGTGTAGGACGAACCACCTTCAGTCCCGCGTTCACGAAGCCGTAGGTCCCCCTTCAAACGCAGGCACTAGGTCGCCGACGCGTTCCACATACTTCTTATGGACTGAAATCAGAGGCTCCTTTTGAACCTTACCTTGAAGCTTGATCAACGCCTCCAACAGAGCCTCCGGCCGAGGAGGACAGCCCGCCACATACACATCCACCGGCAAAATTTTGTCCACACCTTGCAACACAGCGTAACTTCGATACATCCCCCCACTCGAAGCACAGGCCCCCATCGCAATAACCCACTTGGGCTCGGGCATCTGATCGTAAATCCGCTTCACCGCCAAAGCCATCTTGTAGGTAACCGTCCCCGCCACGATCATCAGGTCCGACTGCCTCGGCGAAAACCGCATCACTTCAGACCCAAACCGCGAAATGTCATACCGACTCGCCCCCGCCGCCATCAGCTCAATCGCGCAACACGCCAAACCCATCGGCATCGGCCACAACGAGTTCTTCCGGAACCAGTTCAGCACCGCGTCCGCCCGGGTGATGATCACATCCCCTTCCACCTTCGAATTATACCCAATTTCAGAGCTGGTCTGCATACCGTTCACCCAAAGTACCATCCCGAATACGCTTGTGAATCCGGTTAAACCGAACCTATCGAGACCCAAATTTCGAGGCAAGTTCTAATTGTGATTTTTTTCACAAAGTCCACGCTGAGATCCTTATGATTCATCGTAATATGTTTACCTAAAAATGGTTACACGAATTGAACGCACTCTTTATCCCGTCGACTTGAACAACCTGCAAGCCTCGCCCAATGCGATGGCTTCGGGAGTTGACTTCCCCAGCTGCCCTGGGGTTTCCTGACTCCAGGACCTCACCCTATCGAGGCCTGCCCAGGACAATTGACGCAAAATGAAATACCCTTCAGCCATCATCTTCGACATGGACGGTGTCATCGTCGATAGCGAACCACGTCACGAGCAGGCGTTCCGCGATATCTTCGAGGAGATGGGATACGGTTCCTCCCACGGCATGCATTTCCCCGACTACTACGGACGCTCTGATCGCGCGCTTTGGGTCGATTTCATCGCGAAACATCAACCGGTCGAAACCTTGGAAGATTTACTCAGTCGGAAGGAAAAACGGTTGATCGACATCATCCGACGCGAGGAGCCCATCTTCGAGACACTCCCAGAACTCGTTTCTAAACTTGCCGATCGTTACCCGTTGGCAGTGGCCTCCGGATCGATGCACCCAGTGATCGATACCGTGCTCGCCATGAAAGGCTTGCGAAGGTTCTTCGGGCCCGTGGTCAGTGTTCAGGACGTCACGCGAGGCAAGCCAGCTCCAGATGTCTTCCTAAGGGCCGCCGACCTCCTCAAAGTGGAACCCGGAGATTGCTGTGTGATCGAGGACTCGGCTGCGGGAGTGGAGGCAGGCAGATCTGCTGGAATGCAGGTGATCGCGATCACCAACACGCTCAAGGCCGATCAGCTGACCCGAGCCCACCACATCGTCCAGCATTACTACGAGATCGAAGCCATTTTGTTACCCCACACCCAGTCTTAAGCTGGAAATGGTCACCGCCTCGCGAAGGCTTTCCTAGCCGCGCTAGGACGATCGAGGAGCCGCGATCGACCGATAGATCCTAGGCCGAGGTTAGAACCTCCCGGATGTCAGCGCACAACGAC
>Ga0172373_10009764_pt1 | contig 11845 bp, 11 predicted proteins | sample Lak10m_2_FD_114546 | JGI IMG/M metagenome (GOLD analysis project Ga0172373, IMG submission 114546) | Freshwater microbial communities from Kabuno Bay, South-Kivu, Congo - kab_092012_10m | ecosystem: Environmental > Aquatic > Freshwater > Lake | place: Democratic Republic of the Congo... | reverse complement strand
TGTGACGAACAAGTTCTTCGATGGAAATATCAGGATTTCGAATAAGAGCAATAACACCTTCGCAAACTTCAACCAAATTATGGGGAGGAATGCTAGTGGCCATACCGACCGCAATTCCAGTTGCTCCGTTAATCAAAAGGTTAGGAAAAGCGGCAGGCATAACAATCGGCTCTGCATTTTCACCATCATAGGTGGATTTGAAATCGACGGCATTTTGATCGAGCCCGGCCATGAGGGCCTCTGCGGCAAGGGTAAGGCGCGCTTCCGTATAGCGCATGGCAGCGGCGGAATCTCCGTCGATGTTTCCAAAATTCCCTTGTCCATCTACAAGCGGTACGCGAACAGCAAAGTCTTGCGCAAGACGTACCATAGCGTCATAAATGGAGCCTTCCCCATGGGGGTGAAATTTACCCATGACGTCTCCAACAACACGAGCGCACTTCTTATAACCTGACTTAGGATCTAGTTTCAGTTCACGCATAGCGTAAAGAAGCCTTCGGTGGACAGGCTTGAGTCCATCGCGCACGTCAGGTAAGGAGCGCTGCACAATAGTGGATAGAGCGTAAGAGAGATAACGTTCTCCTAAAGCCTCAACAAGTTCCACATCACGGACGGTCATGAACATTTCCTCATTTTAACAAACTGCTGCAGTAGCCGTGTCCTAGCGGGAGGCAAGGAACGGCCTAAAAGATTTCTTTCGAGAAAATAGCCGGTGAGATGCAAGGCGTCGAGGATTTCTTGATGGTTAGGCTTATTTTTTATGTTTTTTTCAGCAATAAAAGAGGGCAGAGGGAGAAGGCGTCCTTGATAAGGACGGGCGATAGCCTCACAGACAGCGTTTCCCGTTCGAGGAGATACAGCGACAAGATCTGTTGTGCTCCCTGTTACGGAACAAGCTTCAAGGCTCAGGCCATAACCGAGTTCTTCTAAAAGAGAGAGTTCAAAAAAGATGTAAGATTGATCCCAGGAAGGAGATCTGAGGTCTTCGAGAAGACTTTCAAATTTTTCAAAGAGGTGGGGATAAGCATTGCGTTCAGGAAGAGCTAATTGACAAAGGGATGTCGCACTTAAAAGGGCTGCAAGAGGTCCGGGTGCGTCTAGTAAAAAAGCGGTGTTTGTAGAGAGGGGTTCAAAGGTCCAATAGCCGATGTGGTTTTCAAGGCGTGCTCCCCAGCGAGCTTTCATTTTGCCACCACATTGAAGCCAAGCTTTCGTTTTAGAACCTCCTCTAAAGACACCCGTGCACCGACCGTGAGATTGAGTGAAGAGGCTTACGATTTGCTTGCTCTCTCCTAAGATTTGTGTGTGGAGGATAACTCCTTCGTCTTCCCATTCCATTTAAAAATCTTTCAACTTAATAAATTTTTAACACCTTAGACTATAATTTATTTTAAGGAAGAATTTTTTGTTAAAAAAGAAATAAAATGCAGTTAACTCAAGTAAATATTTTACATCCAGAATTATTTATTTTATTGGTTGTTGTTTCTATGAATATTATTGTGTGTGGGGTTTTCTTTTGTGTCAAAAAATGCCTTCCTGCTGCTTTTATTAAAGAACCAAAGAGTTTTCTTCAACCTCTCATTGGATTTGTGAGTGTCAATTTTGCCATTTTGCTGGGCCTTTTAATCGTTACTTTATGGGGTTGGTTTCTCAAAGCGCAGGAAGGGACCTATAAAGAAGCAGCCGACCTTGCTGGTTTAACATACTTCAGCTTGACTCTTCCTCTTCCTATTCAAAGTGAATTTTTAGAGGCTATTGGGCAATATATACACTATGTTGTTCAAGATGAATGGGTGTTGCAGCGTTCTGGAAAAATAAGCATAAAGACACAACAGGCGCTCGATCATCTTTTTGATGTGTTTCTCTCTTATTCACCCGAAACAGAGACGCAAAAAGTTTTTTACGGGCAAGTCCCTCGCACGCTTGATAATCTTATTCATAATAGATTTATGCGTATAAGCAAATTTGACAGCATTATGATACCCGCATTACGATTTTTTTTGTTTTTTGGAGCTGTGTTGATTGCCGCTCTTTTTGCATTCTATGAAAGTACTCGAATGTATTTTCATTTGTTGATTATTGTTTTATTTACGTCTATTGTATGGTTTAATGTGGGAGTAGCATTAACACTTGATTATCCGTATTCAGGACTTTATTCAATAAAAGCTGATGTGTTTACTCAAGGGATTCTTTCTCGCTTTAAAAAAGAAACTCATATAAATTAATAAATACTCTTCAAGAAAGCTCACCTATGTCTCGCAAAATCGAGGTTGTTCCTTATGATTCTCAATGGCCAAAGGTATTTGAGAAAGAGTCTGCACACATTAAGCAAGCTTTTGGAGATAATTGTGTAGAGATCTATCATATTGGCTCTACGGCTGTTCCAGGGCTTTGTGCGAAACCTAAGATTGATATGATTGCTGTGGTGAAAGAAAGAGTCTTCAGCAGGAAAGCTCTTGAAGCTTTAGGGTATCAATACAAAGGAGAATTTAATATTCCCTTTCGCTTGGGGTTTTCCAAGAGAAGTGACACTCTCAATGTTAATCTACATGTTTTTGAGCAAGGAAATCCTGAGATTGAGCTAAACCTCTTGTTTCGGGATTCTTTGCGCACGCATGCAGATGTTCGGGATGCCTATGCGGCTTTAAAATTAAAACTTGTGAGTCAAAAGGCGTTACACGAAAAGAAGGACGCTATTTTTAGTGGGTATAACTTAGGAAAAGACGCTTTTATTAAGAAAGTCCTCGACCAAGCCGGTTTTAAAGGCGTGTGCATGAGGCTGTGCACTCATTATGAGGAGTGGGAGGCTTCGCGCCATTTCAGACAAAAATACTTTTTTGATAAGGTTCCTGTTATTGATCCCTATACGTGGACGTTCGATCGTAAAGACCATGTCCATTTTGTCCTTTATGAAGGAACGAGGATTGTAGGGTATGCTCATATTCACCTGTGGGCCGACCAGAGAGCTGCACTTCGTATTATCGTGATTGAGGAGAGCTTAAGAAACAAAGGGCGGGGAGGGAAATTTTTATCGCTCTGTGAGCGGTGGCTCCAACAACAAGGGGTTACAGTATTGCAGACACGAGCTTCTCCTGATGCTTATCCTTTCTATTGCAAACATGGCTACACAAAAATGCCTTTTAATGACCCGGATGGGTATGAAGGAGATCCTCAGGATATTGAGATGGGAAAGATATTGTGAGGACTTTTTCTTATCTTAAATTATTTGCGTGTTGCGCTTCTCTTTGTCATAATAAATAGAGAATGGAGCAATGCATGAAGCTTATAACTGCTGAGTTTCCCCAAAGCCGACTGCGACGGACACGCCAAGAGGCCTGGTGTCGAGATTTAGTCGCAGAAACGCACCTTTCTGTCAAAGATCTTATTTTGCCTCTTTTTGTTCGAGAAGAAAGTTCGTCGCGGGAAATTGCGGCGATGCCGGGGGTTCTGCGTCACTCCTTGAAGGAGATAGTCTCCTTTTGCCAAAAAGCACATGATTTAGGGATTAGGGCTGTTGCCCTTTTTCCTCATACAGATCCTAGCCTCAAATGTGAAGAGGGCAAGGAAGCCCTTAATCCTGACAACCTTATGTGCCGTGCTACGCGGCTTTTAAAAGACGCTCTTCCCCAGTTGGGTGTGATTGTCGATGTAGCTCTCGATCCCTACACCCTTCATGGCCATGATGGTATTTTAAGGGAAGGGGTGGTGGCAAACGATGAGACTCTTGAAGTCTTGAAGGAAATGGCACTTGTGCTCGCAGGTGCAGGTGTGGACGTTGTGGCGCCTTCGGACATGATGGATGGACGGATAGGCATGATTAGGAAAGCGCTTGATAAAGAAGGTCATCAAAACGTTCGTATTTTGGCGTACTCTGCGAAGTATGCTTCTGCTTTCTATGGGCCGTTTCGCGAAGCGCTGGGATCTCAATCGTGTTTAGGAAAAGCCGATAAAAAAACGTATCAAATGGATCCAGCAAATGCATTAGAAGCTTTACGAGAAGGAGCCCAGGACCTTTTAGAAGGAGCAGATATACTGATGGTTAAGCCAGGGCTTCCCTACTTGGATATCATTTATCGTTTGAAGGAAGCATTTCCCCTGCCCATTTTTGCTTATCAAGTCAGCGGTGAATATAGTGTTCTTAAGGCCGCGGCTGAAAGGGGCTGGCTCGATTATGAAAAAGCTTTGATGGAAAGTCTTATAGGGTTCAAGAGAGCGGGGGCTTCTGCTATTTTAAGTTATGCAGCCCTTGATGCGGCGGAGTTATTAAGGAAAGAGAGAAGTTAAGGGAGAAACTTCCCTCTCGATTGAGAGTAAGGAGAGAGAGAATGAGACCATTAAAGTCCTTAAAAATAGGAATTCAGGGTGAGTCTCAACATTTATTTTCTAAAATTCTTTCAACGTCTCAGGATATTCATCTCGCAACATTCCATAATAAAGAAGTCATCATCAAAAAAGATGAAGAAATTCTTTTTAAAAATTTTATTCAAAAAATCCCAGCGTCCATTGCCATCTTTGATACAGAGATGCGTTACATAATCATGAGTGATCAATTTGTGGGGGGAACGAATACGCCGACACAAGATGTTATTGGTCAAAAGCTTTATGATTTGGTTCCTGATATGCCGAAAAAATGGAGAGAAGCCCATCGAAAAGGTCTAGCTGGAGAACACCTTTCTTGCGAAGAAGATACCTTCAAACGAGCTGACGGAAGCTTAGAGTGGTGGAGATGGGAGCTCCTCCCTTGGTACAAAGCTGAAGGAGAAATCGGTGGCATTATTTTATTTGTGGAGGAAATCACAAAGCGCAAAATGATGGAAAAAAAAATGAAGGAAATGATCAAAACTCTTAATAAATCCAATGAAGAGTTAGAAAGATTTGCTCATATTTGTGCTCATGATTTAAACGAACCGTTAAGAACGATAGGTAATTATTGTCAAATCATTGAAAAAGATTTTCAAGAGGGGCTTCCTCCAACCGCAAAAAATTATTTTAAAAGCATCATAAAAAGCGTGAAGCAAATGAGCGACTTAGTAAATGGTGTTTTGACATATTCCCAAGTTGGTTCTCCGACCTTAAAGGTAAGTCTTTGCTCCCTTCAGGAGATTGTAACGTCAGTTCAAATGATATTAGGCAAAAAGATCAAAGATAAAAAGGCGCTGATTCACTCAGACGCTCTTCCCACGGTTTATGGGGATAAGGTGTTGTTGACTCGTGTATTTCAAAACTTAATAAGTAATGCCTTGAAGTTTAATGAGAACACCAAACCTGTTGTTCATATCAAAGTGAAAGAGAAAAAAAAGGCGTGGCTCTTTTCCATCGAAGACAACGGTATAGGAATTGATGTAAAGCATCAAAAAACAATCTTTCACCTTTTTAAGCGATTGCATGCCCCTTCTCAATATGAAGGGACAGGTCTTGGCCTTTCCTTTTGTAAGAAAATTATTGAGGCCCATGGAGGAAAAATTTTTGTAAAATCCTCTCTTGAAGGAGGGTCGCAGTTTTCTTTTACGCTTCCAAAGAAAATTGTTTCCAAAGGGTGAAGTGCATTACTCTAAGTAAGAATTATCAATATTTCTCTTCTGTGCCTGAACGAAAGTGGGCTGTATTCTCTTAACACCACGCTGATTCAGGATATTACTTCTTATCTGGAGTAGGATGAGGAACAGGATGTGGCGGTGGCGGCGTTACAGGAGATGGCTTAGGAGGCTGAAGGGGCGCTGCAGGAGGTTTTTCAGGCTGAGGGTTAGCTACAGGCTTGCGAGGAGGAGGGGCAGTGCTGCTGACGGGGGAAAGGACAACTTTGCTGGTGCTCGCCTCCTTTTCAGCGCAACTGTATTTTGTTGAAAAAGAAGTAGATACCCCAATAAACGCGGGACCCTCAGAGGCTTCTGTATTTTTCTCGGCCCAGGCTATGTAAAGGTCAACCATGTCTTTATTGGAGACAGTGTTTGGAAAGCAAATATCTATATATTCCCCTTCTGTATCAACGATATTACGATAAAATTGGGCAGCGTTTGCAGCGCTAATAACAAACCCATAACAGAAGTTTTGGCGAGCTTCAGAGCCATCTTTGCAGGATTTTAAGAGCTCTTGGTTCGTTATGCTGTCAGCTAAAAGGGAAGATGAACCCAAACAAGCCATAAAGGCAGTGAGTAATATTTTCATATCTTCCCTCTCTTAATTTTTTTTGCGCTTAATTTAACGCTTGATGAGGAAGAATAACAGCTTCTGTCCAATAAGTCAGTGCCGTATGTACATTTTCTTTGAAAGTTTCATATTCAAAGGATTTTCTGATATATCCACTAGCATAATTTTTATAAGCATTCATGACGTCTTTGCGACTAATGCTTCCGGTTAAGATGATAATAGGGATGTACTGAAGTTCTCTATTTTGTTTGATAGATTTTAGAAGAGAATTTCCGTTAATTTTTGGCATATTAAGATCAAGAAATATAATATCAGGCATGGGGATATGAGTGATATTAGATTTCGTTTTTATAATGTTAAAAAACTCTTCTCCATCATGGATGCAATACATATTAACATTTAAGTCATATTCTTCAATGGCACGTCGGAAAAGGAATTGATCTTCCGCACTGTCTTCTATTAAGAGGACATTCACTCTATTAAAAGTTTTATAATCTGCTATATCCCCATCTGCATCGGAGATATGAAGAGACGTATCAAAATTAAACCCTTCAAAGAAAGAGTTGGGTGTAACAGAAAAAATTTTACAAAATCTATAAAGCATTCCAGTCGATATTTTTGTTTGACCCAATTCATATTTGTGAATTTGTTGATGAGAAACGCCTACTTTTTCTGCAAGATCAAAAAGCGTGATCATGGCTCTCTTTCGAAAATCACGGAGCTTTTGTCCGACATATTCATCAATGGAAATGCTTTTGTCTTTTGAATGCTGAGAGAGACACGGTGTTTCAGAAGGGAGAAGATCTTGATTTTCTTTTATAACAGTTGAGTGTTTGCCTTGATGATGTTGGGTCATTGGGTTCTCCTCCGGCCTGTAGTGTCAATTATAAACGGTTTCTTAATATAAGAGAAGAAAAAATAAACTTCTTTGTCTCCGTTTGAATGAAATAAACGGTCATTTGTAACAATAAAAAGAGTTAGTGGGGGTGGTCTTGCTAATTTGAATGTTGTTCCTGGTGTGACCTTTGAGCAGCCCCCTCCCGCTCTGAGGACAAGAATAACGATGATTTCCCGTCAGGGAAGTTTATTCACGTCCTATATTTCTACCATATGTTTAATTCTGTCTGTAAAAGAAGAATCAACATCTCAGGGGCTAAGAAAAACATCTTTAATACCTAACGCTTTTCTGTACACCGCCCTTCCTACCTTGTCACCAAAAAGACACAACTGTTTGTTTTTTAATGAAAAATTAGTTCCGCTTTAGTGGGGAGGATAATAAAACCCTCACACCCTCAAAAAATGGCAGGTGTTCAGAAAAACTTCCTTAACACCGGACAAATTTTCTGTCGTGCCTACCCTCTTGTCATCCCCGAGCTAGTAATACTTTGTTTTTCAAAGAAAAACATTAGCATTGCTTCATCGGGGATCTTATTCTTGCGAGAAGATTCTCGACCTAAGAAATTCTAAGGATTTGCTTTGCAAATCAAGAATTTCTACGTCAAGAATGACAAATGTGGATAAAAACGTCTGGTGTTCAGAAAAACATCTTTAAAATTAGACACCCTTATTTCCCTATGATACTCTTAATTTATGAGCTATTTACCCTTATTTCTTCTCAGATTTCTTGTTTTTACCTGCATTTTTGTGGGTTCATCCCTCTGCGCAGCTCCTCAAAAAGTCGTCAACATCTATGGGTGGACTGAGTCTATTTCACCAGAGATTTTGAGAGCATTTGAAAAAGAGACAGGGATTAAGGTGAACTATGATGTTTACGATAGCCCTGAAGTCATGGAAACAAAATTGCTTGCAGGAAATTCAGGGTATGATGTGATCATGGTAACCGTTTGGCCTTATCTTGTGCGACAACTTGAGGCACATCTTTATCAACCTCTTCAACTTGCATTGTTGCCTAATTGGAAAGGGCAAGATCCTCTCCTTTTAAAGCGTGTGGAAGAAGTAGATCCTGGCAATAAATTTGCGAGTCCTTTTTTATGGGGGACAAGTGGATTTGCATTTAACAAAAAGATGATTCAAGCGCGTAATCCGAACGCGCCTCTTGAAAGTTTTGCAATGCTCTTTGATCCTTCCGTAGTCTCTCGTTTTATGGACTGTGGAGTTATGTTGATCGACTCTCCCATTGATGTCATTCCGGCTGTTTTAAGCTATTTACGAAAAGACCCGAACTCAGAAAATCTGGAAGACTTAAAAGAAGCAGGGAGAACGCTTACCCAGGTAAGACCTTTTATAAAAAAATTTCAAGCTGTTCCAAATGTAGGAGACTTAACCTCGGGAGATTATTGTCTTGTTGAAGGATTTTCAGGGGAGTTAGTCCAAGCTCAGAAATTGGGAAAAGAAAATGGGCTTGAGATTCAATATGTGATTCCTGAAGAGGGAGGGTCTTTATGGGTGGATGCTTTTGCGATTCCAAAAGATTCTCCCCATGTTTCTGAAGCCCACACTTTTATTAACTTTATTTTACGGCCAGATATTATTGCTCAAGTCACAAACACTTTTGAAACTGCCAATAGCGTGCCAACTTCGTTTCCTTTTATAGAAGAGAGCATAAGAACAAATCCGCTGGTTTTTCCTTCAAAGGAAACGATGGATAAGTTATATGTAGATAAAACTCATCCTCCGCGTTATGAACGTCAGCGTTTGCGTGAGTGGACGCGGGTGAAAATTGGACGTTAAGGTAAGGAAAAACTTGTGCAAAAAACGAAACGAATTGAAGTCCAGCCTTGGCAAGATGCAAAAGCAAAACCTTACATCCATCTAGAAGAAGTCTCTAAGGATTTCCGAGGAAATGTCGCGGTTGATGCGGTGACTCTCTCCATTTTTCAAGGTGAGTTTTTTTCTCTTTTGGGGCCTTCAGGGTGTGGAAAAACGACGCTTTTACGAATGTTAGCTGGATTTGAAATTCCAAGTCAGGGCAAGATTTATATTGACGGTGTTGATGTAACACGCAGGCCAGCTTATGACCGACCCGTGAATATGATGTTTCAATCTTACGCCCTTTTTCCCCATATGACTGTGGAGCAAAATGTGGCCTTTGGGTTGAAACAAGAACGAATCTCAAAAGCAGAAATTAAGGAACGTACGAAAGATAGTTTACATCTTGTTCAAATGGAAAGATTTGCAGCCCGTTATCCTAACCAGCTTTCAGGGGGGCAATGTCAGCGTGTTGCACTTGCTCGTAGTTTGGTCAAAAGGCCGAAACTTTTATTGCTCGATGAACCCTTGGCCGCTCTTGATAAGAAGCTGAGAGAACAAACTCAATTTGAACTCGTTAATATTCAAGAGGAAGTGGGGATTACATTTATTATGGTGACCCATGATCAGGAAGAAGCCATGACGATGTCCTCTCGTCTGGGTGTTATGGATCATGGCCGTTTACGGCAAATCGGAACGCCCAATGAAATTTACGAATATCCTCACTCTGAATATGTGGCTGATTTTATTGGCTCCATTAATAAATTTGAAGGACACGTTATAGAAGCTGAAAAAGATCACCTTCTGGTGGAATCAATGGAGGCAGGTTGTGAGCTCTATGTAAATCATTCTGCTGACGCGCCTGTAGGAGCGTATGTGAAGGTAGCCATTCGTCCTGAAAAAGTCATGATTGCAACTTCTCCTCCTGAACAAAAACGCAATGCAACGAAAGGCATTGTCAAAGATATTGGATATTTAGGAGATGTCTCCATTTATCACGTGGAACTTGCCAGTGGCAAAATTGTGCTGGCGACGCAACCTAATCTAGTTCGGCTTGCTGAAAGACCCGTCACATGGAAGGATGAAGTTTATCTTTTTTGGCGTGCTGAAAATAGTATTGTATTAACGTCATGAAAAAGGCTTGGAACAAAGTCTCATCTTTAGTGACGTCTCCATTTATGGCGCTTGTGCTGCCTTACGGGTGGAGCCTTCTCTTTTTTCTCATTCCTTTCTTTATTGTTTTAAAAATAAGCTTTTCTGACTTGAAAATGGGACTCCCTCCCTATGGTCCTCTTTTAGAGTGGGTGGAAGAAGGGGTGTTAACCATCAGGCTTAATTTTAGCAATTACGCCTTTATTGGAACCGACTCTTTGTATCTTTTATCCTGTCTTGAGTCTCTCCTCATCGCTCTTTTGGGGACGATAGGGTGTCTTCTGATAGGGTATCCCATGGCTTACGGTTTATCTAAGACAAGTCCACGCTGGCGAACGGTTTTGCTGATGCTTGTGGTGCTTCCTTTTTGGACTTCTTTTTTGCTGCGCGTCTATGCTTGGATTGGTATTTTAAGCCCGCATGGCTTTATTAACACGCTTCTTTTGAAAGCCGGCATCATCGCGTCTCCTTTAACACTTTTGGATACAACATTTGCGACAGTGTTAGGGATTATTTATTGTTATCTCCCGTTTATGATTCTTCCTCTTTATGCCTCTCTTGAAAAAATTGACTTTACCCTTACAGAAGCAGCCTATGATCTAGGAGCCCGCCCTTTCCAGGTTTTTTTGAAGGTAATTATTCCTCTTTCTTTTCCAGGCATAATCGCTGGATCCATGTTAGTGCTTATCCCCAGTGTAGGAGAATTCGTTATTCCAGAGCTTTTGGGAGGATCGCAAACCTTAATGATTGGAAAGCTCTTATGGAATGAATTTTTTACAAACCATGATTGGCCAGTGGCCTCATCCCTTGCTATTTTAATGCTTATTTTTTTGATCATCCCCCTTGCGATTTTTCAGCAGTTTCAAGAGCGTCAAGTGAGGTTTTTAGATGAAGACTAGGCTTTCTCCTTTCTTGAAAATTTTTCTGGGGTGCGGGTATGGGTTTTTATACCTTCCTATTTTTACCCTCATTATTTTTTCCTTTAACGCGTCTCGTCAAATTACCGTGTGGCAAGGCTTTTCACTGCAATGGTACGAAGCTCTTCTCCAAGATACGGTTTTGATTCGATCGGCTTGGAATAGTTTGCAAATTGCTACGTGTGCAGCGACCTTAGCTGTTATTTTAGGAACGCTTGCAGCAACAGCCCTGGTCAGATTCGGCCGATTCCGAGGGCGCAGTTTTTTTGGGATTCTTGCAACGGCGCCTCTTGTGATGCCTGAGGTTATCACGGGGCTGTCTCTTCTTCTTCTTTTTGTCGGATTAGAACAAAACTTTGGGTGGCCCCAGGGGCGAGGTCTTTTGACGATTATCATTGCACATACGACACTCTGTATGGCCTATGTGACTATTTTAGTAAGAGGACGTTTAGCAGAAATGGAGCGGTCTCTTGAGGAAGCAGCGCTTGATCTGGGTGCACACCCTTTAAAGGTATTTATGGCGATTACGTTGCCTTTGATTTCTCCCGCGCTTATTTCTGGATGGCTTCTTGCTTTTGCCTTGTCCTTAGATGACCTTGTATTGGCAAGTTTTGTGGCGGGCCCAGGATCATCCACTCTTCCTATGGTTATTTTTTCCAGCATTCGCTTCGGAATAAGCCCCAAAATCAATGCTCTCGCCACTCTCATTATTACAGGAGTTGCCATAAGTGTCTTGCTTGCAGGATGGCTTATGCATCGGAAGAGGTATTAGAGACATGACGTTAGTCCTTGACTTCAAGCCAAGGCTCATGTATCTCAAAAACACGTCCCTTGCGGGGGTGTAGCTCAGTTGGTTAGAGCGCCGGCCTGTCACGCCGGAGGCCGCGGGTTCAAGTCCCGTCACTCCCGCCATTTACTTT
>Ga0172373_10009761_pt1 | contig 11847 bp, 9 predicted proteins | sample Lak10m_2_FD_114546 | JGI IMG/M metagenome (GOLD analysis project Ga0172373, IMG submission 114546) | Freshwater microbial communities from Kabuno Bay, South-Kivu, Congo - kab_092012_10m | ecosystem: Environmental > Aquatic > Freshwater > Lake | place: Democratic Republic of the Congo: South-Kivu... | reverse complement strand
CCCCACCCTTGGAGGGTGTACGATCGATCCCTGGGTTGCCCGTATCTCCATACCTGCGTCGACCATCAGCGTTCCGCATGGCACCGTCTTGAAGGCTCCGATGGCAGCGTCGGGTCCAGGTGCCATGCCTATGATAGGCTCACTTTTTCCCGGCCACGGGAACCGAACGGGATGCACCCGAATGGGCCTGGCGATGTCTGGGAGGTGAGGGGGTCAGAGGTCGTCGATGGCCTTGTGCCGCGGCACGAGGGATTTCATGACCACCCAGGCGATGAGGTAGGCCACGGCGCAGAAGCTGAACATGATGGTGTAGCCCGTCTCGATATGTCCCAGGGCCTTGTAGTGGTCGAAGAGGGCCCCGCCGATCTTGGTAACGACGACGCCGCCGAGTCCGCCGGCCATGCCGCCGATGCCGACGACGCTGCCGACGGCGCGGTTGGGGAACATGTCGCTGACGGTGGTGAAGATGTTGGCACTCCACGCCTGGTGGGCAGAGGCGCCGACGCCGATGAGGAGTACCGGCAGCCAGTGGCTGATACCGCCGAGGGGCTGGGCGGCAAGCACCACGAGTGGGATGAAGGCGATGAGCAGCATGGCGCGCATGCGTCCATCGTAGGGCTTGTAGCCGCGGTTGATGAAATAGACAGGGAAGAACCCGCCCCCGATGCTGCCGAACATCGTCATGCTGTAGAGGACGGTGAGGGGGAGCATGATGGCGGTGCCGGTCATCTGGTACTGGTCCTTGAGGTAGGCGGGCAGCCAGAAGAGGAAGAACCACCATACCCCGTCGGTCATGAACTTGCCGAAGGTGAAGGCCCAGGTCTGGCGGTAGGCCAGCAGGCGGTACCACGAGATCTTCGCCATGGGCGTGCCGGGGGCTGCGGCAGGGGTCTCTTCACGGTCGCTCAGGATGTAGTCGTGTTCCTCCTTCGAGAGGCGTTTCTGGTCTTCTGGGCGGTCGTAATACGTCCACCAGAAGATCAGCCAGAGGAAGCCGATGGCGCCGATGACGATGAATGCCGCCTGCCAGCCCCATGTCTTGGCCATCCAGGGTACGGAGAGGGGTGCCAAGATGGCGCCGACGTTGGTGCCCGAGTTGAAGATGCCGGTGGCGAAGGACCGCTCCTTCTTGGGGAAGTATTCGGCCGTGGCCTTGATGGCGGCGGGGAAGTTGCCGGCCTCACCGACGGCCAGGATGGCGCGCGAGAACATGAAGCCGAGCACCGAGGCGGGCACGGTGACGATGCCGATCCCGCCGACGACGGGCAGCAGTGCCTCGCCGATGGGTATGGACAGCGCGTGCACGATGGCGCCGAGGCTCCAGAGGATGATGGCCCAGCTGTAGCTCTTCTTGGTCCCGAGCCTGTCGACGATGCGGCCGGCGAAGAGGAGGGCGATGGCGTAGGTGATCTGGAAGGTGGAGGCGATGTCGGCGTACTGGCTGTTCGTCCAGCCGAACTCGTCCTCGAGCGAGGGTTTGAGCAGGCTCAGTACCTGCCTGTCGAGGTAGTTGACGGTGGTCGCGAAGAACAGCAGGCTGCAGATCGTCCAGCGGTAGTTGCCCATGGCATGCTTCATCGTCTGTGGGTTGGGGCCGGTGGGGCCGGGGTTACAGGATCGGAGGCTCAGCCCCGCACGGCCCGGATGGTGTCGAGGACGCGGCGGGTGTCGGCCTCCATGGCGGCGTAGTCCTTCGCCTCCATGAGTTTCTTGCTGATGAGTTTGCTGCCCATCCCCACGGCGCATACGCCGGCCTTGAACCAGGCGGAGATGTTCTCTGCGGTCGTATCGACGCCGCCGGTGGGCATGAACCGGAGGGCGGGGAAGATCTCCTTGACGGTGGTGAGGAATTCGGTGCCGAGCATGTTGCCGGGGAACAGCTTGATGAAGCGTATCCCGGCGTTCTCGGCGGCGATGATCTCGGTGGGGGTCATGCAGCCGGGGGCGTAGAAGATGTCTGCGTCGACGCAGTGGGCGGCGACGTCGGGCACGAAGCCGGGGCTGACGAGGAAGTCGGCGCCGGCCTCCAGGTAGGCCTCCGCCTGTGTCATGTTCTTGATGGTGCCGACACCCAGCAGCAGGCCGGGCATCTCGGCGTCGCGAAGGGCGACCATGCGGGTGAAGTTGCGGAGGGCGGCCTCGCCGCGGTTGGTGTATTCGACGGCGCGGATGCCGGCGCGGTGTATCGCGCGGAGCGTCTCGAGGCTGACCTCTTCGGATGCGTTGTAGTAGAGGGGCAGGATGCCCTGTGCGACGATGGCATCGGTGATCTGCTGCGTATTGTGCATGGGAGTGGTTTGATGCGCCGGGTGGCGTTGCGGCGCGGTTTGCGGCCTCAGCGGGCCACCTTGACGACGAGTTTGCGGATCTCTCCCTCGCCGATCATGGGTGCGTGCACGTCTTCGGGGAAGAAGATGGCGAACTGGCCCGGCTGCAGCTGGAAGAAGGTATGGGGGGCGTCGTGGAAGAACTGCACGTCCTTTTCTTCGTTGAAGTCGCCGTTGGGTTTGCTGCAGGCGGAGCGCGGCCGCCATCCGATGGTCTCGACGCCGCTGATGCAGTACTGGATGTCGATGTTGCGGTCGTGGCACTCGAACTTGGCGGTACTGGCCTCGACGGTCTTGCCGGGGGCGGTGCTGATGATGGCCAGGAGGCCTTCGGCGATGTCGCCCTTGCCGTCGGGCGCGGTCGGCAGTTCGTTGCGGATGAAGTCGAAGGCCCGTGCGAAGCGGTGGTGGACGCCGTGGTAGCGGTGGGCGTTCTCGAGGGTGTCGATGATCATGGTCGTCTCGGGTTCCCGGGTTTTGTGGGGGTGGACTAGCGTTGTACGCGACCGCTGCCGTCGCCCTTCATGAGGTCTTTGACCTCGGCGAGGGTGGCGTGGTTGAGGTCGCCGGGGATGGTATGCTTGAGGGCGCTGGCGGCGACGCCGAACTCGGCCGCTTCGGGCATGGGCATGCCGGTGACCAGGCCGTAGATCAGGCCGCTGGCGAAGGAGTCGCCGCTGCCGACGCGGTCGACGATGCGGACCTGGTATTTTCGGGTATGGTAGAACTCGCTGCCGTCGTAGACGAGGGCGCTCCATCCGTTGTCGCTGGCGCTGTGGCTTTCGCGGAGGGAAGAGGCGATGACCTTGAAGCCGAACTTCTCGCGCATCTGGCGGAAGACGTCCTTGTAGCCGTCGAGGTGGAGTTCGCCCTTGGTGACGTCGGTATGGGCGGCCTGGAAGCCGAGGGTGGTGTCGGCGTCCTCCTCGTTGCCGATGCAGACGTCGACGTGGCGGCACAGTTCTGTCATGACCTTCCGGGCCTTCTCCTTTGTCCAGAGCTTCTTGCGGTAGTTGAGGTCGATGCTGGTGGTGATGCCTTTGGCGCGTGCGGCCTTGAGGGCGGTCTCGGCGAGGTGTGCGGCCTTGTCGCTGAGGGCCGGCGTGATGCCGGTGGTATGGAACCAGTCGGCGCCGTCGAGGATGGCGTCCCAGTCGAATTCGGCGGGGTCGACGTCGGCGATGGAGGCGCCGGCGCGGTCGTAGACGACCTGGGAGGCGCGCATGCTGGCGCCCGTCTCGAGGAAGTAGATGCCGAGGCGGTCGCCGCCGCGGGCGATGAAGCGCGTGTCGACGCCGTAGCGGCGGAGGTGGTTGATGGCGCTCTGGCCGATGGGGTTGCTGGGCACCTTGGTCACGAAGGTGCCGTTGAGGCCGTAGTTGCAGAGGGCCGCGGCGACGTTGGCCTCGCCGCCCCCGTAGGTGACATCGAAGGTGTCGGCCTGCACGAAGCGCTTGTAGTCCGGCGTGGAGAGCCGGAGCATGATCTCACCGAGGGTCACTACCTTTTTCGGCATGGCGGTCAGATTTATATTTATTTTTATGTTAGCGTCGGTCAGTGTGCACCGTCACCGTCGGACTCCTGCCAACCGAAGTAGGCTTGCGCGTTGCGGTAGCAGATGTCGCGCACCATCTCGCCGAGCCAGGCGGTATCGTCGGGCAGCTCGCCGTCCTCGACCTCCTGGCCGAGGAGGTTGCAGAGGATGCGGCGGAAGTATTCGTGGCGGGGGAAGGAGAGGAAGCTGCGGCTGTCGGTGAGCATCCCGATGAAGCGGCTGATGAGGCCCATGTTGCTGAGGGCGTTCATCTGGCGGACCATGCCGTCCTTCTGGTCGAGGAACCACCAGCCGGAACCCCATTGGACCTTGCCGGGCGAGGAGCCGTCGTTGAAGTTGCCGACCATGGTGGCCATGACCTCGTTGTCGGCCGGGTTGAGGTTGTAGAGGATGGTCTTGGCGAGCCTGTCCTGGCTGTCGAGCCTGTCGAGGAAGCGGGAGAGGGCGGCGGCCTGGGGGAGGTCGCCGATGCTGTCCCAGCCGGTGTCGGGACCGAGCCTGCCGAGCATGCGGCTGTTGTTGTTGCGCAACGCGCCGAGGTGGTACTGCTGGACGATACCCCGCTCCCAGTCCCACTCGGCGAAGGTGACGAGCATGGCCGACTTGAACTTCCCGACCGCCTCGGGGCTGAGGTGGTGGCCTTCCCGGGCCTGGGCGAAGGCGAGGGCGGCCTCCTTCCAGGTGTAGTCGTCGGCGTGGATGCGGTCGAGGCCGTGGTCGCTCACGCGGCAGCCGTTGGCGACGAAGAAGTCGTGACGTTTGCGCAGGGCGTCGAGGTATGCGTCGAAGTCGCCGATGGAGGTGTCGGCGGCCGCTTCGAGGCGCGCCAGGTAGGCGTTGAAGGTGACGGGGTTCTCGATGGCCATGGCCTTGTCGGGCCGGAAGGCGGGCAGCACGCGCACGGGCCAGCCGCTCTCGCGGATGGCCCGGTGGTGTTCGAGGCTGTCGACGGGGTCGTCGGTGGTGCAAAGCACCCGGGCGTTGGCCCGCTCCAGCAGGCCCCGCACGGTGAAGCCGTCCTGCTGCAGCATCTCCGACGTGCGGTCGTAGACCTCGTCGGCATTGCGTCCGTCGAGGACCTCGTGGATGCCGAAATAGCGCTTGAGTTCAAGGTGCGTCCAATGGTACAGGGGGTTCCGCATCGTATAGGGCACCGTCTCGGCCCATTTGCGGAACTTGTCGCGGTCTGAAGCCCCCCCGGTGATGCATTCCTCCGCGACGCCGTTGGTGCGCATGGCCCGCCACTTGTAGTGGTCGCCGTTGAGCCAGATGCGGGTGATGTTCTCGAAACGACGGTCCTGCGCGATCTCGTCGGGCGGCAGGTGGTTGTGGTAGTCGATGACCGGCATGTCCTTGGCATACTCGTGATAGAGCCGTCGCGACGTGTCGGTCTGCAGCAGGAAGTCCTCGTCCAGGAATCGTCTCATGTGGGTCGTGCGGGTTCTGTCGTCCAGGGTCTACTAGGGTTCAGTGGCGGCAGGCGGGTCGTCCTCCGAAGATGCGCAAAAAACATCCGCCGTCCAAATCGGAGCGCGGTGGATTGCGTCATCTGTCACGCCGGTCCCCTGCGTTGGCGCGGTAACCGAGGCCTTCGCCATGGCGGAAGAGGCTGTAGCCTTCGGGCTCGAGGTAGCCCGGCACGTCGGACCGCTGCCTTGCGGCGGCCTCCTCTGAGACGGGCGTGCTGAACGGCATGCGGCCGACGGGGCGGAAGCGGCCCGTGAGGACGTCCCACAGCGCGTCGACGGTGCAGCCGAAGGTGGCGAGCACGGCGGGTATGCGCGACCGTGAGGATGTGTCATAGACCTCGTCGAGCACCCAGGGACTGGTGAAGTTGACCACCAGGGTCGTGGGCCGCAGGGCGCTGAGCCGCCGCACCCGGTCGATGTCGATGCGGTTCGCCGACAGCGACAGGCGCAGCGGAGTGCTGTCGGCGTCGAAGAGCGACTTGGCGCCGGGCACCAGCCAGAGCACGATGCGGTCGGCCTCCTCGGGGGTGGCGACGAGGCGGACCCCCTCGGGCGGCACCTCGGCCGCGGAAGCCGGCCCGTCACTCGCCGACGGCGCACCCGTGAGCCGCTCGAAATACACGAGGGTGCCGGGTGCGAACGGCAGGGCAACGCCATCGTTGCGCAGGAGGACGACCGACTTGCGGAAGGCCTCGTCGGCCCGCCGGCGGAAGTCGGCACGGCCCACCGTGGCCACGGCCGCTTCCACATCCACATACGGATCTTCGAAGAGACCCAGCCAGAATTTCTCGAGGAGCAGCCGGTAGACAGAGCCGTCGACAAGCGACGGGTCGACCATCCCCGAGCGGATCGTGGCGAGCAGCTTGGCAGGGTCGGCCGTGCCCGAATACAGGTTGACGCCGGCCTCGAGGGTCTTCTGGTAGCGCTGCTCGATCGTGAGGTGTTCGGCCCCCCAGGGCATCATCTCGATGGGGCCCGTGTCCGAGTTGATGATCCCCTTGAAGCCCAGCTCGCCCCGCAGGAGGTCCTGCAGCACACCCCGGTTGTAGGCATAGGCCACACGCTCGTAGGGGGTGCCGACGGGGATGGAGTAATAGGGCATGATGGCAGAGGTGCCGGCGCGTATCGCGGCACGGAACGGGATCAGATTGTTGCGGAACATGCCGCCCGGAAAGACCTCGTGCCGGCCCCAGGTGAAGTGGGGGTCGTGCCCGCCCTCGGTGGCGCCGCCGCCGGGGAAATGCTTGGTGGTGAGGGCCACCGAGGCATCGCCCAGCCGCCTGCCCTGGAAGCCGAGGACCACCTCGGTCATCATCCTGGCCGCCCAGCCGGCATCCTCGCCGAAGGTCCCTTCGATGCGCTGCCAGCGCGGCTCCGTCGCCAGGTCGGCCATGTACATGTACCCCTTGCGGAGGCCCACCGACCGCCATTCGGCCCGCGCCATCTCGGCGAAGTCACGCACCAGGCGCAGGTCGCGCGTGGCCGAGAGGCCCAACTCGCCGGGCCAGGCGGTGAAGCCCGTCCGACCCACACTCAGGCCGGGCGACGCGTCGCGCGTGATATGGTTGCGGGGGTTGGAGGCCACGATGGCGGGAATGCCCAGCGGCTGCGCCTCGCAGAGGGCCTGCAGCCGGTTCGACCACTCGGCGATGATGCGGGCGGACACGTTGGCGCGCAGGATGAAATGCCGCAGGTGGAAACGCGTCACCCCCTTGGTGGTGCCGGCCGCCTGCATGATGGGATAGGGCAGACGCTGCTTCGTGAACAGGTTGAGGCTGTCCACCAGGTCGTTCTCGTTGAACCCGCTCGTCACCGCACCCGTGTTGCGCGAACGCTCGAAGGCCCAGTCGTTCTCCAACCGCGTCGTGCTGATGAGCATGAAGCCGGCCTTCTGCTCCACCGACATCCGGCCCAGCAGGTCCTTCGCCCGCACCTCCGGCGCCAACCGCCAGTCCTCGTACGGGTCCAGCCCGCCGTTGCCATTCAGGTCCTTGAACCGATGGCCGTCCCGCGCCAGGATGGCCACCGTCCGGTGGCCGAGGACAGGCTGCCTGTGGCGCGACTGACCCGCCGTCAACAACGGGATCGACAACAGCAGGATCCATCCGCCAGGCTTGCTTGGACACATATCGTCAGGGGTTGGGGGCTGCAAAGGTCCGGCACCTCCGGCCCACGTGGTCGAAAGGACGCTTCCGGACACCCAAAATAAGGACATCCCCTACTGCCCTTCCCTCCGGACTCCGAATATTTTTACGAAAACGTATGCGTGGCGTTTTCGAAAAAGCGGGATATGGACGGGAAGGGGATGGCGTCAGGACTGTTGTGTGACGGCCTGTCCGAGTTCGAGGGTGACGTGTGCGACTTCGAGCACCTGGTCGCGCGGGATGGGTGTGGGCCCACCGGTGCGGACGGCTTCGAGGAAGGCGGCGACGCAGGCCTGCTGGCCCTTGTCCTGCCGCCACAGTCGCAGGGAGCCGGCACCCTTCCAGCCGAAGCTGCGGAGCACGCGGAAATTGTCGAGCTGCAGGATGCCGCCATTGGCGAAGACCTCGACGCGTTCCTTGGGGAAGGCCTTGGAGCCGTTGGCGAGGTAGTGGATGGTACCGATGGAGCCGTCGGCGAAGCGGAGGTTGAGGCTGACGGTGTCGCACGTGGTGCTGTCCATGGCGGTGGCCTGCCAGCCGGCGATGGGGCTGTCGGCCAGGTGGCGGAGCAGGTCGATGAAATGGCAGGCTTCCCCTACGATGCGGCCGCCACCGGCCTGCCCGTCCTGCGTCCAGTGGTTGGCGGGGATGGCGCCGGCGTTGACGGTGACGACGAAGGCCTTGGGGGTTCTGACGCCGGCCAGGAGTCGCTTCATGCGGACGACATGGGGGGCGAAGCGGCGGTTGAAGCCGACCATCACATGCCGGTCGGGATGCGCTTCCATGGCGATGCGTACCGACTCGATCTGGGCGGCGTCGAGGCATAGGGGCTTCTCGACGAAGACATGCCGGCCCGCCTCGAGGGCGCGGACGACATAACGGGCGTGGGAGTCGTGGCGGGTGGAGATGACGATGATGTCGGCCTGGGGGTCCTGGATCACCGCTTCGGTATCGGTGGAGGCCTGGGCGAAGCCGAAGCGGCGACCGTAATGGACGCTGCTGACGCCCAGGTTGGAGACGAGGGCGTGCAGCCTTGCGCCGGCCTTGCGGAAGGCGGGGATGAGGATGGCCGAGGCGTAGTTGCCGGCGCCGAGGAAGGAGACGGTGCCGGGGAAGGAGACGGTGCCGGGGGTGGGCACCGGAGAGGCCGCTGAAGGGGTGAGGTCGACACGGGTGCGGCGGAGTTCCTCCTCCGCCCGGCCGGGCTTGCGGTAGTCCAGGAGGATGCCCAGCGAGAACTCGTCGCCCATGATGAGGTCGTAGGCCTGTGCGGCGTCTTCCAGGGCATAGCGGTGGGTGACCATCGGCTTCACGTCGAGGCGACCATCGGCCATCATGTCGAGCACGGCCTCGAAGTTGCGCTGCTCCGTCCACCGCACGAAGCCGAGGGGATAGTCATGGCCCCTGTCCTCGTATTCGGCGTCGTAGCGGCCGGGACCATAGGAACAGGACACCTGGAAACTCAGCTCCTTCTCGTAGAACTCGTCGCGCGAGAGTTCGAGCCCGGTGACGCCGACGAGGACAATGCGGCCGCGCTTGCGGCACATGTGTGCGGCCTGGCTGACGGGCTCGCTGCTGCGCGTGGAAGCGGTGATGAGGACGGCGTCCACGCCCCGGTCGCGCGTGCGGGCCATGGCCGTGGCAACGGGGTCCTCCCCGGCCGACAGGTCGATCGTCTCGGCGCCGAAGCGGCGCGCCATGGCCAGCTTTCGCGCGTCGAAGTCGATCCCGACGACATGGCAGCCGTGGGCCCGCAACAGCTGCACCGTGATCAGGCCGATCAGGCCGAGGCCGGAGACGACGACGGTCTCGCCCAACGTCGGCTGCACCAGGCGGATGCCCTGCAGCCCGATGGCGGCCACCACCGTGAAGGCGGCCTCCTCGTCAGACACCCCATCGGGCACCAGGGCACAGAGATTCTGCGGGACAGACACCAGCTCGGCATGCTTACCGTTGGACACGACACGCTGCCCCCGCTGGAAACCCTTGACGCCGGCACCGGCGTCGACGACAACCCCCACGTTGGAATAGCCCAGCGTCAACGGCTGGTCCAACTTGCGCAGCACCGCCTCCAGGGTCGGTACGATGCCATCCGTACCGGCCTTCTCCAGCACCTGCCGGACCTTCTCCGGCTGCTGCCGCGCCTTCTCCAGCAGGCCCGACCGGCCGAACCCCACCAGCATCCGCTCCGTGCCCTGCGAGAGCAGCGTATGCGAGGTCTCGATCAGCACCGTGCCGGCTGACACGCGCGGCGCGGGAATCGACTCGACGGCCGTCCGGCCCGTCTTGAGGCTCTGTATCACCTGCTTCATGGCTCCTTCGAAGGTGCGCGAAAATGACGAGGATCGATGAATAAAAAAAATCACCCGCCGCCACAGCAGACATGCCTTGCCGGCCCGCAGCCGCGTTCCATACCACTTCGTACCTTAGTGGGAAACACGGCGCATGTCCAAAATAGGACTCCGGGAACTGGCCAGGGAACTGGGCGTGTCGATATCGACCGTGTCCAAATCCCTCCGCCACAGCCACGAGATCAGCGCCGACACCCGCGAGAAGGTGCTCAGCAAGGCCCGTGAACTGGGCTACCACCCCAACCCCTACGCCGGCTTCCTCCGACACCACAAGAGCAAGACCATCGCCCTCATCGTTCCCGAACTCACCAACAACTTCTTCATACAGGCCATCAGCGGGGCCGAGTCGGTCGCCCGCGAACGCGACTACCACATCCTCGTCTACAACACCAACGACGACACCGCACAGGAGGTCGGCATCCTCGGACACCTGCAGAACGGACGCGTCGACGGCGTCATCATGTCGCTCGCCCGCACCACCACCGGCTCCGAACACATGAGCCAACTCATGGAGTCGGGCATCCCCATCGTCTTCTTCGACCGCATCTGCCACGAGATCGAGACCGCAAAGGTCACCACCAACGACTTCGCCAGCTCCTTCAACGCCACCGAACACCTCATCCAGCGCGGCTGCCGGGACATCGCCTTCCTCATGCTCTCCGACACCCTCTCCATCGACAACAAACGCAAGCAGGGCTACCTCGAAGCCCTCCTCAAACACGACATCACCCTCCCGCCCGACCGCATCGTCTTCTGCTCCGGCGACGAAGACGCCAACCGCAACCGCATCCGCCACCTCCTCGACCAACCCATCCGCCCCGACGGCATCTTCGGCTCCGTCGAGAAACTCGCCCTCTCCTCCTACTACGTCTGCCGCGAACTCGGCCTCCACATCCCCTCCGACATCAGGATCCTCTCCTTCGCCAACCTCCGCACCGCACCCCTCCTCAACCCCTCCCTCACCGCCATCACCCAGCCCGCCTACGAAATGGGCGCCAGGGCCGCCACCGTCCTCTTCAAATACCTGGAAAAAAAACGACCCATCATCCAGAACGAGAATATCATCCTCAGGTCCGAACTCGTCGTTCGGGAATCCACGGGCGGATGATTGCCGAAGGGGTTGTTTCCCAATACCTGAAAACGTACATTTGCGCAACGTAGAAACCCGCGTGCGCGCTCCACTCACCATAGCAACCCTGCTGCTGGCAACCCTCACCGCCATGCCGGGCCAGGCCCAGCCTCCCGCAAAGCCCGCACCCGCTCGCGACTCCTCCCTCCTCTCCGGACTGGGCCGCACCCTCGACGCCGTCGCCGAAAGCGCCGGAAATACCATCGAATGGCTCAACCCCCTCGCCTTCAAATACGCCCTGAAACTCGACCTGCCCGTCGAAGACCTCGGTGACGACCGCCTCCTCCGCTTCTTCGAAGAATGGATCGGCGTCAAATACCGGCTCGGAGGCGACAGCAAGGCCGGCATCGACTGCTCCGCCCTCACCCGCCGCCTCCTCAAGGACGTCTACTCCCTCACCGTTGGCCGCGTCATCCCCGACCAGTTCCAAGCCGGTATCCAGGTGCCCAAGTCAGACCTCGCCATGGGCGACCTCATCTTCTTCAAGATCAGCAACCGCCGCCCAGGCCCCACCCATGTCGGCATCTACCTCGGCAACAACCGCTTCATCCACGCATCGATCAAAAAGGGCGTGACCATCGAGAACCTCGAGAAGCCCTACTACCAGGCCTATTACCGCTCGGCCGTGCGACTGCCGAAGTGACCGATCCCCCCCTGACACCTCCCCTCACCGGACCTTCCCCTGCCATGCGCACGGGTCCTGTCATTGCCTGTCTGTTTCTGTCAGGAAGAAATACCGCCGGGCAACCCGGGGCATGAATGGCGTGCTGCAACACCGGTATGGACGTGCCGGCGACCGGCGACACCGGCAGGCACACCTAGCGGCGGCGATGCCAGTTGTAAGGCCAACCCGACTTCCGCAGGATGTGGTT
>Ga0172373_10009760_pt1 | contig 11848 bp, 9 predicted proteins | sample Lak10m_2_FD_114546 | JGI IMG/M metagenome (GOLD analysis project Ga0172373, IMG submission 114546) | Freshwater microbial communities from Kabuno Bay, South-Kivu, Congo - kab_092012_10m | ecosystem: Environmental > Aquatic > Freshwater > Lake | place: Democratic Republic of the Congo: South-Kivu... | reverse complement strand
CGCAGGTAGGGTTCGATGAACACGTCGTTGATGCGGCGGGGCAGTTCAAGGGCGTTGACGAAATGCCAGCCCGCGCCTTTGGGGTTGCGCCCTACTGGAAGGTATGGAGCAGGCGCTTCTTGAAGACCTGTGACGGGTGGCGGTGTGACGCCCGTAAGCAGGTTGACGACGTAGTTTTCGACGGTGTTCTGTTCGTTGAACATAGGCTTATCCCTTGTAAATATTAATGATTACCCGATAATTTTTCTTCCCGAAGTTTTGACAATAATTTCATCGTGTCATTTTTTGTCTTGGCGATTGCTTCCAGTGAATCTAGCGCAGTCTTTATTTTGGCAACGATTTCTTCCTGCTCTTTTAGTGGCGGTAGCGATATTGGCATTTCTTGAAGCAATGTGGCATTCAAGTTTTGCTGAATTCCGCCCGCCTTTCTGCTCGAAACAAATTTTTGTCCATGCGAACTATTCAACCACCAGCATAAAAAGTCGGAGTTTAGCCTTTGCGGAATAGGGCGTGCTATTAGTGTTGTAAAAGTTTGGGCATTATCTAAATCAGGAGGAACCACGGCACAAATTCCAGGTTTCCCTGTACGAGCGATTACAACATCGCCTGTGTTAACTCGTTTTGTACGATACTCTTCATCGAATTCTGATGATAAAAACGGCATACCTTCGCGAGAAATATAGCCAGCATTAATGTCAGTATTTCTAATTAATGGAATGCCAGTTTCTCGATAAGCATGAGCAGCAGATGATGCTATGCCAACTGTGATTCTTGAACACACTTCACTGAGTTTTACTTGTTCCCTTGTTTCGCGATGGGCAAGTAAATCAAACACTAAAGAATCGAACACAACCTTGAGTTTATTTTCTGCTTCAACTAATCGGTCGCAATAATCATTGGTCGTAGTAAGCAGGTTTACTATTTCTCGCTGTTCTTCAATGGACGGGAGTGGAAATTCGTAATTGGCAAGGTGAGTCCAATTGGTGCGCGGCGAAAGCGAGCCTGCCGAAGTTTTGACGGCATACTGGTAAAACCCTTCCGATTGCAGAATGAACGGCACAAGTTCGGGCAACAACACATTCGGGTCTTTGCTCTCGAAAACATAAATGTCGCTGGAACACACGCCGTCAAAGTCCGCAACTGCCACCTTGCGCTGGTACGCGCGGCGCTTGCCGAAGAGCACCTGTCCGCGCTTGAAGGTGTTGGTGAAGGTTGTCCCGTCCGCGACGAGTCCCCAACTGCGAATGTGCAAATTCTCTGGCTCGATGTGCTCGAGTCCCACGAAGCGGTCAATGCCTGAGGCGAGCGGGTCGGCTGTCCGCGTGGTGGAGAGGGTGATGATGGAGGAGAATTTGACGAGGAAGTGTTGGGTCATGGGCAATAATGAAATTCTCTGTTGAGCGAAATCTCTTAATCGTCTGCCCATGCAAGAGGGCGTTTCAAATGGTTAAGATGTGTTCTTGGTAGATATCCATCATGTTGTAAACGTCCAACAACTATTCCTGGAGCAATGCCGATTTGTCTTGCGAATTGAATCACATCCGCTTCGCTGAAATGATTTCCGCTGGGGGTAAATTTTCGATATTCAGAAGGCGGAATAAGAACATCTGCGCCAAATCTATTCGCTTCTTCTTCCTTTTCATCTTCTATGCCCGCACCTTCTAAAAATACATCTTTTTTTCCGTGTTTCAAAATGTGTCCTGCCTCATGGAAAAAAGTAAACCACAGTTGATCGTCCCGTTTATACAACAGGCTAAGTTGTATTAATGCTTTGCTTGAAGTAAGCCAACGCGTTGCACCACTCGTTCTTAATCTTGGTAATTCATGAATGAAAACAACTGCCACGCCTGCTTTCGCGCACAATTGAGTTATTGCTGGAACAAATTCTTCAGGATTACGAGTGGTTAATGAACGGATTTCTGTTAGGGCTTCACGAAATTTATTTGAGTCGTATGGATCGCAGTAAATATCTTGTGCTTCAATTTCGCCCTGACGTAGCCAGACCGAAGCGATATACGGATCAGCGGCATATGCAGGCGACCTGCGGTAATTGACGGCAGTTCCTTCCCAAACCGTTGTCCATTGATCTGGTGACGCGATGCCGAAGAAACGCAATACTTCAATCATTTGAGTAATTGCGTCATCAAACTTATTTATCCAGCCCAATTTGACCATCTCACGGACAGGAAAGTTTTCCATCCAAGAGATGTGACGTTCAAACTCTTCTCGTTCTGCTTCACGCGCCTTCCATTCTTGATAATTTCGTTCGCGATTTATCCAAAAGCGAGCGGGAACACCTAAAACCTTCTCGAATTGCAAGGCGGTTTCGGTGGTAATGGCTGTCTTGCCATTGATAATCTCGCTAATTGTTTTAATCGGACGTCCAGTTCTTTCGGCAAGTTCGGACTGCGACATTCCACGTTCTTCAAGCATTTCAAGCAATGTTTCCCCAGGAGGTGAAACAACATCTGGCATATATTCAGTATGAATTGAGTTACTCATGGGTATCCTCTATCCCAAGAATTTTTATGACACGCACATTCAGCCAATCAATTCCTCCGTCACCTTTGCTGGCTGGGGGATCATCTGCTGGCACAAAAATCAACCGCCAGGGATGGTCTAAATCAAGGGACAATTGACCATGACGATCTCCTTTCAACTCGTGGCATCGTCCTGGAAGATTTTTCATCATTTCAAGGTTCGTCGCGGCGTCAAGATCGTCCAAACGCTGGCGAATCTTCTTTGCTCGAAGATCACCTTGACGTTTTTTCAGAAGTTTCTGATTGTTACATTCATTTTGGAATTTTGGGTCTTGGAAAAGAATGATCAATGTTTCCCTCGCTGGCTTCCTAATTCTATTAACGGGAGGGGTTAACAGAATTATAGCATATTGTAGTATTTTGTACTACACTTTGTTGGAAAGTGACTTTTGAAGTGCGCTTGCCGAAGAGCACCTGTCCGCGCTTGAAGGTATTGGTGAAGGTTGTCCCGTCCGCTACGAGTCCACAACTGCGAATGTGCAGGTTCTCTGGCTCGATGTGTTCGAGTCCCACAAAGCGGTCAATGCCTGCGGAGGCAGGGTCCGCTTTGCGGGAGGTGGAGAGGTGGATGACGGAGGAGAAGCGGGTGAGGGTCATGGCTTTGGGATTAGTTTCACTTTATATGATTAGCCCTTAGAGCATCAGGTTAATAGACCAATTCTGAGTGGGCGCAGTTGCCAATTCTCTGTAATCTTGCCTTTGAGATGTCGCCGTTGACGGATCAATTATCTGTTGCAAGGCAATAAAAGCCTGGTTTTTGGCTCGATCATTGCCTTCTGGATTTAAGATTATTTCTCGCAATATATTCAAACCCTTTTCTCTTTCGCCCAGCTCTTTGGCTAAAAAAGAAGCTAGATCTTGTTTCAAGTAAATATTCTCTTTTTCGTTTTCTACAATTTCCAAGAAAGTATCATGCAATTCTTCATTACTTACAAAACCATTTTTGCGTAATTGAAAGGCGGATGATGCTCTTACCCAAGAATTTTTGAAATTACTTAACAGCTGCTTCAACATAGCCTCAGCACTGCCGAGTTCTAACCCTCCAGCCTCGATAAGGATCAGAACTAATCTACCCAGATCATCATCTTGTTTGCTTGTCCTACATTGCTCAAACATCTCGATTGAAAAATTCCTAGCTGCTTGGTGATTAGTTTTTAATAATCCCTGTAAGAAACTTAGTTGCAAAGTGAAATGATGTCCTTGTTTAATATCATTGAACCATTCTGATGAAACAATATCTTCATGATTAAGTTGCGCCTGTTCACTTTGCTCTCTAGCTCGCCGAATGAGCATCGCAAAAAACGATGACATAATATCTACGTTCCAATCATCATTATTAAATAATTTGTCTATGGTCATAACGAACTCAAAGAGTTTTTTGGGTGGATAATTTAATAATTCCAGCCAACGAGTAGTATCTGCAATTATTGGACCCATTTCAACGCGTACGCCCATTCCCAACAAACTTTGAATTAAATCCTCATGTTTGTTGCCAGGGTTGAGAAAATTTAAATCAAAACATCTTAGAATAAACCTTGAAAATTTCTCGTTGACTTGATTAGTATTTTTGATTATTTTGATAATTTCTTCCCACGCTGGCTCCCATCCCAAATTTCCAAGTTCAAGAGCGTATAAAGGCTCTTGTTCAATTAATTTTTGAAACCAGCTTTCTACGTTGGCTGGTAGAGTAGAGGGTAATTTCACCTCATCCAAAGTCTGATCGACGAGGTCAGGACATAAAATAGACATCCAAGTAATAAAAACAGTACTCTGAGATCTTCTCAAATAGTCATCCATGCCAGGTGAAGTGAACAAGAAATAAGATATTGTCGCGAAGTCAGAGTCGGAATGAAACGAGTTTACGATAAATTTTGTAAAATCTTCAAGTGGGACGGAAAGGATAGCCAACTTTAATGCTTCAAATCGTAAAGTCGACTTAATTCTTTGATCTAATGCAATTCTTTGAATGGATGCCCAAACCCATTCAGGCATCATTCTTGAAACCTGTTGGTCTCTATATATTTCTAGGAGTCGAATGCGAGCTTCAGGTTCCTCTCCATCATCTATTATTACCTTTTGTATTAAATCGCTGACAAGCGTATATTTATTTAGTTTCTTAAGTGAGTCTACCGCTATTTGAGCTTGTTGATAGCACAAAGGGCGACGAATTATTTCAATCCATCCTTCTGTAATTCTCTTCTGTGTTGAGATGTCAATTCGAATATTGTCTAGCATGCAGCTTGAAGCAAAACTCAATCCCCTTTTAAGAATATCTTCATCATCAAGGGGAGTTTGAAGAACCCGATCTATTATCTTTGATGGCTTTTTAGGAAAGTCACCCAGCTTACCCAAAAGCAAAAGAATGACTTCTCGCCAGCCAGCATCAGTCAAATGTTGCTGAATTTCACTAAGCATCTGGTTGTCATCATGATTATGTAAAAGATAACACGCAGCAAAATATTCCTGAAAGGTCAGGTGAACAAAGGTATATTGCCTTTCCCCTTTTTCAATTAATAATCCTGTGCGTTCTTCTATAAGTTTTATAAAGTCTGTTGCTTGTTGTCGAGCCTCAGCGTTAGACAGTTCAAATGTAGGATCATCATGTAATTTTCTACTAAGAAATTCATGCAATTCAACTTGACTTACAACAATATCACGCCCTGAATCATTTGACACATTGGTTTGCATCCAGTAAGCAATGCTTTCTAGTAATTCTCTCCTGTACTTGTAGTATTCCTTTTCATAATCATCACGGGTGAGACGTTTGCCTGCTTCAAAGGTTGACAGCAATGCTTCTGAGCATTTATCGTATAACTTAGCACGCTCATGTGGCAATTCGGCTTCAATATGATGAACCAGCGCAATAATTGCTAAAAGTAAAGGGTGTTGAGCGAGATCGTGAAGGCGGTCATTATTTTTTATAGTATTGAGCAGCTCTGCCGAAAGCACTTCTGCTTGCTGGCTCGATTTTTGGCGAGATTGATACCACTTGTTAATATAAGATTCGATATCGCTATCTTGAAAAGGCAAAACTGTTAAATGCGGGAACAACCTGTCGCTTAGTGGCGCTTGCTCATATCCAACAATTCTGGATGTTACTATATAACGATTTAGCGGATATCGATGAATAAATGATTCAACGATATTGCTAACTTCTTGCCTTTGCCCTGTTGTTACGACCTCATCAAGTCCATCAAAACACACAAGACATTCACCGCTTTCCAAATAATGCTCAAAGAAGCCAGATGAGCAACGAGCATTAAGCGAGCCTTTCGAGTAAGCATAGATAAAATCTAATAAGGAGTAAGCTTGCCCATTGGCTTGACGCTCTCGCGCAAAGTCACGAAGAGGAATAAAGATGGGTATTCCTGAAGTGCTCACTCGAGCAAGATCTCGAGCGTTCGCCATGTAGTCAAGAAGCATTTTCTTGATAGCAGTTGACTTACCTGAGCCAGGATCTCCCAAGGCAATGAACCAAGGCGACATTGAGAATAAGTTTTCGTCAAAGAGGTATATTGACTTGGATGGAGTACTAGTTGATATCATCTTGGCTTTCTCCATGCACGGCGGTGATCAGTTTGCCTATTTCATCCTCAATTTTCTCTCCTCCTCTTTCATATTGCAGCCAAAGTGGAATATAGATGGAGTTTAGTAGAAGCGGCGTCTTTTGTTCTCTAAGATCAGGGAATCCAATGAACTCTTGCTCCTCCAAATATGCCTCGAGTTGTTTTAAATAAATTTGCCGTTCTTTTTGAAAATCTGCCGATTCAATTATTTTGACCCTAATCGCATTTAAATCAGAGTCTATCGTTTTGCTTAACTTCCTAATTTCGAAAAGCGTCTGTTCCCTTACAACTTTTGCATCTTCAGAAGCATAGATTTCAATAAACGGTTTGTAAATTTCTGTAGTGAACAAAGACAATCTTAAGTATTTCGCAAATCGGGAAAAATTCTCAATGTCTTTAGAGTTTTGAATTCCTAAAGCATTCTTAATTTGAGGAGTAGCGAACGAATTGCTTATTACGGGCGTGTCTAAAATTTTTCTTCTCGAAATATCGCTTTCTTCCAAAATTGCTAAGATGAAAAACTCCCGTTTAGTGCCTTCGTCGGCGATTCGGTTAATTGTTCGAAATATTCGATATGCGTCTACGATTCCTGTTTGGTTTATCAGCATTTCTTCAGCAACAAGATATGCATCTCGAAAAACTTTCTCGCGATATTTATCTTCCCAACCGCTTATTTTTTTAATCCATTTGCCAATTGAGTCTGTAATTGGTAGGGTTGCTCCCTTTACAGTCTCCTCGGAAATGACTCTTCCCATAAGTTCCAAACCTGCCCAAATGGCAGTTACGGCGGTCGTTGTCGTAATTAGAGGCATAAGAATTCTCCTGTTTGATAACCAGTAGAAAATTGGTGATGTTATTTCTTGCTTTCTAGTATCTGTAAGACCTGAGCAATTGAATATTTTGTTCTTTCTGCACTTTCATTCCACAGCCGTATTGCATTCAATAATCCATCGGCAGCATATTCACCTTTTTCATCCCCTACACCTTTTCCACGCACGTACAACGGAATACTCAAATTGCCATCGTTGGCGCGAATGTCCGCCAGTGAAGCCACCTTCGCAAAGCCATCTACATCCTTGAAAGCGTGATACGCGTCCGCGATGCGCTGTTGGTGCTCAAGCTTGGCAGACAATAGTCTTGCAAAGCGGTCAATGCCTGCGGAGTCAAGGTCCGCTGTGGTGGAGAGGGTGAGGAGGAAGGAGAATTTTATGGAAGTCACGGGCAGGATTTCATTTCCAGCTCATCCCATTTAATTTGAAATGGAATCTGAATTTTAGTACCATTTTTAAAGCCGCTCCAAGTAACTCGAACCGTATCAGCCTGGCTATACCCGCCATCGATGTTGACAGAAGTGCCTTTCCCCAATCTGAGCGACTCCCCATCATAATCAACATTTCTATTTGACCGAAGATAATAACAAACCTGACTTGTCGGCGTCTGTGTAATAGTAGGAGCAGGAGGTGTTGTCGTAATCTTTTTAGGCGGAATAAGACTTACTATTGCCGTGGGTGGAATTGGAGAAAATGTCACAGATGGAATTATCAATGGAGTAGAAGAAGAAAATGAAAAGATGCTATTAGGATTTAAATTAGGGCGCACTCCATGAAAATATAAAAACAATAAAATAATAATCAGTGCACCGACAAGAACACTCAACACCCATGAAAAAACCCATTTTCCCCATGGAAAAGTGATTGGAGCTTTTTCAGAGGGTGGTAAACTTTTAGTTACTGCTACTTCGCGTAGTTCGTTGATATATTCCTTTTTTGTGACTTGTAAATTAAGAGCCCACGACGAATTCTTGACAGTTCTTAGCAAACTTTCTCTACTCCGGGTTGTTAGGATACCTGGATAACTTTTAATTTCTTGCAAAAAATCCTGTAATAAAATTAGGTCTTGGTGGCTTATTAATTCATTTAAAGTAATTGTTAATATTTCAGTTTTTTCAAAAAAATGCGCGGTTTTTATTCTATACTGACTACTTTTTAGCTCTTCGTTAATGTCTGCTTTCATCATGCCTGATCGAAAATATTCTGATAACTTGGCTGGACTTTCGAACATTTTCCATATTAGGTTGGAACACATATCCTTAATTAATTCATACATAACCATACCCAGCACACCTGGAAAAAATGGACTGAATAATGCTATTCCAATAGAGAAAAAAACTATTGCCAAAATCCCAGGAACGTGCAACTTTTCACCAGCAACAATAAGGAGATTAAGCTCTTTTTTAACTTTTGCTTGCCAATTAGGTATTTTATATTGGCGAGTACGAATCGGTGTCATTAAGCAACTCCTTAATTTTCCATATTTCCATATTAAGATGCAATCAAATTACTTTCGGCGAAGGAGATTTCAACTGGTTCGTGTTGGGTCATTTTTTCAGGTTTTCTATAAATTGATCAATTTTTTTCAATTCAGCGGACTCAATTTCTTTAAAAATTGAGCGGGCTTTTTGCGCGTACTGAAGTGCAGTTTTCCAATCCGCTTCCATTTCGTACAACTTCGCAAAATTAAACAAGGACCCCGCTTCTATTTCAAAATACTCGGCTTCCCTGGAGATTGTTAATGATCCCTCAAGCTGTGCTTTTGCTTGCTCTGAATCCTCCATTTTTACGTACAATTCACCTAAGTGATTAAGCCAGGTGCATTCACGCTGCTTGTCGCCCGTTTCACGCGCGATCTGTAATGCCCCCTCAAGTTTTTCCGCTGATTGTTTATATTCTCCAAGCTTTAAGTAAACAACTCCCTGATTACCCATCCAAATTCCCTGCTGAAGACGATCAAGTGTTTCATTTGCTAGATCAAACGCCTGTTGAATGAAATAATTTGCTTTTTCTGGCTCATCAACAGCATTATAGAGCTCTCCAAGGTTTCCCAGGCACAAGCCTTCCCTGCGACGATCACCCATATCCTGTGCAATGACCAACGCTTGCTTCAAGTATTCTTCTGCCTCGACAATCATACCCAGACTAATATGTACACCTCCCAGTAAATTCAGTGTCGCGCCTTCGTTTTGCCGGTCTTGAACTTCGCGGGCAATGCCTAAAGCTTGTTGTAAATGAGCCAGTGCTTTCCGATATTGACTTATAGTGTAGTAAACCGCCCCCAGATTGACAAGGCAACTCCCCTCGCGTTCGCGGTCACCGATTGAGCGAGCAATTTCCAAAGCCTGCTCCGTCTGCTTGATACACTTACGAGATTCGCCAAGATTGGAGTAAGCAACCCCGAGAGTCTCCAAGTCAAAGGATTCTTGCCGGCGATTCCCCATTTCGCCAGCGATTTCTAGTGAACGTTCTAAATATTCGATTGCCTTACGATTCTCGCCCAAGCTAATGTAGGTTGAGCCAATATTACTAAGAGAAAGACTTTCGTGCTCAAGATCGCCAATTCTGCGTGCGATCGCCAATGCCTGCTCGTGATACTCAATCGCAATACGATTCTCTCCCAGATAGGAATGCGCTGAGCCCAGCCGATCTAGGTTAACTCCTTCCTCTTGAGTATTGCCCGTTTTGCGAGCAATTACCTGTGCTTGCTGAAAACACTCAATGGATTGGCGATACCTGCCCGACCGAAGATGTATCACGCCGATATTTGCCAACCAGAATCCCTCTCGCGACAAATCACCAACCTCACGAGAAATGTCCAGTGCCTGTGAATAATTTTCGATAGCTAACTGATAATCACCCATGTCAGCATAATCTGCCCCCAGATTACCTAGCCAAAAACCTTCGCGCTTATGGTCGCCAATTTCACGAGCTATTTTCAATGCTTCTACATAACACTCAATTCCTTTTTGGAAATTGCCAACACTATCGTATGCCACTCCAATATTCCCGAATAGTTTATTTTGGTTGTAACGGTCACCCGTTTTTTCGGCTGCTCCCAGACACGCAGTAAACCACTTAATTTGCTCGTCAGGATGCAAGCGGAGGCGCCCCACATAAACAAAATCAGGTATTTCTTTTATGATCTCCGCAATTTTGTCATTAGTAATCCAGTTTTCGATTGACCATTCATAGGCGGTTCTAATATGGGGATACTCATCGTCGAACATATAAAGACTACGCATTATATGATCTCCACCTTTGGTATATAACTCCTCTAGAAAACACCAGGCATTGCGATAATGCCTCACATAGTTCAAGTTCGCGATGAATCTTTGCTCTTCACCAAGTTTGGTGCCCGCAAAGTCTGACAATAGGTCATGCAATCGATACCTGTTTGTGAGTGCATCGTATTCTAATAAACTATATTGATGCAGCTTACTGGCTCGGTGTCGGGCAGTACCATCATCCACTGACCATACTGAAGCGAGCGCATCTCTTTTGAACGAAACTGGAAAAATTGCTAACATTGCCCAACAATCTTTCTCATCGTCAGATAATTGTTGATAGCTTTGCTCGAAAGACGCCTCAACACTTGCATCCGCCCCTTCTAGATGTAGAGCTTGTAGCCTATTTGTCCTGTTCGTAAGTTCATGAATATATTCTGCTACGGTCCAATCGGAATGAATGGATAAATAGCTACCCGCTAGTCTCAATGCAATTGGAAGGTAACCACAGAGGTCAGCGATTTGTTGAGCTGCTATTTTTGTCAGTCGTGGACAAATCTCCTTCAAGAAACGAACAGCATCGATTCTGTTCAAAACATTCAATTCAACAAACTGCAACCCAGGCAAGGTGAAGTGCAAACGTGATGTAATCAGCATCAACGAGTTCTTTGGCGGCCGTAGGGGCATAACCTGGGATGCGTCATGGACATTATCAAGAAATAAAATCGTCTTTTTCTCTGCCAAAGTATTCTGGAAAATTCCTGACAAATCATCTTCATTCGCGTTTCGGAGGTCGGCAGTTGGATAAAAGCTTTGAATAACCTGTTTCATAACTTGAAGAGATGTGAGTGGAGCTCCGCTTGTCCCGCGCATGTCAAAAAAGAACTGAGCATCAGAATATTCGTTTACAAAATAGTGAGCGATTACCAGTCCCATCGCAGTTTTACCTATGCCAGCCATTCCAATTAGTCCCAAAATAGCTACACTATTCTTTTTTTCTATGCTTCCAAAAATTTTTCTTAATTCTTTTTCTCGCCCAATAAAGTCGGCTGGTGGTTGAGGTAATTGATGGAGTGATGAATGGTTGTTGATGTTTTCCAAAAGATTCAATGCTTCTGCGCTCAATTGAACAGTGTTGCCATCCCCTGCAATTATGATGGAGTTTTGGACATTCCCGCCGATGAATATCTGCCCGCTGAAGAATGCACTACGAAGTAAATCCATTTCTTCTGAAGTGGCTTGATTTTCAACCAGGTTTTTCAGGGCGATACTAAGTGAATTATCCATTGTTCCTCACTATTATTTCAAAACATGCAACAAATAAATTACTGCTTTTTGAAGTTGTTTTGAACTTTCTTCCCAAATTTTCACAGACTCTCTTAATCCATCAGCCGCATATTCACTTTTTTCATCGTTCACAGATTTTCCACGCACATACAGTGGGATGCTTAAATTCCCATCGTTGGCGCGAATGTCCGCTAGTGAAACCACCTTCGCAAAACCTTCCACATCCTTGAAAGCGTGGTACGCGTCCGCAACCCGTCCCTGATGCTCAGGCTTGAGGTGACTCATACTGCGCTCGCGAGTCACTTCGTTCACCGCATCAATAAAAATCACCTGTCCGCGCCGCTTGGCGGGTTTGTTATTGCGGCAAATCACCACGCAGGCTTCCATCGGCGAGTTGT
>Ga0172373_10009757_pt1 | contig 11851 bp, 8 predicted proteins | sample Lak10m_2_FD_114546 | JGI IMG/M metagenome (GOLD analysis project Ga0172373, IMG submission 114546) | Freshwater microbial communities from Kabuno Bay, South-Kivu, Congo - kab_092012_10m | ecosystem: Environmental > Aquatic > Freshwater > Lake | place: Democratic Republic of the Congo: South-Kivu... | reverse complement strand
GGCTGATCGAATGGCTGGGTCCGATGCGCCACGGCGACATCGCCGACGACCCCTACATCCACTACGCCGCGAGCATGCAGGCGCTGTTCGAGGATCTGGCGCTGCAGATGATGGACTACTACCTGGGCGATATCCTGCGCGAAACCGGCAAACTCGCCTTCGCCGGCGGCGGGGCGCTCAACGTCAAGCTCAACCAGAAGATCATCGCCCGCCCGGAAGTGAAGGAATTGTTCGTGCAGCCGGCTTCGGGGGATTCCGGCACCGCGGTCGGCGCAGCTTCCTACGTTTCCGTGCAGCGCGGTGTGCCGGTCGAGAAGATGGAGCACGTCTACCTCGGTCCTGGCTACAACAACGAGGATGTCATCGCTGCCTGCGCCCGCCATGCCGCGAAGCCGGACTGGCAGAAAATCGACAACGGTGACGTCGAAGTGCCGCGCCGCATCGCCGCGATCCTGGCCGAGGGCCAGCCCGTCGCCTGGTTCCAGGGGCGCATGGAATTCGGGCCGCGCGCGCTGGGCGGACGCTCCATCCTGGGCTGCCCGAGCGCGCCCGGGGTGGCCGACCGCATCAACGAGCAGATCAAGTTTCGTGAACGCTGGCGGCCGTTCTGCCCGAGCATGATCGACCGGGTCGGGCCGCAGATGCTGCAGACCGATCACCCGGCGCCGTTCATGACCTTCACCTTCGAAGTGGCGGAAGAATGGAAAACCCGCGTCCCCGAAGTCGTACACGAGGACGGCACTTCGCGCGCGCAGGTGCTGAAACGCGAGTTCAATCCGCGCTACTACGACCTGATGCTGGAACTGGAAAAACTCACCGGCAACGGCGTGGTGCTCAATACCTCGCTCAACCGTCGCGGCGAACCCATGATCTGCAGCCCGACCGACGCGCTCAACATGTTCTTCGGGTCGGATCTGCGCTACCTGATCATGGAAGATGTGCTGGTGACCAAGGCCTGATGATGCAAGCCGGACTTCAACTGTCACGTGCTTATCGCCCTTTGCTGGTCGCGACCGGATTGATCGGCCTCCTGGTTTTTTTCTGGGGGCTGGGCGATATCGCGCTGATGTCGTTCAACGAAGCACGACGGGCGCTACCGTCCAGCGAGATGTACCTCAGCGGCGACTGGCTGCTGCCCAGGCTGAATGGAGAGCTTTACCTGACCAAGCCGCCTTTCCTGTATTGGCTGGCTGCCGGTGCGGGGTATTTGCTGGGCGGCATGGACGAGTGGGCGGTACGCCTGCCTTCCGCGCTATCTGCACTGCTGATGGCGGTCGTGACTTATCGCTACGTGCGGACCCATTTCGGTGACTGGCCGGCGCTGTTCAGCGTACAGCTACTCATCGCCAATGCCGGATTCGCGATGCTTGCACGTCGCGCCGAAATCGAAATGCTGCTGGCATTATTGTGCTGTTCCGCATTGCTGGCCGCGCTCCATTTCACGCGGGGCGGTGGCTGCCGGCGCTGGCTGTGGCTGAGTTATGCCTTGCTGGGCCTGGCGATGTTGACCAAGGGGCCGCTGGTGCTGCTGTTCGTTACCTTGCCCCTGCTAGTCGACGCCATGTTGGCCAAGTCACAGCGCGGATGGGCGGCCTTGCGCGATCCGGTTGGGTGGACGCTGTTCCTGTTGATCGGACTGTCCTGGTATCTGGCCGTTACCGTTCAGATGGGCCTGGATGTCTGGCAGACGACCGTCCAGCGCGACATGCTGCAGAAAATGCAAGGACCATCCGGCGAGCCGGTGTATGCCTTTTTGCTCTGGATACTGGGGGACTTCTTCCCTGCCAGCCTCGTGCTCCTCATCGCGCCTTTGCTGACCTGGAAGCGCTGGAAAGCGCGAGGCGAGCTGATTGCGCTGCTCGTCGGGATCGCAGTGCCTTTTCTGGTATTCAGCGCTTTTAGCGACAAGCATGCCAAATACTTGCTGCCGATTTATCCGCTGATAGCCATCCTGCTTGGCGTTCGGCTGGGAGAATTGTTCCAGCAGGCGAAACCGGCGCTACAGCGTGGGCTGATCGCGGCCGGTCTGCTATTGCCGCTCGGATACGCGGTCTTTTTCGCTGCGATCGAACCCAGGGTGTTCGACTACCGGGTGTCGGTGTTCCCGAAATTCGCCGCATGGCTGCAGACCACGCCGGCGGATAGGCTCTATGCTTATCGTGACGTGGATGAGCGGCTGGTCTATTACGCCGGGCGTTCCATCCCGGTGATTGATGAAGCGCAGCTTGAGGGCAAACGCGCGGCCGGGGAAGGCTTCCTGCTGCTGGTGCCGGCAGGCAAATCGGCCGAGGCCGAACCTGCCTCGGATTGCCTGGTGCAGGAATTCGCACCGTATCTGAAAAAACGCAGAAGCTTGAAGGTGCTGGGCTACGGTGCCAGTTGCCCGGCGCTGCACGGAGCATGAGCATGCCGTTGCAGGTCGCCTACTTTTCCCGCATGTTCCAGGCCGTTCCGCAGTTGATGGAGGTCCAGAAGCAGGCGGGCGGATGTTTCGTTTCCAACCGCGCATCGACACTGGCTGCGGCCCGGCGCTTGTATCCCGAGGTGCCGATGCGGCAGTACCGGCGCTGGCTGGGGCCACTATGTGCCGGCCGGCAGGTGCTTGCCGATGCCGATGTCATCGTTACCGGTGCGCCGGGCTACAAGGTCTTGTCGCGATTCCCTGCCAGGAGCTGCATGGTTTTTCATGGGACCTACATGTTTCTCAATCGCAAGGCCCTGTCGCAGATGCGACACTTCGATCTGTTGTGCTCGATCGGTCCGCGCATGCAACGCACCATCGAACGCTACCAGGACGAGTTCGACCTGAATTGCGTGCAGACCGGTTACCTGCCGTTCGGCAATTTTCCAGAAACAACACCGGAGTGGCGGACCCGCACGCTGTCCGGGATGGGACTGGATGCCGGTCTGCCAACCCTGGTCTACATGCCGTGGGGCAAGCCGCATGGTTCTTGGGAGGCAGCAGCAGCGCGCATCCTGAACGAAACGTCGGACCGCTACAACTTGATCCTGCGACCACATCCCAGTCAGGGATTGACTGCCCGCCGCGCCGACCGGGCCGGATTCAGGAAGCTGTCCGCGCAGTGCGCCCTGCGTCGCAATACGCTGCTCGACATCAGCGTGCAGCCCATGGAGCACCTGTTCGCCCTGGCCGACCTGATGATCACGGATGGCACGTCGCCCGCCGAAGAGTCGATGTTTTACGATACCCCGCAGCTTTTTGTCCGGACTCCCCACTGGATGCCTGAACGGATCCGCGGCTATGCCCGTGACTCGGACATGGATGTTGAAGACATGGAGCGCTACATGACGTTGTTCGACTGCGGCGCCACGTTCGATACGCAGTCCCACCGCCCCTTCACGGATGCGGTCGATGAGGCCCTGCAGTCTGCCGGGAGTTACCGGCAGGCGCGTCATGACTATTTCAGCTGGGTGTTCGGTCAGCGCGACCGATTGGCCGGGCAACGGGTCTATCAGGCGTTGCAAGGGCTGGCCGCGCCGGAATCCGGCCATTCGCATCAGGTTCCGGATGGCCATGCCTAGCAACCCGATCAGTTTGCTGGACTGCACCCTGCGCGACGGCGGGTATTACAACCACTGGGATTTCCCGGAGTCACTGATTGCCGATTATCTGGCGGCGATGGCGGCGATCTCGGTGGACTTCGTCGAAATCGGCCTGCGTTCTCTAGACCGCCGCGGCTTCAGGGGTGCGGCGGCTTACAGCAGCGATGACTGGATACGATCGCTCCCGGTGCCAGCCGGCTTGCGGATCGGCGTCATGGTCAATGCCGCCGAACTCATCGCGCACGCTGGCGGGGTGACGAAGGCATTGCAGCAACTGTTCGTGCCAGCCGCGGAGTCGCCGGTTTCCCTGGTGCGGCTGGCCTGCCATGTCCACGAGTATGAACAGGCGCTGCCGGCCTGCGCTTGGCTGCAGTCCCGCGGGTACCTGGTCGGCCTCAACCTGATGCAGGTTTCGGGCCTGGATCAGGCATCGCTGGAGGATATCGGTCAGCGCTGTGCGGCGCAGCCTCCCGATGTGCTGTATTTTGCCGACAGTCTGGGTAGCCTGGGACCGCAGCAGGTGGCTGTCATCGTCAACGCACTGCGCCGGCATTGGCGAGGTGCGCTGGGCATCCACACCCACGACAACATGACGCAGGCGCTTGCCAATTGCCTGCGGGCCCTGGACGAAGGAGCGAACTGGCTGGACTGCACCGTGACCGGGATGGGGCGCGGCCCCGGCAATGTGAAAACTGAGTACCTGGTGCTGGCCCTGCGCGACAGGCGCAAGGCCGTTTGCAACATCACCCCGCTGCTGGCTGCCATTGCAAGGCATTTTGCGCCCATGCAGGCGATGCATGGCTGGGGTGCCAACCCCTATTATTTTCTTGCCGGGCAATATGGCATCCATCCCACCTACATTCAGGAGATGTTGAACGACTCGCGCTACAACGAGGCCGATATCCTCGCCGTGATCGAGCATTTCCGACAGGCCGGTGCGAAAACGTTTTCTGCCGACAGCCTGGAGTCAGCCCGCCATTTCTATCGCGGAGCGCCGCGCGGCAGCTGGTCTCCAAGCGCGGTGATGGAGGGCAGGGAAGTGCTGGTGCTGGGGCCCGGGCCTTCCCTGGCCGCGCACCGGTCGGCGATCGAGCAATACATCAGGCGTTGCCATCCCTATGTGATCGCGCTCAATACCCAGGCCGGCGTGGCGCCCGAACTGATCGATGCGCGTGCCGCATGCCACCCGATCCGCCTGCTTGCCGATTGCGAGCAGCATTTGCGGTTGCCCCAACCACTGATCACCCCGCGCTCCATGTTGCCGCAGGACGTGGTGGACGCACTTGGCGGCAAAACCTTGCTGGATTTCGGGATTGCCATCGAGCCCCGGCTGTTCGGCTTCCATGCGGAGTACGCGGTTTTGCCGACGTCGCTGGTCGTCGCCTATGTCCTGGCCATCGCCACCAGCGGGAAGGCGACGCGCATCCTGTTGGCAGGGTTCGACGGATACGGTGCCGATGATCCACGGACCGAGGAAATGGATAACCTGCTGCATGACTACCGCAGCGCAGAGGGCGCGCTACCGGTGCTCGGAATTACGCCTTCGCGTTACAAGGTGGACTTGAGCTCGGTTTACGCACTGCTGTCGATGGCGCAATGAAAAATGAGGTAAACATGCAGGAATTCGTCGTCATGATCCCGGCGCGCTTCGAGTCGACGCGCCTGCCTGGAAAACCCTTGATCCCGTTGTGCGGCGTGCCCATGGTGGTGCGTACCTGGCGACAGTGTGTCAAGGTTGTTCCGCAGCATCTGGTGTATGTCGTGACCGATGATGCGCGCATTGAGCAGGCCTGCCTCTCACATGGTATCCAGGTGCTGATGACGGGAAGCGCATGCCTGACCGGCACTGATCGCCTTGCGGAAGCGGCGCGCCAGGTGCCCGCGGGTACCTACATCAATGTCCAGGGGGACGAGCCGGTGTTCGATCCGGAGGACCTGCGGGCCCTGATCGCCGCGATGCACAGGCATCCGGGCCAGATTCTCAACGGCGTCTGCCCGATCACCGACGAGGCGCAATATCGCAGTCGCAGCATCCCCAAGGTGGTGATTCGCCCGGACGGGCGATTGCTCTACATGAGTCGCGCTCCGGTCCCCGCCAGCAAGTCGGATTCTTTTTCCATGGCATGGCGGCAGGTCTGTGCCTATGCCTTTCCCGCTGGCGCGCTGGCTGAATTTGCAGCCCATCCGGGCAAGACGCCGCTGGAGTCGGTCGAGGATATCGAAATCCTGCGCTTTCTCGAGTTGGGCTGGGAGGTGCGCATGGTTCCGATGTCCAGCCATTCGGTGGCCGTCGACAATCCCCAGGACGTGGCCGCCGCCGAAGCGGCGATCATCGCGCAGGGCCTGATTTGAAGCCGGACCTGAAGCGTTATCGCACGCTGGTGTTCGATTGTGACGGCGTGGTGCTGGACTCGAACCGCGTCAAGACCGAGTCGTTCTACAATGCGGCCCTGCCATACGGCGAAGCGGCCGCGCAGGCATTGGTCGACTACCACACCCAGCATGGCGGCATTTCACGCTACGCCAAGTTTTCCACTTTCCTGCGCGATGTCGTTGATGTCGAACCGACGGAAGCGGTCATGTCACCGCTGTTGCAGCGCTACGCCGCCGAGGTTCGCCAGGGGCTGATGACTTGTCGTGTCGCGCCGGGCCTGGCGCACTTGCGCGAAATGACGCCCGGGTGCCGCTGGATGATCCTTTCGGGCGGCGACCAGGCCGAGTTGCGCGAAGTCTTCACCGCGCGCGGCATCGCGGATTGGTTCGATCTCGGCATCTACGGCAGTCCGGAGTCCAAGGACGCCATCCTCGAACGTGAGATCGCTGCCGGCCGGCTGCAGCAGCCGGCGCTGTTCTTCGGCGACAGCCGCTACGACCATCAGGCGGCGAGTCGCGCCGGGCTGGATTTCATCTTTGTTTCCGGATGGAGCGAATTTACGGACTGGCCGGCCTATTGTCGTGAACACCAGATCGCCTGCATCGATTTCATTGGGAGTATGTATGCTGTTTAAGCTGCTTGAGCGCCTGAATGCCGGGGTAACGTTCCGCATGGTCGATTCCCTGCTCGGTGGACAGTCTCTGGTGCTGGTCGATGTCGGTTCCGCAGGCGGTGCGCAGCCCCGTTGGATGCAGGTGGCCGGGGCGATCCGCTATATCGGTTTCGAGCCTGACGCGCGTTCGAATGCCGAATTGACTGCCCCGGACGGCGCTTTCGCCGGTTACGAGATCATTCCCTGCGCCGTATGGCAGACGGCGGGGGAGTTGCAGATCCAACTATGCCGCAAGCCCGAGGTGTCGTCCCACTTCAGGCCTAACCGGGCATTCGTCGAAAAATTCCCGCGCGCCGAGCGCTTCGATGTGGTCGATACGGCGAGTGTGACTGCCCGTCGGCTGGATGACCTCAAATTGCCGTGCTGCGATTTCATCAAGCTCGATATCCAGGGAGGCGAGTTGTCGGCCTTGCAAAGCGGAGAGGCGTTGCTGGCAACGACGCTGGGGATCGAGGTCGAGGTCGAGTTCCTCTCGGTCTACGAATCCCAGCCGCTGTTTGGCGAGATATGCCGTTACCTCGATGCGCAGGGCTTCGAGTTCATGGATTTCACCAATCTGGCGCGCTGGGATCGCCGTCGCAGGGCGGGCTTCGGTCAGTGCGTATTCGGGGACGCGCTGTTCCTCAAGTCGCCGGAAACCTTGCGCCGCCAGATCGACCAGGGTCAACTTGGCATCGAGGCCGTCATGCGATACCTGGCGATTCTGGCGCTCTATCGCCGCACGGACCTGATGGCGGTCTGCCAGACGCTGTTCAAGGATGTCCTGGAGCAGCAACCAGGATACTGCGATCGGCTGCAGGCCGCGATCGGACGTCTCGAGCGCAGGCTCAAAATCGTACGCGCTATCGGGCGCGTTTCAGCGACGCTGATGCGCTGTCTGGGGAACCAGTTCCGGCTGCGCATCCATTGTTGAAACCCCCTGCCGCTGAGCGCCGGGCCTTCCCGGCGGCTGCGCGGCCCTCACCAGGCGCCGATCCATGTCCAACAGGCATTCCTCAATGATGCACCCCCGATATCGACCCGATATAGATGGTCTCCGCGCCATCGCGGTGATGTCCGTCATCATTTTTCACCTGTCGCCTAAAAGTTTCTCGGGTGGCTTTATCGGGGTCGATATCTTTTTCGTCATTTCCGGCTTCCTGATTACCACCATCATCCTGTCCAGCCAGGAGCGCGGTAATTTTTCACTGGCTGAATTTTATGCGCGACGCATCAGGCGCATTCTGCCGGCGTTGCTGACGGTGATCGCGACGACGCTCGCCATCGGCTGGTTCGTACTGCTGGTGGATGAGTTCAGCCTGCTGGGTAAGCATACGGCCTCAGCAGCCCTGTTCCTCTCCAACTTTACCTTGTACCTGGAAAGCGGCTATTTCGACACTGATGCCTACTCCAAGCCGTTCCTGCACTTATGGAGTCTTGCAGTGGAGGAACAGTTCTATCTGCTGTGGCCATTGCTGCTGATCTTCGCCGGGAAGCGGCAGTGGCCTTTCCTGAGGTTTGCGGGAGCGATCGCCCTAACCTCGTTCCTGATCAACCTTTTTCTGTGCCGTAGCGATGCGACGGCAGCGTTCTATTTTCCGTTCTCACGGTTCTGGGAGTTGATGGCGGGCGGGGCGCTTGCCTATATCGCAATCCATCGCGCCTCGCTGCTGGAGCGGGGCAGTCAGGCGCGCGCGTTGGCAGGTCTTGCACTGCTCGTCGCCGGGTTGTTGCTGATCGACCAGCAGCGTGCCTTCCCGGGTTGGTGGGCGTTGCTGCCGACCCTGGGCACGGCGCTGCTGATTTCCGCAGGCAGCCATGCCCCCCTGAACGCGCAACTTCTGTCTCACAGGTATCTGCTCCGGATTGGGTTGATCAGCTATCCCTTGTACTTGTGGCACTGGCCCTTACTTTCGCTGGCAAAGACTATCGGCATGGGCAAGCTCAATGACCTGGCCAAGGCCGCAGTGGTCATCCTGTCGTTCGTGCTTGCCTGGCTGACTTACCGGTATATCGAGAAGCCGTTCCGCCTCGGCCTGGTCAGGCACGGGGTGAAGAAGTTGTGCGGGGGCCTGGTGCTGGCGCTGCTGCTCGGTGGGGTGATCTACCAAGGCTACATCATGCCAAGGAACGACAATCCGGCCACCCAGTTGATCGTACATGCGCTGAAGGACATCGAGTTCCCCGACGGCCTGACCCCGTTCGAATTCCATGACAAGACATTTCATTCGATCCAGGGCGCGCGCGCGGACATGACGGTATTTATCGGCGACTCCCACGTACGTCATTACAGCCCGCGGGTAGTACATTTGCTGCGCGGTGATTCCGGCAGGCCGTTCAATTCGACCTACTTTCTTACGGAACCTGGATGCCCGGCACTGCCCGAGTACGCTGAAGATATGCCCCAGCGCGAGCGATGCCTCTCTTTCATGCAGGCGGCGATGGAGTTCATCCGCCATCCACAGGTCAGGAAGGTGGTGATCGGGGGGTGCTGGAATTGCATCCTGAAGGAGTCGTCACCTCGGGAAAATAGCCATGAGGCGCAATTGACAGCGCTTCAGCATATGCTCGGGGCGCTGGCAGCGAACCATCGCGAGGTTTATTTGTTGCTGGATACCCCGTCGGACAAGTCGTTTCATCCGTTGAAGTTTCTTGGCGGCAGCCGATTGACCGAACTGACGGCGGATACCAGCCGGGTCAAGGTGAAATTGACGCCGTCCGAAATGGCGCTGAACCGGAAGATGCATCAGATCGCCGCCCGGGCGGGCGTGAAGGTGCTTGACCCGGTTAGTGGATTTTGCGACGCGGAGTTGAACTGTCCGCTGATCGTGCAGGGCAAGCCGGTCTATCGCGACGGTGATCACCTGCGACCTTTTTTCGTCAGGGAGCGTGCAGGGTTTATCGATCAGGCGCTGTGATGCGAGGGGGTATGCTTGCGGGCGCTGTCCTGCCCCATTCACAAACGTCGCGGTCAGTTCATGGGGATGGAGCGTTTCCGGTGCCATCCCGGCGCCCCAGAATGACGATCTTGTTGCCCGCAGTGTCCTCAAACTCCTGCAGCGGGTGCAGCGGGTACTGTTGAAGCAACCCTTCCAGAAACTCGGGCTTCTGCCTGCTGACCCGGACCACAGCGAAATCATAGCTGTCCAGTGATTCGCCACGGACCTGCATGTGTGTCCAACCCGTCTCACGGTCCGTGAACGGCAGCCCGGCATAAAAGCGTAGCTTGGCATCATCGTAAAAAATCCTGGACTGCGGCGTCGCATGGGCCAGCGTCCAGGCGACCGCATCTTTTTCGTAGTTCTTGCGACTGTCGTGTGCGACGACGATGTACAAGAACTTGACGCAAAGCACCAGCAGCAGGACAGGCAACACCCATCCATGCTTTGCTGCCCGCGCGCGATGGTTTTGTCGGTCGCGGTACAGGCGCGCCAGGCCGAAGGCGCCAAGCACCGTCAGCGCGAATCCGCCCGGCATGGCGTAGCGGGCTGGGAGGAGGAATTGCGCCATCAGCACCACCATGCAGATCATCATGCTGACCGCCAGCCACCACAGGAGCAGTCGGTGCGCATGCGTGGTTAGCGTGGTTTTACCTACCTTGGAGATCGCGAGAGCGGCAAGGAAGGTTGATACCCAGCCCATCACGCCTGCCGTCTTGCCGATCAATGCCGCGAAGAGCGTGAGGATGATACCCAGCATTGCGTAGTCATCTAGAAACCTGGTCAAAACGACATCGCTCATCCGTTCCGCACGGATGTGCAGGCCATGCGTCATGTTCTGGATGGCTGCGTTAAGGAAAATTAAGGGATCGCCGAGTCTGCCAAGATCGGAAAGACCGAGTTCCGGGCGCGAAAGCAACAGGGTCGCGATGCAGGCGGCCGTGGCGATCGGCAAGACCATGCACTTGAACAAGCGCTTTAGTCGGGTGCTGAAGGGGTCGCTGGGGTCCAGAACAATCACAAGCGGCAGCATGGCAAGAAATGCGAGCCCCTCAATGCGGAAAAGCGTTGCGGTAATCGCCGTCAATCCCCAGCCGAAGGCCTGCTTCCAGCTATTGTCGGCCAGGAATCGCAACAGGTAGAGCAGGCTCAACGTATGGCAGGCCCAGAATCCTTGGTCACGCACCAGCATCGGCAACATGTCGCGCATCAGGTAAATTGAGCTGAACAGCAGTGCCATGCCCGCCAGTATCTCCTTACGCTGCCCGCCTGCCGCACTGATAAGACTAATCAGGGCATAAGCGGTCACCGGAAAAAAGATCAATGTCAGCATGTGGCCTGACATCTGGAGGGAAAGTCCGGTCATTTGGCTCACGCCTGCAATCATTGCCGAGTACAAGGGCCATGCGAATAGGTGGGACGCGGCCTTCCATTCTCCTTTAGCGAACAGGTGTGCGACCTCAAGGTAAAGAATGCCATCACTGTTGACCCGCCCGTTGTTGCAATACAGCAGCCAGCCGGCCAGGCACGCTGCAAGGGCGCCGGCGATCCAGGGCAATGCGGGGATGGAGAATATTTTCGTATGTCGGATTGAATTAAGCATTTGCAGTTCGTTTACGCTTCCAATCTTTGAATGATCCGCTCCGCAGGCAATGTCTTCAGGCAGTCCGTATGCCCCAGCGGGCATTCGCGCTTGAAACACGGGCTGCAGGACAACCCCAAAGAAACAATTGCGGCTTTGCTGCTCATCGGCGGGGTGTGGTGCGGGTCCGATGAGCCATAGACCGCCACCAGAGGCTTGTCCAGGGCGGCGGCGATGTGCATCAGCCCGGAGTCATTGCTGACGACGGCCGTGGTCAGCGCCATCAGGTCGATCACCTCGCCCAGCGCGGTCTTGCCACCGAGATCGAGGCAGCGCCCCCCCGTGCGATGCTGGATGTCCTGGGTGATTTCGGCGTCCTTGGCCGAGCCGAACAGCCAGACTTCCCAATCCCGCGCCAGCGCCCATTGCGCGACTTCGGCATATTTTTCCGCCGGCCAGCGTTTGGCCGGGCCGAACTCGGCTCCGGGGCAAAGACCGAGCACCGGCCCTTGCGGCATCGACTTTCCCAGGGGCGCCAGGATGGCGGCCGCCTGGTCAGCCGAGGCCTGCAGGCGCGGTTCCGGCAATGGCGCTGGCAATGCAGCGCCTTGCGGCAACCCCAGCGCGCAGAAGCGCTGCACCGTCATCGGCAGCGCGGTTTTGTCGAGCGGGCGAATGTCGTTCAGCAAACCGTAGCGCAGTTCGCCGAGAAAGCCGGTGCGCGTCGGGATGCCGGCAGC
>Ga0172373_10009754_pt1 | contig 11855 bp, 9 predicted proteins | sample Lak10m_2_FD_114546 | JGI IMG/M metagenome (GOLD analysis project Ga0172373, IMG submission 114546) | Freshwater microbial communities from Kabuno Bay, South-Kivu, Congo - kab_092012_10m | ecosystem: Environmental > Aquatic > Freshwater > Lake | place: Democratic Republic of the Congo: South-Kivu... | reverse complement strand
GATGCAGCAAGATGGCGATGACGAAGCCGAAGACCAGCGGCGCGTTCTCTTGGCGAGCCTCGTTCACGGGGCGGGTGCCGCAGAGGGTGCCGCAGAGGGTGCCGCCGGCCCGCTCGGCGGTGGTGCAGATGGAGAGACAGGCGGCGTGGTCGACGGCGACTTGTCATCGGAATCCAGGGGTTTGCCCACGAAGTTGACCGAGAGTCCGCAGCCGCGCAGTTTGTCCCAGACCGCCTGCATCAGCGGCGCGCGGTCAATCGTTCCTTGACCATCCGCAACGGCGATGTAAATGACCGTCTTGGGATCTTCCTGCTTCGACTCGGCAACGCGCCCTGCAAGCTCCGCAAGCGCGCAGGGCACGCGGTTGTAAAAGAGTTTGCCGTCGAGCGCGATCGAAATGGTGGCTGCTGGCGCGGGCTTTGCAGCCTGTCCGCTCTGGAACTTGCGCAGTTCCATCGGGATGACGCTGACGCGCACAGCGAGCGCCTGCGAGTAAATGAAGAACGACAGCAGAAACATCATCACGTCGATGAGCGGGATGAGTTCGATCCGCGGTTCGTGTGCTGTTCGGCGGATGCGCATGGAGCGGATGGGTTCGCGCTCAGGCGTGAGCGGGAGAGTTTGGGGTGATTAGGCGCCCATTTGCGCCGCAGCGAGAGCCGTAGGCAGGTCGTCCGTGAACTTGAAGAGCCGATCGAGCCCTGTCATCAGAAGAATACTCCACACACCATCCTTGACGCCACACAGATGCAGCGTGCACTTCGATGTCGCGAGCACCTTCCGAAGCTGCAGGAGCTGCGCGAGATTGGAGGAGTTGAGATAGGTGACGCTCGAGAAGTCGAGGATCACATGAAAGTCCTTCGACTTGCCCTCCGCCCGCTGAAGCAAGAGGTGTAGATCGTCGGTGAGACCAGGTTCGTCCGACAACTCGCCGACAAGGACAGTCTCCGACCATTCGTTGAGCGCCATGCGCCGAGCCTACCACCCAAGCCCATTCGTACTCAACACCCGGCTCGAGTCACGCTCCGTTGGCCGATGGAGTATCCCCCTTTGGAGTGGGCGCGCCCTCGGTTGGGGTGTCCGCCAAAGCCCCCTCGGACGCCGTATCCGCCTCCTGCGATGGCTCATCTGCGCGGTCGAAGCGCGCCGCCCCCACGAGGGCATCGTCGTCCTGCAACTTGACCACGCGAACTCCGAGCGTGTTGCGGCCGACAAGCCGCACATCGGCGGCACGAATTCGAACCACCATGCCGCCCTTCGAAACGAACATCAGATCGTCATCTTCGTGAATCGGATGCACCGCGACGACCCGCCCATTGCGTTCATCTGTCTTGATGTCAATTCGTCCCTTGCCGCCGCGCGACTGCGCGCGAGTCTGTCCGTCATCCTGATGGACGAGGTACTCGGTCATATCCGTTCGCTTGCCGAAGCCATGCTCGGTGCAGGTAAACAACTGAGCCGTGTCGTCGCAGCGAACAAGTCCGACGAGCTCATCGCCGTCGGCAAGGTCGATCCCTGCCACGCCCGCCGTATCGCGCCCCATGACGCGCGCATCGTTCTCATCGAAGCGGATCGCCATGCCCTCAGCCGTTGCGAGCAGAATGTGATCCTGCCCCGATGTCTCGACGACGTTCACAAGCCGGTCGCCCTCGTTGAGTCTGACGGCGATGATGCCGCTGCGGTGGACATTGCGGTAGTCCTTCAAGGAGGAACGCTTCACACGCCCGTTCGCGCTTGCGAAGAAGAGGTAATCCTCGCGCGCTTCGAAGTCGCGGATAGGCAGGTAGGCCACCACGCGCTCGCCCGCCTTCAGTTCGATCACATTCTGCACGGAGCGCCCCTTGGAGGTGCGAGACATTTCAGGAATCTGCCAAACCTTCGTGCGGTAGACGCGTCCCGTGTTCGTGAAGCACAGCAGGTCGTCGTGGGTGCTCGCGATGAAGACCCGCTCGATGTAGTCGCCATCCTTCGCGTCGGACCCTCGAATGCCCACGCCTCCGCGCCCCTGCGTACGGAAGGTGTCCACGGGCAGTCTCTTCACGAACCCCTCATGCGAGACGGTGACCGCCACGTCATGCTCCTGGATGAGTTCCGCAAGGTTGAAGTCGTCCGCTTCGCCCGCTTCGATGGTGGTTCGGCGCGCGTCGCCGAAGCGTTCCGCCAACTGCAGCACATCAGCTCGGATGATCTGCAAGATCAGCCTGTCGTCCGCCAAGAGCGCCTCGAGTCGGTCAATCTCCGCGAGCAGTTCGGTGAACTCCCGCGCAAGCCGCTCGATCTCGAGTCCAACGAGTTGGATCAAGCGCAGCGCACCGATCGCCTCTGCCTGCACGCGCGTCAGTCGTGCGCCGTCGCCGCGCCGCGATGCCTCGGCGATTCGCTGGGGAACGAGCGGAGCGTTCGGATGGTCGGGTGCGATGCGGAACGCGCGCGCGAGGAGCGCCTCGATCGCCTCTTCGCGTGTGCGCGAGCCACGGATGATCGCGATCACCGCATCTATGTCGCACACGGCGTACACCAAGCCCTCGAGCTTGTGCGCTTGTTGACGCGCCTGCCGCAGCAAAAACTCGGTGCGGCGGCGAATCACATCGCGTCGGTGATCGATGTAGCAGCCGATCAAGCTGGTGAAGGGCAGCGTTCTCGGCTGACCGTTCACGAGCGTGATGTTCATGATGCTGTAGGTGGTCTGCAGCGGCGTGAACTCGTAGAGTTGTCGCTCCACCACCGCAGGATCCGCTCCCTTGCGCAGCACCACCAGAATGCGAGTTTGCGCGTCGCGTCCGCTATGGTTCCGCACATCGGAGATGTCGGGGATGCGGTCTTCTTTCTTCGCTTCGACGATCTTCTCGATCAGCGCGCTCTGCACGACTTGGTACGGAATCTCCTCGATCACGAGCACCGCGCGTCCATCGCGCGTCTCGTGGCGCACCTTGCCGCGGACCGTCAGGCGACCGCGACCGGTCGCATATGCCTCGATGATGCCTCGCCGTCCCACGATCGTTCCGCCCGTCGGGAAGTCTGGTCCCTGCACGATCGCCATGAGCCCTTCGAGGCCGATCGACGGATTGTCGATCGTCGCCGCGATGGCGTTCGCGATCTCGGTGAGATTGTGCGGTGCCATCGAACTTGCCATGCCGACGGCGATGCCCGAGGACCCGTTCACAAGAAGATTTGGGAACTTGCCGGGGAGCACGATGGGCTCCATGAGCCGATCGTCGTAATTCGGGCGGAAATCGACGGTTCCCTTGTCGAGATCCTCGAGCATCGCCACGGCCACGCCTGTCATGCGCGCCTCGGTGTAACGCATCGCGGCGGGCGGATCGCCTTCGATGGATCCGAAGTTGCCCTGCTTGTCGACGAGCAGCGCGCGGGTTTTCCATGCCTGCCCAAGGTTCACGAGCGTGGGGTAGATGACCGACTCACCGTGCGGGTGATAGTTGCCGCTCGTGTCGCCGCAGATCTTCGCGCACTTGATCTGCTTTCGCCCAGGAGTCAGGTTGAGATCATTCATCGCGACGAGGATGCGCCGCTGCGAAGGCTTCAGTCCATCGCGCACATCAGGGAGCGCGCGATCCATGATCGTGCTCATCGCGTAGACGAGGTACGACTCATGAAGTTCACGGTCGATCGTCTTGTCGATCACCAGTCCGAGCGTGGACGACGGGTCGGGAGAAGGGGGGTTCGCGCTGCTCACGGGAAGCCCGAAATCCTATCCGAAAATGTCGCCTTGCGGTGGCGAATCGGTCGTAAAAACGCTGCGATTTCATCGAGCAAAATGCCACCTTCGGCGGAGGCACTCAGCACTTCGACAGAAGTGCAAGGTGTTCGCTGTTGCCGCCTCCGCCCATGAGCGGGCTCGGCGAATCCGCGAGCAACTGCGCACCGAGTTCCGGCATCGAATCAAGAACGCGCGCAATGACTGCCGCCGCGACTTCCGGCGGTAGTGCGCCCTTCACGAGCGCCTTTCGTTCACTGCCCTGCGACTCGTAGTGCGGTTTGATGAGCGTAATGATGCGCCCATTCGGGCGTAGCCATCGCAGTGCCGCGGGTACCGAGTGACGCTGGCATGTCCAGGCAAGGTCCATCACGACGAGATCGACGCCGCCCTTCGGTACAGGCGCGTGCAACGCGTTCGTGCGTTCCTGTACTTCGACGCGGGAGTCGTTGCGCAGGCGCCAATCGAGCATGCCGTAGCCCGTGTCAATCGCCGCCACGCGGCGAGCGCCGCGCTGCAGCAGGCAATCCGTAAAACCCCCCGCGTTGCAGCCGAAATCTGCGCAGTCGAGTCCATCCACGCGAACGCCGAAGGTCTCGAGCGCATGATGCAACTTGAAGCCCGCACGCGAGACGAAGCGAACAGGCAGCGGATCGCTCACGGCAGTTTCGGATCGTGCGCAGCGCCACGGATGCCGATGATCGCCACGCCAAGGCGGTCTGCCGCGGCGATAACACGGTCGCGTTCAAGCATGATGACTCGGCCCGCTCCGAGCGCCAGCACGCGGCCTCCCGCAGCGGCGATGCGTTCCACCGTCTGCACACCGACCGTGGGCACATCGGCGCGCAAGTCATGGCTGTCGTGCGTCGTCTTCAGCATCGTCCAACCAACGCGCTTGCAGATCACGGCGGTGCGATCGATGGTCGCATCGGTGCCCTCCATCGCCTCGACGGCGATCACATCGCAGTCGCGAACGGTGATCGCCTGTCCGATGCCAAGGTTCGCCACCGAGCAAAGGATCGGCCAGCCAAAGTCGATGTCTCGCTGCTGCGCGGCGGATGGCGCCGTGCGTCCCATGATGCCCTCGCAGGCGATGTGATCTGGAATGAAGCGGGTGGAGTCCATCAGATGCACGCCCGATGATGCGAGTTCGTCGGCGACCGCCGCAAGGAGTGCGGGACTTCGCCGATCGAACCGAAGCCGCTGATAGTAGAGCAGCACGGTCCGCAGGTCGGGCATTTGGCGAAGGAGTTGCAGCGGTCGGTACATCGTGGCCTTCTTCACACGCCCGACCATGACTGCGTCTCGCGCTCCGGCTGCACGCATCAGGCGAATCCAACGCCCGATTTGTAGAACGCCTGCGCGGTGAAACGTGTCGCACTGGCTGGGCAGGTCGGCGTGGAAGTGATCGTGAAGCCCGATGCACGCAACGCGGTGACCTGCCGCCCGAATGCCCCGCGCCACGAGCAGCGGCAGCACGCCGCTGCCAGCAATCAAACCGATGGGCGCGCCCAATGCTCCTCCACAAGCGCTCGTGTCGGCAGTGGGGGCGTTCATCTGCGCCCCTCCTGTGGCCCGTGCATCGGCAGCATCCGCTGCGGATCGTGGGGGGTCGGATCAGTCACCGCAAGCGCGCGCGCAAGCTGTTCCACCAAACCCGCTGGCTCATCATGCACGAGCAGGAGATCGAGCGCCGCGTCACGCACGAAGCCTTGTTCGACGCCATGCGCGATCAGTTGACGCAACGGCACCGCAAACCCATTCGTGTTGAGTATGCCGATCGGCTTGGCATGGCGTCCGATGACGCGGCCCACGAGCGTTTCGAAGAACTCCTCCCATGTGCCGAGTCCGCCGGCAAGTACGGCAAAGGCGCTGCCGAGGTCCTCCATGCGCTGCTTCCGTTCGCGCATGGATCCGACGACGACCAACTCGTCGCAGCCCGTCCAGCCCTGTTCGAGCGCCAGAAACTGCTCGGTGATGATGCCCGTGACATGCGCGCCATGCCGCTGCGCGGAGCGTGCGAGTTCGCCCATCAGGCCGATGCCACCACCGCCGTAGACGAGATTGAAGTTCGACTGGGCAAGAGCACGCCCGAACGCGGCAGCGGCGGCGAGATGAGCCGCATCGACGCCGCGCGCGCTGGCACAGTAGACCGTGACCGCGGGTCGCGAGGATGCGTCCTCCATTTCCCTACGATAGCAGCCGCGTGTCGCAGCCTGTCACATCTGTGAGTGACCGCGTGGCGCTCGGCGCCGTCTTGGCGGTCGCCGCTGCGCGGTGCATGATCGCATTCGCTGCGCTGCCCGTGTTCGACCTCGATCCCGCGCAGCAGCCTGCCGTGTTTGTGGGCGCCACGCCTGCCCAGAGCGTGCTGCTCGATGCGGTCGCATTTGCGGCAGCAGCGTGGCTGCTTGTGCGCTGCGCCATGGACCGCGCGCTGCTCCCGCGTTGGTGGGCGTGGATGGCGAGCGCGTGCATGATGCCATGCGCCGTGGCCGCCGCGCATGCGATGCAGGATGTGGAACAGCTGTGGCGCTGCACAACATGGATCGCGTCCATCGCTGCAGCGCTTGGCGTATGCGGATTTTGCCTGCGGGATCGATCGGGGCAGATGCGCCGCGCGTTGCTCGCCTCGCTCGCGGGCATTGGTGTCGCGCTTGCGGTCCGTGGACTCGTGCAGATGACCGTCGAGCATCAAGCGACACTGGCGTTCTACGAGCAGCAAAGGGAATTGTTCCTGCGTGCGCAGGGGTGGCTCCCGCAGTCGCCCGAAGTGCTGACCTACGAGCGGCGGCTCCTGCAGAATGAGGCGACGGGCTGGTTTGGATTTGCAAACGTCTTTGCAACCGTCGCTGCCGCTACGGCGACCCTGCTCGCGAACGCGGCCCTTCGCGGCGGGCGAGTCGTGGTGCGTGCGCTCTTGACAGTGGCGGCGCTGCTCTGCGCAGGTCTGGTCGTGGCCAGCGGTTCCAAGGGCGGCGTTGGTGCGCTTGCCGTCGGCGCAGTGGCGAGCGTTCTGCTTCGGCGATCCGAGCGATGGGCGCACGGGCTTGCCTTCCTGCCGATCGTGGCTGTGCTTGCGCTGGTGGCACGCGCACTTGTCGGCGAAGGTTGGGGCGAGCAGAGTCTCTTGTTCCGATGGCAATATCTCGTGGGTGCAGTGCGGACGCTTGTCGATGCGCCGCTCGTCGGCGTCGGCCCCGCCGGCTTTCAGGCTGCGTTCATGCAGATGCGGCCGACTGGTGCTGTCGAGGAAGTCACAAGCGCGCACGGATCGCTTGCCGACTGGGCCGCCGCGCTTGGCGTGAGCGGGTTTGCTCTCGGCGCCGCGATGCTGTGTCTGCTGTGGCACGGTGGCGCGGGTGTTCTGCAGCGAAACAATGTGAGCGACGATGGCAGGACTGTGCGCGAGATCGCGTTGGCGAGCGTCGTGTTCGGCGTGATCCTTTCGGCGCTGTTCGAGGCGCCTGCGCTGAGTGGGGATGCATGGCTCTGGCGAGCCGCGGGCGCGGTCGCGGGAGTCGCAGCTGCGTGGGCGGCAGCGCAGCAGGCTGGCAGCGCAGATGAGCGCGCACGCAGGGGCGTCGCCGTGGGTGGAGTCGCAGCGGCGTGCGTGGTCGCGACCCACGGACAGATCGACATGGTGTTCTGGCTCCCGGGGAGCGTTCTGTGGGCGTGGTTGGTGCTCGCTGCCGCGCCCGCGATCACTGCGGCGGAGCCGCGTCGTACGTCGAACATCGCTTCGGCGACCTGGGCCACCTTTGCTGCCGCTGCTGCAATGTGGCTCGTGGTGTGGACCGCACCCGCGCTCACGCGGCAGGATGACATCGCGGTTGCCGCAGCACAGCGAGTCTTTGATGCGGCGCAGGCACAGTCCCGTGAACGACTCGCGGCAGCGCGGCGCGATGCAGCGCAGGCGCTTGCAGCTGCATCCGTGGATTCGCCACGGAGGCGTTCGCTTGCGTTGTGTGCCGCGGAACAGTGGCTTGCCGCCGCGCGCGACACGGCATCGCCGATTGAGCAGGAGCAGTTTCTGTTGAGCGCGCAGGAGGGTGCTGCGCTCGCCGCAGATTCCGCGTGGAGCCGCTTCGCGGCACTTCGGCTTGCATCGCTCGCCGCACACGATGCGCTCGATGCGGCACCGAGTGACCGCGCCGCTGCCGTACGACTCGAGCAGTCGCTGCGCGCCGTTCTCACGGCAAACCCCCGTCACTGCGACAGTCACCTGCGTCTTGCCATGGCGCTCGCCGCACAGGGGCGGATCGATGATGCGCGCGCTGCGATCGATGCGGCGGCGATGTGCAACGAGTCTTTCGCAGCGGATCCCTTGCGGCAGTTTCGGCCAGGGCGCATCGATGCCGTACGGCAGGTCGTCGACTCGCGCGCGGCGCAGGCGGTCGCCCCGTCGCCGAACATGGCGGAGCGCGAGCAAGAGAAGTGAGCGGTCAGTTTTGCGGCGGAGTCGCCGCCGTGGTGGCGGCCGACGCGGGCGGCTGTCCCTGCGCGGCATCGATCGCCTGCAGCACTTGCATGGGCGTATAGGTGTCGCTCTTGAATACTTCTTCGCCGCTCGGCGAGATGACAACAAGCAGCGGAATCGTGAGTCGTTCAAAGCGCTTCAGGAGCGCGCGACCCTGCGGGTTGTCGCCGGTGAAGTCGACCTTGATGGGAGTGACCCCGGCGCTGCTGAGCCGCGCAGAAACCGCATCACTTTCCAGGATCGTCTTCTCGAGCGTCTTGCAGTTGAGGCACCACTCCGCGGTGAAGTCCACGACCACTGCGTCGCCGCGGGCCTGCGCATCCGCGAGGCGCTCGGGCGTGAAGTACACCCAAGGAATCTTGCCGTCATCGGTCAGTTGGATGCCGACCGCTGCGCTTGCGATCAGGATCCCAAGCCCAAGCGATCCGAACGCAAGGCGCGGCTGCATGCGCGGCGTGATCTTCCAGGTGCGCACACTCATCCAACCGCCCGCGGCGATGCCGAGTGCAGCGACGATCCACCAGTAGTCGTTTGTCGGTGGTTCGGGCGGCGATGCGAGCATGCCCGCAGCACCAGCGCCGATGAAGTACGCGGCCGCGGCGAGCAGCAGCAGGCCCATCACCTGCTTCACAAGATCGCTCGCAGGGCCGCTGCGCGGAACACGCTGCACAAGTTGTGGGAACGCGCTGAGGAGCAGGTACGGCAGTGCCATGCCGCTGCCGATGACGCCAAACACCAGGAGCACGACCCACGGCTGCTGCGTCGCAGCCCATGCTGCCGCGGCACCCATGAGCGGTGCAGTACATGGCGTGGACAGCACCGCTGTCATGATGCCGAAACCGAACGAGCCCGTGAATGTGTCGTGACGGAAGTCGATGCCAGCGAGCGACTGCGGCAAACGCAGGGAAAAAAGCCCGCACATACCGATCGCCATCACGGCGATCACGACACCAACGCCGATGGTGAACCATGGGTACTGAAAGAGCTGGCTTGAAGTCGTGAATCCGCTGATGAGCGACACCGCGACGCCAAGTCCCACCCAGAATGCGATCACGCCAAGCGACAGCATCGCGCCGAGCAGCAGACAGCGCCGCCGATTGCCTGCACTGTGCGCGAGACCCATGATTTTCAGTGGAATCACGGGCAGCACACAGGGCGTGAAGTTCAGCAGCATGCCTCCGAGCGCAGCGATCAGAAGCACGAGCAGGAAGCCTGCACCCTTTGGATCGATGGAGAACGCGAGGCCGAAGAAGTCGAACTTGATTGGGCGAGGGCCAGTCCCGCCGCCGTGGAGCGCCGCGAAAATGCTCGGGTCGAAGTCCTTGAGCGCCGCATCGAGTGCGGGCATCGCCGCGCCGGCCGCGACGCGCAGCGTGATGGGCATGTCGATTTCCGTCGGTGCAAGGCAGGTCGTCGCATCGCACGCCTGGTAGCGCAGTCGCAATGTGAAGGAGTACTCGCCCTCGCGTGCATCGGGTGCGATCGCGAGCGGCACCCCGATCATGAAGGTGCCCTCGAAGACCGCATACTTCTGTGGTCCGTCACCGACATCGGCAGTGACGAGGTGAGACTTCGGCCACTGCGCAAGGACTGGAGTGAACGCACTCGTTGGTGCCGTGATCCATGTGCCTGTGGCGGCGGACGCGGCCCGAACAGCACCGCCCGCTTCGGAGACCTCGACGCTCGTCCACTCTGCGCCATCGAAGGTGGTGGCACCCGCCACTGTCGCACCAGACTGCGTCCAGACATGCCATTGGGGCGCAACGGAGACCTCGATCGAGGCAGGCAAATCCGCCCCAGGCGCCACGGTTGTTGCCGCGAACACGACTCGCGCGCGCACGGGATCGTCCGGTGACCTCGACAGTACGGGGGCGCTCGTCAACCCGAAAATCGCGATGCAAGGCAACATCCAGATCAAGGCCGTCATCACAACTTGAGTGTACGGAGAGCTTCTGATCGCTGCCGAAATCGCTTGCAAAATCGCGCGCGGTGCGTTAGACTTTCAGGTCTTCCAAGGGTGACCCAAGGGTTCCCTTGGGGGGCCCGTCCGTTCCGTTTCCCGAATGGATCTTGGCTCCGTACGACTTTGGGTCGTCACGGTTCCCCCAAGGTTCGCGAAGGTGCAGCTGCTTCATGCGACCCTCCATCCTTTCTTTCTCGGATCGAGTCGAATCGGCAGTCGGAAGCCGCATATGACGCGTTATCGCGTCCATTTGCGTCTTTCGGGAGCAGGGGTGTCGTGCCGCGAGGAGACCACCGTGGTCTGATCCGCTGGCACAACGCCGTTTGAGGACGGGCCATGTTCGCGCCGCGGCGAGCATGGTCTTTTTGTTTGGTCAGGATCGCGTCTCGTGTTCGCGGCGACAACTCGGTACATCTCAACATCTCAACCGAAAACTGAAAGGACTGACACCATGAGCGAACTGATCCGACATCTCGACGCACTTGCCCGCGAGAAGAACATTGACCGCGAGCTACTCGTGCAAGACCTCGAACAAGCCATGGTGAGCGCTGTGCGCAAGCACTTCAATTCGGAGGATCTCGAGGAGTTCGGTTGCGCGATCGATCGCCAAACGGGCGCAATCTCGCTCTGGCGAAATCTTGAGGATGGCGGTCACGAGATGATCCCACTCGAGAAGCTCGGGCGCATCCCCGCGCAGACGGCGAAGCAGGTGATGATTCAGCGCTTCCGCGAGAACGAGCGTGTGTCACTGCTCGATGAGTTCTCGAAGCGTCAGGGGGAGCTCGTGACGGGCAGTGCGCTGCGCTATGAGGGGAACGCCCTCATCGTGCAGGTCGACCGCACAGAAGGCTTCATGCCCAAGAGCGAGCAGATTCCAGGCGAGCAGTTCCAGCCAGGCGACCGCGTTCGGTGCATTCTGCTCGATGTCCGCGATGCGGGCAGCCAAGTGAAGATCGTGATGAGCCGCGCGCATCCCGACTTCATTCGTCGCCTTTTCGAGTCCGAGGTGCCTGAAGTGACCGAACGCACCATCGAGATCAAAGCCATGGCGCGCGAACCGGGCTTCCGCACCAAGATCGCCGTTTCATCGGTGGATTCGAAGGTGGACGCAGTCGGCGCATGCGTCGGCGTGCGCGGTTCTCGGATCCGCAACATTGTCGACGAACTCGGTGGCGAGAAGATCGACATCGTGCGCTGGAACGAGTCGAGCCAAGTGCTCATCTCGAACGCGCTCAAGCCGGCGGAAGTCGAAGAAGTGAGTCTGTGCTTCGAACTCGGTCGTGCCACAATCATCGTGCGCGATGATCAACTTTCTCTGGCGATCGGTCGTCGCGGGCAGAATGTTCGCCTTGCGGCTCGACTGACGGGATGGGACGTGGACATTCTCACGCCGCCCGAGTTCGAGAAGGGGCTGCAGACGCTGCAGACCGCGGTCAAGGCGGTGGAAGGCGTGGCCGACGAGATGCTCGATCGCATGGGCGCGCTTGGCATGATCAGTGTGTTCGATGTCGAAGAGATTGGCGAACAGAGCCTGATCAACGAGTGCGGCATGAGCGAAGAGCTTGCCCTGCAGGTGGTCGACGCATGCACGGCGCGCGCGAAGGTGGTCGCCGAGGAGATGCAGCGTGAGCGGGCAGAGGCTGAAGCACGGCAGGCAGAGGAAGGCGCGGTCGTGGATGCGGTCCTCGGCGGCGGCG
>Ga0172373_10009752_pt1 | contig 11858 bp, 6 predicted proteins | sample Lak10m_2_FD_114546 | JGI IMG/M metagenome (GOLD analysis project Ga0172373, IMG submission 114546) | Freshwater microbial communities from Kabuno Bay, South-Kivu, Congo - kab_092012_10m | ecosystem: Environmental > Aquatic > Freshwater > Lake | place: Democratic Republic of the Congo: South-Kivu... | reverse complement strand
GATGCTCTGCCAAGTGGCTACAGGTGTAATTCACTGGGGTACTTATCAGGTATTCGATGTATTGGCGTTTGGTTATCATCCCTCTACAATACCAGCAAATTTACTCTCAAGCGAAAGTCCTGACTCAACATCTATTGGTTATCAAAAGGGGATAAAGGTATGAGTTCCACCGCACTGTGGGTCGTTCAAATTCTGCTGGCGCTGGTGTTCACCGCGTCCGGGGTGATGAAGATCGCCACGTCCCGCGAAAAGTTGGGGAAACACATGACGTGGACCAACGACGTTTCCGCCGGGACAATCAAGCTCATCGGGGGGCTGGAAGTGCTGGGCGCGATCGGCCTCATTCTGCCCGCGCTAACTGGCATCCTGACCATCCTCACGCCACTAGCGGCTGTCGGGCTGGCGCTGACTATGATCGGCGCGGCGTTGACGCACATCCGCTATAAAGAATACGGGGGCACAGTACCGAGCATTGTCCTGCTGGTGCTGACGTTGTTCGTGGCTTACGGACGCTTTGTGGTATTGCCGCTGTAAAAGCAGCCTAGAGGAATAAAGATAAACGCCCCCGCGTCGGATGAACACGACTTGGGGGCGATCTGCCGGGGTGAGGCGGGCATTTCCGTTAGGGTTTGCTCACGCGCACGCGCCCCAGTAACCACATGCCGACCATTAATCCGAGGCTGACGCCCATCACCAGCAGCGGCAGGCGGAACTGCTCAAAGAAGGTTTCGCCCGTCGAGGGGAGCATCTGGGCGCTCAACACTTTGGCGCTGGATGTGGATACGATTCGCGTGCCACTGCCATCCGGGTTATCCGATTGCAGCGTGGCTTGATTGTTGATGGAGAACGGCGCTTTCAGGCTGCCGGAGATGCGGGTGGGAACTGTGATCTCCACGCGCTGACCGGGGTTCAGGCTGGCGATGCTGAAAGTGACCGTCTGACCGGAAACCGATACCGTTCCAGCGGAAGCGGTGACAGGCGAAAGGATGGTCAGTTCTGGCGGTAGGTCGTCCGACACACTCACATTGGTCGCCGGGTTGCTGCTGTTGTTGGTGACGGTGATCGTCCATGTCACGGTGGAGCCAGCCGAAGCAAACGGCGGGTTGACCGATTTTTCGATGCTGACGAGCAGCGCATTTTGCGTACCGGATACGCCGGGTGTGACCGAGGACGGCGTGGGCGTGGGGACGACTGGCTGGCGCACAAACCCGAAGTCGTAGGTGTGGTTGTTCGCGCCATACGATCCGGTGGTCAATTGCCGCACCGGGAAGTTGTTTATCCCGGCCACATCCACGAACGAACCGGCAGCCGTGACCAGTTGGGCATTTACGCCGCCCGCCGAGGGCGACGCCGGCGAAACCGGTAGGCCATCCGAGTCGCGGATGAGGTCGTTGCCGTCATTAAATTCGGACGAGAATCGCTGGGTGATGTACCATTCGTTGCCCGGCGTACTTTCCAGCGGGCCACCGATCCGATAGTTGCGCAGATCGCTGATGCGCACTTCGTACACGGTGTTGGGCAGCAGGCCGATGGCTTCGATGGGTTCGCGTGAGCCGTTGCCATTCACATCGTCAAAGTTCACGTTCGCAATCGCGGCGCCCAGCAGACCCGCAAACTGTGGACTGCCATCCCAGTAGATGTTGGTTTCGTTGAAGTAGTAACCGCCATCGGCGTTAGTGGTGGTTTCGCCCACCAGCCGATCCACAACGCCGTTCTTGTCGGTATCCATGTACAGGCTGAGGACGACGCCCACGACGGGCGGTTCCAGCGTCAAATTGCCATCCTGAATGCCGTTGCGGTTTTCATCGAACCACACGCGGTTGCCGATTTCCAGCGGGGCCGCACCGCACACCAGCTCCATATCGCCTAGACCGTTCGACTTGCCCTGATTGTTGCCGGGGCCGCCCTGAACGCCGTTCACAATCCGGTAGCTCTGGTCGCGATTGCCGTTCTGATTGTTAAACCAGATGATCCCTGCGTCATATAACCCACTATCGCCTGCGAACGCATTGCCCCACAACGGATCGTAAGAAGTTACGGCGACCGTACCGCTGCCGGGCAGCGTAACCACGCCGCCGATGGTCACTTCATCATGCTCGACCTCATTTACATCATTCCCGTTCGGTACATCATTCTGGTCGGCATGATAGAACTCATCGCCGCCGGGGCCTTGTGCAGGGTTGATCGCCGCAGCGCGATTCGGACGCCCCAGACAGTTGCCCCCATTTTCGAGGGCGTAGCTCTGCGTGGTGGCATCGTAGCAAGCGCGTAGAATGTCACCGGCTGCAATGCCGGTATAAATCGGCACCACGCCCGGTACTTCACTTGGGCTGTTGCGCACGTTCCCTGAACGATCCCCCATCCGGTCGCGCAGCGCGAGAATCATATCTTCGCCATCAAACACAATTCCCGTCAACCACGGTTCAGGATAATTCACCACACGGCGCACAATCGTTGGCCATGTAGAAAGCCATGGTTGCCACTCTGCTGCCCAGAGATCGGCTGGTGGAGCTATAAAACCCGCATTCACAAGCGGCGTATTGTTGTTGGCATTCCCACGCGGGTAGTTCAGCGGGAAGGTCAATTCCTGCCGGAAACCCAGCCCCGGATTGAACTCATCCATGCTGTACACGTAGGCTCGCAGGTTGGCGGCACTCCCCGACGACTCGGCGGTGCAGACCAGCCCGACGTACAAACGCTCGTTGTGCGTCGCCAGCGCGAACGGCCACAAATCGTTGTAGTTGGAGCAGATGGTGCTGGCACCGGGCAGATCGGCCAAGCGCAGCGGGTAACGCCCGATTTGCGCCGCTGGCGGAGCAACTCCGTCCAGCCCAATCGGAATGGACAGGATTTCACTGTACGCACGGCCTGCGGGACGATTCAGATTGACCACATACAGCCGCAGACTGTCCTCAGACATTTCGATGTCGCCCAGACCCATCTTGCCTACTAACGGATAGGTATCCCGATCCACCTGCCAGCAGGTCGTGTAGGGGGTCGCATCCGGGCACCACGCGGGGCGGTTGGGCGTATCCTGCGGGTGCGGGTCTGCGCCTGTATTGAAGTTATAAGGCGCGGCGTTCAAATCCATGAACAGGGACGTATTCCCTGAAGTCCCGCTGCTGGCATCCTCAATCCGGTAGATGCCGCCGGTGGTGGTCGCTATGCCAGTGGCATTCGGCCCCAAGCCGGTGTGCCGCCGCACGAACGACGCGACATAGAAGCTATCCGAACTGGCCTGATAGCCCAGCCCCCATGTGGTGCCGATTTCGGCGGGGAATGCCAGATTGTTTTCTGGCGCGCCCTGATCCACCGCACTGACCGTCCCATACGCACTTGCTGCGCCGCCTACGTCATAGGGAAAGCTGATGAAGGTGGGCAGGCTTTGGACACCGGGAGATAAATCAAGGTTATCGTTGGAGACATAGCAGCTGGTGCCGATGTCGGGATTGAGCGAGTGGCAGTACGCGCCCACCGAGAACAGCGGCAAATCAATCGTGCTGGCAGCGTTTCCCGCGCAGTCCATAAAGGTTACGGTGGTGTCGCCTTCGGTTCCCGCGCCAAACAGCCCGGAATCAAATCGCCCCGGTTCCAGATAGCTCGGCAAGTTCGTAAATTCGATGCGAACTTTACCGTCCGGGGTGGTGATGGGCAGCGTGTAGGTTCCGGCTACCGTAGGATCATTGGACACCGCCGTGTTGACGGTGCTGACCAGTTCATCTGCCCCATCGCCGTCCGTGTCCTGATACGCACGTACCCGGACATCGCCCACCCCCGGCTCGATGCCGTCACGGGTGATGTTATTGTTGTAGTCCTGATAGGCCACGCCACTCACACTACAGGCGGCGCTGACCGCTGGCAAGTCAACGAGGTTAAAAAACGTCATCATGCAAATGGAAAGGATAAACACCAATCGCACGCTCGTCCGAAACACAGAATTAGATGGTGAACCCATAAACCGCAATCCTTCATGCTGATAAGAAGACTGGACAGCGTATGAAAGCAAACAAACACCTACTGGAGGTGCAATGCACTTTAAGATGCAGGACTTTCATTCACCTAACAAGAGCTTCATCACAAGCCTCCCACATCTCTGATAATATTACAAAGTTCAGTGCCATATGAGCAAGCGAACTTTGTCAGGATTTGTTAGAGTGTGCTATCAAAACCGCGCCCCCCCGAACCCAAACCGGTTCGGGGGCGCGGTGTGTTAGAGGCTTTACGGGCCGGGCGTGACCGACTCATCAAAGGGAATCGGCGTCACCGCTGTAAAGTCAAAACTGGCCGGTGTGACTGTGGGGAAAACAACCTGCGGGATCGGTGTGGGAGCCGTGTTGACGATGTTGACCTGCACGGTGCGGTACAGGTAGCCGCCGTTGGTGGCGAACATCGCCAACCGCAGGATATAAGTTCCGTTGGGTAGTGCGCTGGTATTCCACTGACCGAGCAGGCCGGAAGTTTGCGGGGTGGTGCTGGGGCCGCTGATGATGGTGAAGGCGTTGGGCGAAGCTGCCGATGCCACTTCCAACTGGTAGCGGTTGAAGGTGGTGGCGGTTGCCGACCCGTTGATCTGTACCAGCCCCGAAGCCGTCTGGTTGTCGGTGGGGGTGATGATGCGGGCAATCGGCACTTCGGTATTCTGGTCGCAGGTGGCCTGCGGCATATTCTGAATGGTGTTGGCGGTGACGCCCCATTGTGCCGCTATAGACGCGCCTGCCGGACTGTTGAGCCATGCGGTAGCCGCTGCGTCGCTGATGTTCAGGAACGTGCCGCTGATCTGGTTATCCGGGCAGTTGGCGTTGGCGCGCAGCCCTGTCCATGTGTCCACCTGTACCTGTTGCACGAAGGCTTGATCTGCGCCGGGGGGCGGTTGGGCTTGCAGGAAGAATTCCGACCGCATCCCACGACAGTTCGCCGGCGGCAGCGTGCCGAAATCCGCGCAAATTTGCTGTTGCACCACGCCGCCGGGGTTGGTGAAGGGGTCGGGGCGCGGTTGCGTTCCCAGTGCCACCGCCATCACGCGGTTGAACAACGGAGCGGCGCTGCCATACCCGCCATCGGTGACGAACGTCGGCGCATTATCCGGGCGGCCCAGCCACACGCCTACAACGGTGTTATGCGTGAAGCCCATCGTCCACAGGTCGCGGCTTTCGTTAGTCGTGCCGGTCTTTGCGCCCACCAGTCCGGCGAACCCTTGCACAGTCAGCGGGCCATTGATGCCGAAGGCCGCGCCGCGTGCCGTATCATCCGTCAGGATGTTCTGCATCAGGTAGGCGATCTGCGGTTGGATGGCCTGCGCCGCACCTGCGCGTTCCGGCAGCAGAATCGGCTGTCCGGTCGAGTCGGTGATGGTATCCACCGTGAACATCGGCACCCGCGAACCGTTGTTGGCGAGGGTGCCATAGGCCGACATCATGCCGTACAGCGTGACTTCGGTGGCGCCAATGCCGGTGGGCAGGCCGAAGGTCGCGCCTTCGGGGAACGAAAGCCCCATGCGTGAGGCCACATCTTTGAATTTGGCATCGCCGATGAATTGGTAGGCTTTGATCGCCGGAATGTTATAGCTGTTCTGGAGCGCGTAGCGCAGCGCCACCGGCCCCCGGAACTGCCGATCAAAATTGGTCGGCGCGTAGGGCGGGTTGGTGTTGAAGGTGGTCGGCACGTCCCACAGGATCGAAGCCGGCGTGAGATAGGTGAGTTGACCGTTCGTCCCCGGCACGCCTTCCAGCGCCCCGGTGTACACAATCGGCTTGATGGACGAACCCGGTTGCTGCCATGTGAGCGCCCCGTTCACCTGTCCATCAATCGCGGTGCTGTTGAAGTCCGGGCTGCCCACCATGGCGCGGATGGCGCCGGTGCGCGGGTCTGTCACCATCACCGAACCGGTTGTTACGCCGGTGCTGATGAGCTGCGCCATCGTCTGCTTCAGCGCGGTTTCGGCGGCATCCTGCACGGTGGGGTTGAGCGTGGTTTTGATGACGAACCCGCGACGGTACATTTCGCCAGAGCCGAACAACTGCTCAATCTGGGCGGTGACGAACTGCACGAAATGCGGGTATTTGAACTTCACTTCACGCGGCTTATATTCCGTCGAGACCACGAGAGCTTTCTGCACCGTCGCCTGCCCGATGACACTGGCATCCACGCAGAACGGCTTGGTGAGATATGGCGCGTGCTGGAACTGGATGCAGCCCACCTGTTGCATCCGGTTGATGACCGCATCCATACGCTGGAAGGTCTGGTCGCGGCGGATGGCATAAGTGGCATTGTCCTCGCCACCCACCCGCGCCGGATTATAGGCGGACGGCGCGGCGATCATGCCGGCCAGCAGCGCCGATTCGGGCAGGTTCAGGTCGTTGGCGCTGTGACCGAAGTAGAACTGCGCGGCGGCTTCCACGCCATACGACTGATTGCCGAAGAAAATTTCGTTCAGGTATAGCTGAAGGATGAAGTTCTTGTCGTACTGCTTGGCGATTTCGGAAGCGATGACCAGTTCTTGCAGCTTGAGTTCGGGCGTGGTGGTCGGTTGCTTCAGAATCAACTGTTCGGCGATCTGCTGCGTGATAGTACTCGCGCCGGATTCGACCTGTCCGCTGCTCAAATTCTGGATGAAAGCGCGACCAATCGCAATCCAGTCCCAACCGGGGTCTTGGTAGAAGCGTTCGTTTTCCAGCGCGATGACGGCATCCAGCATGAAGGGCGAAATTTTGTCGAGGGTGACGGTGGTACGCGCCCCGCCTTGCTGACTGTTCAGTTCAGCGATCAGGCCGCCGTTCATATCCAGCACTCTCGCAGTTTGGAACTGCGGGCGGTAGTTTGCCAGCGCCGCTACTTGCGACTGAAACTGCCCCGCCATGTTGGAATACTGCATGTAGATGAAGCCCAGCCCGCAGGCCAGCAACAGGATAACCGCGCCCACGCCGATGAGTGCCACCGTGAACAGCGTGCGCAGCGTTTGCTGGCGCTGGCGGCGGGTTGCATCTTCATACGTGGACGAGGCGGGCGTGTTCAGGTTGTAATCCGGCACGCGGTCGGTGGGGTTGGGTTGCGCGATGGGTGACGGAATGCCCGCGCCCGGTGTATAGGGCGTTGGGTTGTAGGCATCGAACGCGGGGTTGGCGACTGTTGCTCCGGCAGGAACGCCCACGCCCACCCCCATACCGGGCAGTGTTTCGGCGCCGGACGACAGCACCGGATTTAGATACGCGCCTGCGGTGCCCACCATCGTGCGGTTGGGGTCTTCAATTGGCGTGTCCTGACGGGGCAGGCGTGTTTCGTCGCCAAAGCCGAAGACCGCCGTATCCGAAGGGACAGGCGTGCCGAACGTGCCGCTGATCTGGCTGAAGTCCGCAGGCTGTGAGGCCAGTGACGGACTGCCGCCCATCGCCATCGAGTCGCCGATCACCGCGCCGCTTTGGACTGGCGATTGCGCGGGAATCCACTGGCTGTTCTCGTAGCGATACCAGTTATCGCTTTCCACACCCATCATCCACCACACTTGATCGTCATCGAGGATCATGAGTGATTTCAACTGCTCTTGAAGCTGGTCGCGGGTGATCTGTCCGGCCTGATAGTGCGAACGCAGCACCCGCACCTGCGCCTCGGTTTCGCGGAAGCGTGCCACCAGCGGCGACTCCGCCGCAACCGGGGCGGGGCTGCCGCCTTCGGAACCCAGTTGCGCCAGCATTTGCTTGGCATAGGCTTCGGGGTCAGTGGCGGCGTCCAGCCGGGTATCAGCCACGTTGCCGCCCGTCTGGTTTAGCTTTTCAAGCTGCTCACGGGCATAGGCTTCGGGGTCGTGTACGCCCGATTCGCTCCCGGCTTCCGCTGCGGGAGTGGTGGGCAGCACGCTCACGGTGGGCGGCTTTTCGGAAAGGCTGGTCAGCGCGATCAGTTCGCTCATGCTGAAGGCCTGCTCGTCGTCCTCATCAACGGACGGCGTGGCCTGACTATCGGCTAGTTCCAGCGCCAGCAAGCTCGAATCCTGCAAAGCGGGTTCTGGCTCGGTGGTGACGGATTGGCTGTCCTCCAGCGCAGTCAGTTCGCTTGCCAGCGGCGCGGACTCGGCTTCTAGCTCGGTCAGCGACTTTTCAACCGTTTCGGTTTCGGCTGGTTCTTCGACGATGGGCGCAGGTTCTTCGGGCGCGGGTTCTTCCGGCACGGGAGCCGGCAGCGGCGCGGCTGCGGTGACGCCCGTTTCCAGCGCCAGCAACAAGTCTTCAGGACGGTCATTCACCGGCAGGTCACGGCGCGGCGTGAATTCGATCACATCGGACGCGGTGTAGGTGGTATCGTCGGGGGTTGGCTGATGCCACTGACCCGTTTTAGGCGGTTCCAGCGGCAACGCGGGCGGCAACGCCAGCACGCGCTGTTTGGGGACGACACTGGTCGGCGCCCCGGAAGCCTGCCACCTATCGGATGGCTTATGCCAGCCGCCCGTCGGCTGAGAGGACTGGGAGAGGGTGTCCGTCGGTTTGGCGGGTTGGTCAGCCATGCGCTCACCTTTGCCTGATGTGAGTTAGGGATCGGTTAATGTTATCGCCCGATTATACACGGATTCTGTGTCCTGTGGGGGCATGTGTCACTACCCTTTACACAATCGAGTTGCCAATTCGGAGTATTATGATTTGTATGAATAAGATGCTCAGAACGAACGAGGATTGACCGATGACGAGTCGCTGTGACTGGTGCGGTGATGACCCGCTGTATGTGCAGTATCACGATACCGAATGGGGCGTTCCCTGTAATGACGATCAGCGTTTCTTTGAAATGCTCATTCTCGAAGGGGCGCAGGCTGGCCTGAGTTGGATTACTGTGCTGCGCAAACGCGAGAGCTACCGCGCCGCCTTTGACGGGTTCGACGCTGAACGCATCGCCCGTTACGACGAGGCGAAAATTGCTGACTTGCTGGCGAATCCCGGCATCATCCGCAACCGACTGAAGGTGCAGGCTTCGGTGACGAATGCGCGGGCATATCTGGCGGTCAAAGAGGAATTTGGCTCGTTCGGCGCTTATCTGTGGCGCTTCGTGGGCGGCACGCCCCTCGTCAACCACTGGAACAGCCTGCGCGAACTCCCCGCCGAAACCCGCGAGTCGCAGGCTATGAGCAAAGACCTGCTCAAACGCGGCTTCAAATTCGTCGGCCCGACCATCTGTTACGCGCACATGCAGTCTACCGGCATGGTGAACGATCATCTGGTGTCGTGCTTCCGTTATCACGAAGTCGGGGCATCCGTATGAACGCTAAAATCGCGGTGGACTTTGGCACAACCAACAGCGTTGTGGCGGTCTGGAACACGGAAACCGATGCGCCGAACGTGCTGGCGCTCCCCGGCTTGACTTCAACCGCCGCCGATGGCGTGATGCCGCTGGTGCCGTCGCTGCTGTACGTTCACGACGCGCAGACTGGACAGATCACGATGGGACAGGCTGTGCGCGAGGCGGCGCTGGATACCCGGCAGGATAACCGCCTGTTCCGCAACTTCAAACGCGGGATCGTTGCATTGCCTGCGCCCGAACCGCGCTGCATTGATGGAACACAGTGGGCGGATAGCGACGCGGGCAACCGCTTTGTGCGCCATTTGTTGAGCGCCCTGCCCTATGCCGAACGGGAGATCGAGCAACTGGTACTCACCACGCCGGTCGCATCGTTCGAGCATTATCTGTCGTGGCTGACGGGCGTGATTGACCACATCCCCGCCGAAAAAGTGCGGATCGTGGACGAATCCACCGCCGCCGCGCTAGGCTACCGCGTCACCGAACCGGGTGCGATTGTGCTGGTATTCGATTTCGGCGGCGGCACACTCGACCTGTCGCTGGTGCAGTTACCCGAAACCCGCGAAAACACGGGCGGCTTTCTCAACCGGCTGCTGCGGGGCAAAGCGCAGGCGCAGTCCGCAAAGGTGATCGCCAAAGCAGGGCGCATTATCGGCGGCAGCGATATTGACCAGTGGTTGCTGGCGGCGGTCTTGCGGCGCAGCGGCGTTTCGACTGCCGAACTGGGCGCACATTACCCCGCGCTCCTGACCGCCTGCGAAAATGCCAAAATCGCGCTCTCCACCCACGAGTCGGTGGAGGTGGTATTTCAGACCGAAACGCGCCCGGTCGCGCTGACGCTGACCCGCGCCGAACTGGAGCAAGTGTTGGCGGATAACGGCTTCTACGACAGCCTGCGCCATGTGGTAGACAAGGTGATACACGTCGCTCAACGGCGCGGCATCTTCCGCGAAGACATTCGCTATGTGCTGCTGGTGGGGGGCGTGTCGCTCATCCCTTCGGTACAGACGCATCTGCGCGAGTATTTTTCGGGGATGGCGGTTCGCGCCGATAAGCCGTTCACTGCGGTGGTGGAAGGGGCGCTGCAAGTGGCGGCGGGTTACGGACTGGAGGATTATCTGGCGCACAGCTACGGCCTGCGCCATCTTGATCCCGTCACCGGACAGCACGCTTATGACGAGATTATCCCGGCGGGCAGCGCCTATCCCACGCCGGAACCGGTGGAAGTGCTGCTGGGCGCGGCACATGCCGACCAGAGTGCGATTGAATTTCTGATCGCGGAAATGGACAGCGATTCGTTCGCCATGCTGGAAGTGCAGTACGAAGGCGGTCAGGCGGTGTTCGTGGCACAGGCACAGAGCAGCGAACAGCAAATCGTGCCGGTGAACAGCGAACAGGCTGCTCATCTGCTGGCGCGGTTGTTGCCTGCCGGTCGTCCGGGTGATGACCGCATCAAAGCCATTTTCAGCGTGAATGACCGCCGCCAGCTTCAATTGAGCGTGGTAGACCTGAGTACCAACAAGCTGTTGATTGAGCAGGCTGTGTTGGCTACGCTGCGATAGCCCGCCCGCCGCGCTCCATTCCTAACCCTTGCGGTTCGCGCCGCAAGGGAGACTCGCCCTGAGTGGCTGCCGCCTCGAAAGTCGTGCGGTCAGTGCGCCGCGCCGCCGAAGGCGTTGTGTAGTCCATCCAGACGGCCTTTGTGTACAGCTTATTCGGCTTTGTGTTACGCTCATAACAACCTCACCCGATGCGAGGAGTGGTGCCTGTCGTAAGCCGTAAACCCTACGCATGATGCGGTCAGTGAAGTAGCGCACCGCAACCGGGGCGGGCAGGCCATACCCGCCCGGCACACGGATCGCTTTACCCCCCGCAGTCCTGTCCGCAGGTGAAGCGGTCTTCGCCCGCGTCACAGGTGAAATTGCCGCAGAAGCAGTCCGAAGCGCAGGTGCTGCTATTCTCGCTGGCTTCGCAGGTGGCGTTGCCGCAGGTGTTCGCAGGCGGCGCGGCGGGGTTCTCCACCGCTGGGGCGTTGGCGGCACGCAGTTGCGGATACTCTGCCGAACACACCACATTCCCGTTCTTAAGCGCCTGTGCCCGCACCATCAGATCGAACAGTCCGCCGATTCGCCCCGAACTGACATCCCCCGTCACGTTCGTCTGGTCAGCCGCCGCCTCGAAGGTTGCCAGCACCGTCCCGTTTTCAAGAATCTGGATGCGGTAGCCGGTTGCATCCGGCAGCGGATCCCAGAAGAAAGTCTGCGTGCCGTTCGCCATGCCCATCAGCGGGGAGGTTAGCCGGAAGGCGTCGCACGAGACGCGCTGGGGCTGCACCACCACTACCGATGTTTGCGGGGTGCTGATCGGTAGCGGTTGCGGCTTGCCGCCGGTTTGAGCGAACTCAGCCGCAGCAGCGTTGGTACATTCCTCGTAACTCATGATTTCGTCCGGGGTCATGTTGATGGGTAGTGAGATGAGATTATCTCGCACCTCCCGACAAGAACACCGGAGTGAGGAGAATCTCCCGAACTGACCAGCGGTGGTCGGTAAGGTTGAGTGCCATCGCCGGGGTGCGCGGCTCG
>Ga0172373_10009751_pt1 | contig 11858 bp, 11 predicted proteins | sample Lak10m_2_FD_114546 | JGI IMG/M metagenome (GOLD analysis project Ga0172373, IMG submission 114546) | Freshwater microbial communities from Kabuno Bay, South-Kivu, Congo - kab_092012_10m | ecosystem: Environmental > Aquatic > Freshwater > Lake | place: Democratic Republic of the Congo... | reverse complement strand
GACGCCGCTCTGGTACGGCAACTTCACCGGCCGGCGCAAGGACGGGCGCTCTTTCTACGCCGTGGTCACCTTCAACGGCGGGCTCGGCGCGCGCGGCACGCGCGACGGCATCTCGTGCCTGTCGTACCCGGCGAACGTGGCCAGCATCCCGGTCGAGGTGATCGAGGGCGACGCGCCGATCCTGTTCGAATCGAAATCCTTCGCCATCGACTCCGCCGGCCCCGGCCGGCAGCGCGGCGGGGCGGGGCAGCGCGTGGTGATCCGCGTGCCGAAGGACGCCGACCTCGACGGCGCAATACTCGCCGGCGTGCGCGGCGGGCGATTCGGCGTGCCGATCTATGGCCTCGAGGGCGGCGACGAGGTGCCCGAGCCGATCGCCGAGGTGAACGGCCGCAAGATCGTGCTCGGCACGCAGGTCGAGCTGCGGCCCGGCGACGCGCTGGTGCTGACGGTGCCGGGCGGCGGCGGGTTCGGTGACCCTCGTCAACGCGATCCCGCGAAGCTCGCGGAAGACGTGGAGAATGGCCTCGTGAGTCGCGAGGCGGCAGCGCAACGATACGGAGCGAAGGCATGAGCGGCAGGATGGCGGGGCGGGTGGCGTTCATCACCGGTGGCGGCGCGGGCATCGGCACCTCCGCGGCGGTGATGTTCGCGAAGGAAGGCGCGAAGGTCGCGGTCGCGGACATCAACCGCGAGTGGGGCCAGCGCGCGGCCGACGCGGTGAAGGCGGCGGGTGGCGAGGCGATCTACGTCCAGGCCGACGTGCGCGACGAGTCCAGCGTCAAGGCCGCGGTCGACGAGACCGTGGCGCGCTTCGGCAAGCTCGACACGCTGTTCTGCTCCGCGGGCGGCTCGCTGCCCGACGACCACCCCGTGACCGAGGTCGACATCGAGGCGATCTGGAACCGCACCATGGTGCTGGACCTCAAGGGCACCATGATCGCGTGCAAGTACGCGATCCCGAAGATCATCGCCGCGGGCGGCGGCTCGGTGGTGAACATGTCCTCAGGGGCGGGGCTGCGGGGCTCGAATCCCGCCCACGTGTACACCGCCGCCAAGGGCGCGATCGTGTCGCTCACGCGCACGCTGGCCGGGACCTACGCCAAGAACAACATTCGCGTGAACTGCATCTGCGCCGGACGCATCAATACCGAGCGCGTGAGGAAGACCTACGGCATGCCGGGGCAGCCGGGTTCCGCGCCGGACCGCCAGAACGTCACCGAGCAGATCAAGACCTATCCGTTCTGGGTCGGCGAGCCCGAGGACGTGGCCGCGATCGCGCTCTTCCTCGCCTCGCACGAATCGCGCATGATCACGGGCACGGCGATCGCCGCCGACGGCGGGCGCTCGTCCTACTAGGGGATCCAGCCATGGCCACGCACATCGCCACCATCAGCTTCGACTTCGACGCCATGTCGGGCTTCATCTCGCGCGGCATGACCAGCCCGACGCCGATCTCGCGCGGCGAGTTCGGGCCGGTGGCGGTGCCGCGCATCCTCGCGCTGCTGGCGAAGTACAAGGTGACGAGCTCGTGGTTCATCCCCGGCCACACGCTCGAGACCTACCCGGCCGAGTGCAAGCGCGTGTTCGACGACGGTCACGAGATCGGCCACCACGGCTGGACGCACATGCCGCCGAACGACATGACGCGCGAGCAGGAAGAGGCCGGGCTGGTGCGCGCGAATGAATGTATCCGCAAGCTCACCGGGCAGTACGCGCGCGGCTACCGCTCGCCTTCGTGGGACCTGTCGCCGCATTCGGTGGAGCTGTTCCTGAAGCACGGCTTCTTCTACGACAGCTCGATGATGGGCAACGACCACACGCCCTACCGCGTGCGGCAGGGCGACGTCATCGAGCTGGAGAAGCCCGCCGTCTTCGGCAAGACGACGAAGCTGATCGAGATGCCGGTGTCGTGGACGCTGGACGACTACCCGTACTTCGAGTTCGTGCGCACCAAGCAGACCATCCTGCCGGGCCTCGCCAACGCGAGCCACGTGCTGGAGAACTGGGTGAACGACTTCCTGTACATGAAGGACACCACGGACTGGGGCATCCTGAACTACACCTTCCACCCGTTCGTCATCGGGCGCGGGCACCGCATGATCGTGCTCGAGAAGCTGCTGCGCACGCTGGTCGAGAACGGCGCGCAGTTCATGACGGTGGAGCACGCCGCGCGCGAGTACGACCGCAAGTTCCCGTACAAGGGCTGAGAGGAACCACCATGGAACACTTCATCGCCCGCGACGGGCTCAAGGTCACCTACACGGTGGACGACTTCACGCCGCCGTGGTCGAAGCCGGACACGTTGATCCTCCTGCATGCGGCGATGGGCAACGCGGTGCGCTGGTTCCAGTGGGTGCCGCGCCTCGCGACGAAGTTCCGCGTCGTGCGCATGGAGCTGCGCGGCCACGGCCAGTGCGGGAAGCCCGCGCCGTCCGACCCGTTCTCGCTGCAGCACCTGGTGGACGACGTGGTCGAGCTGATGGACGGGCTGGACGTGGAGGCCGCGCACATCGTCGGCAACTCGGCGGGCGGCTACGTCTCGCAGCAGCTCGCGATCCAGCATCCGGGGCGCGTGATCACGCTCGCGCTCTATGGCTCCACGCCGGGCCTGAAGAACAGCCACGCGCTGACGTGGCTGCCGCTGGTCAAGGAGCGTGGCCTGAAGAAATTCCTCGCCGACACCATCCACGAGCGCTTCGACTCCACCGCCGACCCGAAGCTGGTCGAGTGGTTCATCGAGCAGGCGGGTTCCAACGACCCCGAGTTCATCGGCCGCTTCGTCACCCACATGACGACGCACGACTTCATGGACCAGCTGCCGAGGATCCAGTGCCCGACGCTGATCGTGGCGGCGGGCAAGGAGCAGATCGGCCACGCCAGCGCCTACGGCGAGATGCAGCAGCGCATCACGGGCTCGGAACTGAAGCTCTTCGACACCGCCGGCCACAACATCTGCGACGGCTACGCGCCGCAGTGCGTGGACGCGCTGCTCGGGTTCCTCGAGAGGAACGGCTACCCGCGCGCGGCCTGAGGGGTGGCGTCCGGGAGGCCGAGCGCTTCGAACTTCAGCCACAGCTCCCGGCAGGCCCACGCGTCGGTGGCGGCGTAGCCGACCTGCTGCGGCGTGAGCGTCTTCGCGGCCCAGTTCGAGGTCTTGTTGCCCTTGGCGACGCGAAAGCCGAGGAACAGGCCCGCGAGGTTGCGCACGCCGGTCTGCTTCAGGCCCGCGCGGCGCGCGAGGTCGCCCAGGTCGAGCACCGAGCGCGGCTCGAAGGGGAACAGCTCGCGCAGCGCTTTCAGGTCGTCGGCCACCGAGACGCCGACCTTCAGCGGCGATTCGGCGCCGAGCACGTGCGCCAGCGGCGCGGCGAAGTCCATGCGCGAGAGCTGGAAGAGGTACACCGCGTTCGCGGTCGCGAGCTGTACGAGCGAAGGGAGATAGCGCTCGCCGGGACGGAAGGCGGGGCGCGTCTCGGTGTCGAAGCCGACCGCGCGCTCGGCGGCGAGGTCGGCGAGCGCCTCGTCCACTTCCGCGGCGTTCGACACGAGTACCACGCGACCTTCGTAGCGCCGCACCGGCAGCGCGTTGATCTCGTCCTTGCCGACCACGCGGCGAAGTTCCGGGGGAAGCGCGGGCGGCAGTGGCGAATCCATGGGACGCGAGTCTACCGGCCCGCGCTGCGCTATGCTCCTGCGAAGGGAGGAGGGACGATGGCCGCACGCATTGCCGCCATGCTGGTCGCCACCGGGGCGCTGCTCGCCGCGGCCGTCGCGACGGCGCAGGAGCGGGTGATCCTGGAGCGGCGCTCGCCGTACAACACGGTCACCGTCACCGAGGACGAGCGCGGCCTGCGCGCGCTGTGGTTCTCCGACGGCCTCGCGCGCCAGAGCGTGATCGACCCGCGCGACCCCGACCACCTCGAGGCGAAGTACGCGCAGGCGGTGCCGTTCGCGCTGGCGCTCGCGGCGCGCAACGAACGCATGCTGGTGGTGGGGCTGGGCGGCGGCGTGATCCCGTCGTTCCTGCATCGCCGGGTGCCCTCGATGGCGATCGACGCGGTCGAGCTCGACCCGGTGGTGGTGGACGTCGCGCGCAGCCACTTCGGCTTTCGCGACGATGCGCTGCTGCGCGCCCACGTCGGCGACGGCCGGCGCTTCGTCGAGGACGCGCGCACCCGCTACGACATCGTCCTGCTAGACGCCTTCGGCACCGACAGCGTGCCCTACGCGCTCGCGACGCGCGAGTTCCTCGAGTCGGTGCGGCGCGCGGTCGCGCCCGGCGGCGTGGTGGTCGGCAACGTCTGGAGCCGCAGCCGCAACCCGCTCTACGACGCGATGCTCGCCACCTACCGCGCGGTGTTCGACGAGGTCTGGATACTCGAACTCGACGGCGCGGTGAACCGGCTGGTGGTCGCCGGCACCGCCAAGGGCGCATTCGCGCGAGAGCAGGCGACGCGGCGCGCGCGCGAGATCGCATCGCGCCTTCAGTTGCGCATGGACCTCGGCGCGATGGTCGAGCGCGGCTTCCGGCCGGCCGGTGCCGATGGCGAGGGCGCGCGGGTGCTGGTGGACGCGGACGCGCCGCGCTGATTCGCGCTACGACTGCCTGAACGACACCATCACCACGCGCTCGGCGACGAACACGCGCGCGCCGGTGCTGGACTTGAACTCCCACTTCAGCGCGCGCCGGCAGCGCTCGGGGTCGATCCAGGCGACGAACTGCAGCCGGTTGCCGCGGCCGACGGTGCCGCCTTCGCCCTCGATGCGGTAGGCGTTGAAGGTCCCGGCGGGGACCTCCAGGCGCTCCCGCGCCGTGATGCGCAGGTCGTAGTAGCTGGAGGGCTCTGACCCGTCGCGCTGCACCGACTTGAACCAGGTCTGCCAGCGCTGGCCGACCGAGTACTCGGTCGGCACCAGGTTCGCGCCGATCAGTCGCCGGCCGTCGGGGTGGCGTTGCGTGTTGCCGAGCAGGTCGGTGATGCGGTCGCCGCTGTAGTGCACCTCGGTGTCGGTGATCGCGGTGATGACCTCGTCCTGCTCGCGCACCACGACGTCGGTGAAGAGGTCCGAATAGCGGTAGCGGTAGACGTCGCCGACCTTGAACGCGGTGTCCGCGCGGCCGTAGCCCTTGGTGTACGGGTTCTCCGGCGCGGCCACCACCTGCACCGGCTTCTCGCCCTGCGCGGCGAGCAGGCGGTCGAGCTGCACCTGCGCGAGCGGGGCGAAGTTCCCGGTCGGGTAGCGCCGCAGGTACTCCTCGGTGGCGCCGACGTCCTTCGCGCCCTTCACGCGCTCCCAGCCCTTCAGCTCCTCCTGGAAGCGCGCCTCGCGCTCGGCGTCGGCGAGCTTCTTCAGCTCCTTCGGCGGCACGAAGTAGAAGTCGTCCTCGAGCGACGTGGATTCCCACGGCACCTGCAGGCCCTTCGAGGCGCGGCGCACCGAGAGGCGCACGCGCTTGAAGACGTCCTCGACCTTGGCCTCGGGCACCGCGATCTCGCGCAGCAGCTGCTCGGTGTAGAGGCCGTTGCGGCCCTCGCCGTCGATCGCCACGTTGCCCGGCGCGGTGGCGTAGGCGAGCAGCGTGCCGGTCGGCGCGTCCATCTGCGACAGGCCTCTCTGCTCGACGATGAAGTCGCGGCCGAACGGATTGTTGCGGCAGGCGTCGAGGATCACGAGGTTGGCGGGGTTGGCCGCGCGCTTCAGCGACTCGACCAGTTCGACCAGGTCCACAGTGCGGCCCGGCACCTCGGCGGCGGACCCGACCTCGGCGTCCACCGGCATGAGGAAGTTGCGCCACGACAGCTGCACGCCGTGGCCGGCGAAGTAGAACACGCCCACCGCCTTGTCCTTCGACAGCGCCTCGCCGTAGGCGCGGATCGCCTGGCGCATCGCGTCGCGCCCGGCGTCGAGCAGTCGCACCACCTTGAACCCGGCCTTCTCGAGCGCGGCGCCGATGTCGCCGGCGTCGTTCACGGGGTTGCGCAGCGGCGACTGCCGGTAGGCCGCGTTGCCGATGACGAGCGCGTGCTTCGGCGCGCCCACCAGGTTGCGGGTCTGCGCGAACAGGGTGGACGGAAGGGCCGCGGCGCCGGCGGTCGCGGCGGCGGCGGCGAGCAGCCGGCGTCGGCCGGCGTCGTGCGGTGACATGTGGGGAGGTCCTGCGAAGATCGTGATGCACGATTCTAGGGCGCGCAGTCGTCCCGCGAGGCGGTGGACACTATGATTCAATGGCGACCCCCTGCGAGTCCCGATGCCCGAGACCCTGCTCATCACCGCCGCCGCCGGCTTCGAGGCGGCCTGCCGCGTCGACGCGCTGCCCGAAGGGCATCGCGCCCGGCGGCTGCACGGCCACGGCTACGTCGCGCGACTGCGCGCCGCGCTGCCGGCGGGCTGGGCCGCGTTCCCGGGCGGCGAGGTCGAGGAACTTGCCGGCCGCCTGCGCGCTTGCATCGCGCCGCTCGACTACGGATTCCTCAACGACACCGTGCCCGACCCGACCGACGAGAACCTCGCGCGCTGGGTGCGTGCCCGCATCGAGGTGCCGTGGATCGAGGCGGTCGGCGTGCAGAGCACGCGTGATTGCGGCGCGGACCTCGACGGCGCGGACGTCGCGCACGTCTGGCGTCGCCATGCCTTCCAGTCGGCGCACCGTCTGCCGAACGTGCCGGCGGGACACAAGTGCGGCCGCATGCACGGCCACGGCTTCGAGGTGATCCTGCATGCGCGCGTCGCGGCGGCCGGCCGCGCGCTCGGCGTGGACTACGACGCGATCGACGCCGCCTGGGCGCCGCTCGCGCGCGAGCTGGACCACGCGTGCCTGAACGACCTGCCGGGGCTCGGTAATCCGACCAGCGAACTGATCGCGTCGTGGATCTGGGATCGCCTGAAGCCCTCGCTGCCTTCTCTCGCGTGGGTCACGGTCTACGAGACCGCGTCCTGCGGTGCGCACTACGACGGCACGCGCTGGCGTATCTGGAAGGAGTTCTCGCTCGACTCCGCGGTGCGCCTCGCGCGCGCGCCCGAGGGCGATGCTCGCCAGCGCATCCACGGCCACACCTTCACGCTGCGGCTGCACCTGTCGGCGCCGCTCGACACCGTTCTTGGCTGGACGCAGGATTTCGGCGACGTGAAGGAGCTGTTCGCGCCGGTGTTCGCGCGCATCGACCACCAGCCGCTGCACGAGCTGCCGGGCCTCGTGGACGGCGACGCGGTGTCGCTCGCGCGCTGGATCCGAGCCGAGTGCGCGCCGATGCTCCCGGCGCTGGACCGCATCGACCTGGAGCAGGTGCGCGGCTGCGGCGCGATCCTCGCGTGGGGCGACGAAGCGCCCGCGCTGCCGGTGTAGCCATGGCGTACTCGGTCAAGGAACTCTTCTATACGCTGCAGGGCGAGGGCGCGAATGCCGGCACGCCGGCGGTGTTCTGCCGCTTCGCCGGCTGCAACCTGTGGTCCGGCCGCGAGGAGGATCGCGCGAGCGCCGCCTGCCGGTTCTGCGACACGCAGTTCGTCGGCACCGACGGGCAGGGCGGCGGCAAGTTCGACACCGCCGGCGCACTGGCACACGCCATCCTCGGCGCCTGGCCGGCGGACGACGCGAAGCATCGTTTCGTCGTGCTGACCGGCGGCGAGCCGGCGCTGCAGGTCGACGCGGCGCTGGTCGATGCGCTGCACGCGCAGGCCTTTCGCGTTGCGATCGAGACCAACGGCACGCTCGCGCTACCGCCGGGGCTGGACTGGATCTGCGTCAGCCCGAAGGCCGGTAACGCCCTCGCCGTGCGCGCCGGCGACGAATTGAAGATCGTCTGGCCGCAGGAGGGGCTCGACCCGCGCGACTTCGAGGGGCTGGATTTCCGCCACTGGTTCCTGTCGCCGATGGACAGCCCGGCGCGACGCGAGAACACGCTGCTGGCGATCGACTACTGCCGCTACCACCCGAAATGGCGGCTCAGCGTCCAGATGCACAAGGTGGTCGGGATTCCCTAGAGCCGATGCCGCAGGCGCTGCCGGCGAGCCTTCCAGTCCGGCATGTGCAGCGACAGCAGCGCCTTGAAGCGCTCGCCGTGCCCGCGCTCGACGAGGTGCGCGACCTCGTGCAGCACCACGTAGTCGAGGCACTCCGGCGGGTGGCGCACGAGTTCGAGGTTGAGCCAGATGCGCCCGGTCGCGGTATTGCAGCTGCCCCAGCGCGTCTTCATGCGCTTGATGCCCCAGGCCGAAACCTTCACGCCAAGCGCGGCTTCCCAGCGCGCGACGAGCGGCGGGATGGCTTCTGCGAGCCGCGCGCGATCCTCGCGGGTGAGCGGGGGCTGCGCGGCCGGGTCGGGCAGGGCGGCGAAACGCTCGCGGTGCTTGTCGATCCACGGCCGCCGCTCGGCGACGAACGCGCGGATGAACGACAGCGGCGTGCGCGAAGGCGCGGTGACGCGCAGGCGCCCGTCGGGCGCGTAGATGCGCAGCGTCACGTTGCGCACGCGCTTGCGGACCACCTCGACCTCGAGGTCCTCGACGCGCAGCGATGCCGGCTCGGGCGCGCCCAGCAGGTCACGGAATCGATCGAGGAGTCTTCGCACAGGTCGAATTCTAGTCGGCCGCGATGCGTACAATCCTGCGATGCACGAGCTCGTCACCTTCAACGAATACCTCCGCTTCGCGGTGACGCTGACCGCGGTGGTGGACCCGTTCCTCGCCGTGCCGTTCTTCCTCGCGTTCACCGCGCGGCGCTCGATGCCGGAGCGCGAGTCGCTGGCGCGCACGGTGGCGGTGAGCGTGTTCGTGGTGCTCACGGTGTCCGTGGTCGCCGGCGAGGCGCTGCTCGGGTTCATCGGCGCGAGCCTGCCGGCCTTCCGCGTCGGCGGCGGCCTGGTGCTGCTGCTGATGGCGCTGTCGATGCTGAACGCGCAGGCCGGCGGCGTGCGACAGACCAGCGCGGAGGCCGAGGAGCTGCAGGCGGGCGCGCAGAGTGGCGTCGTGCCACTCGCGTTCCCGCTGCTCGCCGGCCCCGGCGCGATCAGCACCACCATCATCGCCGCCGAGAAGGGCGGCCTCATGCACCAGCTGGTGATCGCCGGCTGCGTGGCGGCGGTCTGCGTGGTGTCGTGGGCGGTGCTGCGAAGGGCCGACGCGATCGAGCGCCGGCTCGGCCTCACCGGCCTGAACGTCGCGACGAGGATCCTGGGTCTGTTGCTCGCCGCAATGGCGGTGCAGACGATGGCGGAGGGGTTGAAGGCGCTGTTCCCCGGGCTGGCGCACTAGGCTGCGGCCGCGTGCACCTCAACTCGAAAGGCACGAGCAAGTAGGGCACGAAAGGCACCCTCGGCCCTATTAAGTGCGGTCGCCTGCTGCAAATCCAGCGTGCGGAGATCCCGAACGCGCGAAGCGAAACGCATCTGGAGTGCGTGTGGCGGTAGTTCGATAGGTAACGTTCGCAATCGCTCTTTCGAGATGTTCGGCATCGAATTCGCGCTTCCGGTAGCAAGGCGACTCAAGGCGCGACGCTTCGATTCGCTCGTGAGGAGCTTCCAGAGGTAGATGGGATCGAGAGTATCCGGGTCGGCTATGCGGGGCCGAAAGATCAGGTCGGGGAGCAGTTGTCGACCCGCCGTCGACCATACGTAGGCGGATGCGCCCACCAGTTCCGCAGTGTTCTTTCGTGCGAGGAGCAGATCGCCCTCCTTTACTTCGATGGTCGGATCTGCGGCGATCCCCTGCGGCAGCGTCTTGTGCTCGCTTTCGTCGTACTCGCAGCGCGACACCGCCCCTAGGCGGAGTACTCCCCATTCGTCAGGATCGCGCGGCTTGTCGTGGCATTTCGGGCTGCTACCGCTGTCAATACCCGAAAGAAGCGTGCCGAACTCGACGACAGGCCAGCCCTTCGGATTCGTCGCCGGGTCGCCGAACATGTCGAGGAAGAGCGCCGGGATGATTTCGGCGGCCTTGGCTTGCGCCTCGCGGCGCAGGCGGACGATTCCCTCTGCACGGTTGAGCAAATCTATGACGCGAATCTGCTCTGAAAGCTTAGGCAAGGGGATCGACAGATCTAGGACGAATCCCATGTCCGCACGCGGCATTCGTGCCCCTGCAGTGCGCTTGGATATCTGATCCACGACCGACGCTGACCGCAGAAAGTAGGCTAGATAGCGACGATCAAGCTCAGGGGTGGGTCGCAGCGGGATGATTTCCGTGGAGCACTTGCCGTGGAATTCCGGCAGTGCAACTTTGTTCAAGTACGGTCGCAACTTTCCGTACAGCACATGTTCCGGTCCGAACCGGAAGCTGTTGGCCTGCGGCACCTCGGGTGTCTTGGAGAGACTGCCATCTAGAAGGATTCCGGTACCGGATTCGATGGTCTCAAGCCCAATGTAGCGAAGGGCAGTGCCGTCGCCAGCGCGAACCGTGGATCGATCTTGAGTGCAAAAATCGCCGAGTCGTGCGCGCGGGCAATCAGTCATGCTGCGTCGTTGAGCGCTGCCCGGAGGGCTTCAACTTCCGAAGCGATTTCGCCCTCGATTGCCGCCAATTCATCGAGCAGCTCGCGCGGATCGCGATGCTGCACCTGCTGCTGGCTCATGGGCCGGTAGCGCCCGGCGGAGAGATTGAAGTCGTGGGCGCGCAGCGTGGCGGCGTTGGCGAACCACCATGGTGCCGTCCATTCGGCCTTCGGGTCGCGCTCGGACCAGGTCTTCAGGCGGGTGTCGCGGTCGCGGTAGGCGGCGATCAGCGTCGGCAGGTCGTCGACGTCGATGGGCTGGTCGTGATTGGCGTCGAGCTTGTAGCCGTCGTTGTTGGCGTGCAGGAAAAGCACATGCTCGGTCTTGCCGCCCTTGCGGAAGAAGAGCACCGAGGTCTTCACGCCGGAGTAGGGCTGGAACACGCCGCCCGGCAGGCTCAGCACCGCCTCGACGCGGTTGTTCTCCACGAGTTGGCGGCGCAGCTCCTTGTGCGCGCCGGTGGAGCCGAACAGCACGCCCTCGGGCACGATCACGCCGCAGCGCCCGCCGGGGCGCAGCGAATCGAGCATGTACTTGAGGAACAGCAGCTCCGTCGCGGTGGTGGTGCCGACCTTCACGTCGTCGACGATGCGGTCCTTGTCCACGCGACCCGAGAAGGGCGGGTTGGCGAGGACCACGTGGTGGCCCTCGGCGGGCAGCCCCAGCTCGCCCTTGCGCTCCGCGTCGAGCGTGGTGGTGAGCACGTTGCGCAGCAGGATGCGCACGTTGGGCAGCCCGCGCAGCGCGAGGTTCATGGTGGCGAGGCGGATCATCTTCGGATCGACGTCGTTGCCGAAGAAGGTCTGGTTCTGCAGCGCCGACAGGTGCGCGGCCGAGAGGCGGTCGCCGAGGCCGCGCGCCTGCACCTTGCCGTCGATCTCGACGCGCTGCGTGCCGCCCGCCGACGAGTTGGCCAGCCGGATATGGTTGTAGGCGGCGACGAGGAAGCCCGCGGTGCCCGCGGCCGGGTCGTAGATCGTCTCGCCGATCTTCGGGTCGACGATCTCGACGATGGCGCGGATCACGTGGCGCGGCGTGCGGAACTGGCCAAGCTCGCCCGCCTGCTTGATCTGCTTCAGCACGTGCTCGAAGAGGTCGCCCTTGGTGTCCGCGTCCGAGCGGTCGAGGCGCAGGCCGTCGACCAGCGTGACCACCTGCGTCAGCACGGTGGGCTCGTCGATCACGAGGCGCGCGCCGTGCATGAAGTTGACCGCCGAGCGCTCGGCCACCTCGCCGAAGAACGCGAACACCTCGTCGCGCACGAAGCGCACCAGCGGCTCGCCCGAAAGGCCCTTGGCCCAGACCGACCAGCGGAAGCGCTCGCGCGGGATGGTGTCGCCAGCGCCTAGTGCTACGGCATTGAGTGGG
>Ga0172373_10009749_pt1 | contig 11858 bp, 8 predicted proteins | sample Lak10m_2_FD_114546 | JGI IMG/M metagenome (GOLD analysis project Ga0172373, IMG submission 114546) | Freshwater microbial communities from Kabuno Bay, South-Kivu, Congo - kab_092012_10m | ecosystem: Environmental > Aquatic > Freshwater > Lake | place: Democratic Republic of the Congo: South-Kivu... | reverse complement strand
GCATTAGTGGGGCGGCCATGGTGTAAAGGTAGCACAAGAGGTTGTGGACCTCTCGGCGAGGGTTCGATACCCTCTGGCCGCCCCAGTGATGCTTTCATGTTTGAGTGCTAGTGAAGTATAAGGTATATTTTTAAATCGAACCCAAGGAAGGGGTCGGGAAACGTGAGTTTTTCGTGGCGGAATAATTCAAACCGAGGGGTTTGAAAGAGGAGTATCGCGTTGCGGGACGACGAGGTTCGATACCCTCTGGCTGCCCCAGTGATGCTTTTGTAAAAGATAGAAGGCGAGCCTCGTCTATGACGGGCCGCCCCAGTGATGCTTTCAACAAAATTTTAAGGAAAACCTTTTGGCTTTCTGTGATATTTCTTTCCCAAAATAATTGAGCGGAGTTGAAGGGATACTATTTTTATAGTCCGCCAACGAATTCTTCAAACGTAATTTCTTTTTTCGGTATAGATTGTTCGGAAAGTGGCAAAGTAAAAATCATTTTAGTTCCTTCATTTTCTCTTGATTCAGCATGAATGTCTCCGCCATGATTTTTGACAATATTTTTAACAATAAATAATCCCAACCCAGATCCTTCGGTTTGCATTCTGACGACATTGTCGCCGCGGAAAAATTTAGTAAACAGACGATGTATTTGGTGTTGCGGAACGCCGACACCGTGATCTGCTACCGTAACTTCAATATCTTTAGACAATCTTTTTACAGTTACTTCGATACTGCCTCCTGGTTTAGAATATTTAATGGCATTTTCTATTAAGTTTTGTATTACCAGTTCCATCTTTTCACTATCAATCATCATTTTTGGTAAAGTTGTTGATGGGGGAGAATATTTAAGAGTTACACCTTGGGCGGCCGCTTCATGTCGAAATTTTTCTACGGATTCATCGAGATATTTTAGAAAATCAACGGAGGCAAGTTGATAACCAAAACGTCCTTCTTCAATACGCGCCACGTTTAGTAAGTCGCCAACCAATCTAATCATACGTTCATTTACTTGGTAACCACGACCAATAAATTCTTTTTGTTCAGATGTTAACGCGCCAATGTCGCCATCATTTAACATTTGTAATGTCCATTTTACGGCGGACAAGGGCGTTCTTAATTGGTGAGCGGCAATAGAAATAAATTCCGATTTCATTTGACTTATTAATCTTTCCCGTCGTCTTTGTTGTTCAAGTTGGTCAACCATCACATTGAAGGCATCAGTAAGTTCAGCTACTTCGTCTTGTGACGTTGGTTTTAAGCGATATCGTAATTCTCCTTTTCCAACGAGGTTTGTTAAATTAATTAGTCTTTTTAGGGGACGAACCAACGATGAAGATATTAAACTGCCGGCAAAAATAACCATAATTACCACAAGCACTAAAATGAGAATATTTTGCGCCAGAAGTACTTGTTCAATTTGCGCAACACTTGTAGATGGTAGAAATTTTTTAATGGAGCTTTGGTAAATGGCTGCCGTTAAAATTGCTGAAATTGCTATGGGTGTTACCGATAGCAAAAAGAAACTTAAAATAATTCTAATAAATACAGAACGTGTTGCCTTCGTACGGTTTGTTTCTAATGAGGCCTTATTATTTGTGGGTACAAAAGAAGTAAAAGGGTTAGATAAAGGTTGGTTTTTTTTTGTATTTTTGTTGTTTTCTGCTTGGGGCATATTAAATTATTTGTTTTTGCTCGGTCAGTAAAATTTCTTTAGTCTCTTCTTCTTGAGAAACAATCAGATAAATAAAAAGGAAGCTGGCGACATAAAGTACCCTAAAAACAACCAACGGCCAATCGGTAATAATTTTCGACTCGTCAATTGATCCTAAAATTAAGTAGACGCCGATTCCTAAAGAATAGAGTATCGCAAATTTTTCTTCTTTTTTGAAAGTGGTATTTTTAATTTGACGTAATCGGGAAATAATATCGTAAAATAAAAGAACAAGCAGGATAGCCATTTGAGAACTGAAAATTATAAATGAAATTGGATTAACGGTTGATTCAACAGTAAAGTGAGTTACATCTCTAGTGGGAACGCCGTTTGGTAAAAGCAAAAGACCACCAGCAATCACCCATAATATAAAAGATATTACACTGAATGTCGTTGCCAATCGTTTGTTATTGTAAACCTTAGTAATTAGATAATAAAAAAGAGGTGGCCCACCGGCAAAAACGCTTAACTGAACAACGATATCGTTAAAGGTGATCCATGGTCCAATAAGCCCAAAACCAACCGCTAAATATCTTATGCCCGAGAATATCCATACAAGGGCGGTAAACAAAAAGAACCAAGTATAGGCGGACATTAATTGGTCAAGTTTTTGTCGTCGACGGTAAACAGAAATTGTTAAGGCCAAAGCACAAATTCCTACCGTGAAGCACACGAAGGAGTTAAAGATTATACCTATGCTTAAGATTGATAATGGCATTATGTATCATATTGTATCATACTTTGTCCGATTATTAATGTTTTTACTCGACGATAGTTTGTATTTATCGTATACTTTTATTTAGCATCTGTGGCTTTGCTACCAGTTGAGTTATAAAAATAGCTTTTAAATTCGTGTATTTAGAGAAATTAGAACTACAAGGTTTTAAATCATTTGTCCACAAAACCACCCTTACATTTCCTCAACCTCGCGGTGGAGAAAAACGTGGAACGGCTGCTATTGTCGGTCCGAATGGATCAGGAAAGTCTAATTTGTCCGATGCTGTTCGTTGGGTAATGGGTGAGCAGAGTATTAAGTCGTTACGTGGTAAAAAATCTGAAGACGTTATTTTTTCTGGTACCGATAAATTGGCCCGAGTGGGCTTGGCAGAAGTTTCGCTTTATTTGAACAACGAAGATCATCAAGCACCTATTGATTTTAGTCAGGTTGTAGTTACTCGTCGGCTGTATCGAAGCGGGGAATCGGAATATTTAATAAACAAAAAACGTGTTCGTTTACAAGATGTTACTCTTTTATTGGCGCAGGCGAGTTTTGGTCAAAAAACTTATAGTATTATTGGTCAGGGGATGGTGGATGCTATTTTGGCCGCGAGCCCGCTAGAGAGAAAAGAATATTTTGACGAAGCATCTGGAACTCGCCCTTTACAGCTAAAGCGCGAAGATGCTCTTTTAAAATTGCGTCAGGCTGATGATAACTTGCGTCAAGGCGAAGTTTTAATGCAAGAAATTAATCCTCGACTTCGGTCGCTAACTAGACAAGTAAAAAGATTGGAGCGTCGAGAAGAAATTGCCAAAGAATTGTTGGACGTTAGGCAACGTTATTTTGGTAGCCAACATTTTTATATAAATTCGAACCTACAAAAAGAACAAGCAATTTTGGATAAAATTAGCGAGGAACGTAAAAAGGAAGAAAGTTTTTTATCTAAGCTTGAGGAGCAATTTAGCGTAATGGAAAAATCCATTCCCGCAGACCAAAGATTTACGTCTTTGCAGGAAAAACATGGGAAGTTATGGGATGTTCGTGGCGAACTGAAAGAAAAGTTGTTGTCGGCCAAACAAGCCTTGTCGTCAGCTGAAACAAAATTATCTAACACTCATCAATTATCACAAACGGATCTACTGTCTCTTCATCGAGATATGGAACAGACTGTGAGTGAATTAGTTAGCTTATCATCCGGAGACAATATTGAAGTAAGTATATTGAAAGGGATTGTAGACAAAATTCAATTTCATGTTAAGAATTTAAAAAAACAAATCGTCGGAGAAGAAAAAACATCCGATAGCTCATTAAAAAAATTGGAAGAAGAGTTAGCAAAATTAATCGCCGACGAAAAAGCTTTGGCAGACGAACTAACTAAGGTACAGGCCGAGATGAAAGATTTTCATTCAGCTGAGGAACAGAAAAATAAAGCTATATTCGAGCTTGAACGACAAGTTAGAACCGCAAGAGAGTCTTTGGCGAACATGATTACCAAAGAAAATGAATACAAGGTTAATTTGGCTCGTCTCGCAACCACAAAAGAATCATTGGATTTACAAATTTCCGAGGAGTTTGAAGGGGCTACACTTATTGAAAATAAAACTATTTATTCAGAACCGGAAAAAGAAGGGATGAGACGAGACATAGACCGTCTTAAACATCGTTTGGCAGAAATCGGAGGTATTGACGAAGAAACAGCAAAAGAATACGAAGAAACAAAACAACGATACGAATTTTTAGAAAAGGAATCAAACGATTTACGACAAGGGATTCAAGATTTACGTAAGGTTATTAAAGATCTTGACGGAACAATTGATCGTCAGTTTAACGATTCTTTTCAAAGAATTAATCGTGATTTTGAAAAGTTTTTCAAAATCATTTTTAGTGGTGGTATCGCAAAATTAGTGAAAGTTAGTTTACCTGTCCCGTCTGCTGGGTTAGTGGATACAGATGTGGTAGTTGAAGACGGCGAAGAAAACAATCAGAAAGAATTAAAAAACACAACCGAACAATCTGAGCGTCTAGGTATTGATATTCAAGCAACGCCCCCAGGTAAACGTCTTAAGTCTATAAATATGCTTTCTGGCGGGGAAAGAGCTTTGACCTCATTGGCTCTTATTTGCGCTATTATTTCCAATAACCCATCGCCGTTCGTAGTCTTAGACGAAGTAGACGCAGCACTTGATGAAGCCAATTCTGTTCGTTTCGCAGAAATAATCGATCAACTTTCGCACAATACTCAATTTGTGGTTATTACCCATAATCGTGCAACAATGCACCAGTCAAATATTCTTTATGGGGTTACAATGGGCGACGATGGTGCATCTAAAATTCTTTCTTTGAAGCTTGAAGATATTTCAAAGGAGTAAAAAGCTGGGCTTGACGAAAAGCCGTTTTTTGCATACACTATTTCCACTTAGCGCGATAAGCGCTCTATTTATTACTTTTATTTACAGCTTACGGTTCATCGGTATATCGCCTATGAGCCAATAGCATAGGTCTTCAAATATGGTTACAATTCGATTATCAAGAATAGGAAAAAAGAAAAAGCCCGTTTATCGGATTATTGTTTCAGAAAAAGGAAGAGATACTCATGGAAAGTATCTTGAGGTTCTTGGTCACTTTGACCCATTGTCTAAACCACCAAGTATTAAAATTAAGGGTGATAGAGTTAAGGAGTGGATTAGCAAGGGGGCCACGGTTTCGGATACAATCTGGAATATTTTAATCAATGAAAAAATCGTTGAGGGTGAAAAAAGAAACGTGGTTAGTGTAAACAAAAAGAAAAAAGCAGCTATTCAAGAGATTGCTAATAAAAAAGTAGCTGAAGCCGAAAAAGCTGCGGCAGCGGAAAAAGCTAAAAAAGAAGCAGATAAAGTAGCTGAAGAAAGCGCCACAAAAGAAAATACAGAAACAGTAGCTCCTGAAGTCGCTCCAGTCGAAACTGAAAAATCCGCCGAATAAGAAATAAACGATAGTCTTATAAATCACACTTCTCGCAAGGGGGGTGTGATTTTGTTTTTGTCTTAAAATTTAGATTATTTAATCAAAATTATTGACAAACGGATACTTTAATGATATCTTGTGATGCACCAGGCTGTATTGGTTGGTTTTTTAAACCACCGGCTTACATATAACAAGGTCGACAGTACTGGATGAGTGCAAAGATTATCAGTAATAAAAGAAATTCATGGAAAAGGATCAACAGTTTATAGAGTACGTTGTTAAGGAGCTTGTCAATAAACCGGAAGCGGTTAGGACAGAACGAACCGTTGATGAAATGGGTGTATTAATCACTCTTTTTGTTGACAAAGAAGATATGGGTTACATTATTGGTCGAAGTGGACAAACCGCTCGATCACTTCGAACTCTTCTTCGTATCGTTGGTGCCAAGAACAACGCCCGAGTAAACCTTAAAATTTACGAACCAGAAGAACTTCGTCGAGCTCGCGCTGAAGAGCGCGGAACATCGTCACGAGGTCCGGTCCGTAGTAATTCTGCACCGGCTAATCCGGTTGAAGAAATTGACACGAGCGCGGTTGACGATTTAAGGATTTAAAAGTCCTACACAAAACAGAGCCACTCCGAAAGGGGTGGTTTTGTTTTTTGGCATTTGAGTGTTACTATATTTTTGTCTTCGTATTTTTATAGTTTATTGTTTTGACTTTTGTCTTACTTTTTATGCGTTTTGATATTCTTACAATTTTTCCGGGTATTCTTGAGTCGTATTTTAATGAGTCGATTATTAAACGTGCGCGTCAGCAAAAGTTATTAGAAATTAACGAATACGATATTCGTGCGCACACCACCGACAAACATCGTACGGTCGACGACCGCCCTTATGGTGGGGGAGCCGGTATGATTATGAAAGTAGAGCCGATATATAAAACACTTCAGAAAATTAAAGCCATAAAGCCGGAAGCTGAAAGCCATAAAAAAATAAGATCAAAAGTTAGAATTGTTTTGTTGGCGGCGAACGGAAAACAGTTTACTCAAAACGACGCCAAGAGATTGTCAAAATATGACCGTTTAGTTTTTATATGTGGCCGTTACGAGGGGGTAGACGAGCGAGTAACAAAATTTATTGACGAAAAAATTTCAATCGGTCCCTATGTCTTAACTGGTGGAGAGTTGCCGGCAGCTGTAATTATTGATGCGGTTGCGCGTCATATTCCGAGAGTTCTTGGCAACAAGGAATCGTTAGTTGAAGAATCTTTTACAGATAGCGAGGGTGAGTACCCGCAATATACTCGTCCTGAAATTTTTAAAAAAATGAAGGTTCCGAAAATTTTAATGTCCGGAGATCATAAAAAAATTGAGGAATGGAGAAAAAGAAAAAGTAAATAGCGATGTTTGACGTTTCTATCCAGTCTGGCTAACATTATTCCACCAAATCCGCTAGGAGGAAGGATAGTATGGTAACTTCGATAATCGTGTTTCTGCTAGCCGGTGCCGGCGGAACATGTTGGGTATTGCGTAGAATTTTTGGTTGGCCGTCCAAAGGGCCTTCTTTTCGGTCGGTTATTTTGGAGTTGGAGGACGACCTACCCGACCCGGAATGAGTCCAACAATTTGTCGACGGTTGGTCCCTTTGGGCACCCAACCGTCGTCAAAACAAGGCCTTGACATTGTCTAAAACGGGGGGTATTATGAACTGACTTAGTAATTAAGTTGAAAATTAAAATATAGATTAATTTCTAAATACGCAAATATACCCGTGTCTCCCAAGTTAGGCTTGGAAGAAGAAAAAAGGGCGAAACGTATGGTTTCTCTCTTTTTTCTTCGGTCAAGAAGTGTAATCTTTTAGAAGCAACCGAAGATGTACATTAACAATTGTAAAGTGGTAAGAATTCAGAGCCGATTCAAATTTATGGTTCAGTCTATAAGACGGTGTTTTTATAGATACTAACCAACCTCACATTTTAATTAGTGTGCAGGCATAATCACGAGAGTTTGATCCTGGCTCAGGATGAACGCTGGCGGCGTGTCTAAGGCATGCAAGTCGAACGGGCACCTTCGGGTGTCAGTGGCAAACGGGTGCGTAACACATTGGTAACCTACCCTTCATTGGGGCATAACTTATCGAAAGATGAGCTAATTCCCCGTACAATCCCGACCCTTAAGGATCGGGATGAGAGGCGCAAGCCGATGAAGGAGGGGCCTATGCCCTATCAGCTTGTTGGTGAGGTAATGGCTCACCAAGGCTACGACGGGTAGGGGGCGTGAGAGCGCGACCCCCCTCACTGGGACTGAGACACTGCCCAGACTCCTACGGGAGGCTGCAGTCAAGAATATTCCGCAATGGCCGAAAGGCTGACGGAGCGACGCCGCGTGCAGGAAGAAGGCCTTCGGGTTGTAAACTGCTTTTCTCAGGGAAGAACTTTGACGGTACCTGAGGAATAAGAGGTTGCTAACTCTGTGCCAGCAGCAGCGGTAATACAGAGACCTCGAGCGTTATCCGGATTAATTGGGCGTAAAGCGTCCGCAGGTGGTTCGATACATCTTCTGTCAAATTTCAGGGCTCAACCCTGAAACTGCAGAAGAGATGGTCGAACTTGAGACTGGGAGAGGTAAGCGGAATTGCTGGTGTAGTAGTAAAATGCGTTAATATCAGCAAGAACACCAATGGCGAAGGCAGCTTACTAGAACAGTTCTGACACTCATGGACGAAAGCGTGGGGAGCGAAAGGGATTAGATACCCCTGTAGTCCACGCCGTAAACGATGAATGCTAGACATTGGCAGTATCGACCCTGTCAGTGTCGTTGACCTAAGGTAACCCCTTAAGCATTCCGCCTGGGGAGTACGGCCGCAAGGCTAAAACTCAAAGGAATTGACGGGAACCCGCACAAGCGGTGGAGCATGTGGTTCAATTCGACAATAAGCGAGGAACCTTACCAAGGCTTGACATCTCTGGAATCTCCCCGAAAAGGGAGAGTGCCCGCAAGGGAATCAGATGACAGGTGCTGCATGGCTGTCGTCAGCTCGTGTCGTGAGACGTAGGGTTAAGTCCTTCAACGAGCGCAACCCTCATCCTGTGTTAAATATTCACAGGAGACTGCCCGGGTAACTGGGAGGAAGGTGAGGATGACGTCAAGTCAGCATGGCTCTTACGCCTTGGGCTACACACGTGCTACAATGGGGCCGACAACGGGACGCCAAGCTGTAAAGCGGAGCAAATCCCTTAAACGGTCTCTCAGTTCGGATTGAGGTCTGCAACTCGACCTCATGAAGCTGGAATCGCTAGTAACCGCAGATCAGCCTCGCTGCGGTGAATACGTTCTCGGGTTTTGTACACACCGCCCGTCACGTCAAGAGAGTTGGTCGCACCCAAATACCCAGTCCGGGTAGAAGGTGAGGCTGATGATAGGGACGAAGTCGTAACAAGGCATCCGTAGCGGAAGCTGTGGATGGATCACCTCCTTTCTAAGGAGAATTACGTGCTTTGATTTTTCAAAGCATAGCTAGTCGAATCCAATTTTATTGGATCCCCATCTTCGATGGGGTGGCAATTTACCGAATCTCTCTGTTTTTCTTACCACTTTATAATTGTTAATTTAAAAAACTTCTCCGTCTAAGCGGAGAAGTTTTTTATGATACAGAATTAAGAGTTATCGCATTAGTCGGTTTTAAAATAGGCATCTATTATGTTTAGATAATTTTTAGGATCACCTAAATCTAACGGATTTTTTTCTTGAGAATCTTTATCTAAATCATATCCCCAAACTTTGTTTTTTGTTAAATCAAATATTATTTTACGAGGGAATTTTACTACCGAAATTAAACCTCCAGAGTATGGTTGAGCCGACAGTTTATTTTTTTGTGGCAGAAGACCACTGTTGTTGTCGATTAATAAATTAGAAAAAGATTCTCCGAGATAATTATTTGTCGGTTTGTTTGTCAGTAGAGAAATAATAGTCGGCAAAATGTCCAATTCGCTCCATCGGGTGTTAATTATATTTCCTAAGGCAAATTTTTCGCTTTGTGCCTTTGGTGGTATCCATGCTAGTGGGGTTAAAAAGTTTTCTTCAAAGGCGCCAATGTCATTGCGGTTATTATTGTGAATAGGAATCGGCCAAGAATGATCAGGAATAATTATTAAAGTAGAGTTTTGTTCATAGTTGGTAGTATAATTGTCAATAAATGATTTGGTATAAGCATCTTGAATAAATGTTGTATTTGAATATTTTTGTTCAAAGGATATAGGTTGAGGATAAGGTACTTTGTCGCGATAGCGTTCGTCTTGCAGAACAAAAGGGACATGATTAGTGGCACTTAGTGCTATGTATACAAAAAGTTTTTCTTTAGGGTAGTTTTTTAAGTAATCTTCTACTCGGTTTAAAAATATGTCTTCACGATAACCCCAGTCAAGTTCGGGGTCTCCAATTTGCATAATGTCACTTTGGTGTATCTCACTAAATCCAATGGCTTTCATAAATTTTCCTGTTTGAGCAAACTCCAGAGAATCATCTTTAAAAAAGAGTGTTTTGTATCCGAGCTGGTTAAGTAAACGGGGCAAACAAGGCAGTTGTTCAAGTTCAGTAATTGATAATTGATTAACCAATGATGGTCCAAGAGCGGGTGGTAAACCGCAGAGTATTGTTTCTTCGGCGCGAATTGTTTGTACGGCGCTAGAATAAAATTTTGGGAAATAAATTCCTTGTTTGGCAATTTCATGCAAGTTTGGTGTTGCTTGCTCGTCAGCGATTAAAGCATTTACACTTTCAAGGTGGAGAATAAATAAATTACTACCTAGTAAAGAATTTTCATTTATCGAGACAGGTAATGTTTTGTTATTTATCGCACCTTTTATTGTTTTTTGATAATAAGTATTGTAGTAATCAGCAATTGGCCGATTGGCCATAAAGCTACCGTGAATAAATTGTACTAACTGTCCCTGGGCATTTATAGGAGTCAACAGGGTAACTATTAGGCCTACTATGAATAGGAGAATGGTGATACCAAGGAGGGAAGTATTTTTTTGCAAAGAGTGAGTAATATTTTTAAAACCGATATACCAAATTATAGTAAAAATAACGATGCTGAATATTAAAAAAACAAGACTGATCGGATAAATCCTGAAGATCGTTAGAAAGGCATCGGATTGGTTAAGCCAATAAAAAGAAAAATCAAACGTAATACGATAAAACAAATAAAATATTAGTAAAAATCCGTACAAATGAATAATTATTGAAGAAGCAAAAGCGACAACACCGCCAGCAAAGTATTTAAATATTTTTGGCAATTTGCCTTTTTCTATTATAAGAAAGGTAAAGATCGGTACAAGGAACCATAAAAGTAGACCTAAAAAACGGATAAATTCTTTAAATGAGATAATTGTTTCCGTTAGTTTTAATGGATATAGAAGTAAATACGTACCGTCGTTTACTTCAAGAACAAAAAAAATTGTTAAAACAGAAAAATAAACATAAACAGATGCTCGTGAAACAAAGCGAACCATAGAGTAATAATATAAATTAAACCTTTCTAAAAAAAACGATTTACAGCAACTAATGTAGAATTTAATGAGTGAAATGGTCAGAGGTTGTGGGTACGAAAAACGAGTCGAATGGTCAAAGATCGTGAACGAGTAAGGCGAGTCGAACAATGGCCACATTGCTCGGTTTGGTTGTCCTTCAGCTCCTTTTGAAGTCGTTCAGGACACTTTAACTCTGGAAAAATTAAAATGGTGGGCGCGGATGGATTCGAACCATCGACCTCTTCATTATCAGTGAAGTGCTCTAACCAACTGAGCTACACGCCCTTATTAAATGTGCAAGAAATATAGCAAGGGTATCGCTGTGTGTAAAGTCCGGAATACCTTGACTTTTTGAGTGTTTTAAAACAAGATGAGGTGCTCGTTAGAAATCAATAAACGTGGTCTTTTGAGCGTCATTGCGGCGCTTAAAAATATCTGCGCTTATTACAAAAGCGTCAGAAAGAGCTGGAGGGAATATGTCAAGAAAACCAAGGAAACGAAAAGGCCCTTCGAGAGAACAAACGCCTAAGCCATTATTAGTGCAGCCACATCCGGTGCTACCCACTTGTAAGGCGGTGGTTGAGCGAGTGGCCCAACTTTACGGTTGCAGTGTGGCTAGAATGCTTTCTCGAAAAAATGGGAAAAAATTTGCCGAGCCGAGGCAAATGGCTATGTGGGCTTGTCGTTTCTTGCTTGGAGCCTCGTATCCTATCATCGGTCGGGCAACAAATCGGGATTGGACTACCCCGATGAAACGCATCAGAGAAATGAAGTCTGAGATGGGGGGCAATTCTCGGTATGCCAAGCACGTGTCGTTCGTGATGAGCGAACTTCAACAACCGCACGTGCCGTGCGCAGATGAACAGCGGGAGTCCTAGCTAGGGCGCCCGCTGTTTCCAATTATGAGTAGTTTTTATTTGACACTATATCATTATTTGTTTAAGGTTTGTGGCGTAACAGG